>Ga0224554_1001233_pt1 | contig 16981 bp, 11 predicted proteins | sample 714S22024metaG_FD_180666 | JGI IMG/M metagenome (GOLD analysis project Ga0224554, IMG submission 180666) | Peat soil microbial communities from Stordalen Mire, Sweden - 717 S2 20-24 | ecosystem: Environmental > Terrestrial > Soil > Wetlands > Peat | place: Sweden: Norrbotten County, Stordalen...
CCTGGTTCTTCGTTCTTTCATGCGTCCCTATCGTCTAGTGGCCCAGGACTCCGCCTGTTCCCGGCGGCGACACAGGTTCGAATCCCGTTGGGGACGCCAATCCAATCCATCTGTTCCAGCCGCCGCGGGCACGTGCTCGCAGCCGAATGCATCTGCTTGCCTCGCGCCTCGCCGCAGCGATCGGCCTTCAGGGATGTGACTGGGGTCACCGACCGTGCGGCCGTCCGCCGATACTCTTGGATTGGGTTCCCGGAAATATGGGAGCGGGCCGCCAGCAATTCGCCCGCGGAGATCAATCGGCCCATCCCTGGAAAGTGAGCGAGACCATGCCGTACGTAATTACCGATGCGTGTCAGAAGGATTTTTTGTGTGCGACGGAGTGTGCCACCACCGCGATTCATCCCTTGAGCGATGAGGCCGACGCGAACACGGTATCCCAGTTGTTCATCAATCCCGACGAGTGCATCGACTGCGGCAGTTGCATCTCGATCTGCCCGTCCAACGCGATCTTCCCCATCGACGAACTCCCGGCCGACAAGGCGGACTTCGCGGAGAAGAACGCCGCGCACTTCCAGTAAAATCGCATTGCCTCGGCCTGCCTAGGCAAACAAACTTCGCGCCAATCTCCCAGGAAACGCCTGGGCCTCGTCCGTTCGCGGGGCCCAGGCGTTTTGTCTCTCAGGCATGGACCGGCAAAGCATGGTTGGTCCGCCTCAGTGACAGGTCGCTTCATCCTGGAACTGCTTGGTCGCCGCCATCGAAGCGAGGCCGTGTGCACAGCTCAGGATCTTCTGGTCCAGCGGATTGTTGTCGAAGGAGTCTGGAGCGGCGTAGCTCGATTTGCTGTGCATCGCCAGGAATTGATCGCTCATCTGCTGCATGTTGGTGTACTCGTTGCGCAGCAATGCGACTGCATTGCGGTCCGGATCGGTGGTTGCCGCGGCAGTGGCCAGCGTGAGCTTGCTTTCGGCTGACCGGCGCAGTCCGCCCACCCAGTTCTCGGTGACGGGGTTGTTGGTCTGCACAGCGGTGACGATGGCCACGCGCCATTCGCGGATCGCGGTCAACTCTTCTATCTCCGCGCGCAGAAAGGCTTCGGAGAGCTGCGGAGGCTTGTTCGTCTGGACGGGCTGCACCGTCGTGCTCGCCGAGCCAGGCAGAGTCAGAATGGTCTGGTTGCCCTGAAAGCGGATCGATCCGTGCGTAATCCGCGCCAGCGACTCGACATCCACATACGACTTGCCATTGATCTGCACCAGCGAGGCGCGCTCGGGCTGGCCCGCGATGGCCAGTGTTGCAGCCTGCTGGGGCGCCTGCGCCGTGGCCGCGATCGGCAGCGTCAGCAGAACAGCCAGCTTCACCAGTGTGCGTACGGATCGGTTGTTCATAGAGGTTGCTCCTTGTGCCTGTCGGTTGGATGCCCGCAGACCTCATCAGGGCAACCTCACAAGGACAAAGGCTTATGTTCCCGCCGCACGGCGCGCTTGATATGCGCGTATTGCAGCAGGATGAAGCTGTCCGTCATGCCCGCGATGTAATCCGCGACCACGCGCGCCAGCCCCTCGGTTTCGATCTGTTCCACATAGCCTGTGGGCAGCTCCTCGGGCTCGGCGATCCAGAAATCGAAGAGCGCGGTGACTACCTGCTCGGCCTTTTCGTGCTCCAGCGTGAGCGCGTGGCAGGAATAGAGCGTCTCGTAGAGGTAGCGTTTCTCCTGCTGGCGCTGGGACTCCGCCGGCGGCGAGAAGGTCGCCAGCCGCGCCGGGTGGGCGCGCACCTCGTCCAGGCTGGTTGCGCCGATGGCGCGCGTGTTGGCCAGCGTAGTCGCAATCAAATCGTCGGTCAGGATGTTCTGCATCAACTGTAGCGCCTCGTTGAAGAGGTACTTGGCATCGACGCCGCCGTGCCTGCGCTCCACCTGCGCATAGCTTTGCGCCAGCAGATCGACGTGCTCGCGGATGTGGTCGATCTCCAGCAACCCCGACTCCACCCCGTCGTCCAGGTCCGCCGTAAGATACGCAATCTCGTCGGCCAGGTCGATGATCTGCGCCTCCAGCGGCGACCGCCGGTCCAGCAGGTAGACGGCCAGCTCGGGATACTGCTCCGCGCTATAGTCGCGCGAGTGCTTGATGATCCCCTCGCGCACGCCCGCTGTCAGGTTCAGCCCGCGATGCGCGGCGTAGCGCAGTTCAAAGTGCTCCACAATGCGCAGCGCGTGCAGGTTATGGTCGAAGCGCAACCCGTGCCGCTTGAGGCATTCATCGAGCGCCCTCTCGCCGGCGTGCCCAAAGGGCGGATGCCCGATGTCATGCACCAGCGCCAGCGCCTCGGCCAGCTCCCGGTTCAGTCCCAACTCCTGGGCCACGCCGCGCGCGATCTGCGCCACCTCGATGGTGTGGGTCAGGCGGCTGCGGAAGTGGTCGCTGGCGCGGCTGGTGAACACCTGCGTCTTGCCCGCCAGGCGGCGAAACGCCCGCGCCTGCACGATGCGTTCGCAGTCGCGCTGGAACGCGCTGCGGCTTGGCCGCGCCGGAGCGGCATATACGCGCTCGGTGAGAGCATCGTCCGCTCCCCCGCGTACCGCGCAGCAATTCAGCCCGCTGTTCTTCGCACCCTTCATCGTCACAATGGGTTAAGTGTACCGTGCGCGGCCAGGTGGGTCCGCCGGCGCGTCCGTTACTTCGTGTCCTTGTTGGGGGCGGTGCCCAGCTTGGCCAGCTTGACACGCGCGTTCTCCAGCTTGTGCTGCACCTTCTGCACGTCCTCGGGATCGGCGTCCGCCGCGAGCGAGTGGGCGAACTCGGTCATCGACCGCTCCCACTGCGCCACCGCCATCTTCAGGTTGCCGGTCTTCTCGTACAGTTCGCCCAGGTGGTCATGCACGGTCGGGTCGCTGTTCATGCGCTCGTTGGCCTTGCGCAGGTTCTCTTCCGCCTCGGCGTACTGCCCGCTCTTGAAGTAGACCCAGCCCAGCGAGTCCAGATAGGCCCCGTTCTGCGGCTCCAGGTCCACCGCCTGACGGATCATCTTCAGCGCCTCGGGCAGCTTCTCGCCCTGGTCGGCCATCATGTATCCCAGGTAGTTCAACACGCCTGGGTTGTGCGGATCGATCGCCAGCGCCTTGCGGAACTCGACCTCGGCCTGGTCGTACATCTTCTGCCGCTCGTAGAACTCGCCGCGAAGGAAGAAGACGTACAGCTTCTTCTCCGGCTTGGTGGCCAGTGCGTCGGCACGGCCGATCTGCTCACTCGCCTCCTTGAACCGCTTGAGGCGAATGTAGATATCGGCGTACCTTTCCTCCACTTCAAGGTCGCCCGCGCCTCCGGTCAACTGCGCCTTCGCCAGCGCAAGCCCCTCGTCCACCTGCCCCATATCCACCAGTTGCGCGGCGTAGGTCAGTTGAATCATGTGGTTTTTCGGCAGGGCCTTGGCAGCTTGGGCGGCGGCTGAGGTTGCTTCCTTCCACTGGTGCGCGTCGCGATAGGCGTCGACCTCGCCGTTATAACCGTCCTCGGCGTAGCAAGGGTGGGCCTGATCGTCGCCGGACGGGCCTGGGTCGCAGTTGCCGCCAAGCTCCACGATCTGCTTGTATGCCGCCACGGCCTCCGCCGTCTTGTTCTCTTCGCGATCGATGGTGCCAAGCCGGTCCAGGAAGGTCGCGCGGTTCTGCTTCTCCTGCTCGGAGTACTTGCCATCGGGGTGCGCCGAGCTGTCGAGAATGCCGGTCAGTACATCGGTCGCCTGGCTGTACTTGCCCAGCGCGTCGTAGATCAGCGCCTCGTTGTAGCTCAGTTCCAGCGAGTCCTGCACCTGCAACTTCGCCTTCTCCAGCGTCGCCAGCGCCTGGTCGTAGTGGCCCTGGCGGCGTTCGATCTCGGCGATGCGGATCTCCGACTGCGCGTCCGTCGGGTCCGCCGCCACCAGCGCGTTGAACGCCTTGAGCGCCTCGTCCAACTGCTCGTCCATCAGCAGCGCCGTGGCCAGTCCGCGCGCGGCATCCGTGTTGTCCGGGTCGATTTCCAGGCTGCGGCGATAGGCCGCGGCTGCCTCCTTCGGCTTCTTCAACTGGTCGTAGCTGGACGCCAGCGCGAACTCGATGCGCGCCGTCCGGTCCGCCATCGGCACCGCCGAGAGAGTATCGACCGCGCGCTGCGCATTTCCCTCCTCGCCGTAGAGCGCCGCCATGCGCAGCACCACTTCTTCGCTGTCGCCGTCGATTTTCTGCGCCGCCTTGAACGCAGCCTCCGCCTTGGCGGAGTCGTGGGCCAGCGCATACAACTGCCCCAGAAGCAGCCTGGTCTCCAAGTCGGCCGGCTTCAGGCGCGCGATCGTCTCATACTCGGCGATCGCCAGTTGCAGCATCTCGCCCGCCTGTGTGCCCTGCATATCGCCCAGCGTTCGCAGATACACCTGCCCCAGAAGCGTGTGCGCCGCCACATCGTCCGGGTTCTTCTTCAACTGATCTTGCGCGGCGCCCACCGCATCCTTGATCCGCCCGATCTTGAAGTAGAGGTCGGCCAGGCCGTCCTCCAGCAGCAGCGAGTCGGGATCGGCGTCCAGCGCCAGCTTGTATTCCTCCACCGCCTGCGTCGCGTAGTCTGGTCGCCCGGCGCCGATCGCCATCTCCTCGTACAGATGCGCCAGCCCGTAGTGGTAGTACGAGCTTGCCCGGTCGGGCTCCGTCTTCCCTTGCTCTGCGGCAGCCTTTGATGCAGATCCCGGCCTTCGCTGCAGCACCTTCTGCTGCATCGGAGCGTCGATCTGCTTGGGGGCGTCCTGCGGCTTCGAGCTGACCGGCGGCACACCCTGCTGCGCGAAGGCCAGAAGCTGTGGCGTTGCAATCAGCAGGGCCATGGCCCACACTAGCCGGAGGGGATGAATCCGTTCAGATCGTGCGAGCAAGACCATGGGCATAACTTCCTATCCGGAGGGACGAAGGACTCAATCACTGGTTAGACGTTGCACGGCATCCAGTGGATGCTATTGGCGGCGGCGACTGCGCCAATCCAGCAGATTGCGTCCATTATACAGGCGCAGGATGAACCGCAGCACCGACGCCCCGCGCTACGGCAGGCTCGCCTCGAAGGCAGCGAAGCGCCGCTCCAGCTCCCACTGCTCAGTCGCTCGCTCGCTCGACTTCAGAAGAGCAGCGCACGACGCCGTTGGCTCCGCCGCGCCCGCTGCCTTCCCCGCGCACACCGCCTTCACACGCGTAAAGTCGTCGGGTTTCTGCCACAGGCTCTCGCCGGGCAGGAAGCTGTGCTCCAGCGAGGTCCGCGCCATCGCCTTCAGGTCGAGATAGCGCAGCCCGTACTCCATCGCCGCGCGCACATATTCGTGCGTCAGGTCGATGCGCGAGACGCCCTCGTCGTCGGTCGAAAGAGCCACCGGAACATGCGCCGCGCGGTACTCCGGCAACGGATGGTGCGGCGGAACAACGCCGAGGATCGCATCGTTCGAGGTCAGGTTGATCTCCACCATCACATGCCGCGCGGCCATTTCATTGAGCAGCGCGCGCGGGTCCGTCTCGTACATCGCATCGACGCCGTGCCCGATCCGCTCCGCGTGGCCCAGCTCGATCGCCTCGCGGATGTGAAACTTCAGTCCGTCGGGAGGCACCAGTCCCGGCGCCAGCTCGCCGGCGTGCAGTGTAATATGCACCTTCGGATAGACGCTGTGCAGATAGTCCAGCATGTGCATCTGGCGGTTGTACTCGCTCATTGCGAGCCGCGCGTCCTCGGGCTGCACGAAGTTCAGGCCGACGACGTTGGCGTCACTGCTGGCGACCTCGAAGGCAAGCAGCGTCTGCGCGAAGACCTGCTGCGGAGGAAACGCGCGCAGCACCTGGTAGAGGAAGCGAATCTTCACCGCGCAGGCTGGCGCGGCACTCGCCTCGCCGCAATGCTCGATGCGATTGCGCGCGGCAAGAGTTTCGTCGAACTCCTTCACGTCGAGCGCGGCCTCCGTGCGCAGTCCGCCCGCCAGCAGCTTAGTCCGCAGCGCGTCGAGTTCGGCGGGCGAGGTTCCCGTCGCATCGCCCGTAAAGCCTTGCGCAGAATCTTCAGCAGAGTCTTTTTCACGCGAAGCGTCCAGCACGCCACGAAGTTGTGGCCAGCCCAGCGAGTTCCACAGTGGGGCCAGATCGAAGAAGCTCGGTGTCTGCATGATTTCGAGGTACTGCTCGTTCTGCGTAGCCGCACGTGTGGCAACCTCATCGAGCCACTCGCCCGCGTGCGACTTGTCCAGCCCGCCAAAGCGGTCGAAGGTGGCGAAGAACTGGTCATGTCCGCTGACTCCGGAGGACGGAACAAAGCCGCGCATCGAGAAGGCATCGACCAGCGAGTCGTAGAGCCGCTGGTTCTGCAAGACGCTGGCCGCGGGCACGTTTCCATCCGCGCAGATCGGGCTCGCTGGCGGGTCCTTGGTGAGTCCCGCGTTCTTGGCAAAGCTCAGCGTCTTCGGATTGACGCACAGGCTGTCCGCCGCCGCGTCCTTCAGAAACGTCTCCGCGTAGACCGCGCCGGAGAGATGCATGTGCAGGTCGCCGCCCTTGGGCATCCTGGCGAGGAACGCTGCGAGGGCAAGCGCGCTGGCTTTGTCCGACTTCGCCGCCTCGAAGGCCCGCGCCGCCCGCTGCTCGCTTGGTGTAGCTCCCTGCGCAAGCAGCATAATCGGCATCAGTGCCAGAGTCGAAAGCAGCAACAGCGATGCCGATGTCAATGCTCGCCTTCGCAGGCGTTGCGAAACGTGGTCGATGCGGGGCATGGAGGCTCACCTCTCGGTGCAACATGGGTGGAGACCCCCAGCATAACGCGCCTGCCCGCTCGCCGGCGCGTGCATGGTTTGGCGCAGGCAGCCGGGGTTGCTATACTTTAGCTGGATGCTTGAACCCGCCGCAGTTGACCGCGCGGATTTTCTCGCTCTCGCCCGGGCGCTCTTGGCTGTCCCGAATCAGGCGTATTGCATCGCCAAGGCCAGATAGCTCAGTGGTAGAGCGCGGCCCTGAAAAGGCCGGCGTCGGCGGTTCAATCCCGTCTCTGGCCACCACTTCTTAGTCCTAGGATGTCCGCTGACGTCCAATCGTCTCGAAAACAACTGATAAATATAGGCGCTACGGTGTCAGGCCGTCTGTAGTCTTCCGTTGACATCCGAGCCGTATGGGGCAACATTGGGGGCAACTGAGCAATGGCTCAGAGGAGTTGCCCCCATCATGCCGCTGACCCTCTACATCGAAGGCTTCAGCAGCTTCGTTACCTCCACTACTGCTCCGATTGCTACCGGGCGGAGCGAACCAGTTCCCGGACGGGACTTTCATCCGCTTTGGACCAGCACCTTTTCACGGCGCACAACACAGTAGTACTAGTGGATGGGGCGTTGGAGGATGACTACGTCGAAGCGATTGAGGGAGACGGAGTGGGATTGGCCGCCGGCCAGGACGTTTTCGAAGGCGGTGGGGAGCGCTACCGTTTGGGGTGTTTCGCCGAAGTTGATCAGGATCCATACTTCGTGGGTAGCGTCCTTGCGGATATAGAGGTCGACACCGGGAGGCAAGGGGCCGAATCCGGGATGGACGCCCGCGTCGGTGAGCATCCACTTGGCGGCGGCGATGAGGGTGTCGCCCTCGAGAGCCGCGCCGATGTAGGTGATGCTGCCTTTGTCGATCTGGCGGGTGATGACGGCGGGTTGGTTGTCGAGCCAGCCAAGGGGGGTCTTGCCGTAGCGCATGAGGACTTTGGTGTCGGGGCTTGAGGTGGAGAGAAGCTCGGCCCAGACTTTGGTGGTGCCGGGGCCCCAGTCGCCGGAGATGGGGACGGTGGTGTCGAGTGCGTAATACTGCTCGACGCGACCGCCGAGGAGAGCGGCGAGTGGGCCGGGCTGGCGCTCGGTAAAGAGGCCGTTGTCGTCGTTCTTCATGGCGGAACGCTGGGTGAGGACGAGGTGTCCGCCGTTGCGGACGTAGTCGATGAGGTTATGGGCTTGCTGGTTGGTGAGGAGGTTGAGGGCGGGAGCGACGACGAGCTTGTATTGCGAGAGCGAGACGGAGGGGCTGACGATGTCGATCGAGTGGGTGACGGCGCGGAGTGCGCCGTAGTACTCGATCAGGTTGGCGATGGGGTCGAAGGCTTTGTTGTGGCGCTGCCAGTTGATGGCCCAGGCGCTGTCGTAGGAGTGGAGGATCGCGACGTCGGATTGGACGGTGGTGCCGGCGAGGGCGGGACCGGCTTTGGCGAACTCTTCGCCGACTTGGGCGACCTCGGGGTAGAGCGGGACGGGGGTGCCGTCGGGGCCGACGAGGGTTCCGTGGTACTCCTCCTGGCCGTTGAGGGCGGAGCGCCACTGCCAGTAGGAGACGGCGTCGGCGCCGTGGCCGATGTCGAGCCAGGCCATGGCGCGAACGCCGCCTTTGTCGAGGGAGTTGTTGTCTGGGGACCAGTTGACGAAGCCGGGCTGGGTCTCCATGACCCAGAAGTTTTTGCGGAGGAAGCCGCGGGTGAGGTCATGGGCGGCGCCGTTGGAGACGGGGTTGAGTTGACCGGTGCCGACATAGTCATCCCATGAGACGAGGTCGAGGTCTTGCGAGACGGTGTAGTGATCGTAGCCGTCGAAGAAGCCCATCATATTGGTGGTGATGAACTGGCGCTTGTCGGAGTTGGCACGGATGACGTCGAGTTGATTCTTCTGATAGCTGCGCCAGGTGTCAGAGACGAAGCGCTTCCAACTGAGGAGGAGGCCGGGGTTGCCGCCGTTGGTTTCGATGGGGATCTGCGACCAGTCGCTGTAGGTCTCGCTCCAGTAGGCGGTGGTCCAGCGGGCGTTGAGGTTGTCGAGGGTTCCGTAACGAGCTTTGAGCCAAGCATCGAACTGGGTCCTGGCGATGGGGCCGTAGGATTCGTTGGCGTACTCGTTGTCGATCTGCCAGCCGATGACGTTGGGGTCATGGCCGAAGCGTTTGGCGAGCTGCTCGGCCATGGCGCGGGAGAGTTCGCGGTATTTGGGGTCGGCCCAGTTGAACTGCTGGCGATTGCCGTGCTCGTCGCGCTGGCCGTCTTCCTTGATGCGGAGGGTTTCGGGGTAGGTGGTGGTGAGCCAGGCGGGGGGAGCGGCGCTGGGGGTTCCGATGACGACGGCGATGTTGTGGCGGGCGGCGGCGCGGATGGCGCGGTCGAGCCAGTCGAGGTCGTAGTGGCCTTCGGAGGGCTCGAAGCGGGACCAGGCGAACTCGCCGACGCGGACGAAGCGGATGTGGGCAGCTTGCATGAGGGCGAGGTCGGCGTCCCAGCGGGACTCGGGCCACTGCTCGGGGTACCAGGCGGTGCCGAGATAGAGAACAGGCGGAGCGGCTTCAGGCGCGGTCTGTTGGGCTGATGGCTGCGCGGCGAGCGCGCTGGGAACCAGGAGCAGTGCGGCGGCAACGCACAGGATGAGCTGACGTGGAGAATTCACAGGTAGATCCTCAGGTAGAAGGTAGGTCTTGCGGAGAGTACAAGACAAACGTTAGACGGCTAGCTGATAATGATATATATAAAGTTGAGAAAAGTATGGGCAACGGTGATATCGCCCGCTATCCTCGACGCGATAACGATTGTGCAGCCAACGCTAAATCGTTTCATCATGGTTATGCAACAGAAATAGTTTCGGCGCCAGGCAAACCTGTGCATGACGGAACTATAAGCTGAAAGGGAAATACACATGAAACTTCGCTCCGCCGCAGGAATCGGCTGCATTCTATTGAGCCTGTTGAGTTTTGGTTGCACGAACAAGAGCATTGCGCAGCACAAGACAGAGGCTGCGCGGGTCGATGCAATCCAGCCGTGGATGAACACGGCGCTCGATCCGGACACGCGTGCGGACATGATGGTGCACGCGATGACGCTGGACGAGAAGATTCAGCTGGTGCATGGGATTGGGTGGGGCGTGCTGCGGCCGGGTGCGGCTGTGCCTGCCGGGGACAATGGCGGAGCGGGGTATGTGGTGGGGATTCCGCGGCTGGGGCTGCCGGGAATTAATCTGGCGGACTCGGCTGTGGGGGTGCGGGGTGCGGCGCGGGACAGCCGGTATGCGACGCTGCTGCCGAGTGTGATCGGGATGGCGTCGAGTTGGGATCCGGCGATAGGACATCTGTATGGATCGGTGATCGGGCGTGAGCTGCGGGACCAGGGGTACAACATGTCGATTGGCGGCGGCATGGATTTGATTCGCGAACCGCGCAATGGGCGGAACTTCGAGTACGCGAGTGAAGACCCGGTGCTCGCGGGAACGATGGTGGGGGAGTTGGCGATGGGCGTGCAGTCGAACCAGATTATGGGCGACATCAAGCACTACGTGCTGAATGACCAGGAGACCGGACGGAATACGCTGGACGCGGTGTTGAATAGGAGGTCGATGCAGGAGACGGATCTGCTGGCGTTCCAGATTGCGATCGGGATGGCGAAGCCCGCGGGCGTGATGTGCAGCTACAACAAGGTGAATGGCGATTATGCGTGCGAGAACGACTACACGCTGAATGAGGTGCTGAAGAAGGATTGGGGATTCAAGGGATTTGTGCTGTCGGATTGGGATGGGACGCACAGCACGGTGAAGGCGGCGCTGGCGGGGCTCGATATGGAGCAGCCAGGGGAGATCTATTTTGGCGCGCCGTTGAAGGCTGCGGTGCTCGGCGGGAAGGTTCCGGAGGCGCGGTTGGACGACATGGTGCATCGGATTGTGCGCAGCATGTTTGCCAGTGGCATCGTGGATCATCCGCCGGTGCGGCGCGTGGTGGATCCGTTCCAGGGACGCGATGATGCGAGGAAGATCGAAGAAGAGAGCATCGTGCTGCTGAAGAATGAAGGTGGAATTCTTCCTTTGTCGAGCACTGGCGTGAAGAGCATTGCGGTGATTGGCGGACGCGCGGATTACGGCGTGATGTCGGGCGGCGGATCGGCGCAGGTGGATGCTCCGGGTGGACGGGTGGGCGGATCGGCGTGGGGTGTTCCGGTGTACTTTCCATCTGCGCCGCTGCGGTATTTGAAGGAGCAGGCTGCGAGCGGAGCGACGGTGAGCTTCGACGCGGGCACAGACGATGAGCGGGCGGCGAAGGCTGCAACGGGAGCGCAGGTTGCGATCGTGTTTGTGACGCAGTGGATGAGCGAGGGGCAGGATGCGCTGACGCTCAGCCTGCCGGATAAGCAGGATGCGCTGATAGAAGCGGTGGTCAAGGCGAATCCGAATACGATCGTCGTGCTGGAGACGGGCGGGCCTGTGTCGATGCCGTGGAGCTCGAAGGTGAAGGGCATTGTCGAGACGTGGTTCCCTGGCATCGGCGGTGGTGAGGCGATTGCAAATGTGCTGTTCGGCAAAGTGAACGCTTCGGGCAAACTGCCGGTGACGTTTGCGGTACGGGACAGCGATCTGCCGCATCCGCATGTGACGGGGTTGACGGAGAAGACCGGCAACAATGGCATGAACGCTGCGGTGAAGGGCGAGGAGCAGAAGAACTTCACGGTGGATTACAACGTGGAGGGGATGCTGGTCGGGTACAAGTGGTTCGAGGCGAAGGACAAGACGCCGCTGTTTCCGTTTGGGTTTGGGCTGAGCTATACGAGCTTTGCGTACTCGGGGTTGAAGGTGACGCCGGATGCGACGAGCGTGAGCTTTGAGGTTAAGAATACGGGAGCGCGCGCGGGCGATGAGATCGCCGAGGTGTACGTGATGCTGCCGAAGAGCGCGGGCGAGCCGTTCCGGAAGTTGGTGGGGTTCAAGCGCGTGCCGGTGGCGGCGGGTGAGAGTGAGACGGTGACGGTGCCCATCGACCCGCTGTATCTGAAGGTGTTTTCGACCGAGAAGAATGGGTGGGAGATGCTGGGCGGAGAGTACAGGTTCGAGGTGGGTGGGTCGGCGGCGGCATCACTGCTACATGAAGAGGTATCGCTGGCGGCGAAGTAGGTTCTGCGCGGACGGCGGGAGCAAGGGCGAATTCCGCGCGCGGTCAGAATGATGGGCTCTTCGGGGCAGTGAACGGGCGCTTGCTGCGCAAGCGAGAAGCAGGTTCCTCGCTGCGCTCCAGGATGACGAGATTAATGGCGGAGCGAGCGAGGCAAGAGCAACAGTGAGTTGAGAGCAGTAGTGAGCCAAGAGTAGCTGTGGGCTACTCGGCGTGGTCCAGGGCGTTGTCTTTGTAGACCTTCTGGAGGACGAAGAAGGCGGCTTTCTTCTGGCCCTGGTTTGAGATGAGGCCTTTGCGGTTGAAGCCGTCCTGGATGCCGGGGAGTTCGCGGATGGGGGAGCGGAAGTTCATGAGTATCCATGGGTGGCGCCGCGAAGATGGGGGATGTTGTTGAGCATGGGGATCTGGTGGCGGTAGATGTTGGCTTGGTACTCCTCGGTCCAGCGCTGGGTGATGGGGCCGTGCAGACCGGCTTTGGCGCCGCCGCCGAATTCACTGACGATGAGGGGCTTGTCGGATAGATCGGGTGAGGTCTTCCAGAGGGTGGTGTCGGCGTCGTCGGCGGTCTTGTCGTACCAGCCGATGTACTCGTTGAAGCCGATGACGTCGAGAGATTTGTCGAGGGGGTCGTCGATGATTTTGGTGTTGCCTTCGGTGTCGGCAGAGAGTTTGACCTTGTAGAGCTTGGGGGATTCAGGCGACCAGAGGGAGAGGTTGGGAGCGGGAGGGAGATGGCGGCGTGGCCGTCGGCGTCGGTGGCGGCGGTGGTGTGGAGTTTGATTTCGGGGATGTCGACGGAGACGGTGGTGCCGGGGGGCGCGTCGATGAGGTGGACGTAGCCTTCGATCTTTGTGCGGGCGGGCGGTCTAGATGGAGGTCGAAGTCGGCGATATAGGTTTCGGGGGGACGGTGACGATGGAGACGTCGCGGGTGAGGCCGGATGCTGTGTCCCTTTAGGCAAAGAGCCGGTTCGGCATTGCGCTCAGGATGATCATTGTTATGCATCTTCAGGCCTGCAGTAAACAGGACTGTACAAGTGCTGCGGAGCCGCGTTAGATTGGCTGCGGTAAATATTTATGATAAAAATCGGTTTAGTCAGCCTCTTGTTGGTGTGTGGCGTTCCCGCGATATCGCAACAGAGAGCAGTGTACGCCGACAGTTCGGCTCCTGTTGAGGCGCGTATTACGAATTTATTGAGCCGTATGTCGCTGGAGGAGAAGGTCGATGCGTTCAGCACGAATCCCACGGTGCCGCGGCTGGGCGTGGTGGGGACCGGGCATGTGGAGGGGCTGCATGGACTGGCACTGGGTGGGCCGGGGCACTGGGAAGGTCGCAATGAGACGGTGATTCCGACGACGACCTTTCCGCAGTCAAGAGGGTTGGGGCAGACGTGGGATCCGGCGCTGTTGCAGAAGGCTGCGGCGCAGGAGGCATATGAGACTCGGTATGCGTTTGGGAAGTACCACCGCGGCGGGTTGGTGGTGCGCGCGCCGAATGCGGACTTGAGTCGCGATCCTCGTTGGGGGAGAAGTGAAGAGTCTTACGGGGAAGATCCATTTTTGGTGGGGACGCTGGCGACGGCGTATACGCGCGGGTTGCAGGGCGATGGAAAGTACTGGATGACGGCGTCGCTGCTGAAGCATTTTCTGGCCAACAGCAATGAGAATCTGAGGACGTCGAGCTCGTCGAATTTTGATGAGCGCCTGTTTCAGGAGTACTACTCGGTGCCGTTTAGGATGGCGATTGAAGATGGTCATGCAAATGCGTTTATGACGGCCTATAACTCGTGGAACGGGACTCCGATGATTGAGAATCCGGTGCTGCGGAATGTGGTGATGAAGGTGTGGGGCGAGGACGGGATCATCTGCACGGATGGAGGCGCGCTGACGGCGCTGGTGAAGGACCATCATGCGTACAAGACGCTGCCGGAGGCGGTGGCGGCGACGGTTCATGCGGGGATCAACCAGTATCTCGACAACTACAAGCCTTCGATGGAAGAGGCGCTGAAGCTGGGGTTGATTGACGAGGCGGACCTGGATCGGAATTTGCGCGGCGTGTTTCGCGTGATGATCAAGCTGGGAATGCTGGATCCCACGGAGATGGTTCCGTATGCGCGGATTGGGTTTGATGATGGCGTGGGGAAGGAGTTGGCGGCTGATCCGTGGTGGCAGGCGCAGCCGAAGGAACTGGCGCGCAAGGTGACCGATGAGTCGATTGTACTGCTGAAGAATGATGCGGGATCGAACGGTCGTGGCGTCGTAATCGTGTTGGACAACGGCGAGGTCGAGCCTGAGCTTTGTGCATGCGATGAGGATGCCGCAACTGCCAGCAGAACCAGTGGCCCCAGGACTCGAAAAGAAATGATTCGACGACTAGAGAGATACATTGACGAGTGTTCCCCTTCCATCCAAGGTGCCGGAGTCCGGCAGCCCGCGGCAATGTTGTCTGCAACGCGCAAACTGCGGCGCGGCCTGACTGCCTGGTTCCGCGGCGGCAACAGCGGCAGAAACAGAATCGTCGCCAGTGAAAGAACTGCCATGACCACGAAGACATCGGCGTATGCAAGCGCCAACGCCTGCTGCCTGATGGCTCCTGCCAGATGCAGTAGCGCTGACGGAGAACTCAGGCCTGAGACATATCCAAGTACCGCTGTGTTTCTTGCATAGAATGCCTCCTCCAGGCGGGCGGAATGGAGCGCCATGCGACGGTCAATGAGGATTGTCGACAACGCCACGCCGATCGTCATTCCCACCTGGCGCGATCCGAAATAGAGAGCAAATCCGTTCGAGGCGAAGTGTGCCCGCGACCTGCGATAGGCCCATGTGACTACGGCAGGAAAGCCTACGGACACATAGACGCCGAAAAGAATGAGTGGCAGCCAGAGGTCGTAGTCCGGTGTATCGGAAGTCATGTAGTGAGCGAACAGCAGCATCGCGGCAGCCTGTGTAAGCAGGATCAAGGCGAGGCCGAGCCTGCCGCCGATTCTCAACATCCATGTCCGGGCTTGCGGCAGGCCGAACAGAATCGCCGCTGCGGCGCCGTTGATCGCCAGTAGGCAGCCTGTCTGCGTGGCGGAGTGTCTGCCTAGCACACGGAGAAATTGCGGGAGGACATACAGGGGACCGCCCAGCAGAGCGCCGATGGCCACGCCCACCACCGTGGAACCTAATACGGCGCGGTTAAAACGCAGTTGGTGAAGGTCCAGCAGGGGATGACGGTTGGCGCGCATCATCTGCCACGCAGCGAAGAGAGCGAAGCCGAATATGGCAGCGATGGTGGATATGCAAATGAAGGGCGATTCAAACCAATCGTCGACTTCTCCGCGGCTTAGAACGACCTGCAACGAGCTCATGCCGGCAAGGAGAAGAAAAAAACCGGGAAAATCGAAGCGAATCTTTTCCGTGTCGCCCTTGATTCGTTCCGCCGTATAGCGGTGAAAGACCCAGGCGCAAATGGTCATGGCCACCGCGGTGGGGATAAACATCCATTGCCAACCGATCGTATCGGTCATATAGCCGGACACAATTGGCCCGATGACCCGGCCGGGAATGTACATCAGTCCGCAGAAGATCAGGGATGCTCGCAGCCGTTCGCGTGGCTGGTTGTAGTCATGCCTGAAGAAGACAATGGTCCGCACCAGAAACGCTCCGCCCGCGAATCCTTGCACGGCCCTCAGCACCAGCATCAGGGCTAACCAAGGGCTGAGCGCGCAGCCAAGAGAGGTTACCGCATAGGTCAGGCAGGATGTTACCAGATAGTTGCGATTGCCAAAGTAACTCGCCAACCGGTGCGACATGGCGATGGAGACGGCAAACGCCGTGGCGTATACCGTGATGAGCCAACTTGCCTCATCCGCTGACGCACTGAGGGTACCGGTGAGAAAGGGCAGAACCAGGCTCATTCCGGACCCCGTCCACAACTCCATTCCCATGGCCACGGTGAATGCCAGCAACACGGCACTCCGTCCGCGCTCTGTCTGCGTGAACCGGACAGCCCGGGGATGCAGACGGCGCATTCTTCTGGCCAGATAGTGCATAAGAATTTTCTGGTGGAACTAACCTCAATATACGAAACGATACAGAACTGTTTCGTTATTACTATTCACTACTATACACTTCTACTGAGGACGAAAGCTGACAGACCGGGGCGACCGCAGACAAGAAGGGACCACTTGCGGGAGATGTGAGTCAGGGTGGGCATGGCAGCCCGCAATGGAACTTGCGCGCTGGCCGAACGGCATCGAAACGAATTGCGCACGTACGGCTGCCTCGCGCAGCCAGCCATACGCACGCAGCCATACGCACCATTCGTGCCGGGCAGGAGCGGTTATGATAGGCAGTGACAAATGACGATAGCTTTGGAACCAAAAGCCGGAATGAAGACGCAGGGCAGACCACGCGACGCTGCCGCGCGTGCCAGAATCCTGCACGCCGCGCTGGCCTTGTTGGAGGAATGCGGTTTCGCCAACATGACATCGGATGCGATTGCCGAGCGTGCGGGGGCCAGCAAAGCCACGGTATACCGCTGGTGGCCGAATAAGGCAGCGGTGGTGATCGATGCTTTTGTCGAGAGCATCCTGCCGGAACTGCGCCATCCAGAGAGGGCATCGCTGCCGGATTTCGTGAGGACAAGCCTGCGAGGCTTCGCACAGGCCCTGATGGGACGCAATGGGCGGCTTCTCCGGGCTGTTTTCCACGCCGCGCATGACGATCCTGAAGTGGATGCAGCCTTCCAAACCTACTGGGTCAAACCACGGCGCAAATTATTGCGCGTGGCCCTGGGACAGTTCCGGGCGGAAGGGCAACTCGACGCGGAATCGGATATCGATCAGATTGTCGACTTGATGTACGGGACGATGCAGTACGTACTCATTGTGAATCACCGCAGACTCTCGCTTGCTTACGCCGACGACTTGGCAAACATACTGCTGAACGGTCTATTGCCCAAGAGAAAATGATTCCTGTGGCTTGCCAGAATAGCAATCTTCGGTCAAATCAAACAGATCAATTGTGTGTCCCCTTTGCTCTGCCTTTTTGTAAGCTCGTTTCATATCGC
>Ga0224554_1001234_pt1 | contig 16968 bp, 21 predicted proteins | sample 714S22024metaG_FD_180666 | JGI IMG/M metagenome (GOLD analysis project Ga0224554, IMG submission 180666) | Peat soil microbial communities from Stordalen Mire, Sweden - 717 S2 20-24 | ecosystem: Environmental > Terrestrial > Soil > Wetlands > Peat | place: Sweden: Norrbotten County, Stordalen...
AGCTCTTGCCATGGCCTTCAAAATACAGCGGCAGCAGCCGCTTGGCCCTCCATTCGTCTTGGGTGATCTTTCCTTGGGCGCGGAGCTGAAGATTGTGCTTTCCACCGAACACGACCGTTTTGTTCGGGTTGGCCCGGTGGATCGCTTTTGCCCTTTTCAACGATGAAAGTGTTAACCAGGAGTCCAGCCTGCCTTGTGGCATCGCCCGGAGCAGATCCAGTATCTCCTTGTCCTTCTTTCCCTCTCGAACCCGGTTGTAGGCCATCCGGGTCACAACAGACTGGGCCTTACGCCATTGAGCGATCACCTCAGCGGCTTGAGGCGTCGTCGTGTAGCTCAGTTTTATGGTTCTTACCATTCCAAATCAAAAAAGTATAACAGATAGGCGCATGAAATGCATGCACAAAGATTTATGACGCGGTGTATAGCAGCTCCGTGTTCAGCGTTCACCTCAAACCGATCGCGTGCGCTACGTTGTGGGAACAACGCTGTCACGCTCGAAGGTGGTGGGCGATGGAAGTAACGCTCTTCTCGTCGTCTTCCCCGATTTGTTTTGTGACGGCCGATTTACAGTCGGCTATGGGGAACATCGCCCAATGAAATAGCACCCGTCTGGGACTCTTACCCCAGCCGTCGAAACGCCCACGGGATTCGAGGCGCGCGGTTGTCTGCCCGACGAGGCATCTGCTCGTCGGAAAGTTCGGGGTACACGAGTCGAACGTGTGGGCCAGCTCCTTAACCTTGTTCCGCGAACGCAATCGCGGCTTTCTGGCTAGTGCGTATGAACTGACTGACCGTCCCCCATGAGATTGGTTGCGGAGGTGCGATTCGAACGCACGAAAACCTTTTGGGTTTTCCTGGCTTATGAGACCAGGGAGCTAGGCCTCTACTCGACTCCGCGATAAATGGCTGCCCCTGTTGGACTTGCACCAACTTGATTCGGCTTCAAAGACCGATGCATATCTATTCTGCCAAGGGGCGATAAATGGTAGCAGGGACAAGGTAGCGCGCCTCGCGTCAATCGGGTTATGGGCCCGATGCTGGTCTGCTCCAGTCCACCCTGCATCAAATCGCGGCAGGAGAGTTTCACCAAAAGCAGCCGTTTCAACCGTTGCTGAACGCTCCGGCTTAAACCTGCTTGCAAGGCAGGCGCATCACTTTTCTGCCACGTCCCCAAAAGAGAGGGCCGACCGCCTCGGCCGTTGATTGCTCCGGCGATCGGCCCTTTGTACCACTTACAAAGAACATGACCCATCGCTTCACTTGTTTCGTTGAAGTCACCCGCGGGTATTTCACGGCGGTCTTTAGCAGGCTATCGGTTGCCACTCGTCGCTCTTCTGCGAGCGAAAAACGTTCAAATCTGGTCCAACAAAAAACCCCTACTCGTTTCCAAGTAGAGGTTCGACAAATCGTCTTTCTTTTCCTCTACCCGGGTGGTCCTGAGTCACCATAAATCGAGCTACGGACCACTTCGGCGCACCACGTAGGCATAGTAGTACTGTCTCCCTTGAGGGCTTTCTGCCTTGGCCGTTCTACCGGCCCTATCCGTCGTGCTAACCGTCTCATCTTTTTCTTGCTCGCCCCTAATATCGGGGCTTCTTTCCGTTTTTCTCTTCTAAATCTTCGTTGTTGCCATTAAACTGAAAAACCCTACCTGGAATTTCCTGGTAGGGTTTCAAAAAGTCTTTTTACGAACTACCTTACCAGGGTGGGCCTCCTTGTTCAAATGCGGGCATCTGGTTATACGAACACGCCCACAAAGTGGCCGAGGAGGCCGCGGTACGATCACTACCCAGATGTATAGCTGGGAGCACCGGTCTCGCGGCCGGTTTGATCGTCCTAATTGTTGATAACGTATTCATTCGTTCGTTTCTTGTTTGACGGCGTTTCCGCCGCCAGCATTCAACCTTATGGGGGTCGAATTGTCATCATTGTATAACTTCCTGGTGCCTTTGCAACAAGAAAATCAAAAAATCTTTCAGATATTTCAGCTAGTTCCGCGTAGCGGCTTGCATCAACGCATCTAGATATCAAGATTTAAGGGGTAACAGTTGTGGCCGATTGAAGCTTCTCCCACCCGGCGGGTCCTCGATATATTTTATACCAGCTCAAGGCCAAATGTCGGCCTCCTTCGGTAAAGGGTGGCTCGAAGAGGCAAGGCTTTCCTGTGGAAGTGTTTATCTCCTTCAGCACGGTGGAGGCTATGTGCTGCCGGCGACAGCGCTTGAGACTGTCAGCTCCAGAGCGCACGCATGGATAGATGGCAAGATCAAGGCGAGGGCAAGCGTCCAAGAAGGAAACCCAGCCTCATACTTCTTTTACAATTCACAGGTGCCTGCTGCTGGAGTTTTACTGGAGTTTTTCCGAAGTGGCTTTGGTTTTGGCCAGCAGCCGGCAGAGGGCCATGGCTTGGGGTTGATTGATGCCCGCGGTTTCGAGCTGATCTAGGTTGGGGAATCTTTGCATGGAACTCTCTAATCCTGGGCCGACTGAGGACTGCAGGTTGGAGAACATGGCCGCCATCGCCTCGTTCATGCCCGTGACTTCTTGGACTAAGGCAGGCACGTTCCTCTTGGTCCAGAACTCCCCCTCGTCATCGACTTCAACGGCCAATCCAGGCGTTGCTGCAGCTGCATCGAGCAGGGCAATCACGCTGAGATGGCAGAGCAGGAAATTATTGATCCCACCAACCTTGGGGTTGCTGGCGAACTGGGTCTTGCAATACTGGGCCCAATGCCAGCCGCAGCCAAGTCCCGCGGCAATTTTCCTGCCTGGCTGGACTTCTACTTCCGCTGGATATCGGCACAAGCCAAAGCTGGCAACTTCGCAATCCGCGCCAGGCTCGGTGTAAAATCCCACGACGTGTTTTGGGTAAAGGTCGATCTGGCTGCAGCGTTTTCCATTGGGTATCTGAACGATGTCGTACTCCAGCATACGCCTGCCGTCGCGGAGGGTATCGAGGCGCGGATCGTCATGGGAGTAGATGCCAGGTTTGCACTCGGCGCCCTTAAGTTCAACGAGGTCCGACACGTGCGCGAAGGGCAAGTCCTGGGCCTGATGTTTTAAGTTTCGGACAATGCCTCGCGCGTCCTGGGCGGTTCCGGTAAAGTTAAAATTCCAGTTAATGGTTAATCCCACGCACTTTAGTGTGGCGAGGTTTGGATTTGGGAGTTCGAGGTCGGTTCTGCTGAGGCCCTGCTCGGCGGTACCCATAGAATGCTGAAGCTGGATTATCGATATGAATGACTGGAGGCAGCTTCTCCAGGGTCAGCAAAGCTTCTGGGGCTATCCGAGCTCGCCGAGCGATGGCCAGTATGGCGTGGATGTTCTGGCAGATGTGGGATGGATCCACGGCCGCGCAAAACCAGCTGGTGATGGCGGGCGGCTCTTGCAGCGTTCCTGACGGCTCGGCTACGGTGTTTCTGATGGGCTGCTCTCTTGTGGGCATTTTTGCCTTCAAGAGCAGCGAGATTTGCGCGCTAGTCCTTCTTTTCTATCTCCACTTCAATCTCGTCCCGGGCTGCGTAAATCTGGGCGGCCAATCCGTAGGGCTCTCGTTGCAAAACGGAGTTGATCAAACCGATTGCCTGGTCGGCCTGCCTGTCTTTTTTTCCGTGGGTTATCTGGTCCGCATCAAATTGAAGCATGATGCGATGGATGCTGATGCGTTCGGGCGCTCCCTCAGACGGTTCCTCTTCGACTTTCACCTCGATTTCGTCCGGGGTATCGAAGAACTGCGCACCAAGTCCAAAGGGCTCCCGCTGCAGCAGGACGTTGATTTGGCTGACCGCCTCTCGCGCCTGCTGTTCGGAACTCCCGTGGGTGACCTGATCCGCGTCGAACTGCAGCATGAGACGATGAACGCTGATTACTTTCATTGCATTTTGTGTTTGGCCAGCGACTGGAAGCGCCGGGTGAGTTTTAATAAACAAAAAACCGCTCCGTCGCAAGGACGCGGAGCGGTTTCGACGCTGTGATTTTGGATTACGCGACCACTTTTTCCAGGTCGCTGCCCATTTACCTTGATTCCCGGTGGCGTGGGCAACTGTAAGAACAAAATAAGCATCCTGATAGCGGACGATACAGCCCGAAGCGAAGCCAATTGGCAGGTTATCGTCGTCAAGCTGGATAAGGCTAATTGTTGCGAGGTGATGCATTGATTTGTTTACAGGGTCTTTTCCCTTCAGCCCTGACCCTAGCCCATCTAGCCCTGGCCGCCGCTGCCAGTTTGGCCCTGGTTGCTGGACTGATGCGTCGATCCTTCTTTTTGGCAGGCTTGGGTGTTATTGTGCCTTTCACCTCGCCCCGTGTCCTGAAAGCGGCCGCTTTCGCTCCCATTTCCACTCCCCACTTCACTCCAAATTTTGGTCCACAATGCCAGTTCCTGCTTGGTCAGCATTTCGTAATCCTCCAGCGCGTTGCCAATCTGCACCGCCGTAGCCCTGCCAAGCCCAATCTTGTTTTCAAACGCTTTGATTTGATCCACCAGCATTGGAAGTTGGCTTCCCGCCTTGCTTGCATCGGAACCATCCACGGTGCCCCGCACAACTTGCGCAACCAGCAGCAAGGCGTGCAGATGCCCCGGTACATTGTGCTCCTCAAATGTCTTCTTCAATGGCCCTGGGTTTCCATTGGCATTTGAATATATCCGGGCCAGGTAAACCAAAGGAGCGGGAGCAATTGGAATCGATCCAAGCCATCAATTGCGAGCCTTTCACATTCTCCAAAGTAGTCTCTAAGCAATGGAAGAACAAAGGACAACTCGTAAGCCGGAAGGTCTCCACTGGGCGAGTACCATTAACCATTTGGCTCATCCACGAGGAAAACGGTCACTGGTATGTCCACATCTCGTTCTTCAAGAACAAGACCAAAGCAGATTACACTCCCGTGGGCGCCATTGGGGTGGATTTGAACTGCGATAGCATTGCGGACACACAGGTCCAGATCGCAGATGGAGAGCCGCTGGTTCTCCATCACGGGAAACGGATGTTCGATCCCGCCTGGAGCAAAGAGAAGAAAGAGGCTTGGATACATGAACAGATACGGGGGATTGTATCCGAGGCTAAAGCGAGGAACTGCACGGTAGTACTTGAATACCTGGAGTTCGAGCATTGCAAACGGTGGCTCCGGACCAAGCTGGGCGCCATGCTTCGAGTCATGCCCTACAGGAAGATCAGGAAGGCCTTCGAACGGAAGTGCCTGGAGCGAGGAGTGGTGCTCCGGTATGTGAAATCCAATTACACTTCTCTTCTCGGGGCCGTTCTGACCTCGTATCCCAATCTGGGACGGGACCAGGCCGCGGCGGCCATCATTGGCCTTCGAGCCTCGGAAGGTGGGAATGCATGGTTGGAGAAGCAATGCAAGATTTTGGCTACACAAGAAAGGACCAGGTTGCGCATCAACAGGAAGCGCAAATTTGGTTGCACGGTAACGACTGAAGGCGTCATGACGGACCGCCAGTTGGAGAATCGCCCCGCAAATGGAGGCTCTCCATTGGACAGGTCCGCGGATGTTCATCGGTTTCAAAGCTGTGCTGGCCGCGCGATAAGTGACTTGAGTAAGGCGATGGGGGCGCATCTCTACAAGGAGAAGGTGCTGCCAGTCTGCTGGAAAAGGTCGGGTATGGGAACAAACCCATGGCACCCCGTTGTGCCTGACGGCGAAGCGCCGCGTCAAAAGATCGAATGCTCAAGTTTGAGCAGGTAGGTTTGAACGGTAAAAGGCAAGTTCGTTGCGCTCAATGCGCGGACCCGGAGTCTGCACAATCTGGAATCCTTTGGTCGATGCGGGAGCGGGCAGCATCAACTTGCCTTCGGCGAGGCCGCGCAGCCAGAAATCGCGATTGGCTGTCAGTCTCTCGACATACCATTTGGTGACTGCTTCTTTCTCGCGGTTGAATTCCTCAATGCTCAGGCGTTCAATAGTCGCGGCAAAGTTTTTCCGAGCCACCCACATGTGGTTGTGCCTCATCTCGGCGTGAGTGCCCCAGAGCTCGTTGCGAAGCTTCTTTGGAGCCAGCAGCTGCATGGCTTGCTCGGCGTCGCGGCGCGCGATGATCTCGTTTGGGTGAGGCAGGGGTGGAAGCAGATGCTCTGGGAAAGCGGGCGTGGAAGAGGGCAGGGGGTTGAGCAGTTCTTCGGGCACTTGAGATTTGTACCGCTCCTCCATCCAGCGATTTTGGCCCGTTCTGTTCACGCGGAATTGAACGTGGTCGCTGGTTACATTCTCAGTGGTGAATTTCTCGAACTGGAGAGGCTTGTAATCACGTATTGCCAAGGCCTGGCAGCCTTCGGTCAGGGCCATGGGCGTCTCGATCATGTCGCCAGTGTAGGAAAGCTCTTTGGCTTTGATCCGCTCGAGATTCTTCCAGTAACGGGCCGAGATAAGGTCGAACATCATTGCCAGCCAGATGAGGGTGTCGGCTGGGAGGTCCTTCATTTCCGCCAGCTTGACGGCCTCTTGTTGCGCGCGGACCGGCATTGTGGCGCCCGGGATGTTCATCTGACCCCGGCCTTTTTCGTCGATCCAGGCGCCCATAAACCCGTAGGGAAACCGAAGTTTCTCCATGCGATGGGCCAGTTCCCGTGATCCACCGCGACTGGACTGAAGGGTGGCCTGCTCCGGGTTGTCGAATTTGGGCTTATCACTAAGGAGAAAGAGATTGTTGCCGTGTTTAATCGCAAATCCGAAGCACGAGGCGTTGATTTCCTCGGTGTCCTGGATCAGGACGAGGGACACGCCCGAATCCTTGGTGTTGCCCAAGATCCTCAGAAGACTCGCGATGTTCCAGTAGAGATAAACCCCGGGATTGAATTTCATCGGGGCGGCTTGCGGCTCTCCCTTCGCAAAGACGTCTTCCCGCATGTAGTCAAGGGCCCGAAGCGCATCCCGTCGGATGACCAGCCGCACGGACCGTGTTCCCTGAAAAAGCGTGTGAAGAACAGCAGCCCACTCCGGGTGGGTGTAGAATTCGCCGCCCATGGTTTCCGCGAATCGTATCTGATGGGCCTGGCAAAACCGGTGGATGTTCTCTGCGGTTTCCATCGTCATGTCTGTGCCGGTCAACCCAGGGCCGCAATCAAACGCGCAGTGCTGGCAAGTCTGGGTGCATTTCCGAGTGATCCGAATGGTGGGCTTCAATCCCGCGTATCGGTAGCAGCTGTCTTTACGGCTGCACGTCTCACAATTGCAGTTCTTTTTTCCGCCGCAGCTTGGGTCGACGCAGAAGTGGCAACAGGATTTCATGCTTCGTTTAAGAGTGCTTCCTTCATGAATTCGGCGAGCAATGGCCCCATCACTTTGTAGAGTCTATTCCCTTCAAGAATGCCCTGGACGATGCTGATTTCGGCGGGATCAGCGGTCTCATAAAGGGGAAAATCCAGCCAGTTGGAGTGCTTTAATCCTCCGTTTTCCACGTAGGGCTGCAGCCATGGAACCAGGATGCACATCTCCGGCAAATCCATGCGAAATCTTTCCAAAGCAACAGCGTTTGAATTGGGAGCATCCGCGGTTGCCAGGCTGGATGCTCGCTGCAAGGCGTTGTAGTGCTGGAACAGCGCGGTCAACAAAGAAAAGCGGGTGATGCGGCGTGTCATTGGCAATCTTCGTCGAAACCGCACTTTTTCAATCGTTGCGCGCCGCAGACCGGGCACTCGCAGACGTCTTCCTCGCTGTTGCAGACGATGACCCTCCATCCTTGGGGATGATTGCAGTTCAAGGCCTTGTTCTCAGCGTCATGAAAGGAATCTGGTTGCCGCGGCACCCGCCCGGTTTGCTTGAACAGTGCGATAAGTTCGTTGTCGCTCATACCTCTTATTCTAACTCGAAGCCGGTTGGGCGAAGCCCTGGTTCTACCAGCGCGATTGGACGCTGCGTGCGTAATTTCTGGCAACTTCCTCTGCTTGGCCCTCGGTGATGCGCCGGATTTTCTGCCCGTCAAAGTGGTGGGTCAAAATGCCCTGTTGATTTGCGAAGAATTGAGCCGTTTCGAGCGGTTTTTGACTGAGTTCAACGCGGTTCACGCGTCCAAACAGATACGGTACGGTCTGGCCTTTGGGAGGGAATGCTGGGGAATCGTGTGGTGGCAAGAAAACGAGGGTGGTTCCTGTGCTGCGGGTCCAGTGCAGAAACGGAATTTCAGGGTTCTCCTCGATGCTCTGCTTGTCATGTATGAGCAGGTCGTCCCGGTAGCTTTTGACATTGCTGTCCGTCAGCTGAAGCAGTGTTTGATAAACCTCGGCGGCTGTCATCGCTGTTTCTGGCCGGTTGTTTTCGGCGCAGCCGCTATAATAGGTGGTAACCTTGCTGGTGATTGTCGCGTAAACCGTCTCCTCTTTGCCGTGTTCCACGTGGTCCATGAGCGTATACCTGCCCGCTGGCACCTTGACCTCCAGAACCTCATCTTCCTCGAAGTGCTTCGGTTTTAATCTGGAGGCATCGCACGCGGTAAACCACTTCAAATCAGTTCGGAAGGAGATTACGCCGACCTCTTTCCATCCTCGCCAGATGGCCGCTTCGTGCTTTGTCAGGCCGTCTTCTGGTTTATGGCCGATTCGGAAGTTCTTCCCTTTTTGGTAAAGTCGGCGTCCGCGTCCTCCGACGTAAATATGCCAAAACCCCAGCTTTTCGAAGTATTTTGAGTAAGCGATGCGCCCAGCCTCACTGTTGACGCTCTCCCGCTCTTCGTGAGGCTGATCCTTTACCAATGTCTCGTCGTTGATCCACTGGAAAAATGCAATTTTGCCCGAGGGGATATCGATGGTATAGCTGGCTGCCGGCAGGTGCCCGTTCACGCCACGGAATCGCGGCAGAATGGCATATTCACGGCGTTCGCCATCCCAGTAGCGCGCCGGCCGAATGGTTTGGCCGTCGTATTCCCATTGGAGTCGCAGGCCGGTAACATGGCATTCCGGACCGCCGAAACGAATTTCCCCTGGCCTGATCGGTTTGAAAGTTTCCGAGCATGGGTTTTTGGCCCAGGCTTCGAACTTCTCGCGTTTTTGGGCTTTGACGTCAGCTGCGGCAGACTCGTCAGCAATCATGCTGTAGGCCAGGGCCAGGGCCATTTCGCCGGCAAGACGCTCGACAATGACCTCGCGCATCGGCTCACCCATGAAATTCTTGCGCGTGGTGGAGCCTCCGTAATACCCCCGCAAATCGACCTGAATGTAGTTGAACTCCACCAAGCTTTCGACGAACACCTCGATGCGCTTCATTGCGTGGATCAACTCCCTGAACCGTGGCTCGGTTTTCACCGCTTGACCGGCCTTTTCGCTGTTGGCCCAAAGCTGGGTTGGAGTGGGGCGATAATGCTGCAGCTTGGTGGCTTTGGCGAACTCCTCCCGGCTGGCCTCAAGTCGTTCGCCAGTGGTGTTGCGCAGGTAGATGGTTCCGCCGGTGTCCTTTACCCGGTGGCGGACGTTGGCGCCGTTTTCGAGCCGGTAGTAGCCTCTGGGAAATCGTTTCATCAGGTGGCGAGAGCTTGCTCTTCCCGTGGGTTTGGTGTCCATGGAGGAAGCCCGGCGGCCACGCACTCCTTGATGGTGGCAAATCCGCTTTCGTTGACGGTGACCGGAACAATTTTGAGGTCGGGAAGTGTTTGTTGTGGATAGTCCGGATTGGCTTCCCAGGCGCGAATGTGCGCCTTTGCCTCTTGAACGCTGGAGAAGGTTGCTGCGGCCGGCTGGCCAACGGGGTCCTGATTGGACCAAAAGCCGAGGCCCAGGCAATTGCCCAAGTAGACGCCGTCGGTCGGGTGGTAGATTACGAACTCGCTGAACATGTTGGCTCCGGTTGAGGGTTTTCGGGGTGAAAATGTCTGTAGCATCGGAGGTAGCTGACGTCGTCGAACGCCCAGTTTCGGCTGATGCCGGCTTTCTCGAGTTCGTCTACTTGCTCCTTTGTCGGCCGCCATTCCTTGCATTTCAGCCAGGCGGTGACCATCCGGCGCGCGACTTCCCGGCACGGAAGTTTCCTCTGGTGGTCAGGAAGAAGCAGGCATCCCCAGAATCCGGAAAACGGTGTGGCAATGCCGTTTGCGCATTCAAAAACCTGCTGGCCATCGTCCATGTATCGTGTCCGGGCCACGAAAAACTGAAGGCCTTGGACCTGGAAGCTGTTGCGAGGCGTAATTTGGTAGGATGGCATTTCAGTGCTGGATGGTTTGCGGCCGGCCGGTTCGATCTGCCTTGGCGCGGGCCTTCAAACTGGCGAGCTGGCGTTGAGTGGCCCTGGGAAGGCTGATCCGCTCGGAAATTTTGGTGTTGCCTACTTCGATGTGTGAGCAGGCGTCGGTGTTGATCAAAAGCATCTCAATGATCCGTGCCACCCAGTTTTCAGGATGCGCTAGAAGTGCGGCCTCTTTCGCAGAGGCTACAAACGTCTCTGGATCCAACGCGGGCGCCTCAGGCAGATGCAAAAACAGCCTCTTGTGGGATTGAGAACCGTAGCAAGGACGAGGGCAGAGCGCCCCGTTTCGTGCACAAAGCTTTCTTCGCGGCTTGGCAACCAGCATGAGGGCACGTCCGGTTTCCGTGATTTTGGTGGTGCGTTTGATGCCGCGATAAGACAGAACGATGGGGCCGGCTGCACGCACCATGTCGGTGCTCACATCAACTCGCGTGATGGTCCCGTCTTCGTTTTCGGTGACAGTTGTTCTTTTCATTGGGTCTTAGTTTACGGGTTGGACGCCTTGTTCGGTGACTTTGAACCACAGTTTCAGGGTGGCCTTGCTGGCAAATCCCTTTTCGGGCACGAGAAAGCACATCTTTGGGTTTGGCTTGTTCCGGAAGAGGCGGAAGGCCTGCCCTTTACATGGTGCCTTTCCATTGGAGCGCACCAGCCGGAAAGGCACCTCCATTTCAGAGTTTTCCTGAATGGGTTGCACCTCGAACTCCCAGCCGTTTGCAGCTTGAATTGTCATGCTGAATTTTGTTGCGCGGCGTTTTGTGCCGGATGCCCCTTTGGCCAAAAAGAAAAGTGCTCGATTTTGGCATCTCCCTTGCCGGCGTTCGGGCTGGCGTCCTAGCTTTCTTTCGGGAGAGCTCCTATCCAGATCGACTCGTGGTTATTTAGACTTCACGCGGAAGTAACCACCCTTTCTCGGTTCTGGCTGTGTCCCGCGCGGGGCGGGGGACCATTTTCAAATCAATGCCTTGTCGAGCACTGATTTATTGTAACGTCGTTGGGACCTGTCTTGCGCGATTTTTTGATTATTTTTTTGCGCCTTCATCCACCATTACCGTTTTATGCTGGAACATGGACGAGAACACGTTCCAGCGCCGGAAATCGTTATAAGAAACGTAGACAATCAAACAGAGCAGGATAAGGGCAAACGTGGTCGTCAGGCTGGTCAGCATCTTCTGCGGAAGCGAGCGACGGGAAATAAGTTCAATGGCGGCGATGGCAATGTGGCCTCCATCGAGGACGGGCAACGGCAACAGGTTGAGCAGGGCAAGGTTGATGTTCAGCAGCACCAGAAAACTGAGGGCCAGCCTGATATCGGCGTTCACATTTGCCGCCAGCATCGTGAGAATGCCGGGAGGCCCGCTCAAGTCTTTCACGCTGACGCCGCTGACACTGGGATGGCAGACGGCCTTAAGAGTGTCCCAGGTGCGCGCGATGACGGTGGCCACTTGTTTGAGTGGAGTGGGGTGCTGGATTTCGTATTTTTTGGTCTCCTGATCGGACAGGAGTGCATCGATCCGCCCTTGCGCGCCGGCGGCTGGAGTGATGAACAATGAAATCTGTTTCCCGGCCCTAAGGACAGTTGCCGGCACTTTGCGCCCTGGGTTCTTGCGGATGATGGCGATGACTTCTTCCCGGCTGCAGACTGGAACTCCTCCCAGTGAAATAAACTCATCGCCGGCTTGAAGGCCTGACTTGTCTCCCGGTCCTCCGCGGGTCACTGCATGGATGGTGGGGTGCCCTTGAGGGTAGAGGTTGAGGTACTTCAGGTTAAGGTCTTTGTTCACGATCGCGGTAAGCTGGTAGTGGGAAATCGCGGTGCCGTGCTGGGTGACAACGGCGATGGGGTTCGTGCATGCCATGACAGCCGCCAGCTGCGCGTCATCCCAAGAGGCTACTTCCTTGCCGTCCACCGAGAGTATCCGATCACCAACGGCGATACCCATTTTTCCTTCTGGCGAGGAAGGATCTACGTAGCCAATGATGGGAGGATCCACGGCCACCGGCAGCCCTGCCACATACAGAAGGGATGCGATGGCGAACGCAAAAACGATGTTCATGAGGGGCCCGGCCAGAACAACCAGGATTTTGGAGAATGGCGTCACTGCCGGCAAAGCGGCATTCTGCATGTTTCCTTCCAACGCCTTTGGATTCTCGATTTGGGGAAGGCGGACGAAACCCCCCAGTGGAACGGCTCTCCAAGAATATTCGACGTTGTTGCGCCTCCAGGAAAGGATTCGCGGCCCGAATCCAATGGCGAATGCTTCCACCTTTAAATTCCTGCGCAGCGCCACCCAGAAATGGCCGAATTCATGCACAAAAATGCAGGCGCCAAACAGGAGCATGACAATCGCTGCGACGTAGAGGATGTTGATCAAGTTCATGGGTTAGATGCGGGCAAAAGGTTTGTCACAAAGCATGTTGACGAATTCCATGATGGTGCGGTAGATTGGGTTCCTTTCCGAAAATCTCCATCGCTTGGTAGCCTGGTCTTTGATGTAAGCGTTCCGCGCCAAAGCTCCAGCGTCTTCAACTGCTTCAGGATAAACGCCTCCCGCCGCCAGTCCCTCGCTGCATGGCTTGCCGCTATTTCTCGAAAGAAGAACTGCCTCTGGCACCGCCGGAACAACCTGTCAGTCGAGATGGACCACTGAAAGCTCATTGACTTCCCTTTTTTGTTCCACTGGAACGCTCCGTTTCCCTTTTCTCCAGAACGTCGAGCAATGCGTCCCAGTCCTTCGGGGAAGCAATTTCTTGAGCCCTTTGGAAGAAGCGCCTGGCATTTGCATTTCCGGCCAGTTTAGCCAGCTCAGGAGGGACTTTATTCGCGAGTTGGAGCAGCCCGATGGCGTCAATGTCCAACGCTTGCGCCAAATCACGAATCGTTTCGGCTCCGGGCAAGTACTCAAGACGGTCGTTTTCGATCTTAGAAAGGTATGTGAAGTCCACGCCGGCCGCTTCGGCCAGCGACCGAAGTGTCATTCCCTTTTTCTGCCGCAGTTCGCGTAGTTTTGCACCAAATCCAATTTGCATCGTGGATGAAATATACCGAATGTTGAGTTGAAGTCAACATCTATTTTTATCTTTTTTGGCGCCCTGTTCCCGGCCTCGGAACACGCTCGGCGCGCGAAATAGTCGGCGTCTCCACAATGGCGTATTGCCCCCTGCTTGCTCTCTCAGCAATGCTGGACGCGGAGTTGTTTCGCCGGATCGCCCTGCACAATTCACTCAGAGCCGGGCTTGCCGTTGGTTGCTGTAGGATCCAAAATGACCGCCTGGTGCAAAATGCATCCACAACATTGCCGGAGAGCCTTTCGGGGCTGATTGAGCGCGTTACGTTTACGAGCGAGGATACCGGATTCACCGTGCTCAAAGTCAAAGCCAAGGGGCACCGCGACTTGGTGACCGTGGTCGGTTCCCTGCCGTCCGTCAGTGCCGGCGAATGGCTCACCGCTCAAGGCCACTGGGTTCAGGATCGGGAGTTCGGGCAACAATTCCGGGCCGAGGTGCTGAACAGCACGCCGCCGACCACAGCGGAAGGCATCGAGAAATACCTCGGTAGCGGCATGGTCAAAGGCATCGGCCCCGTATACGCCAAGAAGCTCGTGGAAACATTCGGCGAGGAGGTTTTCGAGATTATTGAGAAGGCGTCTGCCCGGCTGGAAGACGTCGACGGAATCGGCCCAAAGCGCCGGAAACGAATCAAGGAGGCGTGGGACGAGCAGAAGGTAATCCACAGTAGCAACCGTTTACCCTCTGGGTAACTGCGATTCACTCAAGCCTGAAACCGTCTTGAGTTACTTGACTCGGCTCGGTGCTGTTTCTTTTTTAGCCCCTTGCCGCTCAGTTCCTGCTTCGCGTCACTGACAGCGTGCGAGCGCCGCCAGAGGAACTGGTGAATCCTGCCTCCGGTCTCCGCTTCTTGCGAAGCAGACTTAGAGGGGTTGAGCCAACCAGCCTGACTCAGCCTTTCCCCAGTCACCTGGGATTATCCTTGGAACACCGGCGACTTTCTTTCGTCCACCGCCCGCATCCCAGCTCTTTCAATGAACTGCGAAGATCATAGCATGTTTTGGCTCTCTGCCTACGAAATCTTATTCACCGGGTTATTCACTTTCCCCATTGACATTGACAACCTCAAAACTACGAAAAAGCCCACGCTGACAACGGTTTCGCGCGTTTCCTTGCCTTCCACCAGCCCCGCCCCGCCCGCTGAAACAAGTCGCGGTGTATAAGTTTTTAGAGCCTGTTTGAAAACTACGAGGGGTCCCGTTTTCGTGGATGAAAGCTCCTTACAGCCTCTTCTTCCCCTCCGCCTTCACAAACTGGTCAATGAGGTTGCCGCGTTGCGGGGCCGAGTGCCATTTCGAGAGGTCCTGGATGGGGTGGGGAAATTCTCGGATGACCTCCATGAATGGCCGGTTTGCCTTTCCGCTTTGGAACAGCGCCGCCAGCAAAGCATCCAACGGAAGGTATTTCTTCCCGTTGACCTCCACCACTGAGAACGACGCCGCTTCAACGTCCGTTGCGATTCGCTCGGCCGGGAAGACGGCTTCATGGTAGTAGTTGGTGCCCTTCTCCTTCGGCGGACAGTGATGGAGCACATCTGCGTGGCACAGCTGTGGCCCCTGCCACCATTCCATGACGAGGCCGGTGTGCTCCAGGTTCTTTCCGACGATATGCGGTCCTGATACTCGCCGGAAAATGGGTGAGCGGTAGGGATTATCGCCGCTCGGCTCCACAGGTTTGTTGGTTTCCATAAGCGTTTTTGTTGTTTGGCGCGGAATATATGTTGATAAGAAACAGGGCACCGGTTTGTTCCGGTGCCCTGGTGCGTCAAAAGTGCTGCCGAGCCGCGGTGACGCGACCTAGGAAAACGGTCACGGCCGCCTCTCGGATGAATTCGGCCTGGAGCTGACGAGGCCCAACCATGTGATGCTGGAAAAGTTCGCGCCGTGCCTGCAAATGCCTTTTCCCGGTTGGACGAGCCTGATCAGCCCGCGGCTGCAGCTCGCGTTCACGTTTCAATCAAAATATCTCGGCATGTCGCCATTCCAGTGTCCGAGTTTGTTTTCCATCCTATCATTCCTCGAATACGAGTACGGCATCTGGCATCCGACGGAGGCACGCTCGCTCGCGACGTGGTGCATTACGCCGTGCCCTTGGATTTTCTTGTGCATCGCTGGCTGGTGCCGCCCGACATTGAAAGAATCTTTGCGTTCCGCACGCAGGAATTGCGCAAACGATTTTCAACACGGCAAGATCAACGCCACCGCCCGCGCCGGCGGCAATTTGTTCGTGCGCCTTCTTTGTTCGCCAGCCAGCCGGGGCTGGGTTAAATTGAGCCGGTAAAGCGCATGATTATTATTTTTTTCATTTCAGCAGTGGCGGTGGCTTTGATTCTCGTGGGCTGTCGGACGACGCGCGCGGGTACGAGTCCGCGACCTTCCAGGTGGTGCGTTTCAGCGGCAATTTCGCGGTGCGGGATTACCCGGCGCTGATGGTCGTGGAGACGCCCATGACACGCACCGGGAAAGATGCCGACGGAAGTTTCATGCGCCTGCTCCGGTTCATCACCGGCAAGAACGAGGCCAAACAAAAAATTGCCATGACGACGCCGGTGTTCATGTCCGGCAACGGCTCGAATGCAACGATGGCGTTTGTGCTGCCCGCGAAATTGCCGGCTGGCGAAGTGCCTAAACCCACAGACGGTGCGGTGACAGTGCGGGAGTGGCCGGCAGGACGTTTCGCGTTGCTGCGCTTTCGGGGCGGGCGCAACCCGAAGAATGAGGCGGCGGCGTTGCAGCAGTTGAAAGACTGGATGACGGCAGCAGGCTTGCGCGTGTTGTCGCCGCCGGTATTCGCCTATTTTGATCCGCCGTGAACACCCAGGTTTTTACGTCGGAACGAAATGATGCTGCGAACGGAGGCGGGGCAATGAAGCAATTGGCCGGGTCCCGGCTTGAGCGCGATCTGAATTGACAGACCTGATTTCATGGCTGATTCCAAATTAATTCTGGTCACGGGGGCAACGGGCTATGTCGGCGGGCGGCTCGTGCCGCGTCTACTGGCGGCAGGTTATCGCGTGCGCTGCCTTGTGCGCGATCCGGCACGATTGCAAGGGCGGGCATGGCTGGACCAAGTGGAAGTGGCGCAGGGCGACATGCTGCAGCCGGACTCACTGTTTGCGGCGATGCAAGGCATTCATGTCGTTTATTACCTCGTGCATAGTCTGGGCGGCGGGAGCGATTTTTCGGAACGCGATTTGGTCGCCGCGCGCAACTGCGCCAACGCCGCAAAATCAGCCGGCGTGGAACGAATCATTTATCTGGGCGGACTCGGCGATGCGCAGGCCGACTTGTCGCCGCACCTGCGCTCACGTCACGAAACGGGCGCGGCGTTGCGCGCGGCGGGCGTGCCAGTGACGGAATTTCGCGCGGCGGTGATCGTCGGTTCGGGCAGTTTGTCGTTTGAAATGATTCGTTACCTGACGGAACGCCTGCCGGTGATGATTTGTCCGAAGTGGGTGTTCACGCGCATTCAGCCAATTGCCATTCGCAATGTGCTGGACTATCTCGTGGCCGCGCTGGATTGCGCTGCGAGCACTGGGCGCATCCTCGAAATCGGCGGGCAGGATGTGCTGACTTACGCCGAAATGATGACGGGTTACGCGCGGGCGCGGGGACTCACACGACGGCTGCTCGCCGTGCCGGTGTTGACGCCGAGGCTGTCGTCTTACTGGGTGCATCTCGTCACGCCCATTCCCGCCAGCATCGCCCAGCC
>Ga0224554_1001235_pt1 | contig 16962 bp, 14 predicted proteins | sample 714S22024metaG_FD_180666 | JGI IMG/M metagenome (GOLD analysis project Ga0224554, IMG submission 180666) | Peat soil microbial communities from Stordalen Mire, Sweden - 717 S2 20-24 | ecosystem: Environmental > Terrestrial > Soil > Wetlands > Peat | place: Sweden: Norrbotten County, Stordalen...
CGAGCGCCAACCTGTTGTGCGGATCGTTGGCAAAACTCTTTACGACCTCTTTGTGACAGGTCGCGCAAAGGGCGGGGTCTATCAAGTCGCTCGAATCAGATTGCGCCCCTTGGAGGCCTGCGGGATGCGCTTCGCTTGGCTGAGCCACAATCGATGCAGCGCAAAGCATCACCGCGCCCAGCAGCCAAATGCGGTAGGTTCGCGGCCGTGCTGCTGGCGTTTTTATCGGCAGATGGGTGATTGATTGCCGGTTTGGGCTGTCGTTTAGAGCGAGAGAATCATGCAGAGCTTTCATCTCAGCTGCGGACCCTCTTTCCCAGCCGTCGGGGCTTGTGCAGCCGGTGGTTGAGCCGGCCGCTGCATCGTAAACGGATCCGGACTTATCTCGCCTCGATGGCATGTACCGCAGGTGACAGGCAAGCCAGAGCCGTCGACCTTGGCGACGTAGTCGGCATTGATCTTGTCGGTCATGGTGTACATGATGCGCGCGTTTTTCTTCATCGGCTTGGAATCATCCGCAAACTTGAGACGCGGACGCCCGTCCGGGCTAACGCCATCAAGATCTTCAGTGTGGCAGGAATCGCAACGAACACCGAGAGAATATGCCCATTGTTCCATGATGTCGTGCACTTGTTGGCCGGAGAGGTTCTTGGGGAGCACTTGCAGGTTGGTGGGCGCGGGAAACGTGCGGGGCGACGCCGACAGTTTTTCCGCACCACTCTGGGGAGCTTGTGGAGCTTGAGCCGACGTACCTGCCAGGAGGAAGCCCGTTGCCAAGAATGCAATAGCGAGGGTCGACCGAGATGTTGAAGATGGCTGCAAAGAGCGCGCCTCGCAAGAACCGCGTTTGCCGATTCTTATCCTTCCGAAAGATGAGGAACTTTCGATTGTCTGGTCATCCGGGAGCAACGATTCAAAGTCAGAGATTCAGAACTACTGGCGCGCATACACCGTCCCTGGCGGCTGATACGGGGGATCTGATAATGCGCGGATGTAAGCGATGATTGCCTTGATATCCGGAGCGCTCAGCGTGTTCCCATAGGGCGGCATGAGTGCGGAGCGATTGAGGGCCGGGCCTCCGTGAAGAATGATTGAAGTCAGATCGGCGTCGCTTATTTTGTTAAGCGTGTTGCCCTCGCTGAAGGCATGCGGCTTGACTTCAAGGTTGTCGTAATTCGAAACGCGCACCGGCGATGACTCCGGATCGTGGCAGCGGCTGCAATACTTGTCCGCCAGAATCGATCCAACCCGCTGCTCGTAGCCCAGCGCAATCTCCAAAGTGTCGAGCGTCACGGACTTGCCCTTGCCGGGAGTCATGGCGCTGAGTTGGTATCGTCCCGCAATAGTGCCCAGAGTCACCGCTGTAGTTGCCTGGCCGCTGGAGTCGGTGAGAACCGCGGCCGGATCAAAGCTCACGCCTGACGGACCATGAAACTCAACCAGAGCCCCGGGCACTGCGGTTCCCTGGTCGTCGTTCACCTGCACCACAAGCGGGTCTGTAAGCGTGGTGCCCGTGGCGCCCACCTGGTGCCCGCCGCTGGATTCGACCAGAGCTGTTCCCTGTGCGGTGGCCTTGAGGGCCGCATTCGGCAGTGCGGAGTGTTTGCAGCAGAGGAGCATCGTGAGCGGGAGAATCGCAAGAGCCGCTAAGACTCGAAACTTCGTTTGTGCACTCAGTCGCGTGTTCATCGCTTCGCTCCTTGCCCGCCTGAACCCTTGAGCGACATCAGAAAGGCCGTCAGCGCGTGGGCATCTTCGTCGCTCAGGTTCTGGTTCGGCTCTGTCGTGCTGGGCCGCAGCGCCTGTGGATTCTTGAGCCAGGCGTAGAGCCATCCCGCGGTTAATCGAGAGCCAACCTGGGTGAGTGTCGGCCCGATATAACCCTTGTCGGTCTTGGTGTCGATGATGTGGCACGACTGGCAAGCATACTTGGAATAGAACAGTTGCCGCCCGTGCTCCACGACATCAGCGGAATTGGTGGCTGCCGGGACGAGATCAGCATCGATGGCCGGTGATTGGTAGACGGTGAGGATGTAATCCGTGAGTTCCTTGTTGTCGCTGTCGCTGAGATTGAAGCGCGGCATGCGCCGGATGAGAGATGGACGCAGCGTATTGGGGTTGTGCAGGAAGTTCGTGAGCCACTGCCGCTGCACAGAACTTCCTTCCCAGCTGAGATCGGGCGCCATCTCGCCGCCCCTGCCGTTGAAGCGGTGACAACTGAAGCAGGCAAGCTCTGTGATCAGCTTGCCCGCGGGGCCGGCAGGCTGATAATTCGTTTCTGGAACTGCAGCAACACGCAGGTTGTCGGGCATCGACCGGCCGCGGGCGGTGAGCGCGAGCAGAGCGGTGGTCAACGCATCTGTCTGTGCGGCCGACAGCGTGAACTGCGGCATCTTGACACTGGAGCCGAAGGCGCGTGGCTGGCGGATCTTGGCTGCGATGTAGGTGGGCAGCGAGTGCTCCATGCCGGGCAGGAAGACAATCTGCGCAAGCGGCTTGCTGCCAATCGCGCTCAAGTCGGGCGCAAAGTTTTCGGGCTTTTGCACGCCGTTGATCTCGTGACAGGCCGCGCACCCCAATTCAACGATGAGCTTGCGTCCGTGGGCAATCTGCTGCGGGGTTGCTGCATCCAAATGAACGCCAGAGCCGTAATCGGAATCAGATTTTGTCTGCAGAAAAGCAACGAGCGTGGCGATCTGCTGCGGCGCGAAGCGGTAATGCGGCATGGGCGTGGTCGAGTCGTAGACGCGCGGGTTCTGCAGCCATGCCGCCAGCCACTCGGGCTTTGCCTTGTTGCCAATCCGCGTCAGTTCCGGTCCCAGATCGCCGCCCACCAGGTTGCCCGCCGCGTTCTGTACCGAGTGGCAGGAGGCGCAGAAGGATTCGCCGTAGAGGCTCGGTCCCGCGGCGGGATCGGCGTTTGCTGCTGGCTTGGCATCTGCCGCAGTATCTCCGGCTTTCGGCGAACTGCTGTTGACAAGGTAAGCCGATATGTCGCTAGCATCCGCGTCGCTGAGTTTGAAGTTGGGCATCGTCGTCGATGCCGCGTAGGCCTGAGGGTCCTTGAGCCAGCTGAAGAGCCACTCGCGCGTGGTCTTGTCGGCGATATGCACCAGCGAGGGAGGGTGATCCGTAGCTGCCACCTTGCTGCCATCGGGTCGCGTAACAGCGTGGCAGTGGACACAGCCATAGCGACTAAGCATGGTTCTGCCCAAATTGAGCTGCGGCGTTCCTGGCAGCGAATTCTGGTGGCACTGGCCGCAGCCAGACTCAATGTAGCGCGTGGGCAGGATCGGCTCTTCGCCGGCCCGCTCGCTGTGGTGCGCTTCGACAACCGTGGTGGCCTGTCCCTGACCCCCGTGACAGATGACGCATCCGAATGCGTCGAGCGAGTGGGGGACGACGGGGTGCTTGCGGAAAGGCTGCTGAGTGACGTCGGAAAGACTAGCTTCCTTCAGGCCCAGGTGGCAGGTGGTGCAGCGGTCCACGACACCCAGTTCCGGCAGCCAAATCTGATGAATTCCTGGCTCGAAGCGCCGGCGCAGGCTGATTGCATCACCGCGATCGCGGATGAGTCCCAGGTATTTGCGCTGATAGCTGTGCCACTGGCTGAAGTGCTCTTTTGCCGGCGCGATAGCCAGCGCCAGTAGCAGGATCAGGCTTACGACGCCGAACGCCCGCACCGGATCGCCGAACAGCGCCTGCCACACAGAGGAAAGATACTTTCTGATCGGTTGCACTTAACTCCTCCAGGGCCAGACCCAGGACCAGCCCGGGCCGCGAAACCATGTGCCAACAGCGGTGAGCACAATCAGTTCAAAGAGAAACCACGTCATGATCCAGTAAGCCAGCGGCTTCAAAGCAAGGTAGCGGCGCAGGCGCGACGGCGAATCCGGTGTGCTGTAGGCAGCGACGATCATTGCCAACGCAACGATCACCGTGGGCCCAACTGCGACGTAGACACGGAAAGCAAGAAGAAAGATCAGCATCCCCATCGCCGTGAGGTAGAACAGACGCACGCGCTTAGCGTGGTCCTTGAGGAACAGGCCGTTGGCTTCGATATTGACGTTGAAATAGGGAATAACCACCAGCGAGAGGATGAGGAGCGTGGGCACCAATACGCCGGCGACCACAGGCGGGAAGTAGTGCAGCAGTTCTTGCAGGCCGAGAAAATACCACGGCGCCTTGGCCGGGTTGGGCGTGTGCGTCGGGTCGGCAATGCCTTCCAGCGGCGCATTGAAGAACAGCGAGAAAACAACAAGCGCGATCGTAAGCAGTTCGATGGCCAGGGCTGCGCGGAAGAGCACCTCAGGAAAGGTTTGCACCTGATCTTCCTCGGTAACCTTCACCTGCGCCGAGGTGCGCCGTGTGACAAAGACCACGCGCGTGGGCGAGCGGCGCTGGTCCGAGTCAATGCCGGCGACGAAATCCTTCGGTTCGCTCATTGCCCCTCCTTGACCGCAAGCCCGCCGTCAACAATTGCTTGCGTTTTCGGTTCCGACTGCTGCACGTAGAGTCCGCCGTCCTTGCGGATGCGCCAGAAATGGATGGCGATGAAGAGGATGGCGGCCAGCGGCAGCATTACGCAGTGCAACACGTAAAAGCGCAGGAGCGCGTTGGCATTCACCTGGTTGCCGCCCAGCAGCAGAAAGTGAATCCTGCTGCCGACGAGCGGCACAGCAGAAGACAGGTTCGAGCCGACAGTGATGGCCCAGAACGCAAGCTGATCCCAGGGCAACAGGTAGCCGGTGTAGCTGAGCAGCAGTGTGATCACAAGGAGCACGACGCCGATAACCCAGTTAAACTCGCGCGGCGTTCGGTACGCGCCGCGATAGAAGACCTTGAACATGTGCGCGAAGACCAGGAAGACCATCAGCTGCGCCGACCACCGGTGCAGATTCCTGAGGAAAAGTCCCGACGATACGACGAACTGCAGGTCCTTCATGTCGGCGTAGGCCTGCGGCACAGAAGGATGGTAGTAAAGCATGAGCAGAATGCCGGTGATGACGAGGATCAGAAACGTCCCGAAGGTCAGCGTGCCAAGGTACCATGTGACGCCGAAGCGGACCATGCGCTTGCGAACCTTGGTGGCGAACAGGTGGAGGAAGATATTTTGCTGGATGGCAAGTGCGCGGTGCAGCGTGCTTGAGCCGCTTCCGCTGCGAAAGACCGATCGCCACACCCGGCTCCCTCGTACTTTATCGATCATCTGATCGGCGTTGAAGGGCATGCTCATATCCTCAGATACTGCAGCGGCGGAATGTCAACGGAGCGATCAATCATCAGATCGCCTTCATCGCTTACCCATGTCTTCAGCCAAGGCAGCGGCTTGGGTGCGGGCCCCTCGATCTTCTCTCCCGTTCGCGTGAACTTGCTGCCATGGCACGGGCAGGCAATGATGCCCAGGTCCTGGTTCCATGCGGTTAGACAGCCCAGGTGAGTACACACCGCGCTGAGCGAGAAGAACCCTTCATCGGCGCGCACCAGGTAGATTCCGGAGTTGATATCCATGGTGACCGAATTCACCGCAAAGCTCTCAGGCTTGCCCACGTTGACCACCGCCGAAGGCTCATAGAGGACGTTGGGCGAGAGATATTCGTAGGAGAAGACAATGGTGCCTGCGGCGGCAATGCCCAGCGACCCGAGTCCGATTTTGGTAAAGAAGGCTCGGCGGTCGAACTCCGCGGGTGGTTCCTTCGTGTTGATGTGTGTTGCGTCGGGCATCATTTACCTCTTCGGAACGCCGGCCAGCGGCGGTTTTGAGCGCAAGAAGCGATCGATGGATTCACCTGAAATCAGACCGGTCGAATCCGCGGAGAGAAGGTTGTACGACTCCATGGTGATGGTTCCGGCGGGACAGCGTGCGGCGCACAGCCCACAGCGGATGCAGCGCGTTTCATCTTTCAGCATGGCCGAGCCGGTGATGACGCCAAGCTCATCCGCCTTTATGTCGTCAAGTTCCACACCCAGCAGGTCGCGGGCTTCGGCGAGTTGATTTATGGTTCCCTCGTCGAATGCGATGCGATCTAGCGAGACCAATTCCAGGCAGTTTTCTGGGCAAACATCGACGCAGCCGCCGCACAAGATGCAGGATGTGGCGTCTGCGGCGTTGCCTTCAAATACTGTGTTCACCCAGCAGTGCAGGCAGCGCTGTGCCTCGGCAATTGCCGATTCCTCATCGAAGCCGATCTCAACTTCGGTGACGCCTGTGCGGCGATTCAGAGGCAGCATCGGAATCGGCTGCCGCACCATGTCGAGCAACTCCAGCGGCATGCGATGACGCTCAAGCACCGCAACTTCAACAATGGGGTCGGCGTGCTCGGTGCCGCGCAGGAACTCGTCGATGCCTACCGCGGCGCGCTTGCCATCGGCCACGCTGTCGATGATGAGGCGCGGGCCAAAGACGCAGTCGCCTCCCGCGAACACGCCCTTTGCTGACGTCATCAGCGTTTGCGGGTTTACCGCGATCAAGCCGCGCGGCGAAATATCCACACCATCGTCCGTGCCAAGGAACTGGAGATTCGGCGCCTGGCCGATGGCCATGATGATGGTGTCGCAATCCAGCCGAGTCTCGCTGTTCTCGTAGAAGGTGGGGCTGAAGCGGCGGTTGGCGTCGAAGACAGATTTCGTTTTGAGCACTTCAAGCGCCACTGCGCGCCCGTTTTCACCGATGATTTGTTTGGGACCGAAGCCGGGATGGATAATGATTCCTTCTTCCTCGGCCTCTTCGATCTCTTCAAGCGCGGCGGGCATTTCCGCGCGATTCTCCAGGCAAACCAGGTGCACCTCTTGCGCGCCCAGCCGCAAGGCAGAGAGCGAAACGTCCATCATTTCGCGCGCAGCCACCGCATCCATGCTTCCTTGCGACGGCTCAAAGTTCTCCACGCCCCCGGCATGCTGACGCAGCACTTCGCGTGCAGCGGAGCGCGCCACATCCATGGCCACGTTGCCGCCACCGATGACCAGAACCTTTTTGCCGATGGTGAAACGGTACCCGAGATTGACATTGAGCAGAAAATCGATGCCCTTGTACACGCCGTCAAGGTTCACGCCGGGAATGGTCAGGTCGCGGCTGCGGTGCGCGCCCACGGCGATCAGCACGGCATCGAAGTCGCGTCGCAGATCGGATATTGTGAAATCGCGTCCGGCCGCCCGGTTCAATTTCAAAGTGATGTCGCCGGTGGAGAGGATTTCGCGCACCTGCGCTTCCACCACGTCGCGCGACAAGCGATACTCGGGCAGGCCGAGATAGAGCATCCCGCCCGGCACCTGCGACGCTTCAAAGATGGTGACCGGGTAACCCATCAGCGCCAGATCGTGCGCGGCAGACAGGCCGACAGGCCCTGCGCCCACCACGGCAATTCGAAAGGGAAGACGGGGCTGCGTGCGGCCTGCGTTCACATTGATGGGGCGCCGCGACTCCGGCCCGTGGCGCTCGGTGAGGAAGCGCTTGAGCGCACGGATGGCGATGGGCTTATCGATCGCTCCGCGGCGGCAGGCAGTCTCACAGGGATGCGCGCAGACGCGGCCGCAGATGCTGGCCATGGGATTCGGCTCGCGCGCTGTGCGGTAAGCCTCTTCAAACTCTCCCTCGGCAATGAGCGCAACATAACGGCCGGCATTGGTGTGCGCCGGACATGCCATCATGCATGGGAAATTGGTATTCAGCCAATCCCTGTCGACTTTCTTGTCGATATAGCGCTCGAGCATCCGGGGACCTCACCCGTTGGAGAAAGAGGCTGAGGGCGCCAGGAGAAACCATGGCGCCCGCCGATTTACTTGCTGAGAGTGAAGTCGGCCGCAGTGCTGCCGGCGACTTTCACAGGGTTGGACTTGTTCTTCGCGCCCTCGTTCCAGGCGGTCACCGTGTACTCACCGTCCGGCACGTTTTCAATTGTGTAAGCGCCGGTCTTGTCGGTCGTGGCAAAGTACGGCGTGGGAGAGACAATCAGGTAGCCGGCCATGTCAGGGTGCACGTTGCAGAACAATGGAATGATGCCGGCGGTGTCGAATTTGAACGATTGCCGCTGACCCTGGGGCCAGGTGCCCAGATTGTGGCCCAGCTTCTTGTTGCCGCTGATCGAGGGCCAGAAGACGTTGTGCGCCACGCTGTCACTATTCAGGAATTCGACGGTGGTCCCTTGTTGAATGGCAAGGATGTGGGGCACAAACATCAGGCCCTTCTGGTCCATGGTGATGTGTTGCGAGGGCGCGGGGAAGGTCTTGCCGGCAACCGCTTCCACGTACACGACGGATTGGCCTTTGACCCCCGATACCTTGCCGTGGATGGTGCCGGCGAAGGCCGCGGTGCTGAAAGCGGCGATTGCCACGAGTGCTGCGAGAGCAGTGCGATTCATAGGATCTCCTGGTGTTAAATCGTTGAGAGTTCGAGGTTGCGCTTGCAGACCTCCAGGCCTGCGTTAAAAAACGAAGCGCGCCAGTAAGTAAACGGTGTTGTTGTCGCTCGCAGCGCGCCCTGAGCCGTCGTAATTGGTGGCGCCGCCGTTGAAGCGGGTGTAGTCGGTGTACTGAACAGCCAGATCGACGTTTTGATATGGCCAGTAGGAGACGTTGGCCGAGATTCCTTCGCTTCTGGCGCCCCCATTGGCGCTGCCCGTAATCGCGGCTGGAGCGTACAAGAGCGGATCGTTGGTCCCGTCGGTCAGGAACCATCCCATGGTTCCCGATAATCGATTGCCAAAGTGGTAGGCGACGTTGGCATTGCTCGCGTTCAGATGATGCGGACCCGGGTCAGCAGTTCCGTTTGTGGCGCTTCCCACCAATGCTGCGTTCTCGCGCAAATACGTCGCGCGCACGGTCACAACATCCTTGCCGATCGTCCGGTCATATTCAATGTCCGGACCAAAGTCTGTGTAGCTGTCCTCCGCCCCTGTCACGGCCCCGGGCGTCGATTTCATATGCATGCCGTAGGCGCCAACTTCAAGGCTTGCAGTTCGCCCGTTCTGCTGATATGCCAGACGCCAGTAGGGCGCAGTCCCCTGGATGTTATAGGTACAGCAGGCTCCCGTTGTTGGCTGGGCATCGCCCACATGGTCGGAGCGGTACAGGGTTCCGGCAAAGTACACGTGCTGGTCCCACATGGTGTATGCGCCCAATCCCGCCACATCCTGAGCCAGCGTCCCATTGATGATCGGCGCAGCGGCCGGGCTCGGAGTACTGTCAGGAGCGATGAATGGATAGCCCCACGCCGGCGTGCTGTTCCACAAGTCTTCCAGCGTTGGGTTGTTGTTCAGTGTCACGCCATAAACCAGTTCCTTGCCGGACACAGTTGTCTTGTTGGCATAACGGATATCGGTGTTATCTGCGCTGAAGTGGTCATCCTGCATGTTGTAGGTCACCTGCAGAAAGCTGCCGATGTGGGAGGTCCAGGCCCCGGCCAGGAAGATCGAAATATCCTGCGGAAACTGAAAATTCCAGTTCTGGCTGCCGGGTTGGGGAACTTTGGTGCTGGTCATCGAGGTTTCGAAGAAGGCGCTCAGAGGCAGCGTCTGGAGCAGTTTCAGGGGTGCGCGGCGCGTGTCGGGCTCGGCGGTGATGCTCGTGTTCTCAGTGCGGTCAATGTACGCCATCAGCTTGAACAGCCTCCCTGCGTTGTTCAGTTCCGGCGGTGTTGTGTGGCAGCCGCTGCAGGGCAGTCCGGTCTGGCGAGCGTAACTGGGAAGCGCCTTGGCGCTGGGAACAATTCCCCAAGCTCCGGCAACGAATGCTGCCGCGCAAATAAAGACGCTGCGTCTCATGAAGCCTCCTGAACCAACCATCGACGAGAAATTTGAACCCGTATAGCGATTGAGAGTGGGACTTTGTGTTGTCAATCACAAGGAGAATGCTCGAACTCGAATATCATGTGATCCAACTCACTAACACGGATGTGACGGCTGTCACAGTAGCTCTTTGGGGCAAGACTCGACGGCTATCAGATCTATTGCAAGGCATTCAGCAGGAAGCGGCTGGAGCGGCGCTTGAGTTGAACGGAACAAAAACTGCAGACCGCGTCAGAAGACGCTGCGACTCTTCGGTAGCGCTCGCCACAGGTTCCCTGAATTCGACGAGGATTTATCCGATCCTCTGCTTGCAATTTGTCTAGCAGCGCTTAAGCTCTTTTCGAAAGAGTCCGGACCTTTCGAATCTCCGGTTCGTCCGCCGCGAAGTAAGCGTCGATTCGCTGGAAGTTTTTTCTGCCAGCGGATTCCTCGAGTCGCCCACTACAGCTAAAAGGAGCTCCCGCTCGACTGCGGCTATCAGGTTAAGTACTGATTGATTCATTCTTTCCTTTCTGCTGTTGCTTGCTCGGCTCGCGTTGACACACTGAGTCCTTCCCCGCGGCTTGTAGCATTTGTCCGGCGGCATGGTCCTGTGCCGCAAACTGACACAATTCCAACGAGTGCGTTTGAGTTTGGTGTGTGCTGGAGCCTGGATGCGTTGGCTCGCAATTGGAACTTCGGGAGTGAAATTATTGCGGAAAAGCAACGGAACAGGAGTGCCGCCTGGAAGGATGTCGCGGCTTGGAGTGAAGGAGACGTGTGCAAGGGTGGAATTGGGCGGTCACCGAAAGCTACTTCACGTGCGTAGATCGGGCCTCGGCAGCGAGGGGACACTGAACCCTTGTCAGTCCACTGGTTCCTGATCCGCCCATAAAACCAATCCTAAGCGGCGGTCAAGTGTGCCACCTATGTGCCGCATTTCTTGTTTTTGAGGCAGCACCCGACCGGCCCCCATTTATAGATCTAGGCCAGAGCCCGGGAACCGCGGTTCGCGGCGGCGAATTTATGCCACAGGTGGATCATTGGATTCCAGTCGACATGCCGACCTCAGGGGATTGATCCTGGAAAGACTGCCACGAGCATGTCCGGTAGTGCATAAGTAGTAATTGACGAGTGGACGGTGACACGGGCGTTACTCAAAAAAAGAGCCATCTCATAAATTTATTCTCCCTGCACCCTCTTCTCGCAGATGAAGCAGTTCTGAATAACTTCATCGAAGAGCCAGGGACCTTCGAGCGGCCATGAGTACCGCGAAAATCAGCGAGAGAGATCCCACCGACACAAGGGTGATCCCGGCGGGTCTCGCCAGAGCATACCTCATGCTGTTTCCATATTCGTCGTAATTGGTAGGTGGAAGCCAGTGGACTTCAATGTGTGGCTTTGCTGGGCTCAATTGAGAGTTATCGGACAAAAAGCTCACGTCAAGTTTGTAGAGTTTGCCTCGTGTTCCAGGGAAGCGCCCAATGCCCTTATAGACTCTCGTGGACCAACCTGCCGCTCGCTCCGATTTCGATGCCCCATGGGCAATCTCTCTTCCATCTGCAGTGATTATCCAGTTGGCATTGATAGCCGCTGGGATGCCTGCGCACTTGTCGATTAGGGCGTCATCGATTCCGAGCAAACAGTCGAGGGTGTTAGACGGAATTGCTCGTTCGGCTGAGACCGCAATTAGGTAATCACCATCTTGGGGTACGGCGAACGCCCTGACGGAAAACTCTTTTGCTGAGGTCGACAACGGAAGATCGACAGGAGGCACGAGCTTATCCTGCGCTTCTCGCCAAACGAGAATTTTGGCACCAATGAGCGTCAGCGTGAGACCAAGACAAGCCATTACGGCAAGCAGCACAATTTGCACTCGCTTCATTTCGTACTGCCTTCTGAGAGTGTTCAAGTGTACCACGCGCGAACTCACTCCCCCGACAACAAGTGTTCTGAGAGGATGGTCGCCGATCCTTCCGTAACCCAAAGATCGGGGTTTGGGAAGTGTGGCCGGAAATCGCTGACTGGGCATATTGCGCTCGAGGCGAAAGTTACCTTGGGTTCTGTTTTGCAGTAGTTGGTCCGTCTGATGTCTTCCGGTCAGGAGCCCTGTCCCAAAGGACGAAAGCGATGCTGACGACAAGCACAACCAGCAAAATGTAGACGAAACGGAGATCTTCCCGGGTTTGTTCAGAGAAATCTTCGAGAGCGCTAACAGAGGGGTCTCGGCTGTCGAAAAAAACGGTCACAGTCTGACCGAATCCAACATCCGATTCCGCTTTACTGACACCCATGTACTGTTGATCACCAACTGAAAATGTGTATTGACAATAGTTGTCGTGCCCACGTCCTCGGATTTCGCATTGGATGATCGTCCCGAGGCTCGTCTGCTGCACGGTCATTGAATCGTGGTGAACTGCCGCACTATAGCCGAAGAAGACGATGCCGAACAGCACTAAAGACAAGAACGGCCACCAAGACTTCTGAGTGGGTGAACCCGAAATTGTGCGGAAGAAGCCCATGCCACAGAGTGTAACGCCTGGTTTGTCGCCGATCCGGAAGTTATATAGGAGTAAACACTTCGGAGCAATCTTCAGGATCAGTACCGGGGAACGCCGCAGGGTTCAGCGATCCATCTGTCCGTAGAGTCGCCTACTTGCGGATTCGAAGCATTTGGGGATCGAGGTTGAGGATCAATCTTCGGGGAAGCACGCGCGCCATTCACGCGTCAGCACAAAAGGCCGGACTCCAATGAGAATTCGCTTCCTTCGCTCCAATGGGTTGGAATATGGGTCGAAAAGGAAGGTCGTGAAGCCCGCATGAATATTGGGTCTAACCCATATTTCAACCCGTTGAGAAAATTCCTTTGCGCTCCTTTTAGGGTTTTTCGGGGCGTCTTATTTTTCGTAAGTTATTGATAATAAACGACAACATCAGATTAGGAAACCAATGCTCTATCCAGCTGAGCTACGGGGCCACTTGTCGTAGCTTTAATTACTTTACTAGCTTACCGCGCCAGAAGAGTGTGGAGCACTACCATCGGCTGCCCAATATAGAAACCGCAGCTCCTGATCGAACCACAGCCGCAACTGCATCGGCTGGTGCAGTCCTAATTTAATACGTTGCCGTGGCTCTAACGTTAGCGTGAAGAAGAATCATCTGTATCGTCTTGTGACCTCGCCACCGTGAAGGGCGGGCCAGCAGCCGCGTTGTATGCTTGGTTGAAGATGTAGAAGGCGCTGAATAAAGCTCCGCTTCCTGGTGAGGGAGCATGATGATTTCAGTCGATCATGGGAAAGGTAGACCATGTCCCGAGAGACGCTGTTCGATGCTTACGCGTTCTTGTTCTCCCGAAAGGTCTTTTATAGACTGAATCGCATTCTTTTTCACGCATCCATACGAGGGCTGGGGATTCTCAACTACAAGAACGACGCGGTGAGCGGAGAGCATCACTTCTTGAAGGAGTATCTCTCGTCGTGCCAGAAGCCCACAGTCGTGGATGTAGGCGCAAATGAAGGCAACTATATCGCGGATGTGCTCGCGACGAATGCCAATGCTCAAGGGTTTGCTTTCGAGCCGCACCCGGCGACATATGCCCGCTTGTTGGCCCGCGCTTCCGGGATCAAGAACCTCACCGCAGTCAACGCTGCTTGCGGAAGTGCTTCCGGCCAATTGATACTCTACGACTACGCCGGATCGGCAGGAACCGAGCACGCATCATTGCATCCGGGGGTTATTGAGGGGATTCACGAGGGGCAGTCGGAACAACATCTGGTCGATGTGATCGACCTCGATACCTTCGCTTCCGATCACGGCATTTCCCTTATTCATCTTCTGAAAATTGACGCAGAGGGGCACGAATTGGAGGTGCTCAAGGGAGCCGTCAATCTTCTTCGGGAAAAGCGCATCAGAGCAATTCAATTCGAGTTCAACGAAATGAATCTTGTGAGCAGAGTGTTTTTCAAAGACTTCCTTGACCTGCTGCCAAATTACAGATTCTATCGAATGCTCCGTGATGGCTTGGTCCCATTGGATCCATACTGGCCACCATTCTGTGAGCTCTTCGCATTTCAAAACATCGTGGCATTCCCACGAAGTTGAGGACCGTGAGATCTGGCCCATCGGGTTTCGGCACACAATCGGGCCCATCAGAGTCCTCGCCTTGCCGGGTTCAAGCTACCTCACCCGCGTCCTCGGCCCCCGAACTCTTCTTCCCATCCACCTCAATCATCTCCCGGATCACCTGGTCCAGGTCTTCCTTTTTTCTCGCGCTCACATCGAGAAATCGAACCTCAACCGTGTGTTTGTCGTGGAAAGCTGCCGTCACGCCCGGCAGCCGAAATTGCAGTCCTCTCACTCTGAATTCCACTTCAACCCGCACCATGATGTTCCCGACATACGGGTGATTCAGACTTACGATGCATCCTGACGAACTCAGGTCCAGAATGTGTCCGCCCAGTTTCAAATCCCCGGTCACCAGGTGCAAAACCGCTGGAGACTCCGTAGCACTCAGGTCCTGCACTTTGTGCGTGTCGCTCAGGCTAGGTCTCCGGGGCGAAGCAACTCCCGGCCGGCTCAGCCCTTCGTGCGCTTCCTCCGCCGGAGCCAGAACCGTCGCAGGTCCTGCGTCAACATCCACAGAACGCTCGAGCGAAACAATCATGCACTCGGCCTGGGCAGCAAGCGCCGCCCTCACCACATCCGATGCGCTCCTTTCCAGCAGGCACGTCAACAGGCCGGCAAGCTGATTCTTCGACCGGCCCGTTGGATGGATGAAGTGAATCCCTAACATGCGCTCCGGCTTGACCCACTGGGTGATTCCCCAGATTCTCAGAACCATGCCATCGATCGGCACAGTCAACTTCACATGAGCCAGCGAGCCGGCTCTGAAATCCTCCCGAGTCTTCAGGTGGCAACCCGTCAGGCTAAGGTCGATCACGTCGCAGCGCATGCGCGTCCCCATGTACTCAAGGGTTCCCGCGGCCGGGTTCATGTCAAAACGATCGGAGGCGCGCCGATCGCGCTCGCCAATCGCCGCACTGCCATTTGGCCCCGGTTCGCCATGAGTCAACGCAGCCCCGAACATGGTCGCCTCCCTGGATCGCGTCAGACGCTCCCCCAATTCTTCCATCGGCCGATCTGCGCATTCCCATTAGGAGAAGAATCACGTCGCCCCAACTGCCCGCGCGCCGTGACCTGCACATCGCTGGATCGTTGCCGGTCGCATCCTCAAACTGGCGGCCGCCGTCGCGCGATGGTATGCTTGCACTCACTTGAACCCCGGATGTCGATTTGGCCGCGTAAACTCATGCAGTCGCTCCATCCGGCCAATCCAATTCAGCTGCAGCGGAGGTAAGTGATCGTGCTCATGCAAGTAGGCAGGCGAGCCGTAGTCGTGCCCGCGTTTGTCATCGTCACGGCGCTTTTGATGACGCTTTCCACGGCGAGTACTCGAGCGCAATCCCCCACCACTTTGACTCCTTATACATCGCCGGACCAAACCGTCTCAGCAGGTGTTCCGCCGGGATGGACCGTCACCAAGGGTGGTGATACTGTCGTCGTCATGACCGGAACCAAGGGCGATACGATCTTTCTCGGTGACACCATCGTCGCTCGCAACGCCGCTTTCGTCCTGGGGCAGCGCAGTGGCAACGGCATCGACATATCCATGCCTTACTCAGCCACTCTTACCCAAAAGTTCACCATGATGATCGAGCAGGGAGTTGCGCTCGGCGGTGGTCAGCCGCCACAACTTAAAATCGCATCGGCCACACCCATCGCCTTGCCTCCCGCCCTGGGCCAGTGCGGCCGCTTCGTCGCGGATGGCTCAAGCGCAGTAGGCCCGATCAGAGTCATGGCCGTCGTCTGCTCGCTGCCGCTCGACTCTGGCGGCGCCTACAAGAACATCATGCTTTTGGCGCAAGCTCCTACAGTCATTGCCGCAGAGGAAGCGCCCATTGCGCAGGCCGTCTTCGCAAGCTATCGTGTCCCCGCCGCCATGCTGCAACGCAAACTCGCGCCGTTCACCGCTCCGCCCATCGTGACCTCCACAGGCGGCACAAAGATGCCGGCCATGCCCGCAGCCGCATCAGGCGGCGACACCAGCCAGTGCTTTGACCTGGTGGTCATCCGCCAAACGCCAAAGAAACAGCTTCCTATCAGTTGCGGCGGCACGCGTCCTAATTAACAGTGCTCTAACGTCAAGCTTGGCCTCATCCATGCAGGGGACATCTGCGCTCTGCACGCGCCGTCCGCAATCCCTTACTATGGGAACACAACTATGTTTCCGCTCACACGCACTCTTCCTCGCTTCACAACCATCCTCAAGTTGTCCGTTGCGCTGGCCTGTCTGGTCATCGCGCTGGCGCCTTTGCGCGCAACACTGGCGCAGTCTTTGCCATCGAGCCAGGCCGTTCCATCCGGCGTCGATCAAACCAAACCCGCTGAAGTTCACTCCATCCCGGCGTTCATGATCAGCGACGTCCATTTCGATCCCTTTCATGATCCCGCAAAAGTGAAGGCGCTTGTTGCTGCGCCCGTGTCGGAGTGGAAATCGATTCTCGCGGCGCCTGCCTCCGCCAACCAGGAACAGGCGTTTGACTCCCTTCAGCAAACCTGCAACGCGCGCGGAGTCGACACGCCATTCGTGCTGCTTCGCTCCAGCCTTCAGGCCATGCAAGCCCACCAGCCCAACGCAAAATTCATGGTCGTCAGCGGCGATCTCATCGCCCACGGCTTCACCTGTCGGTACTCCACCTTGTTTCCGAATGCGGCACCCGGCGACTATCAGGCATTTGTGCTCAAGACGTTGAGCTTCGTCGTGCGCGAGTTGCGCGCGGCTTTTCCTGAAATGCCCGTCTACGTCGCTTTAGGAAACAACGACACCGGCTGCGGCGACTACAAGCTCGACGCCAATGGCAGCTTTCTGGCCGAAGCTGGCAAGATCATTGCGGAAGGCCTGCCGCCCACGGAAAGGGAAGACGCCATCAAGCAATTCGCGGCAGGCGGTTATTACAGCGTGCCGATGGCTGCGCCCATGCACGATACCCGCCTCATCGTCGTCAACGATCTGTTCCTGTCGCCAAAATACACCACCTGCGCAGGCAAGTCCGACACTGCTGCAGCCACGGCACAAGTGGCCTGGCTCGAGCAACAACTCACCGAGGCGCAAAAGGCGGGCCAGCAGGTTTGGGTCATGGGA
>Ga0224554_1001238_pt1 | contig 16945 bp, 14 predicted proteins | sample 714S22024metaG_FD_180666 | JGI IMG/M metagenome (GOLD analysis project Ga0224554, IMG submission 180666) | Peat soil microbial communities from Stordalen Mire, Sweden - 717 S2 20-24 | ecosystem: Environmental > Terrestrial > Soil > Wetlands > Peat | place: Sweden: Norrbotten County, Stordalen...
TGGTGCAGGCGAGCCGCCTGCGCTACCATGCGACCAAATGAACAATTCGCCTTTTAGCATGGGCTGGTTAATGGCCATGTTTGATCTGCCGGTGATGACCGACAAGGAACGGAAGATGTCCGCCGCCGGTTTTAATTTACCTCGCCTCCGCGCCGGTTCTTTTGCAAAAAATGCTTTTTGGTTTTTTTGGGGGAAATCTCAACCTTCCCCATGGGGAGGAAGAATCGTGCGCCGGGGTTGGACGGACGGTCAATGGCATTGCCGAAGCAAAAAATTGTGGGATTATGTAGCTGACAAACTTTTGTGCTTTGAATCCGCAGATTTCACAGATGAACGCAGATTTTTTTATTTTTTATCGGCGAAATCTGCGTCAGCTGCGGATAAAACAAAAGCCCTGTTTGTGAAGTGCATAATCCCAAGAAATTGTCCTAAAATGTTTCAAAGTTGTCCGGCACTGCCAAATTTTGGAACAGGGCGGGACAATTCGCTCCGGTTTTTTGCGTCTACTTCGTTTTTTGGGCTTTGAATCAGTTTATCCAAAACCTGCGTTGGTTTGTTCAGAGACTTGACAATTTAATGAAGCCGCTTGATCAGCTCATCCAAAAACTGCGTTGGTTTGTTCAGAGACTGCGTTAGTTTATCCAGCCACTTAATTGGTTATGAAAAGGCTTAATGAGTTTATTCAGCGACTTGGTTAATTTACTCAACGGCTTAATGAGTTTATCGAGGGATTTCGTTGGTTTATGCAGCGGCTTAAGAAGTTAAGGCCGGAACTTTATCGGTTTATGAAATGGCTTGCGGGCGTTTTTCAACTTGGCACACGCGATGCTATGTAAGCCGTGCTGCGATTAGCCAGACCTATCGGCCGGGCGGTCGTTTTTGAGAGGGAAAGAACCATGACCGATGAAACAAAACATACGGATCGCATTAACCTTTGCGACCTACAATAGAACGCAACTCAATGGGTTCGCGATCCTCGTGATCGTGTGCCTTAAAAACAACCTCCTGTTCCCCACCCTGCCGGTAAGCATTGCCGACCTGACGGCCTTGCAAACGGCTTTGCAGGATGCCAACAATGCCGCCGCCCAGGGCGGAGTCCCGGCCACCGCCGCCGCCAACGAAGCGCGCGATGCGTTGAATGTGGCCCTCCGCCAAATCGCCGCCTATATCCAGAGCCTCACCGCCACGCTGACCGTGTCCCAGATCTACACCTCGGGCTATGACGTGGTGAACACCAACCGCACCCAGTCACCCCTCATGCAGCCGGTGTTGAACGGACTGGATAATTCCCTCACTACGAAGTTGCTCGTGCAATTCGGGATGATCCCCAATGCGAAGGCCTATCAAGTGCAATTCTCCACCGGGACCGGCGCGTGGCAGGAAGCGGGGATTTTTCCCAGCACCAAGAACGTCCTCATCACCAGCCTCACGCCCGGCACCATCTATAATGTGCGCGTGCGCGCCATCGGCGGTTCCACGCAATACAGCGAGTGGAGCGCACCCATGCCGATGATGGCGAACTGAAACCGGTAGGGTCATCGCGCTGCGATGACCGGACGGCGCAGCGCGCCGTCCCTACCTTTTGCAGACTGGTTGGAACCAGTCCGCACCGAGCGGTGGCTTCAGTCAAAGCAAACTCTCTTAAAATTGACCAGCCATCGCCCGGGTCAATCTGGCAACCGCCGGAATGAAGCGATTCGTTCCGGCGATTTTTATTTGAATTGAGGCATCAAGGATTGGAATTATGCAGTTGACGGAAGTTTGATGTGGTAGGGACGCCGCGCTGCGGCGTCCCCGTCCGATAGGACGGAATCCCGCGTGCGGGATTGGTAAATCGTCCGTTATTCCGTCGCCTGACGCTGCGCTCGGCGACGGGGACAGCGCAGCGCGCTGTCCCTCCCGCAGACTTCCGTCAAATACATAATCCCATCAGGGATTGGGAAACATCCGCACCAGCACCACGCCATGCGAGGCAACGGTCGCTTCAAATTTGCCGGTGAACACGCCAAGGTCTTTCTGCCGCCACAGATCGCGCACGCGTTGCTGGCCGGAAATTTTCAAATCCGGCCAGTTGGCCGTGACGGTTGCCGCACTCGCGCCAGTGTTGAACAATCCGACGGCCAGCGAGCCATCGTCCATCGGCTTGGCATAAACTTTCAGATCACCTTCGCCGCCGACTTGCACGGCTTGTTTGCCAAGCGTGTCCTGATCCACATCCAAAACTTCATCGTTGCTCAAAAGACCGAGCGTGAAGTCATCCAATTGTCCCAGATCGCAGCCGAGCAGCAGCGGCGCGGACAGCAGGCACCACAAACTGATGTGCGTGTATTGTTCGTCCGGCTTGAGCCTGGTCGGACGCAACGGCCCGAACCAGCCGACCTGCCCGACCACGAGCATGTCGGCATCATTAAAATGTCCGGGCCGCGCGAACGGCGCCCACGCGTCCTGCGCGAATCCGATGTCGAACGCCACGCGCTTCCAATTGTCATTGATGTCCGTCGTCGTGCGCCACGATTGCGCCCACGGGGAAACGTCGCCGATGAGCGGGAAAAGATTTTTGACGTGATTGTTCGACAGGCTCAAAATGATGTCGCGATGCGTGGCGCGCAATGCCTGATACATCGCCTTCGTCTCCGGTGCCTCGACCGGACCCCAGTCCAGTTTCAAATAATCAAAACCCCACGCGGCGAATTGCGCCGCGTCGTTCGTCGCAAAAGAATATTGGCCGATGGCGAAGGGAGGTTTCCGCGCATTTTTCGCCGCCTTGAAGTTGGCGTTCGTCGGCCACGCGCCGTCGGGATAATCCGAAGTGCCGCCGAGTTTTCCGCCGTAGGTGATTTCCCACGGCGTCGAGTAAAGCCCGGCCTTCAATCCCAACCCGTGAATCTCGTCCACCATCGCCTTGATGTCCTGGTAACGGCGCGGGTCGGCTTGCAACGCGTGGTTCGCGGGGTTGCGCACGTTCGCGCTCCAGCCGTCGTCCATGTTGACGTAAGTCCAGCCGTGCTGCGCCAGTCCCGACGAAACCATCGCGTGCGCGATGCGAAGCTCCTTGTCCTCGTTGATGCTCGTGCCATAACAATTGTAACTGTTCCAGCCCATCGCGGGCGTCAACTCAATGTCCTCGCCGACGACGATGCGAAAAGGTTTTTCCGCCGCGCCGAGGGAATTTTTTGCGCGCAACGTGACTTTGTATTCGCCAGCCGTTTGGAGCACGCCAGTGATATGTCCGTTCGCCGAATCAAGTTGCAATCCGTCCGGCAATCCATCGGCGGAAAAAGTCATCGGCCGGTTGCCGGTCGCGGGAATGGAATAAAGAAACGGCGAGCCGGGACGCACGCCGAAAATTTTCGGGCCGTTGATGCGCGGCGTCGCGGCGGGCTTGGGCGTGAGGATTTCCGGCAACCGGGGTGGAGTTGCGGAAGCTGGTGTCGTGTTGGTCGGCTCGTCAGCGGCGACGAGCAGGCTCGCGCAGAAAATGGACGTGACGGCCATCAGGCTGATTTTGGCTGGGTATTTCATAATCGTGTTTGGATTAGAAGACTGATATTGCGTGCGATTGTCAAAATGTTTTGCCGGTCGCGGCGGGTTTTACCACCGCCGCGCGCCAGTGCGTCGGCGTGCCGGGTTGCAGAATGAACGCCGGCTGCTCGTCGGCGATCTTGATGCGGCCGTCCGGCTCAAAATCAATCCGCACCATGCCCGGCTTCTCGCGCCACGGCGACTGGTCGTCGTTGCCGAAATAGGTGCAATACCAGAAACCGTCCGGGCCTTGAAAATAGTTTCCGCCGCCACCGCACGGCACCGCCTCCTGCCAGTTATTATACGGGCCAAAAATGTTCGTGGACAACGCGACCACGCTGCTGTAACGACCCTGATAAAAACCCGCGCCGCCGAGATAGTAAATCCCGTTGTGCTTGAACAGCGACGCGCCTTCCTGCGCGATGTTGTTGCGCGTCCAGCTTCCGTCCGCCGGTTTTTCAAATTGGATACCATGCGCCGGGCCGTCGAAGCCGCTCAAGTCCGGCAGGAGTTTCCTGATTGAACCCGCGCCGCCGCTCGTGAAATAAACCGAGCCGTCGTCGTCCTCAAACAATGTGGCGTCAATCCCGCCGCCGATGCGCTGACCGCTCGCCAGCGCATAGACGTAAGGGCCTTCCGGTTTGCCGGTGCTGCTCTTGAGAATTCCCGTGCCGCCGCCTTGTCCGCCGGAAACGCAGTAGGCAAAATAATAATTGCCGCGAACGTAATGAATTTCCGGCGCCCAGACGTAGCGCGAATTTTTTTCCCAAGTCGCGTCTTTCACAAAACTCCACACGAGGCCGACATAATCCCATTGCTGCAAATCTTTCGAGCGCCACAGTTCCATGCCGGAAGTGATGTCCCAGATGTTGTCGCCGGAAGAACCGCTCATGTAATAATAGCCGTCGCCGCCTTTGTTGATGATCGTGTCGCGCAAGTGCAATTCCCAAATCGGGCGCAGCGGCGGGATGATGCCGTTTAGAACCGCCGTGCCGAGCGCGCGGTCGCCGAGGTCGAGCCAGCCGGGTTTGGCGGGTTCATTTCCTTTATACATTGTTCCATCGCGGCCAGTCCGGTAACCGCCGTAACCGTTGCCCACCACCGGATGGCCGGGACCGCTGATGCCGGAAAAAACTTCGGGGTGCGTCGTGTGGATCGGCGTGACGTGCAGCGGCGCCTTCGGATCGGTGGCCGTGGATGGCGCGTAAGCGGCAACCGCACTTGCCGACAAAGTTGAATTGGACTGCGCCTGACAATTTGTCAAAACGGCAGTCACAAACAAAAAGGAGCAAGCGGCGAAGGTGAAAAATTTCATGGCGTCAGAGTGAGCGTGATTTCTTTTTGAAGACGTGATATTCCGATCTTGATGGTTTGTCCTGCGGTAAGAGACGGAACTTGCCGGAGCAGAGTTACGACATCAGCGGTTTTATTTCCGTTGATGGAAAGAATGACATCATTTTTTTGCAGCCCGGCTTTTGCGAGAGACGAATCCGCCGGAATTTCCAAAACCAAAACTCCGGTCACGCCGGGCAATCCAAACGCGGACATCTCGCTTTCGTCGGCGATGTTGCGGATGTTCGCGCCGAGCCACGCGTGCGGCGCGGTGTCGCGCGCGGCGGGCGCGGCGGCAATTCTTGGTTGCGGCAATTCAGGCGTGCGCGCGATGGCTTTCAGTTCCGGTTTCTGCACGCCGAACTGGTCCATCGGAAAATTCACGAAGCCCAACGCCAGCGCGGGCGAGCCGTCTTTCACGCGATAATCGCCGTGCGCGGGGTCAATAAATTCCGCGTCCGCCACGATGGAATTTTCGTCGCGCCCGCTCTGCCGTTGCATCCGTGCGGCGGGCGCGTTCGTCGTCGCGCCGGGCTGGTATAAAAGATTGTCATCCATTTCCGCGCCCCACGGCGGACGATACATCCGCGCGGGATTATAATTGCGCCAGACGATGTTGCGCTCGAAAATGTCGCCGCTGCTGGCAAACCAGACTTGCGGGTAAAAACCCGATCCAACCATGATGTTGTTCTCGACGACGCGCCCGAAACCTTCGCGATTTTTTATGCCGCCGTGCAGACACAAATTATTCGTAATGATGTAAAATGAAGAGCCGTCATCCAAATCAATGTCCCAGCCGTGATCGCAACGCCAGCGGTTGTTTGCGAGGACGATTGGCTTGACCGCATCCAGCTTCGGCAAATCGGGAACTTGTTTCACCCACGCATTGACCGCGTTGATGTCTGGCAGCCAGTAACGGTCGCGTCCCCACGAATTGAACGAGCCGTGGTCGCCGGTTTCCCTCACCGTGTCGAAGATGTCGCAGAACTCAATGACGTGTCCGCCCCAGCAGCCGTCGCCGATGTTGATTCCCGAACGCGGCACGTCGTAAATCGAACAGTGGCGGATCGTGATGTCCTGCGACAAATCAATGTCCACGCCCGCCGTTTGTTTTTCCACGCGCCCGGTCAGATAAATCAGGCAGTCATCCACGAGACAGTCCGCCGGATAATTGTCAGTCTTCGGGCCCGGCGTGCGGTCAATGTCTTCGAGCTTGTTCGTCTGATCATAATTGAAGAGCGCACTTCGCGCCGCGTTGGGATCGCCGACAAAACAGATTCCGCTCGCGCCCGCCTTGGCGATCTGGCAGCCGCGCACCGTGACGCGGCGATTGTAATTGTTCACAAAAATCGCGTTGCCGCCGACTTGATCAAGAAAGCTGTCTTCCAGCGAACAATCTTCCGCGCCGTTGAAAAAAATCGCGCCGCCGCGATAAATCGCCCAGTCCGTGCGCACCAACGGTTCCTTCGTGTCCATCACCGTGCGCGCCGCCTGACGGAAAGTGATTCCGCGCAGCGTGACAAATTTCACCGGATGCGTTTCGTCGCCGCGAAACTCGACGAGACAGCGCAGGCGCGTGGCTTCGACCGTCGCCGTCTTCAAATCCAGTCCGGCGGGCGGATAAAAATACAGCGTGTGCGTTTTGTTGTTCAGAAACCATTCGCCGGGCGAATCCAGTTCCTCGAAAATATTTTCCACGAAACGGATTTGCCGGTGCGCCGCCGCGCCGCGATTGTTCTGCCAGCCGCCCACCATCGTCAACTTGTTGTCGGCATCTTTGCCGGTGATGAGCCAGGTGAAATCGCCCCAAAGATTCGGGTGCATGGCGTGAAAATATCCGCCCGTCGGATCCGCCCAGCGCGCGACGCGGTTCGTGGAAATGGCGTCGGCGGCATAACCGTCGAAGTATTTTGCCGTCGGGTCAAAATTGGGATAGCGCGCGAGAATCTGTCGCTCGCCGTTCACGAAAATTTCCTCGGTCTGCAAATCGTCGGGAACTTTCGCCTGAAAAATTCCGTTGGTGTAAGGCTGCCAGTCCAGGTTGTCCAGCTTGACGCCGCCGCTGATGACGGGCTTTTCATTTTCGTAATTCTGAAAAACCACCGGCGCGTCCGGCGTGCCGGAATCCTGCGCGGTGAAGACGAGTGTCCCCGGCAGATAATAAGTCCCGCCGCGCAAAAAAACCGCGCCCGGTTTTTGCCGCACCGCCGATTGCGCGCGCTGAAGGCTGGCGAACGGTTGCGCCAGCGTGCCGGCATTAGCGTCATTGCCGCCGGGTGCAATATAGTAAGGCTGGGCAAAGGCTGGCAAGGCGAGGACGCACCAAAGAATTGATTGCAGAATTGTCTTCATCAGTTGTCGTTTTGCTTGGATGGATTCAAGTGTAATTATTTTCCGGCGGATTTCTAGGTTTTTATTGCCGGCAAAATCGGCCGGCGCGGAATTGGCCGCCCACGACGAATTGACGGGGCAACGCCGCTTGGCTAAACTTCGCTCATCCAAATAAATCTTGCCGGTCACTTGTTACGCAATGAAACTGCCAGCGGAGCCCCTTTATATGACAGGAAGAATTGATATTAAACGAAGCGCAGGTTGTCTCGCGCTTGGCCTCGCGATGTTTTTCGCCGCCATGGATTTGTCGGTCGCCGCCACCAACGAAACCGACAGGCTGGTATCGGCTGACCTGCGGCAAACGAATGGCCCGCTCGATACCATGTTCAAGTTCTGCGTCGGCGCGGGCCGCGCGAACGAGGGGTTGCGCGCCGACTGGCAGCGGCAACTGACTTACGCGCACCGCGAATGTGGTTTTGAATACATCCGCATGCACGGTCTGTTTGACGACGACATGGGCGTTTATCGCGAAAGCAACGGCAAGCCGGAATATAACTGGCAATACATTGACGAGCTTTACGATTTTCTCCACAGCATCGGCATGAAGCCGTTTGTGGAACTGGGCTTCATGCCCAATGCGCTGGCCAGCGGTTCCAAAACCATTTTCTGGTATCGCGGCAACGTGACACCGCCCAAAGACCTGAAAAAATGGGGCGATTTCATCCGCGCTTTCGCCCTCCACTTGCAGGAACGTTACGGCGACGCGGAGGTGCGGACGTGGTATTTTGAAGTTTGGAACGAACCGAACTTGCGTGACTTTTTTACCGGCACGCAACAACAGTATTTTGATTTTTACGCCGCGACGGCAAATGCCATCAAGAGCGTTTCCGCCGATTACAAAGTGGGCGGACCGGCCACGGCGGGTGTCGGCTGGGTGCCGGAGTTCATTCATTTTTGCGACACGAACCACGCGCCGGTGGATTTCATTTCCACGCACACCTACGGCGTGGAAAGCGGTTTTCTGGACGAACATGGCGACCGTGGCACGGTGCTTTCCCAGAATCCCAACGCCATCATCGGCGACGTGAAACAGGTGCGCCAGCAGATCGCTGATTCAGCGATGCCCAAATTGGAACTCCACTTCACCGAATGGAGTTCGTCCTACACGGCGTCCGATCCGGTTCACGACAGCTACCACAGCGCGGCCTACATTTTGGACAAGCTCAAAAAATGCGGCGACGCGGCGCAGTCCATGTCCTACTGGACGTTCACGGACATTTTCGAGGAAGCCGGCCCGCGCTGGGAGGCGTTTCACGGCGGCTTCGGCCTGATCAATTACGAGGACATCAACAAGCCGTCGTTTTACGCATATCAATTTTTGAACCGGCTCGGCCCGGTGGAATTGAAGAACAGCGATCCGTCGTCGTGGATCTGCGCCGACAACTCCGGCGGCGTGCAGGCGCTGGTCTGGGATTTCACCAACACGCATCCCGGCAAGCAAGTGCATAACCAGGAATTTTACAGGCGCGATTTGCCGTCGCAGCCCAAAAACAAAGTCACGCTCAATCTCTCGCATTTATCCAGCGGCAAATACTCATTGGAAATTTACAAGGTCGGCTACCGGGTCAACGACGCCTACGCCACCTATCACGATATGGGCGCGCCCGCGCAACTGACCAAGGCACAGGTCGCCGAAATCAAATCAAAAAACAGCGGTGCGCCTGTTGCAACCAAGACCGTGAAGATTGGCCGCGACGGAAACTTCGAGCAGCAGTTCGACCTCCGTGAGAACGACGCCGTGCTGATCACGCTCAAGCCGCAGAAGTGACAGCAAAGGGGCCAGTCACCGCCTTGAATTTTTGTAGGAGACGAGGTGACAAGGCTCATTTTAATCCCAGTGCAGGTTGCAACGAAACCGCCGGAACGATTTTTTGTTTCGGCGATTTTTTTAATTGCGGCAAACTGGATTATTGAACAGGCGACACGCGATAGAGTCCCGCGCCGTGCGAATTGATGGTCGGCGCAAATTCGTTGGTGAAGTCGCCGAGGTCGGTGTGCGTCCAGAGGTCACGCAGCTTTTGTTTGCCGGCGAGTCCGGCGTCGTTCCAATTGAGCGTCACCATCGCATTCGTCGCGCTGCGGTTGAAAAGGCCAATCGCCTTGGAGCCGTCCTTGAGTTCTTTGACCCAGATTTCCGTGCCGTCTTGCTGCGCCACCCGTTTGCCCGGACTGCCCAAGGCGTCTTGATCTACTGCGAGCACTTCGTCGTTGGTCAGCAATGAAAGCGTCCACGCGTCGGTGTCAGGAAGATTGTCGCCGAGCATGAGCGGCGACGGGGCGAGCGACCAGAGCGACATGAGCGTGAGTTGTTCATCGTGCGTGAAGCGCGACTCACGCTCTTTTCCGGCGATGGTGCATTTGATGCCGATGTGGCCGAACGGGATCATGTCCGCATCAGGCCAATGTCCCGGCCCGCCCACGCCCTGCCATTCCGCGAGCAGATCGAACTGATGATTGAGGTCTTTCCAGCGATCCCAGAAATCGCCGGAGATGCGCCACATATTTGCCTGCACCTTGACATCATCGGCACGGTTCACGCGGGTCGGTCCGGGCGAAGTGCTGAAAACAATCACCCGACACTTGTCCACCAATTCGAGGCAACGCCACCTCTGTAAAACGCTGGCATATCGAGTTCAAGGCCGGATGCGGCGGTTGAATTTTTCTTTCGCTCCGTAACCCGGTTTGCTAGAACTGTCGCGTGCGCAGAACCCTTTGGACAATTTTCGGCCTCTGGCTCTGCGGGCTGCCCCTGGGCGCCCGCGCGGACACGTTTCCGCTGGCCGATGGCACGTCGCTGACCGGCAGCATCGTCAAGTCCACCGATACCGGCCTGATGCTGCATACGCCGGGCGACACTTATACGAATGTGCTGTGGACGAAATTTTCGCAGGACGGCCTGAGGCAACTGGCGAGATTTCCAAAAATCGCGCCGCTCGTCGAGCCGTTCATCGAAATCCCGCGGTCAGAACGCCCGAAAAAACCGGAGGTGAAAGTCCAGGAAGTGACGCGCCTGGAATTGCCGGCGAAACAATCATTGCTTGGCGCGCTGACCACGTCGTCTGTCGGGCTGGTTGCGCTGCTCTTGGTTTACGCGGCGAACCTTTATGCCGGCTTTGAAATCGCCGTTTTCCGCAACCGGCCCAAGGCGCTGGTGCTGGGCGTGGCGGCGGTGCTGCCGGTTTTGGGGCCGATCATTTTCCTCTCGATGCCGACGCACGTCGAGCCCGAACCGGTCGAGGAACTGGTGGAAAGCGAACCCGTGACGTTTGCCGTGCCGGGACAGGAACCGGCCCAGGAGGAGATTCAGATCGCCGCCGGGTCGTGGCAGACGCCCGCCGCCGCGCAGGCGGCGGGGCAAATTTTCAAGCGCGGCCAGTTCACCTTCAACCGCCGTTTTATTGAGACGAAGTTCGCCGGATTTTTCAGCGAACCCCGGAGCGGCGCGGAGGCAGGCCAGTTGCTGCTGGTCAGGACGGCGGGCGGCGAGCTGGCCGTCGAGCGCATCACGCGCATTGACGCCAGCACCGTGCATCTGGAAATCGCGGCCGGCGGCGGGCGGCGGGAGGTCATGGTGCCGTTCACCGACATCCAGGAGATTCAACTCAAACCCGGCCACGCTTGAAATACCGGACCATCCTCATGTTCGGCGCGCCCGGCACGGGCAAGGGCACGCACGGCAAAATTCTCGGCGCGGTTCCCGGCTTCATCCATTGCAGTTGCGGCGACGTGTTCCGCAACCTGAGTTCCGACACGCCGCTCGGCAAGGTTTTTCTCCAATACTCCAGCCGCGGCCAGCTCGTGCCCGACGAGCCGACCATCGAGCTTTGGCAAAACTACATGCACGGCCTGACGGACGCCGGACGCCTCCATCCCGAAAGCGACACGCTGGTGCTGGACGGCATCCCGCGCAACCCCCATCAGGCCGGGATGCTCCAGGAATTCCTCAAGGTCGTCGCGGTCTTCTACCTGTGCAGCGCAAATTTTGAAAACCTCGTCGCGCGCATGCAGCGCCGCGCCCTCAAGGACAACCGGCTCGACGACGCCAACCTGGAGGTCATCCGCGCCCGCCTCAAGACCTACGAAAAAGAAACCAAGCCCGTGCTGAAATTTTACGGCCGGCACCTCGTCCACCGCATCAACACCGACGGGACGCCGGCGGAAACCTTTTCAAAAATCCTCCGCCGCGTCGTCAAGCCCTGACGGATTTTTGATTTACGATTGACGATTGACGCGCGGGCAGTTGAACTTGCGCGTAAATCGTAAATCGTGAATCGTAAATGAAATGAAGATCGTTTTCATGGGAACGGCGGAACTTTCCTGCGCCAGCCTGGAAAAGCTGACGGGAAAATTTTCCGTCATTGCCGTCGTCACCCAGTCGGACAAACCCAAAGGCCGCGAACTCAAACTGCAATTTTCGCCGGTGAAAATTCTGGCGGAGAAATTGAAATTGCCGGTGTTGCAGCCCGTGAAGGCGCGCGACGAGACATTCATTTCCGAACTGCGCGGATTGAGGCCGGATTTGATTGTCGTCGTCGCTTACGGACAGATTTTGCCGCAAACAATTCTGGATTTGCCGCGCTTCGGCTGTTTGAACGTCCACACGTCGCTGCTGCCAAAATATCGCGGTGCATCGCCGATCCAATCCGCCATCCTCAACGGCGAAACGGAAACCGGCGTGACGATCATGAAAATGGACGCGGGGCTGGACACCGGCGGAATCATTTCGCAAACGCGCACGCCGGTTTTGCCGGAAGACAATTCCGCGACGCTGCACGACCGGCTCGCCCAGCTTGGCGCGGCATTGCTGGTTGAAACGATTCCAGATTACGTCGCCGGGAAAATTCCGCCAAAACCGCAGCCGGCGGAAGGCGCGAGCTACGCGGCGAAAATTAAAAAGGAGGACGGCAAAATTGACTGGAACGAACCGGCGGAGAAAATTCTGAACCGGCTGCGCGCGTTCACGCCGTGGCCGGGCGTGTTCACGTTTCTGCCGGATTCGGCGGGGCGACCGTCCGCGCGAGCCGCAATTGAAGATTCAAAACCGGAACGGCTCGCGGGGACGCTCGCCCCACCGAAGATGCAGTTGCTGAAAATCTGGAAAGCGGAAATGGTCGAACAATCCGGCCCGGTCGGCGAAATCTTGTCGGCGGACAAAACCGGGATTGTTGTCGCGTGCGGAAAAAACGCGCTGCGGATTCTGGAATTGCAACGCGAAGGCGGACGGCGGTTGACGGCGGAACAGTTTCTCGCCGGGTTTCCGCTCCAGGCCGGGGCGAAATTTCTTTGATGCAAAAAGCCCGGTCAATTTTTCAAGCTCCCAGCCAGCCCAGCGCCCGCGCCAGCATCACCAGCAGATAAGCCATGCCGCCGCTGGCGGGGAGCGTTAAAATCCATGACCAGATGATGCGTTCCACCACGACCAGCTTGAGATGGTTGAATCCTTTCGCACAACCAACGCCCATGATGGAGGTGGTGACGACATGGGTCGTGGAGACGGGCATTCCAAAATGCACGGCAACCATCAGCACGGTCGCGCTGCTCGTTTCCGCCGCGAAGCCGTGAACCGGATGCAGCCGGATCATTTTATGGCCGAGCGTCTTGATGATGCGCCAGCCGCCCGCCGCCGTGCCCGCGCACATGGTGAGGCCGCAAAGCACGATGATCCAACTGGCGATGGGCAGCGGGCGGCCTGCCGCCGGTGCTTCCGTGTGCAAAAAATTCAGCCAGCCGGGCAAATGGTCGAACGCGCCGGAATTCGTGCCGGTCAACAAGGCCAGCGCGATGATGCCCATGGTTTTTTGCGCGTCGTTCATGCCGTGCATGACGCCCATGTAGGCCGAGCTGACGAGCTGGAGCTTGCCAAAGGTTTTATTGACGTTGGCCGGCCGCCAGTTGCGCAGAAGAAAATACAGCGCGCCCATGACGAGAAAGCCCAGCACGAGACCGAAAACGGGCGATAAAATCATCGGCACCATGACTTTCCACAACAGCCCGCTGCCTTTCCACCAATGTTCAGCGTTGGGAATTGACCATACCAGCACATTCCAATGGTTATGAGCCGCCGCGAGGCACGCGCCGCACAAACTGCCGATGAGCGCGTGCGATGAACTCGACGGCAGGCCAAACCACCACGTCAGCAGGTTCCAGGCGATGGCGGCGAGCAAGGCGCAGATGAGCACCTGCGACGTGGCGACCTTGGGATCAACGAGGCCGGACGCGATGGTGCTGGCGACCGCCGTGCCCATGAACGCGCCGCATAGATTGGTGACGGCGGCAAGCATGACCGCCTGGCGCGGCGTCAAAACTTTCGTGGCGATGACGGTGGCGATGGAATTGGCCGTGTCGTGAAAACCGTTGATGTAGGTGAACACCAGCGCGCAGACGATGACGGTGATGATGAGGAGCGTCACGCGTTTGGAGTTCAGGAATTTTTCAGGACGATGTGCATGACCACGTTGCCGGCGTCGCGGCAGCGGTCAATGACCTTTTCCATCAGTTCATACAAGTCACGGATGACCATCGCGCGCAACGGCTCGTAACGTCCGCCATAAAGGTCATTGAGCAGGCCGAGCATCAGTTTGTCCGCCTCGCCTTCGAGATACTGGAGCTTGGCGTTATGCTCGTGCATTTTTTCCAGATGCTTCATGTCGCGCAACTGCTGCACCATCAAAAGCAAAACGTCCGTGGCCTCCTCCATGATCTCAATCTGGCGGGTGAAGTTCACGCCCTCGATCTGCCGGTGGCCGAGCGCGATGCGTTCCGCGAGTTTCTCGACGGTCTTGGGAATCTTGTAAAGCGCCAGCGCCAGCGCCTCGATGTCTTCACGGTCGAGGCCGGTGACAAACACCTTCACCAGTTCGGCGCTGATCTGCTGGGCGATTTTCTTTTCCTTGCGCCGCGTGAGCGCAAGGTCGTCAAGGCTTTTGGCCGAGTTGGGCGCCTTGATCAAGGCGATGACGAGGCTGACGCTCTGGTGCGCTTCCCGCGCGGCCTCCTCCAGCAGCTGGTTGAAACGGTCGCCGCGCCCGAAAAGCATTTGCAGTGAGAACATACGCGCGGAGCATTACAAAAAAAACTTCACCGCGCACGCAAAATCAGTTCTTCAAGGTGTGCCGGATGTCCTGCGCCTCGCAGAGAAAGACCACTTCCTCGGCAATATTCTTCGCGTGGTCGGCGATGCGTTCAATGCTCTTCGCGGCGACGATCCAATGCAGGCAGCGGGCGATGGTGTCGGGATTTTCCATCATGTGCTGCGCGAGCTGCTGGTGGATGTGCTTGTTGAGCGCATCCACCTCCTTGTCACGCGGGATGATGTCGCGGGCGGCGGCGGAATCGCGCTGCACAAATGAATTGAGCGCGTCCTTCACCATGGCGAGCGCGAGGACGGCCATGCGCGGCAGGTCGAGGTTGACCTTGACCGCCGGCTCCTGCGCGAGGTCGCGCGCGCGCTTGGCGATTTTCGTGGCCTCGTCGCCGATGCGTTCGAGGTTCTGGGAAATTTTCATGGCGACGGTGACCAGGCGCAGATTTGTGGCGAGCGGTGCCTTCGTCAAAAGCTGGATGGCCATCTCGTCAATCTCGACCTCAAACTTGTCAATCACGTCGTCGTCCGCCTTGACGCGCAGGGCCAGGTCGTGGTTGCGCTGCATGAGGGACTGCACGGATTCGTTCACGGCGGTCTCGGCGTGGCTCGCCATCAGCAGCAGTTTTTGCGTCAGCGCGTCCAGTCCCGTTTCAAAAATATTTTCCATAGCTTTAATTCTTAATCGTAATCCTAATCACAGTCGTAATCATTATCAAATGGGGATTAAGATTAAGATTACGATTGCGATTATGATTTCAACCGAACCGGCCGGTTACATAATCTTCCGTCTGTTTCTTCGACGGGCTGGTGAAGATTTTGGTCGTGACATCAAACTCAACCAGCTCGCCGATGTAAAAAAACGCGGTGAAATCGGAAACGCGCGCGGCCTGCTGCATATTGTGCGTCACGATGACAATGGTGTATTCCTTTTTCAATTCGAGAATCAACTCCTCGATTTTCGACGTGGCCAGCGGATCGAGCGCGGACGCCGGCTCGTCCATCAACAAAACTTCCGGCTGCACGGCGAGCGCGCGCGCGATGCACAGCCGCTGCTGCTGGCCGCCGGACAGGCTGATCGCGTGCGCGTGCAGGCGGTCCTTCACTTCGTCCCACAGCGCGGCCATCCGCAAAGACTGCTCGGTGCGTTCGTTGAGAATTTTTTTGTCGCGAATGCCGTTCAGGCGCAGGCCGACGGTGACATTTTCAGAAATGGACATCGTCGGAAACGGGTTGGATTTCTGGAAAACCATCCCGACGCGGCGGCGGACGACGACCGGCTCGACGTTGCGCGAATAAATGTCGTCGCCGAAAAGCTTGATCTCGCCTTCCATGCGCGCCTCGGGATTCAGCTCGTGCATCCGGTTGAGCGCGCGGAGAAAGGTGGATTTGCCGCAGCCGCTCGGCCCGATGATGGCGGTCACGGCCCTGGCGGCAATGTCAATCGAAACGTCCTTCAGCACCTTGTTCGCGCCAAAATAAACCGCGAGATTGCGGATGGTCAGCGCCGTGTTGGGATTGTTGGCAGCGGTGGACATGGAATTCAGGTTTTCGGCTTGAACCGGTCGCGCGTCAGAAAGCGGACGCCGATGTTAATGAACAGCACGAGCAAAAGCAAAACGAGCGCGCCCGCCCACGCCTGCCGGTGCTGGTCGTTGTAAGGCCCGATCGCGTAGGCGAAAATTTGCAAAGGCATCGCGGCGATGGGCTGGGTCAGGTTGTGCGGCCAGTTTTCATTTCCCAGCGCGGTGAAGAGCAGCGGCGCGGTTTCGCCCGCGACGCGCGCGAGTGCGAGCAAAACGCCGGTGACGATTCCCTTCATCGCGGTGCGGAGGACGATCTGCACGATGGTTTTCCATTTGGAAATTCCGAGCGCAAGCGCGGCTTCGCGGTAACCGCCGGGAACGAGCTGCAATACTTCCTCGGTCGTCCGCATCACAAGCGGGATCATCATCAGGCCGAGAACGACGCCGCCCGCAAGCGCGGAAAATCCGTGCATTGGGACGACCATGAGCGCATAAACAACGATGCCCCAGGTGATGGACGGCACGCCGTTCAAAATGTCGGCGGCGAAACGAATCCACCAGTTCAATTTCGTGCCGCCGTATTCGGAGAGATAAACGCCGCCGAGCACGCCCACCGGCACGCCGATGACTGCTGCCTGCGCGAGCAGGACAAATGTCCCGACAATGGCATTGCCCATTCCGCCGCCGTCTTCGCCCTCGGGTTTTGGCAATTGCGTGAAGAAGGCAAGGTTGATGGAGCTGAGACCTTCCTTGATCAAATGATAAAACACGAGCACCAACGGCGTGACGACCAGAATGGCGCAAGCAAACGTGAGCGTCTGCATGAACGTGTTCTTGAATTTGCGCCAGTTGTGATTCGGGGCGGTCATTTCTGATTCGTTAAATCGTTGAATTGTTGAATCGTGAATCGGTTTTGTATCGCGGCGTTGCCACGATTTAACGATTCAACCATGTAACAATTCAACAATTTCATTTCAGTGCTGCGGTTTCACGCTCGGGCCGGCAAAAGTTTTCAGGAGCAGTTGCGCGATGATGTTGACCAGCACGGTCACGCCGAGAAGGACAAGTCCGAGTTCAAACAGCGCGCTCGAAT
>Ga0224554_1001243_pt1 | contig 16903 bp, 15 predicted proteins | sample 714S22024metaG_FD_180666 | JGI IMG/M metagenome (GOLD analysis project Ga0224554, IMG submission 180666) | Peat soil microbial communities from Stordalen Mire, Sweden - 717 S2 20-24 | ecosystem: Environmental > Terrestrial > Soil > Wetlands > Peat | place: Sweden: Norrbotten County, Stordalen...
CCCCCATCCGCTGATGCGCGCGCATCAACTCGCCCTTCCAACCTCGGATCGTCTTCTCCATCGCCTACGCGGAGAGCCTGCCTGAGCGCCTTCAGTCTATCATTTAGTTACAACTGTAGTACTAGAGCCTGTTATTAACTTTGAGGCGCGGCATGTGTTGCCCGAATGCTCAAAACCCGCGTAAAACGCGGCGTTCGCGAGATGTGGCACGGAATGCATTCACGGTTTCCCCCTGAATCCTAGTCACTTTGTGAAAGCCGCGCTGATTCCATTGGGTTTACGGGCGCAAAGTTAATAACAGGTTCTAGATAGATGGAACAATCCCACCCTAGCCGCAAAAATCCGCCGCGGCGGACGGCGAGGGCGGGGCACCCGCAACTGAGACAAGGGCGGGAACGTCCAATCTGAAGTAAGCCAATGCACGTTGATCGTCTGAATTCCTCTCAGGAGGTTGACTCTCATGGTTTCACTCACCCGTTTCTCCGGCGGCGTGGTTCTGGCAGCCGCTCTGCTCCCTCTTTTCGCCGGAGCACAGGAAGCGCGTGTCGGTGCGCAGGCGCCGGAGTTCACCGCCACCGATTCCCGCGGCCAAACGGAGACTCTAGAGCCTGTTATTAACTTTGCGCCCGTAAACCCAATGGAATCAGCGCGGCTTTCGCAAAGCGACTGGGATTCAGGGGGAAACAGTGAATGCATTCCGTGCCACATCTCGCGAGCGCCGCGTTTTACGCGGGTTTTGAGCATTCGGGCAACACATGCCGCGCCTCAAAGTTAATAACAGGCTCTAGCCCAATATCGCGGCAAGTACGTAGTGCTCGAGTGGCATAACCAGGGCTGCCCGTACACGCGGAAGCACTATGTGTCCGGCAACATGCAGGCTCTGCAGAAGGAATGGACCGCGAAGGGCGTGGTATGGTTCACCGTGATCTCGTCGGCTCCCGGCGCGCAGGGATATGTGACGGCGAGCGAGGAAAATGCATATCTCGCAAAGGTGCATGCCGTGCCGACGGCGGTGCTGATGGACCCGGAGGGCAAGCTGGGGCACTTGTACAACGCCAAGACGACGCCGCAGATGATTGTCATCGATCCCGCGGGCAACGTGATCTACGACGGCGCGATTGATGACCGGCCGACGCCCGACCCGGAGGATGTGCATGGGGCGAAGAATTACGTGGCAGACGCGCTGACCGAGGCGATGGCGGGCAAGCCGGTGGCGACGCCGTTCACGCGGCCGTATGGGTGTTCGGTGAAGTATCCGGAATAAGGCAGGGAACAGGGATTAGGGACAGGGAACAGAAGAGCCGCTGGATTGAGGGTCGCGGGTTCCCTGTTCTCACAATCGAGACCAGGGAACCTTGCATCCATCTCCGGACAGGTTTCGGAGCACCGGTCTAATGAGTGTTCGGTTGCTTTTGCCGCCAGTCGTGGTACTCTTTTTGCTCTTCCGGGGGACGCTGTTTAATTTCCTTGTGGGGGCGATGGGTTTCGGCTTCCCACTTGTTGTAAATGACGGTCTCGTCCTGCGCCGGTTGGCTGGCGGTCTGCGCCGGCTGGGCCGGCTGGCTGGACTGGCAGCCGGTGGTCAAAACAAAAGTCGCCAATGCGGCGCCCAACAAGCACAAGCAGAATTTTCTCAAGGACATTGAATTTCCTTTCGTCCCGAGACTTGAAGGGACTGCAGTAGTTGGATGCAAGGTCTATTCAGCCCGTTGCCAGTTCGCAAACGAAGCCTCGGCGGCACGAAGCCGGGTGCGCTCATGCTTTGGGATGTTTAGCGGCACGAATGCGGCGGATTTCTTCCATGCGCTGGGCAAGGAGCTTTTCGCGGCCTTCCTGGGTGGGGTGGTAGTAGGTGCGGCCCTTGAGTGAATCGGGCAAGCAATCCATGTCGGCGACGCGGCCTTCTTCGTCGTGGGCGTAGCGGTAACCTTTGCCGTAGTCCAGTTCCTTCATCAGGCGGGTGGGGGCGTTGCGCAGGTGGAGGGGTACGGGCTCCTGGCGGGTGTGCTCGATCTCCTGCTGGACCGCGCCGTAGGCGGTGTAGACGGAGTTCGATTTGGGAGCGAGGGACAGGTAGACGACCGCCTCGGCCAGAGCCAGGTCGCCTTCGGGCGAGCCAAGAAAGTCGATTGCCTCCTTGGCCGAAAGAGTCAGATTCAGGGCCTCGGGAGCGGCCAGGCCGATATCTTCGACGGCCATGCGGACGACGCGGCGGGCGAGGTAGAGCGGGTCCTCGCCGGCGGCGAACATGCGCGCCAGCCAGTAGAGGGCGGCGTCGGGATCGCTGTTGCGGACGCTTTTGTGCAAGGCGGAGATCAGGTTGTAGTGCTCCTCGCCGGATTTGTCGTACATGAGGACGCGCTGCTGCACGGCCTCCGCGGCGAGGGCGCGGTCGATGTGGTTGCGGGCTTTGGGGGCTACGGAAGAAGGCTGACTTTCCGGCAATATCCGCGAAGAGCTTACTTCAGGGGCTAAAGAGGCTGCGGAAGAACTCGGGATTTCGTGCGAAATCGGCGAAAAGCGTCCCTCCGGGGCTAAAGCCCGCGTTGATCCTGTTGGCTTTATGCGGGGGTTGAAACCCCCGCCTCCCTCCGGATCGAGTTTCTCCGCAGCCTGTAAAGCCCACCCCGATCCTTTGTCAATTTCGGCACGACTGAAGTCGTGCCCTGATACCGTGCGCTCTGTGGAATTGGGACCTGACAGATTGCCTTCTTTGGAATCGGGCTTTTGCGCAGCCGGTTCCATGGCCAGTTGCGCGGCGACCTCAAGGGTGTTGTAGGCCGAGCGGCAGTCGCCGCTCGAGTAACTGGCGATCAACTGGAGCGCATCGTCGTCGGCGGTGAGGTTGAGCGCGCCGAGGCCGCGCTCGCGGTCTTCGAGGGCGCGGCGCAGGAGCGCGGCGATAAGGTCTTCGCTGAGCGGTTCGAGCACATAGACGCGGCAGCGGGAGAGCAGCGCGGAGATGATTTCGAAGGAGGGATTCTCAGTGGTGGCGCCAATGAGGCGGATGGTTCCGCGCTCGACGTAGGGCAGGAATGCGTCCTGCTGGGCCTTGTTGAAGCGATGGATTTCATCGACGAAGAGAATGGTGCGGGAGTGCAGTTCGGCGGCCTGGGCGGCGGCGGCCATGACCTGCTTGATCTCCTTGATGCCGCTCATGACGGCGGAAAACTCAATGAAGTTGGCGCGGGTGGTCTCGGCGACGATCTTGGCGAGGGTGGTTTTTCCGACGCCGGGCGGACCCCAGAGGATCATGGAGCCGGTGTTTGTGGAGTCAGGGCCGTCGCGCTCGATCTGGACGCGCAAGGGCTTGCCGGGGCCGAGCAGGTGCTCCTGGCCGCTCAACTCGTCCAGGGTGCGCGGCCTCATGCGCTCGGCGAGGGGCGCGGTGCGGAGCGTGCCTCTGGGGCCTTCGGGTTCGCCGTCGAAGAGACTCATTGCGCGCTCCCTATGAAGAAACCGATCGATGCTCGAGGTTTCCCACCCTAGCCGCAACAATCCGCCGCGGCGGACGGCGAGGGTGGGGCACCCATGACAATACAACATCTATGAGAATTCTCTAGACCGTTGCCGCGATGCTTCGTAGAGGAGTATGCCGGCGGCGACGGCGGCGTTCAGGCTTTCCACCGGGCCGGGGCAGGGAATGGTGATGGCGGCGCCGGCCTGGACAGCTAGATCGCGGGGGACGCCGTTGCCTTCATTGCCGATGAGAAAGGCTACGGGGTTGGCCAGTTGAGCGCGGTTTGCGGGCTCGGCGGCGTGGATGGCGGTGGTGAAGACGGTGACGCCGGATTTTCGCAGGCGCGTGAAGCAGTCTTCAGCGGTGACGGCGAGCAGCGGAACCCGGAAGACGCTGCCGGCAGAGGAGCGCACGGCTTTGGGGTTCCAGGCGCTGACGGTTCCGGGCAGGGTGAGGACGCCAGTGGCACCGAAGGCTTCCGCGGAGCGCAGAATGGCGCCGAGATTGCCGGGGTCCTGGAGGCTGGCGAGGACCAGGAGCAGGGGCGGGGTTTCCCGATGGCTTTGAAGGATGTGGGTCCAGGTCCAATCGGGCGGCTCGACCAGGGCAGCGATGGGCTGTGGGGCTTCAGTGGCCAGGGCCGAGTGAAGCAGACTGCCGGGCAGGAGCAGAATCTCAGTTTGCGGGGGAATGGGGAGGGATTCGAGAAGGCGTTCGGCGCCCTCGGCCACAAAGACGCAGGCAATACGCAGACCGGAGTGCATTGCTTCCTCGAGCAGGTTCGGCCCCTCGATTCCGGCCAGGGAACGGGTGTCGCGACCGAATGCGCGAAGGGGGTGGGCCAGCGCACGGCGGAGCTGCTTGAGGCGGGAATTCTGCTTACTCTGTACAATGCGAAGAGGCATCAGCGGAGAACCTTAGAACGCTAAGCCGATTCTAAGCCGTTCCGACCGAAGTGGGGCAGGCCAGTGGAGCAGCCCAACTTGCCCGCCGCGGCGGGCTGTGATAGTTTCCGTCTTTACGGCGTCTTCAATTTTGGCGTCTGCAACTCCGGCGTTTTCACAGAGGGGGCGCCCAGGTGAAGGGCAACTGTGAATACGGTCCAAGGAACTGAGGTAAGCCTTCTTGTCGGCGGAGATATTGCGCGTCCATCCCGATGAACCCCAACCGGACCGGATCGACTACATCGTTTCCTGTCTGCGCAAAGGCGATGTCGTTGCCCTGCCGACCGACACCTTCTATGGGCTGGCTGTAGACCCGGTGAACCTGCATGCGGTGGAGCGGATTTACCAGATCAAGACGCGACAGAAGCACAAGCCGCTGTCGTTGCTGATTGCTTCGGTTTCCCAGGCCTACGAGCTGGCGCGTGACACCGACATGCTGCTGGACAAGCTGGCGGAGCGGTTCTGGCCGGGGCCGCTGACCATCATTGTTCGCGCCGGGACCAAGTTGCCACTGCGTTCGACGGCGAATACCGGCAACGTGGCGCTGCGGGTGCCGGACGCGGCAATTCCGCGGGCGGTTGTGGAGCGATTCGGACTGCCCATTACGGCGACCTCGGCCAATTTGCAGGGAGCGGCGGAGTGTGCGTACGCAGCCTGCGTCCGAGACCAGATCGGCGACCGGATTCCACTGATCATCGACGGCGGTCCGACGGGGCACGCGCAGCCAACCACCATTGTAGATTTATCGCTGGGTCCGGGCCGCTGGGAGATTCTGCGCGAGGGGGCCATCCCGACGCACGAGATCGTGATGGTCTTGCAGCGGTAACAAACGCTGGGAAGGGGAATTGGGGAATAGGGAGTAGGAAACAGGGAATAGGGAACGGGGAACAGGGACCCACCTTCAATCTGTCCGTGCGCAGATCGTTGGCCGCGAAAAAACCGATCTCCGACCACTGATTCCAGACCCCTGAAACGGAAGGCGCGCATGAAGCGCATGGCCAAGCCGAAACGTCGCCGTTTTGCTCTCCGGGCGGTTCTGGTCCTGCTGCTGACGCTGGCAGTGGGGGTTGTGGGTTGGTGCCGCTGGGTCTATGTGCAGGTTGAGAGCTACGCGGACCGGGACCAGGCCGCGATTTCGGACGCCATCGGCGTGTTTGGCGCGGCGGAGTACGACGGGCGGCCTTCGCCGGTGTACCGCGCGCGGCTGGACCACGCTCTGGCCCTCTATCATCGCGGCATTGCACCGCTGATCATCACCCTGGGGGGAAACGGAGGGGACCAGTACAACGAAGGGGCCGTCGGCCGCGAATACCTGATGGGGATGGGCGTTCCGGAAGAAGCCATCATTGCGGAGACGGAGAGCCGGAATACGGAGGAGTCGGCTCGCCGCATCGCCGTGATTGCCCACGCCAACGGGTTGCGGCGGCTGGTGATTGTCAGCGACGGCACGCATCTGTTCAGGATTCATGAGATCTGCGCAGCGGACGGACTGGACGTGCTCACTTCGCCGCGGCCGCGCGTGGCTGTCGAGGGCGGTTCGCAGGAATTCGAGCGCATTGAGCACGAGATTCTTAGCTACACGCTGTGGCGGCTGCATCTGCACTGAGGCGGATTTAGCGGAGATGGCGGAGATAGCGGGGTTGGCGGAGTTAGTGGGTCAGCGGATCAGCTATCCCACGCCGGGGTGGGGGAGAATTGTGAGCAGCGCCAGAGCGAAGGCTGCGGCGGAGGCAGTGGAGAGGAAGTTCACCGCGTCGTTGTTGAGCCAGCCGCGGCGCTCCAGGGTTGCTCCCAGAAGGCTGTCGAAGAGCAGGCCGAAGACGGCGGCGGCGCAACCGATCCCGAACATGGGAAGATCGCCACGCAGGGCCAGGGTTCCGATGGCGGAGACAATTCCCGCCGCAAGCACGCCGGCCAGGGTGCCGACAAGGCTGATGGCGCCGTCGGCACCGGGGTCGACCTGGCGGAGCGTGGTGATCATGCGCGGACGGCCGCCGAGGACCTGGCCTATTTCAGAGGAAACCGTGTCGGCCGCGGCCTCGGCCAGGGCGGCAAGGCCAACGGCAAAGAGGGGCATGGGCACGAGGGTGGGGCGCGTGAACCAGCGGGAATCGGTGAGCCAGGACTGCACCAGTTGATCGGAGACGAGCGCGGCCACGCCCAGATTGGCCGCCACCTGGGAAGCGGACCGGCCGTGGCGCTCCTCCGCCGTGCCCAACCGCTCCTTTTTTGTGCGGCCGAGGCGGGTGGCGACGTAGGCGAGCAGGGAGACCGCCAGAAGCGGCAGCAGGGCTGTGTTCCAGGGTTGATAGGGGAAAATGACCGTGGAAAACATGAGGCTGGCGGCGATGGCGGCACCGGTTGCGGCTCCTGCCGGGGTGGCGGCGCGCAGTTTGAGGACCACCAGGGCGAACAGCAGGCTGAGACCCACCGTCCAGATGGCCACCGGCCAGGAATTCACGGCCCACCAGTGGGCTTGGAGGATCACGCCGGCGGCCGCAAAGGGCAGGACGACGAGCAGCACCAGTTTCGATTGCCAGACCAGCTTGATTTGAGCCACGCTTCATCGTACCGTCTGGGATCTGGATGGGGAAGCTGCGCATCTGATTTCCACGGGCGGCTCCAGTGAAGCGGTTTACACTCGATAGCGCAGCGTTTTCAGTACGCTCAAGGCACCCATGGAGCTCTCGATGCAAAGGTTTCTATCCGTTGTTGCAGTTTTTGCCGGACTCGTACTTTCCGATGTTTCCGCGCAAGCGCAATCGCCGAGCCAGCGGCTGGAACTCGACCGCAAGGGCGAGACGATCGTTCTGGAGCCGTATGCCGCGAACATACTGCGCGTGACGCTCAGCTTGAAGCGCGAGCCGGCGCTGGCCGGCCCGGGATACGGATTTGTCGTAGCGCCTGCGGCTGACGGGTGGAGCGTAAGCCAGACTGCGCAGGCCGATGTGTACCAATCGGGGCGGATTGTGGCCACTGTGGACAAGGATTTGCCTCCCGCTCATCCCCCGCTTCAGACGGAGGTGGACATTGGGAAGTACTTCAGCGGCTCGGCTCCCGGCGCCCACATTATCCTGCGCACTCCGGAAGGGAAGAAGCTGTTGGAAATGACCGGTTGGTCGCAGTCGGCGCCCAACCACAAAGACGGCACGGCGGATGTGGCCAGGGACCGGCGCGCGACGGACGCGGAGTTTTACGTGGTGGGCGCTACGTTTGCGTCGCCCGACGACGAGCATTACTACGGACTGGGCCAGAACCACGAGGGATTTCTGGACCATCGCGGGCATCCGGTCCATTGCTGGGCAGATTACGACGCTCCGGCCGCTCCCAGCTTCTGCGTGCCGTTCCTGGTGACCAACAAGGGCTACGGGCTGGTGTGGGACAACCCCTCGAAGACCACCGTCGAGCCGGGCTTCAACGAGCAGACGCGGTGGACCTCCGAGGTGGGCGACCGGGTCTCTTTCTTTGTGATTGCCGGAGCTACGGCGGACGAGATCTACGCCGGGTACAAGCTGCTGACCGGGCCCACACACATGCTGCCCAAGGCCGCTTACGGCTACATCCAGTGCAAGCAGCGCTACGCAAGCCAGAAGGAAGTGCTGGACGTTGCGCAGGGCTATCGCGACCGCCATCTGCCAGCCGACGTGATGGTGGTGGACTGGTTTTACTACACGAAGATGGGGCAGATGGATATGGACCCCAAATTCTGGCCCGATCCCGTGGCCATGAACAAGCAGCTCCACACGATGGGCTTTGAGACCATGATCAGCGTGTGGCCGCGGTTTGTGCCCGAGGATCGCTACTACGCAGAGCTACGCGAAAAGGGTTGGCTGATCCATCTGGCTGACGGCACACCCATCGACGGCTTGCCCTACGACCGTGCCGGATCGGACATCGACACCACCAATCCCGAGGCGGCCGCGTGGTATTGGAAGACCATTCACGAAAATATCCTGAGCCTGGGATTCGACGCCCTGTGGGCCGACGAAACCGAGCCCGACCTGCCTCCCAATGGCGCTTACTTCCACATCGGTCCCGGCACACAGTTCTTCAACGTCTACCCGTTGTTTCACACCGCGGCGCTCTATGACGGATTTCGCAAGGACGAGCCGAACAAGCGTGCGCTCATCCTGTCGCGCGACGCTTACCTGGGCGCGCAACGGAACGGGGCAATCTTCTGGTCGTCGGACATCTACCCAACCTGGGACACGCTGCGCAGGCAGATTCCCACCGGCCTGGATTTTGCGGCCTCGGGGCTGACTTACTGGTCCAACGATACCGGCGGCTGGCAGTATTTGCCTGAGGAGCATCATCCAGCCCACCCGCCCTTGCTCGATCCCTCAGATGCGCGCGCCAATGTTGGCGGCTACGACGACTACCCGGAGCTTTATACCCGGTGGTTCCAATACGCCACGTTTTTGCCCATCTTCCGCACCCACGGCAGCCGGGTCGCCAACGAGGTCTGGTCCTACGGCAAACAGGCGGAGCCGATCCTGGAAAAGTATCTGCGGCTGCGCTACCAACTGATGCCCTACATCTACTCGCTCGGTTACCATACATGGCTGACCGGGGCGCCGTTTCTGCGCGCGCTGCCGCTGGATTTCCCTGACGATCCGAAGGTGGCCGACCTGCGCGATGAGTATATGTTCGGTCCGGCCTTTCTGGTGGCGCCGGTTACGGAGCAGGGCGCGACCAGCCGGGAGGTTTATCTGCCGGCCGGGACCAACTGGTACAACTACTGGACGAATGAGCGGGTAAAGGGTGGACAGACGATCACCGTTCAGGCGCCCATCGACACCATTCCACTGTTTGTTCGGGCAGGGTCGATCATTCCACTGGGAGCGCCGGTGGAGAGCACACACCAGGCGCAGGCGATCGAGCAGGTGCGGGTTTACCCCGGCGCGGACGCGAATTTCACGCTCTTTTCCGACGACGGAAAGACCTATGCCTACGAGAAGGGCGCGGGCTCCATCACCCGGCTGCACTGGAACGAAGCCAAACGGCAGCTGAGCCACGAGGGCGACGCGGCGTGGAGCGGGCCGGACAGCGCCGTGGTTGAAGTCGCCGGACATTGATTGGGACCTTGATGGGGCATTGAGTCCCGCGGAGCGCTTGGAAGGCGGATGGCCGCGGCAAGAGCGGGCTTGTGCGGCTTGCCTGGGCCGATACCCTTCCAGGCTCCTGAGGCGTCTAATCCCCGGCTGCCTGATTTACAATCACCAAGTAAGCAGGAAAGAACTGAATGAGGCTTTTTCCCATGAATTCAGGCCAGACGCGCGCGCGGTTGGTTCAGGCGGGCGCGGCGATTGCGGCCGTTGCCTTGATTGCCGGCTGCGGTTCCGCCTATCGGGCAGTGGTCACGCCCATCACCCCCAGCGGACCACCCGCGCAGCCGTCTTCGTATGCGGTAGTGGTTTCGGCGCCATCGCCCTCGACGCCCGGCATAGCCACGATCATCGACTACTCCGGCGATGCGGTGTTGGCGATTGCGCCCATCGGCCCGGGTCCGGCCACCTTTACGATCGACGAGACCGGTTCCAACGGCTACACCGTAAATAGCGACGGCACCCTGAGCAATTTCCCAATTTCGAGCAATCTGCAGGCCAAGCAGGTGACCTATACCACGCTTGCCTCAACGGCACAGCCTGTGAACATGTTCTCGCCATCGGCAGGACTCTATGCGGCCGATCTGAATGGGAATAATGCGGACGTTTTCAACGGGATTCCCGAGGCTTTCAAGCTGGCCATTCCAGTGGCGCCGACGCCGGTGATGATCGTGGGGCCGAGCGTTCTTGGCCAGCGCGACTACGCGATCAGCCAGGGCAACAGTCTGGGCGGGAACGTCTCCAGCGGCGTGGAGTGCAACATCTCACCGACGACGGGTCCGGCCGGCGAGGCGGATGCGATCGAGGTCTCCAGCCTTACGGTTTCGGCGAAGATTCCGGTGGGCAAGTGCCCGGTGTTCGCGTTGCAGAGCCCGGATAACAGGCGATTCTTCGTGCTGAACCGGGGAGACGACACCGTTACGGTCATCAACAGCCAGGACAACACGCTGGACTCGTGCACCCCGTTCGTCAACCAGAACGGACAGACAGTAACGTGCCACCCCAGTCTGCCGCTATCTCTCAGCGCTGTAAAAGCCACGGGGATCACGCCGCCCAACGGAACCAGCGGCATGACCAATACAGCCGGTCCGGTCCATGCAGAGTACAACGTGGCGACCAGCCAACTGGTGGTAGCCAATTATGATGGCGGAACGATCAGCGTGATCGATGTGAGCATGGATGAATACGGGAACGACAGCTCGACCTTCGGCACCACATTTACGATTCCGGTGGGCAGTAATCCCGCGAGCGTGACAGCGCTGGCCGACGGCAGCCGTGCGTATACGGCCAACCAAACCGACCAAACCGTGACCATCGTAACGCTAAGCAGCCACACGGTGGAAAAGACGCTGCCAGTGACCGGCCACCCGCGCACGGTGGTTTCCACGCAGAATTCGAGTTATGGCAAGGTGTACGTGGCCGCGCCCGACAGCCCGTACCTGACCATCCTGCGCACCGATCTGGATATTGTGGACACCACGATCCTGGTGGAGGGAAACGTCGTGGATGTGCGCGTGACCACGCAGACGGGGACGAGCGGAAACAACAACACCGTGAGCCGCGTGCCCGGTTACGGGCAGCCTTGCTACCTGCCGCCCACGCCGTCCAACCCGACACCCGCACCCACGGGCACACAGACACTGTTGCAAGCCTGCCAGACGTTGCCGTAGGGCAATTCACTCGGTGATCGGTCGATAGGGGAACAGCCCAGGAGTCATTCCCTGCAGCAGGAATGGCCCCTGGGCTTTTTGCGGCTGCGGCTCGGGCTCATGACGAGGACGCGTTCCAGAACTGTTCGCAGCGAACGCCAGGCCGGCGGCCGAAATGCCTTCCCGAAGTGATCCGTGACACAGACGCAGCCGGCTCGCATCGCCAAGGATGGACCGGACAGATTCCGGCTGGAATCGACGAGGCCCGTTGCCAGGGGCTTTTCGCCGGGCGGAGTCCATTTGGGGTGGTTGGCGATGCGATCAAATAGTAAAGCCGGCCGTTTGACGCGGCGAAGATTCGTGGCTGCGGGGGCCATGGGAGGGGTGGCTGTTGCCATCGGCTGCACCGCGCACAAGCGAGGAAACTGGGACTTCCTGGGCGATGACGAGGCCCGGACGCTGGGGGCGATCTGCGATCAGATTGTGCCCGCGGATGACTTCCCCAGCGCTACGCAAGCGGGAGTTCTAACCTACATCGATCGACAACTGGTCCGGCACTACCGGCGCCATCAGGACGTTTACCGGGAGGGGCTCGTGCAGGCTCACGCGATGAGCATGAAGCGCTTCGGCCAGGAACTGGCCGCGCTTTCCCGGCAGCAGCAGTTTGAGGTGGTGAGCGCGATGGAGGGTGAGGAGAGCAGGTTTTTTGAGATGGTGCGCAGGCACACGCTGGAGGGTTACTACGGCTCGCCGCGCCATGGGGGCAATCGCGACGCCGTGAGCTGGCGGATGCTGGGGCTGGCTGAACCGCCGCTGCTGGGGCGCGCGCAGTATGACCTGCGGAAGGGATCAGGCGAATGAAGAGAGTGAACGCGGTGGTGGTGGGAGCCGGCGCCGCAGGCGGTATTGTGGCCAAGGAACTGTCGACCGCGGGGCTGAGCGTTGTGCTTCTGGAGCGGGGCAAATGGTACACCTCAAACGATTGCCGCAAGGATGATCTGCGCAATCAGCGCACGACGTTGCTCGGCAATGCGTTTGGGCCGGAGGACGAGGGCAATCCGCGGGTGTGGGTGGATGCGAAGAGCGTACTGCACACCGCATGGCCCAGCGAAGGGGACTATCAGAACGACGCGGCCTGCGTGGGTGGAGGAACATTGAGCTACGGAGCGCAGGCCTGGCGGTATATGCCCCAGGACTTCAGGATGCGCTCGACCTATGGAGCGCCGGCGGGGAGTTCGCTGGAAGACTGGCCGATCTCCTACGACGACCTGGAGCCGTTCTACGAGAAGTCCGAATACGAGATCGGCATCTCGGGCGACTACTCGGGGACGCCGTTTCATGGTCCGCGGCGGCGGGATTTGCCCATGCCGCCGTTGCCGCCGGGGCGCGAGTTTGGCATCCTGGAGCCGGCCGCAAAGCGGTTGGGATTGCATCCGTTTCACATTCCCATGGCGCGGAACAGCGTGCCCTACAACGGACGCGGCCCGTGCATGCGCTGCAGGTGGTGCGTTGGATTTGCCTGCGAAGTGGATGCCAAGAACGGATCGCAGAACACCGTGATTCCCATCGCGCTCAACACGGGGAATTGCGAGTTGCGCACCGAGTGCATGGTGAAGGAAATCCTGACCGACGACCGGGGACGGGCGCGGGGCGTTTCCTACTTCGACAGCAGAGGACACTTGCAGGAGCAGCTTTCCGATCTGGTGGTGGTTTCAGGATGCGCCACGGAGACCGCGCGGCTGCTGCTGAATTCGAAGAGCAAGCTGTTTCCGCAGGGGTTGGGCAATCGCTTCGACCAGGTGGGCCGGAATCTGCAAGGCCACCACTACACAGGTGCGATCGGCTATTTCGACATCGAAACGTATGACGATGTGGGGCCAGGGGCGACCATTGCCATCAGCGATTACAACCACGGGACTCCGGGACTGTGCGGCGGCGGAATGCTGGCCAATGAGTTCATCCGGCTGCCGATTCACTCGGTCGACCGGCTTCCGACCAACACGCCTCGCTGGGGGCCTGGGCACAAGCAGGCGATGCGCGACTGGCACCGCCGGACCATCGTCATCATGGGGCCAACCCAGCAGATTCCCACCGCGGAGGGCCGGGTCACGGTCGATCCAACCGTCAGAGATAAATGGCGGCTGCCGGTGGTGCGCATTTCCGGCAACGTGCATCCGGACACCTTTGAGATTGGAGCGGTGCAGGCCCGGCGTGCGGAGGCGTGGCTCAAAGAGGCCGGGGCGGTGAGCACCACTCTGATGGCGGGCAAGCCGCAGGTCGTTTCGGCCGGACAGCACCAGGCAGGCACCTGCCGCATGGGAGACGATCCGAAAGGCTCGGTTGTGAACCGGCACTGTCAGATTCACGACGTCGACAATGTGTTTGTGATCGATTCGAGCGTGCATGTGACCAACGGAGGGTTCAATCCCGCGCTGACCATCATGGCCATTGCGTATTTTGCATCCGAGGCGCTGGTCCGCAACTGGAAGGGAACGGGATTCCGGTCATGAAACGACTCCTGAAGATTGCGGCGCTTGGCGTCGGGCTGGTGGCTCTGCTGGCGATTGGCGGCATTTATGGCGCGTCGGCCTATTACACATCGCAACTGGGCAAGGGTTGCGCCAACTGCCACGAGATGGGCGAGTATTTCAGCGTGGTACACGGTGCACCGCACCGGAATGTGGGCTGCATGGATTGCCATGAGGCGAGCCTGGGCACCAAGCTGCGCCATATCCGGGTGCATCTTTTTGGCAGAATGCCGGAAGCGATCCGATTGCGCGACGTGGACGTGCTGGAGATGGTGCCCAACTGCCAGAAGTGCCACCAGCAGGAATATGCCAAATGGCATGCCGGCCCGCACAGCGCCACTTACAGCCAGATATTTACCAATCCGGCGCAAAACTCCCGCCAACACCTGATGGAAGATTGCCTCCGCTGCCACGGCATGCACTTCGACGGTTCCGTGCGCGAGCTGGTTCAACCCCAGAACACGCAGGGGCCCTGGCATCTGCTGCGCAAGGGCCTTGCCGACCAGCCAACCATCCCCTGCCAGGCGTGCCACCAGGTGCATCGCGAAGGCCCGCTCGAAGTCAGGCCGCAGAGACGCTTCTCGGTTGCGGGACAGCCGGTGCACGATTCGCTGGCCTACTTCGACCGTCGCGAGCGCATTCACTTTGCCGCAACCGCACTCACGCTGCCCACGCTGCACGATGGCGCCCGCCTGGTGACGATAAGCCAGGATCCGCGGGCTGCTATCTGCTACCAGTGCCACGCCCCTCGGCAGCCTGAGGCAGGCACGCTTGCCGCTGCCAATGGGTGGGGGCCGCAGGTGGGCTCGGGAGACGATCGCACGGCGATGGGCGTGCACGAGGGACTGAGCTGCTTCTCCTGCCACAACGGGCACAATCAGAATGCGCGGGCATCGTGCAAGACGTGCCATCCACAGATGTCTCATTGCGGGATCGACGTGGAGAAGATGGATACGACCTTTGCCAGCGCCAAGAGCCCGCACAATATCCATTGGGTCAAGTGCACGGATTGCCATCAACATGGCATTCCGAAGAAGAAGACGGCTGCGCCGGTGAAGGCGCAGTTGGTGCAAACTCCTGGTAGGAGTGGATGACGCAGGGAATCGGCTGAGTTGCAATTGCGGATGCGGCGTGTTTCCGCGCCGACGAAGGAGAGCCTTATACATTTGAGGCAGGGGGTCGCGCGGAGATGACGACGGGTGCGGCGAAAATGCGCGTGGATCTTCTGCTGGTGGAGCGGGGCCTGGTTCCCAGCCGCGAACGGGCGCGGGCGCTGATCCTGGCCGGCCGGGTGCTGGTGCGGGAACAGAAGGTGGATAAGCCGGGGACGACGGTTCAAGAGGATTCGCCCATCCGGCTGCTGGGCGAGGACCAGCCTTATGTGAGCCGCGGAGGGCTCAAGCTGGCGGCGGCGCTGGAGCACTGGCAGATCGCGGCGACCGGCAGGGCGTGCCTGGATGTGGGCGCCTCGACGGGAGGATTTACCGATTGCCTGCTGCAGCATGGGGTCGCGCATGTGACCGCCATCGATACCGGATTCGGGCAGATTGCCATGAAGCTGCGCAACGACGCGCGGGTGCGGCTGATGGAGCGCACCAATGCACGGTTTCTTGAGCCTGGCGCTCTGGCTGCCGAGGAGGGAAGTCCGAAGCTGACGCTGCTGGCGATGGATGTGTCGTTCATCTCGGCCACGCTGCTGCTCCCGGCCGTGATGGCGGCGGCGCCTGGGCTTCAAGAGGCGGTGATCCTGGTGAAGCCGCAATTTGAAGCGGGGCGCGGGCACGTGGGCAAGGGAGGGATCGTGCGCGATCCGGAGGCGCACAAGCTGGCGGTCGATAGAGTGGCCGATTGCGTGCGGTCACTGGGGTGGGAGGTGGTGGAGACGATTCCATCGCCGATTACCGGGGCGGAGGGCAACCGGGAGTTTCTGCTATATGGGCGGCGGGCGGGATTTTAAGAGCGGGCCGGGCTCGACTGCGCGCCCCTTTCCGGTACACTGGGACCGCATGGTTCGCGTTGCGATTGTTTGCAAACCGCAGAAGGAAGAGCTCGGCCGGCTGCTGCCGGAGTTGATCGGGTGGCTGCGCCAGCGTGGGTATGAGCCGCTGCTGGACCTGGAGGGCGGCCAGTACACCTCGGAGGCTGGGGCGGTGGACCGGGCAGAGATGCCCGCTTTGGCGCCGGGGCTGGTGATCGTTCTGGGCGGCGACGGCACACTGCTGTCGGTGGCGCGCATATTTGCCGCAACGGGCACGCCCATTCTCAGCGTGAATCTTGGATTCCTGGGTTTTTTGACCGAGGTTCGCCTGGCCGACCTGTATGCGACGCTGGAGGGCTGGTGCAACGATTGCTACGGCCTGGATGAGCGCTCCATGCTGCACGCCGCACTGCGGCGCGAGGGCGCAGAGCTCTCCAGTTATGAGGCGCTGAACGAAGTGGTGGTTTCAAAGGGCGACATCGCGCGCATGGGCGAGTTTGCCGTGGAACTGGACGGAAAGAAAGTGGCCCGCTTCCGCGCCGACGGGGTGATTGTTTCCACGCCGACCGGGTCCACGGCCTATACGCTGGCCGCCAACGGTCCCATCCTGACGCCGGACGTGGACGCGATGGTGGTTACGCCCATCTGCCCGCATCTGCTCACGCTGCGGCCCATCGTGGTGCGCGGCGACGCATTGCTTACGGTGCGGGTTGAGGGCGTTCCCAGCGCTGCGCTGTTGACCGTGGATGGGCAGCTAGCCGTTGAACTGCATCGAGGCGATGAGGTTCGCTGCCAGCGCTCCAGCCACACGGTGAAGCTGGTCCGGCTGAGCGAGGGCAGCTTCTTTGAGGCGCTGCGCAACAAGCTGAGCTGGGGCGAGCGGTAGAGGCCATTGCGGGAAACGCAAACGACGGCGGCGGGATCTGCCGCAATTCAGCTTCAGCCCGGCACGAAAGTCCGATCCGAATCTCCAGGGAGTCTCTGAAAAGGTCTCTTTTGCGAGGCCGGAATTCCCTCAGGGGCTAAAGCACCGTTCATTTTGCTGGGTTTACTTAAGGGCTAAAGAGGCTGCGGAAGAAGTCTTGCTTTCGCGCAAAAATCCCGAGGAGCGGCCCTCAGGGGCTTCTATGAGACGGCTGGTGGTGTCAAGCGGTTTTTTGTTTTTCCCTTCATTGGAAGTTTTTGCTTTTGCCTTTGCTTTTGTTCTCGTGTGTCAGATTCATCTCGGGCTTCTATACG
>Ga0224554_1001248_pt1 | contig 16837 bp, 16 predicted proteins | sample 714S22024metaG_FD_180666 | JGI IMG/M metagenome (GOLD analysis project Ga0224554, IMG submission 180666) | Peat soil microbial communities from Stordalen Mire, Sweden - 717 S2 20-24 | ecosystem: Environmental > Terrestrial > Soil > Wetlands > Peat | place: Sweden: Norrbotten County, Stordalen...
AAGTCGAAGCCGAAGCGGCATCAACGGGGACTTCCTTTGCGCCAAGGGCCGCTTCGGCTTCGACTTCGTCGAAAGTCCCGACCGCCTCACGCAGCCTCTGGTTCGCAACGCCCAAGGCAAGCTCGAAACCGCCACATGGGAGCACGCGATCCGCGTCGCCGCCGGCAAGTTGAAAGAAATTCGCGATACGCGCGGCGGCAGTGCCATCGGCGTCATCGGCTCCAACCGGACAACAAATGAAGAGAACTACCTGCTGCAAAAGTTTGCGCGTACGGTTCTCGGCACCAACAACATTGACCACGAGCGCACAACGGATTACGCGTCGTTTGCCCGCGCTCTCGCGGGCCACCCCGGCAAGACCGCCAGCCTGCGTGACATCGCCTCCGAATGCGCCGTCCTCCTCGTCGGCGGTAATCCAACCGATGAGCATCCGCTCCTCGCCTGGCTGCTTCGCACCAACGTGCGCCTCAACCGCGCCCGACTTTACGTCGCGAATTCACAATCCATCAAGCTCACCCGCCAGGCCAAAGCCACGCGCGCGCTCCGCCCTAACGAGTACACCAAGCTCGCAACCTCTCTCGACGCCGGCCGAACCGATTTCAGCAAGGCCATCCTCGGCGAAGAATCGCTGATCGTCATCTTCGGTGAAGAGTTTCGCGGCGAGGCCGTCGAAAATCTCATCGCCTGGGGCCTCAAACGCAACAACGTCCGCTTCGCCTATCTCGGCGACCACTCAAATTCGCGTGGCGCGGCGGATATGGGCCTCTTCCCTGACCTGCTTCCCGGCTACATTCCGGTCACTTCTGCCGGCGCTTTCGCAGAGTACCCTGGCCTCCCTGCCACGCCCGGCGATTCGTTGCCGCAAATGCTCGATGCCGCAGCCGCCGGCGATCTCGGCGCGCTTCTTGTGGTCGGCGCCAATCCTGTTTCGCACGCCAAACTCGACCCCGCGGTTTTCCAGCACACCTTCCTCATCGTCGAGGATCTCTTCCTCACCGAGACCGCGGCGCTTGCTGACGTTGTTCTTCCGGCCGCCAGCCTCTACGAAAAATCCGGCACCGTCACCAACACATTCGGCGACATTCAAATCGTTCGCAAAGCTGCCGACCGCGCAGGCGTCAAGCCCGATTTTGAAATTCTCGTTCGCCTGGCCGGGGGCATGGGGGTTGACGTCAGTACGCTGGTTCCTTTCGGCAAACGCGGCACCACCGGCGATCTCGGCCAGTCACGCGGCGCGCAGTCGGGCGAGGCCGATCGGCACTCCGTCTGGCTTGAGGCAAACGGCCTCGAGCCCAAGCTCAGTCCCTTCGATCCACTCGCCGTCCTCGACGAGATCGAACGGCTCGTTCCCGGATACTCCCTCGATCGCGTCAATCTTTTCGCAGGTAACGACGTACACACCGAGCCGGCCTCACCCGCACTCGTGTCCGGATTTGTCCCTGTCTCCGCGCTGGCTGCACCGGAACTCGTCGTTCCCGCGCACGACACTCTCTTCACTTCCGGCACGCTGGGCCGCTACAGCCGAGCGCTCGGGCAACTCGAACAACATCAGGCGAATGAACTTCGAAAATCGGAACTCGCAAAATCCGCAGCCGACTGAAATTGCAGCCGCCGCTGACTTGCTAACTTGCTGACTCGCACTTCGAAGAAGGCCAAACGCACGTGACGATCCTCGCATTCTTTCTCTGGAGCCTCGCCAAGGTCGCCGTGGTCACGGTGGTGATGCTCATGGGCATCGCCTACACCGTGCTCCTCGAGCGCAAGCTCGTCGGCCGCATCCAGAACCGCTGGGGCCCCAGCCGCGTCGGCCCCTTCGGCCTTCTGCAGCCGCTCGTCGACGGCGCGAAGTCTTTCCTCAAGGAAGACCTGATTCCCACTGCCGTCTATCGCCCGCTCTATCTCCTCGCGCCCATCATCTCTCTCGGCTGTGCGCTCATCGCCGTTGCCGTCATTCCCTTCGGCGCGCCCGGCATGGGCCCGCACGGCTTCGATTTTTTCGAGATTTCCAACATCAACGTCGGCCTGCTCGTCATACTGGGTATCACTTCCATTGGCGTCTACGGCATCGCTCTCGCCGGCTGGTCGTCGAACAATAAATACTCCCTGCTCGGCTCGCTCCGTTCCTCGGCGCAGCTCATCAGCTACGAATTGGCGCTCGGTCTCTCGCTCGTGGGAGTGGTTCTCCACGCCGGATCGCTCAACCTGCGCGTCATCGTCGAGCAGCAGGGCACGCTGGGCGCAGCAACCTGGAACATCTTCGGCGGGGGCCAGATTCTCGCCTTCTTCATTTACCTCATGGCTGCATTCGCTGAAACCAACCGCTCTCCCTTCGATCTGCCCGAGGCCGAAAGCGAGCTCACCGGCGGCTATCACACCGAGTACAGTTCCATGAAGTTCGCCATGTTTTTCATGGCCGAGTACGGCAACATGATCAACGTGGGCTGCGTTGCCACGCTGCTGTTTCTTGGCGGCTGGACGAACCCCTTCGGCGAGATGCATCTCCAGAGCACCTTGATCAACGTCATGATGCCCCTCTTCTGGTTCGTCCTCAAAGTATTTCTCTTTCTGTGCCTCTACGTTTGGGTGCGCGGCACACTGCCCCGTTTCCGCTATGACCAGTTGATGAACTTCGGATGGCGCTATCTGCTTCCGCTCGCCATCCTCAACATTGTGGGAACAAGCCTCTGGCTTGCCTATCGCTGACGGAGGCATCCGGACAATGTGGGTGCCCCCGGTCCTTCGCATTTGGGGACCGGGGAAACGAATTAGATTGGGAACAACACCATCAAATGAGCCGCATGAAGCTCATTTACAATCGGGAGGGATTTTCCTCAAACAACGATGCACCTGATCCTGTTCTTCCTTTTTGCCGGATTCTGCCTCGCGGGAGCCATCAATCTCCTGTTGCAGACCCATCCCATTAACAGCGCGCTCTCGCTCGTCGTCGTCATGACTTCCCTCGCCGTCCTCTACCTGCTGCTGGGCGCGGAGTTCCTTGCCATCGCCCAGATCATCGTTTACTCCGGCGCTGTCATGGTGCTCTTCACTTTTGTTGTCATGCTGCTCAATGCCGGCCGCGAAGAGCGCACCCTCGGCAGCCGCGCCGCCGCCCGCGTCGGCTTTCCTGCAGTCGTCGTCCTCTTCGCCGTTCTCGCCACCATTGTTCTTCACATGCAGGGCCTTGGCGCCGCGCATCTCGGCGAGGGGCTCTCGAACGCGCCCGGGCAATCGAACCTCGAGCTTCTCAGCCAGGTGCTCTTCCACGAATTGCTGCTCCCGTTTGAGGTCACTTCAGTGCTCATCCTCATCGCCATCCTTGGCGCGGTCGCGCTCGCACACGTCGAAGGTTCCAAGATCCCGGAGTCGGAAAGGGTGGCCGATAAATGAGCTTCCTTCAGCACGACGTCCCGCTTTCCTGGTATCTGCTCCTTAGCGCCATTCTGTTTTCGCTCGGCGTCGTCGGCTTTCTCATCAAGCGCAACCTCATCACCGTCTTCATGTCCATTGAACTCATGCTCAACGCCGTCAATCTCTCCTTCGTCACCTTTGCCTATCAATGGCACGAGGTGCGGGGCCAGATCTTTGTCTTTTTCGTCATGATGGTCGCCGCCGCTGAAGCCGCTGTCGGCCTCGCCATCATCATCGCCGTCTTCCGCGCGCGTTCCACGTTGGCCGTCGACCGTATCGACCTGATGAAGCTATGAACGAGTCTGCACATCTCTGGCTGATTCCGCTGTTTCCGTTCCTGGGCTTCCTGCTCAACGGAATCCTCGGCTCCCGGCTGCCTAGGCGGCTCGTCTCGGCCATCGGCGTCCTCGCGCCTCTCGTATCCCTCGTCGTGGTTCTCGGTGACTTTGGGGCCACCGTCATCACTGCGGCGTCAAGCTGTCGCGGCTGCGGCCAGGTCACCGCGCTCGCCCTCCCCGCTGTCGAATCGCTCTCCCATCCCTGGCTCGCCATCGGCGCACTCCGCGTCGATTTCACCTTCGTGCTCGATCAGCTTTCCGCGGTCATGCTCCTGGTGATCATGGGAGTCGGCTTCCTCATCCACGTCTACTCCGTCGGCTATATGCGCGACGAGCCCGGCTACGCTCGCTACTTCAGCTTCCTCAATCTCTTTCTCTTCTTCATGAGCGTCCTGGTCCTTGCCGGCAACTTCCTCCTCATGTTTGTCGGCTGGGAAGGCGTTGGTCTTGCCTCCTATCTGCTCATCGGTTTTTATTTTGATCGCAACTCCGCCGCCGACGCAGGCAAAAAGGCCTTCATCGTCAACCGCATTGGCGACTTCGGATTTCTCATCGGCATCTTTCTCGTGCTTTCGACCTTCGGCACGCTCAGCTTCGGCGATATCGCCGTTCGGCTCGCGGTCGATCCGGCATGGCACGGGACCGTCCTCACCGTTATCTGCCTCTGCCTCCTTGTCGGCGCTGCCGGCAAAAGCGCGCAGCTCCCGCTCTATATCTGGCTGCCCGACGCCATGGAAGGCCCCACTCCAGTCTCCGCGCTCATCCACGCCGCCACGATGGTCACGGCGGGCGTCTACATGATCGCCCGCACGCATCTGCTGTTCGATCGCGCGCCCGTCGCACTCTGGACCGTCGCAATCGTCGGCGCGGCCACCGCTCTGTTCGCCGCCACCATCGGCCTCGTCCAGAACGATATCAAGCGCGTGCTCGCCTACTCGACGATTTCGCAGCTTGGCAACATGTTTCTTGCCTGCGGAGTCGCGGCCTACTCAGCGGCCATCTTCCATCTCGTTATGCACGCGTTCTTCAAGGCGCTGCTCTTCCTCGCCGCCGGCTCCGTCATCCACTCCATGGGAGGCGAGCAGGACCTGCGCAAGATGGGCGGCCTGCGCACCAAACTTCCCGTCACATTCTGGACCATGACCGCGGGCGTCTTCGCTATCGCAGGATTCCCGCCATTTGCCGGCTTCTTCTCAAAAGACGCAATCCTCTACGCCGCATTCCTCCAGGGACCCGGCGGAAAGATTCTTTGGTTTGTCTCGCTCGTCACCGCGCTCCTCACGTCGTTCTACATGTTTCGCCTTTGGTATCTAACTTTCTTCGGCGGGCCGCGCAGCGAAACAGACCATCGCCACGCAACGCCGTTGTCGATGCTCGTTCCGTTGGTCATTCTCGCCGCCCTCTCCGTTTGTGGCGGCTGGATCGGGATCGAACACTTCAGCGCTTACCTCGCGCCCGTGGCCGCCGCGCACCGGCCCATGCCAGAAGGCAATCCTGGCCTGGAATTTATCCTGAGCATCGCCGCCGTTCTCGTCGCGCTTGAAGGCTGGCTGATCGCCGACAAATACTACCGCCGCAAGACCGAGCGCCCAGCCGAGCTCGCTGCCGAGCTTCCCACCGGCTACAAGCTGCTTCTGAACAAGTACTACGTCGACGAGATCTACGATGCGGCCATCGTCAAACCGCTCTTCGCATTTTCGAAATTCGTTTTGGGCGGAGTCGACCTTCTACTCGCGGGCATCGTCTGGCTTCTCGCCGGCGTCGCGAGCCTCACCGGAATGATTCTCCAGCGCTGGCAGTCCGGCAATTTGCGCTCCTACGCCGCGTGGCTGGCCGCGGGAGCCGCTGCCGTGCTTCTATTTCTGCTTCTCACAGGCTCGCCCCATGCATGGAGCCTTCCCTTCTTTCATTCCGAAACCATCTTCAAAGTTAGTCACATCACCGTGATTCAATCCGGACAGGCGGGGCACTGAGAATGACGAGTATCGACCAATCCATTCTCACCCTCATCCTGCTGGTTCCTCTTGCAGGCGCGGTCCTCGTCGCGCTCCTGCCGGACCGCGCCAAGCTTCCCAATTGGATCGCGCTCGCGACGACGCTCTTCACATTCCTCCTCACGCTCCATCTTCCCGCGCACTTTGTCACCGGCCAATCCGGCTTCCAATTCGAGCGCAACATTCCCTGGATCGAAAGCCCCGCCATCTTTTACCACGTCGGCGTCGACGGCCTCAGTCTCTGGCTCGTGGTTCTCGTCGGCCTGCTCGCGCCCGTCGGCGTCGTCGCCAGTTGGAGCGCCATCCAGACCCGCCGCAAGGTTTACTACGCGCTTTTCCTCGTCCAGCAGACAGCCATGTTCGGCGTCTTCATCTCGCTCGACCTCATGCTCTACTACGGCTTCTGGGAGCTCTCGCTCGTCCCCATGGCCATCCTCATCGCCATGTATGGCCGCAAAGATGGGCCCCGTGCCGCGCTCAAATTCTTCCTCTTCACTTTCATCCCATCCGCGCCGCTGCTTGTCGCGATTCTCTGGCTCTATGCGAAGACTCACACCTTCAACTTCGCCGATCTCCAATACCAGACGGCCAGCGGCGTTCTTCCCGCCGGAGCGCTCTACTGGGTCGCGCTCGCATTTCTCTTCGCCTTCGCGGTCAAGGTTCCCGTCTTCCCACTCCACGGCTGGCTCGCCGACACCTACTCGGAAGCCCCGGTCGCGCTCGCCATGGTCGTCGCCGGAAAGCTCGGCCTCTACTCCATGATTCGCTTCCACGTGGGACTCTTCCCCGCGCAGTCCCGCGCCATCGCGCCGCTTCTCATCGCGCTCGCGGTCATTGGAATCCTCTACGGCGCGTGCCTCGCTCTTGTCCAGCGCGACTTCTGGCGTCTGATGGCCTTCGCCGCGCTCAGCCACCTCTCGCTCATCGTCCTCGCCATCTACGGCCTCACTTTCCTCGGTTGGGCTGGCGGCGTTTACCAAATCCTGTCTCATGGAATTGTTGATGGCGCGCTCTTCCTACTGCTCGGCGCGCTCGAAATCCGCTACGCCACCAGCCTCATCAATTCGTACGGCGGCCTCGCCGCCAAGCTGCCGCGCACGACCACCTACTTTGTCATTGCATCGCTGGCCATGATCGGCCTGCCCATGTTGAGCGGTTTCGTCGGCGAGTTCATTATTCTCTCCAGCACCTTCGCCGGGGTCAGCCGCCCCTGGGCCGTCGCTGCCGCGCTCGGGATCATTCTCGGCGCGGTTTACATGCTTTCTCTCGTCCAGCGCATCTTTTACGGTCCTGAAAGCGCGCTCACTGCCTCCAAACCCTCCGATGATCTCCATTTTGGCGAGCTCGCCATCCTCACGCCGCTCGTCGTTCTCATGCTCGTCCTGGGACTTGCGCCGAACCTCTGGCTCAACACCATTCGCACCGGCGTTCATCCGCCGCAAGACATTCGTTCGTTCGAAATCGAACAGCACTCATCCGCGCCGCCGAGCGCAAATGCGGCGCCATCTTCCTCGGAGGCCCAGCGGTGAATCCCGTTCCCGACATCGACCGCATCCTCCCCGAGGTCATCCTTGCGCTGAGCGGCGTCGCCATCATGCTCATTGACGCCTCGCTCCCCGCCGCGTGGCCGCGCCGCCCGCTCGGCTGGATCGCCGCCATCGGAACCACGATCGCCCTATGGGCCAGCGTATGGCAGCTCTCCCTGCCCGAAGGAGCCGGCTTCTACTCGACCGTCGAGACCAGCGCTTTCACCGTCTTCTTCCACATCCTCATCTGCGGAATCGTGCTCGTGGCCCTCCTGCTCTCGCTCGACGCGCTCCCCCAACACACCCACCATCAGGGCGAGTTCTACGCGCTCATCGTCTTCGGCGCTGTCGGCATGTGCCTGCTCACCTCCGCCGTCGAACTCCTCGTCGTCTTCATCGCCCTCGAAATCTCCTCCATCTCCACCTACATTCTTGCCGGCTGGCGCAAGCACACCGGCCGCGGCCCAGAAGCCGCCATCAAATACTTCCTCCTCGGTTCGTTCGCGACTGCGTTTTTGCTCTACGGCATCGCGCTCATCTTCGGCGCAACCGGAACCACGCAGATCTACCAGATCGCCCTGCTCGCTCCCGTCGCGCAGAATCAAACCCTAGTTCTTGCAGCGCTCGCGCTCATGCTCGTCGGAATTCTCTTCAAGGTCTCCGCGGTGCCCTTCCACGTCTGGACGCCTGATGTTTACGAAGGCGCGCCGTCGCCCGTCGTCGCGCTGCTCTCAACCGCGCCCAAAGCCGCGGCCTTCGCGCTGCTTCTCCGCGTCGTCTATGAAATGTTCCCGCAGCTCCGCTCCATCTGGGCGCCGCTGCTCTGGATCGTCGCCGTCCTCTCCATGAGCGTCGGCAATCTGGCCGCACTTCGCCAGCAAAACGTGAAAAGAATGCTGGCCTACTCCGCCATCGCCCACGCCGGCTACCTGCTCGCCGCCTTCGCCGGCACCAGCGAAATCGGCATCGCTGCCGCCAGCTTTTACATCGCCGCTTATGCCGCCATGAACGTCGGAATCTTCGCCGTTGTAACGCTCGTCGCCGGGTACGACGAGCAGCTTTCCCTCATCGACGACTACCGCGGCCTCGTCTATCGCTCGCCGATCCTCGGCAGCCTGCTCATCTTCTTCCTTATCTCGCTCATTGGAATTCCCTTCACCGGCGGCTTCTTCGGCAAGTTCTATTCCTTCACCGCTGCGGTCGGCGGCGGGGCGATCTGGCTGGCTGTTATCGGCCTGCTCAACTCAGGCCTAGCCGCAGCGTATTACCTTCGCCTCGTAGTCGTCGCCGCCCAGCGCCCGCGTCCAGACTCCTTATCTGATTCCTCCGCCGATTCAGACCGCATCGCAGCTCCCCGGCCCGCAGTCGGCGCAGCCGTCATCGCCGCCCTCTTCCTCGCCGTCGCGGCCACGCTCGTTCTCGGCATCATTCCCGGCGCCATTCTCGACGCCGCCCAATCCGCCGCACACACCCTGCAAGCCCCGCCGCAAACCGCTGTCCCCGATCCCGGTCCGCAGGCGCGCTAGCTCTCCGCCTGAGGGGCGATCTGAACGCTCGCTCCGACCGCATTGGCATAGCGGACCATGAATGACAGGCTGACAGGCTTGCTGCCACGCTCAATCTGGGCAATGTATGGTTGAGAAACCTTGAGCGTTCTGGCGATGTCCTGCTGCGTCAGATTCGCTCGTTGACGCGCGCGAACCAGTCCAAGAAGGGCCTGTTCTTCTTGGTACGCGGCCTTGAATCTTGCGTCTTTGGTCGAACGTTTCTCAGCGTATCTCTTGATCCAGGTCATGCTTTTCCCCTTGTGATCTCCCACGCCTTCTTTCGTCTCCTGGCCGTCTCCAGAATGTGTTTCGGAGCCTTTTGACTTTGCTTTTTGTAAACTGCCAGCACGACCAATTCCTCAAAACCTGCGGACCGTCTCGATGCGAAAAAAAGCAACCGGCCCTGATAAGAGGGCTTGATATGCCGCAGCCGGAAAATCCCACTGCCGTAGTCATCGATCTGTGCCGGAGACGGATTTCCGAATCCGCATCGCTCGTAGTGGTCCATCACTGCGGCCAGTTTCGCGGCATCCCTGGGTGGTAACTCATTCAGCTCTTTTTCAATTGAGCCCCGATCGAACGGGACAAACTCACGCCGCATTCAACGAATATAACTCATAGGTTATAAACCGTCAAACATCATCGGGACGAAAACGCCATTTCTGGGTCCAATCCGCTGCGCACACGCTGCAAGCGCCGCCGCAAACCGCGCTCCCCGCCGCCGAGTCCGCTCCGCCTTCGCAGTAAGCTGCGGACGCAATTTCTTGTCGTAGCGAGCGCACAAATCTTCTGGCGAATATCTGGAAAGTGACAGCGCGGCCGACCATCCGACCCCAACAATGAACCGCCCGTCCCTCGTACTTAGTCGCAAGCTGTTATTCTTCCACGCAGAGAGGGTCTAATGTCGGATGGCTGGCTGTTCTTCATTGGCTTTGCTGCCGTTTACACGTGGATCGCTCTCCGTGCCCCGCTTGGTAATGACTTTCCAGCGATCTGGTCGAGAGATAACACAATGCCTCGGGGAAGGATCATCCTAGTTCACTCTCTGTTTCTGGCAGCTTACCTGAGCGTGCTGTGGTATCTCAGTTGGAGAGAGTCATCCTACGGATGGCTGTTCCGTGGACCTGCGATCAGCCATTCAGGAGCGTCTTATCTATTCGTCGTTGCGATATTCTCCGCGATGATCGAGCGTCTTTGGCTTTATCGTGGTCAGGGACGAAAATCAGGACAAGGCGAGAACGATCCCAAAAATGAGACTTGAAGCCGGGGTTTAGCGGCCGCTGTCTCCATCGTCGGACCGCTTTCAGGGCATATCACCGTCAACCGCAGATTATTAGTTTGGCAACGCGCCCAACTCGCCCACTCCTTTACAATCTCCTCAATGAAGCTCGGCGAATTGGCAACGCAGCTTGGCGCGGAACTCCGCGGCGACCCGGACCTTGAAATCACCGGCGTCAAAGGCATTGAAGAAGCCGGCCCCACCGAAATCACTTTTGTCGCGAACGTCAAATACACCGCGCTCGCCCGCACAACGCGCGCCGCTGCCGTCCTCGTCGAGCCGGAGTTTCAGGAGATCACCGCCGCGACACTGCGCATCAAGAATCCCTATCACGCCTTTTCGCGCGCGCTCGGCCTCTTCTACCAGCCGCCCGCTTATCCGCCCGGAATTCATCCCACTGCCGTCATCAATTCCACTGCCGTCATCGGCGAAAACGCCCACATTGGCGCATACGCCGTCGTCGGTCCCGGCGTTCGCATCGGCCCTCACGCCACCATCCTGCCGCACGTCGTGCTCTATCCCGGCGTCGAGGTCGGCAGCTACTTCTTCGCGCACGCGCACGCCGTCGTCCGAGAGAATTGCGTCCTCGGCGACCACGTCACTCTCGAAAACGGCGTCGTCATCGGCGCGGATGGCTTTGGCTTCTCCAAAAACGCCGAGGGCCATTGGGAAAAAATTCCGCAATCCGGACCGGTCCGCATCGGCAGCCACGTCGACGTGCAGGCCAACGCCACCATCGACCGCGCGACTGTAGGCGCGACAACCATCGGCGACGGCACCAAGGTCGACAATCTCGTGCAGGTTGGCCACGGCTCCCGCGTCGGCAATGACTCGCTCATCTGCGCGCAGACCGGCCTCGCCGGCTCTTCCATCATCGGCAACAACGTCATTCTTGCCGGCCAGGTCGGCATCGCCGGCCACTGCACCGTCGGCGACGGCGTCATCCTCACCGCGCAGTCTGCCGTTTCGCACGACGTTCCGCCCGGCAAAATGATCTCCGGCTCACCGGGCTTCGACAATCGCGTCTGGCTGCGCGCCGTCGCCATCTTCCAGCGTCTGCCCGAGCTACTCAAGCGCCTCGACCGCGTGGAAAAGGATCTCGCCAGGCACGCCGCGCACAATTCTCCCGCCGCTGAATCCGCGCCTCCAGAAGAGGAACCCGACAAGTGACGCACCTCGCCGTAACATGCCGCGCGTTTTCTGTCGCTTTCCTCTCCTGCGTTTTTCTCGCCGCCACCGCCTGCCACTCCTACCACATCGACACGACCATCGAGAACCGCACAGGCGCCGACGTTCAGCTCCTCGAAGTCGACTATCCCAGCGCCAGCTTCGGCGTCGACCGCATTGCCTCCGGAGCGCTTTATCACTATCGAATTCAGGTGACCGGCAGCGGCCCACTCAAAATCACCTACACCGGCGCAGACCAAAAGCAAGTCCAGATTGCCGGCCCCACGCTCGTCGAGCGCCAGCAGGGACAGCTCAAGATCGTTCTGCTGCCATCTGGCAGAGCGCAATTTATGCCGCAGTTCATAGCTCCGAACTGATCTGAACAGATGTGCGGGAGGGGAATGAAACTTCCCTCAGGGGCTAAAGCCCCCATTTCTTTGCTGCCTTTTTCGGCCCGGCTAAAGCCGTGCCCTTGTTACAAAACCTTCTCTCGCCGGGCCTTTCTGCAACCTGTGAAGTCGCTCCCCTGGCGCGGCTGTCCGGACGCAGGCCCTTCGGCACAGCTCAGTGGAGGCCCTCGCACTACGGCCGGCCATCCACCCCACGGACAAAGACCTGTCGTTGGGGACTCCGGCCGGGAGGCCGGCGTTACAAATTCCGAGTTGTCCGCACGCAAAAAGGCGGAGCCCGTTTCCGGAAGCTCCGCCTGTTGAATTCGCTCAGTTCTTGCCGCGCCCTCGGCTCCTGGCGCATCCTGCCTTTTCCCGCCACCGCCAACTCAGCACGGTGGGCTAGCAGCTAAGAGCCAGCGGCTGTCTTTCAATGCACCATGGTCTGGAACAGCGGCGACTGCAACAGCGCGCTGAACTCCGTATCCGAGGCCGCAAAATTAACCTCCAGCTTTCCTGAATTCGAGTCAATTGAGGTCTCGTTCAGCGCCTGCTTCTCCGTATCCGATCCCGTCATCTTCCGCAGCATCACCGCCGCCGACAGGAGCGACGAAATCGTGGCCGCCGCGAAGGAATCGCCCGTCGCAATGGTCAACTCGAACCTGACGCCATGCGCAAAGTCCATGGAGTACCACGACGCCTCCAGCCGCTGCTTCACGGTGTCGAAATCGGTCACCGATCCCGCCTCGCCCAGCAACTGCTTCATCATCGTCTGCGTGCCTTTGTCGTCCAGAATGCTCCACAACGAACTCGAATCCACGCTCTGCATCGCGTTCATCATCGATCCGTTGGTCAGCATGCTCTGGGCCATTCCGTCGCGCGCATCCAGCGCCTTGGTCACCGACTCTTTGCTGCCGAAAACCATCGTCGAGGGATCCACAAAGCAAAGCACCATCCCCGTTTTGGTCATCGGGTACAGGCTGTTGGTCCGCAGCATCGTGGGCTTGATCTTCTGCGCTTTGAAACTGGCCAGAATGTCCTCGGTCGGGAACTGGCCCTGTGCGATTCCCACCGACTGCAGCGCGTCGCTGGCCGGTGTGGGCCGGAACAGGGCAAATGCCAGCTCGTCCACATATTGATCGATCGGCTCGCCCGGGTTGGGACTCGGCTTGCCCGAAGGCAGAACCGGCTTCAGCGTGAACTTGCTCAACGCCTCATCGAACTGCTTCAGCTCGGGCGGCTCCACGCGGTTGCGCAAATTCATTGCCGCCGTCGAATTCTGCATCGCCTTGTAGTCGATCACCACGAGTTGCTGCACATCGCGCGGGATCGCTCCGCGCGCATCCGTTGTTAACTGTGCTGCAGGGGCTGGCACAACCGCCGCCACCATGAACGCTGCAATCGCAAACTTCGCTAACCTTTTCAACTTAACCCTCCGAAATTCGATCCCGCCACAGAGCTACGTCGTCCATTTCGTCTGCAGCGGGCGAAAATTCGCGTTTTTTCGCGCCGTTTTTCCTCTTGGCGCCCTGATTCCATTGTACTGATTTCGCGCTTCCCGGTCCGCCCTTGAGCTCGTCGTACATTACCCTTGGGGCCACACCAGCGGGTGCTCAAGGCGCCGCTCCAGGATCTTGGTCTGCTCGTCGAACTCATCTAATTGACGCATCCAATCGCTTTCCCGCTCACAGGCCGCCTCGGGAATCAGCCCGATCACCTCTCCCTCGGCGATCCCGGTCTTGTGCCGCGCCGCCAGGCTCGCCACCTTGCGGTACACCACCGACAGCGGCGTCGCCTCAAAATCCGTAATATTCATCGAGAGCTGCGCCCGCCCGTGTGCCAAAACCCCGATCGCCTTGACTCCCTTCAATCCGCCTGACGCGGCGCGAATCTCGCGCGCGATCGCGCGGGCCATGGCCACATCCGACGAATCAAAGTAGATGTTGTAGGCAACAAGGAACTTGCGCGCGCCCACCGCACAGGCGCCGCCCGTGGGATGGAGCACAGGCCCGCCCAGGTCCGGTCGCCGCGTAGGGTCTTTCTGCGCCGCGTCTCTCAGCTCCTCAAACTGCCCCTTGCGCACGTCCTCCAGGTTCACCCGGTCTGGCCGCGATGCCGCCGCCTCGTAGAAATAGACCGGCACTCCAAACCGCCGCCAGATCTCGAGGCCGGCCTGGCGCGCCAGCATCACGCACTGCTCCAGCTTGATCCCGCTTACCGGCACAAACGGGATCACGTCCGCCGCGCCGATTCGCGGATGCACCCCCTGCTGCCGCGTCAGGTCGATCAGCTCGACGGCCTTGCCCGCGCCCCGCACCGCCGCCTCAACTACCGCCGCCGGCTCCCCGGCAATCGTCACCACTGAGCGGTTGTGGTCCGCGTCCATCGACCAATCCAGCAGGTGCACCCCATCCACGCGCATGGCGGCGACGATCGCTTCCACGCGACCGGCATCCGTGCCTTCTGAAAAGTTCGGAACGCACTCGACGATCGCTCCGCTCACCGTTGCTCGCCCTTTACCCTTCCCGCCCTGATCCCCGCCCGCTGATCCCTGATCTCTGATCTCTGTTTCTATCTTTTCCAGAACGTATACCCTGCCTGAATCTGAATGCTGGCGTTCACTCCGGGGTTGCGGTCGCCCAGCGACGCGGAAGAAATGTGCACGGCGTTCACGCCCAGATCGATCGACCGCTTCGGCCGCAGAAACCAATGCACGCCGAAGCCTCCCTGCGGAGCGAAGTTCCAGACGCTCGTCGAGCCGTCAATGCCCAGCGATTTGTTGCTCATGACGTTCGGCGGAAACTCGTGCGTTGTATAAATCAGCGCGCCCGCCGCCTGAAACCACGGCTGGATGCGCCGCGACTTGGTCAGAAAGTTCCAGCGAAAAATCACCGGCGTAAGGCTCACCCCACGAAATGTTCCGCCGCCAAACGGCAAAAGACACGTGACGAATTGTCCGGTTGGCGTAACGCAGGTGTACGCCTGCTCATGCGGCGGCGGCGTGTACGCCTGCCACAGGGGCATGATGTTGCCGCCAAGCTCAAACTGTCCGCTGAAGATTCCCGCGTGCAGCACCGGCGTCAGCACCTTGCCCAACTCGAATCCGCCCCAGAAAAACTTGTAGTTCGAGCGGTCGCCCACTCCCGTGCCCCAATTCAAAAAGGGGCCCATTTCCCAGCTACGGTTTGTGCGAACCTCGGCGACGGGGTCGACCGGATCGGGAGCCGGGTCGCAGATTACCCCCGGTTTGGAGCAATCGACCTGTGGCGTCTTGATTCCGCTGCCACCGCCGCCCGTCTGCGCCACAGCCGCCACAGTTCCCGCCAGCAACAAAAGCAAAGCAATTCCTTCAACTCGCCTCAAATTCTTCCCCCACCCTCTGGTTTTCAGTCCCTTCGTCCCGGAGCCTGTCCCGAGCGAAGTCGAAGGATCCCGAGTCCCTCAGTCTCCAGCTCCCTTGCTCCCTCGCTCCCTTGCTCCCTGTCTTCATCCAAAAAAAGACCGCCACGACCGGGCGGCCTTTTGCGCTGCCTGACCCGTAATTCTCTATCTGGCCGCGTGCTCCATCTGCTCGGCATCCATGTCGAAGTTCGAGTGGACATTCTGCACGTCGTCCAGGTCTTCCAGCGTCTCCAGCAGCCGCACCATCTGGTTGGCCGCGGTGCCTTCGAGCTTGTTGTAGGTTGACGCAATCATGCTCACTTCGCTCATCACCGTCGGAATTCCAGCGGCCTTTACCGCATTGGCCACCGTCTCATACGATGCCGGCGCGGTCAGAATCTCCCACGTTTCGCCCTCGTCCTTCAGGTCCTCGCCGCCGTGTTCCAGCACAATGTCCATCAACTTCTCTTCGCTGGCTGCCGACTTCTCCACCGCGATCAGGCCCTTCTTGGCAAACATGAACTTCACAGAACCCGTTTCGCCCAGGTTCCCGCCATTTTTTGAGAACGCATGCCGAATCTCGCTCACCGCGCGGTTGCGGTTATCGGTCAGCACTTCGACAATGATCGCTACGCCGCCCGGTCCGTAGCCCTCAAAGGTGACCTCTTCGTACGTCAGGCCCTCAAGCTCTCCCGTGCCGCGCTGGATGGCCCGCTTGATGTTGTCCGCGGGCATGTTTTCCGCTTTGGCCGATAGAACCGCCGTTCGTAGTCGTGCATTGGTGTCTGGGTTACCGCCGCCCTTGGCCGCGACGGCAATTTCCTTCAGTAGCCGCGTGAAAATCTTGCCGCGCTTGGCATCCAGCGCGCCCTTCTTGTGCTTGATTGTGGCCCATTTCGAGTGGCCTGACATGACTACCTCAAACGTGTTTAAGATGGCGGCGTTTCCGCACCGTGACCATCAAAGTATATCCCAGCCAGACAAGGCGTGAAGGCCTGCAATTTGGTTGAATAACGGCCGCCTTCATAGGTGAGGAACGTCGCTTCCTGAAGGCCGGCAAAGCGGCCGCAACCCGAAAGAGCGGGCCCGAATCGGCGGCTTCGAATTAGCGGTGACCAGACCGGCGACAGTGACCAGACCGGCGGCGCGTCCTCTATCTCAAACTGTATTTCTCGATGAACCTGGCCAGCGTGCGGTTCCATGCCGCGAACCGATCGTTCAGCGCTTCGTACGTGCCGCCGGGCCAGAGATCGATGTTCATTCGAAGCCACGGATCGTTGACCTCGTCGTAATAAGCCCGGCACCAGCGGTTGTCGTAGTTCCAGGCGTTGATCTGCGAAATATCGAATTTGCCGTTGGTGGCAAAGCCGGCGGCGAGTTCAAGAGAAGCGCAGCGCTCGCCCTTGCAGTCGCGCAAAAAAATGTTGAGTGGGAAGCCCTGTGTATTGCTTTCGATGTGGGGCTTTCCGCTTTGGCCGGTAACGAATTTAACCCCGTAGCCTTCGCGCCCGAGCCAGGCTGCCACTTCTTCAATCGTTAATCCGCCGTCAGGAATAGGGCTCATCAAAGTTGATGAAGCCTGTGGCGGGGCTGCTGGCGGCTGCGGCACAGCTTGCGCGGCAGGCCCGGCTGAGGTGCTCGCTGCACTCTGCGCGCCGTCCCCAGCTGCTAATGGAGCGCCGCAATTTCTGCAAAATCCTTGATCCGGCCGGGACTCTGCGCCACAACGAGGGCAAGACATGGCGATTCTCCAGTTCTATCGCAGACTGTATTTGGCGATGAAGTTGCCGAGTACGCTATTCCAGGTC
>Ga0224554_1001252_pt1 | contig 16786 bp, 13 predicted proteins | sample 714S22024metaG_FD_180666 | JGI IMG/M metagenome (GOLD analysis project Ga0224554, IMG submission 180666) | Peat soil microbial communities from Stordalen Mire, Sweden - 717 S2 20-24 | ecosystem: Environmental > Terrestrial > Soil > Wetlands > Peat | place: Sweden: Norrbotten County, Stordalen...
GGTCGCGACCACAACTTACACGGCAACTGCAAATGGAGACGGTGGGAAAACCTCCGCAAGCGTAACCGTAACGGTAACTTCGAATCCGCCGCCGACAGTTAGCATCACGGCGAGTCCAACCTCAATCACTTCAGGTGGCTCGTCGACTTTGACTGTGACTGCGATGAACGCCACTCAGGTGACGGTGACGGGAAGCGACGGAACCTCTTACACCCTGCAGGCGAACGGCGGAACGCAGGCAGTCAGTCCAACCGCGACGACCACCTATACTGCGTCCACGACCGGAGCGGGCGGGAAGTCATCGGCAACTACGACCATAACAGTAACTCCGAACCCCGCGCCAACCGCCAGTATCAGTGCTAGCCCCGCTTCTATCGCCGCGGGAGGCTCCTCCATTCTGACTGTGACTGCGATGAACGCCACTCAGGTGACGGTGACGGGAAGCGACGGAACCTCTTACACCCTGCAGCCGAGCGGCGGAACGCAGGCAGTCAGTCCAACCGCGACGACCACCTATACTGCGACTGCGACCGGAGCAGGTGGGAAAATATCTGCCGGTACGACCGTTACTGTCACACCGAATCCACCGCCCTCCGTCAGCATCGGAGCCAACCCTACTTCCGTCGTCTCGGGAAGCTCCTCCATTCTGACTGTGACTGCGGTCAACGCCACTCAGGTGACGGTGACAGGAAGCGACGGAACCTCTTATACCCTGCAGCCGAGCGGCGGAACGCAGTCAGTCAGTCCAACCGCGACGACCACCTATACTGCGACCGCGACCGGACCTGGCGGGAAGTCATCTGCAACTGCGACCGTTACTGTCACACCGAATCCACCACCCACCGTGAGTATCACTGCCAACCCAACCTCCGTCGTCTCGGGAAGCTCCTCCATCCTGACTGTGACTGCTATGAATGCCACTCAAGTGACACTCACGGGAAGCGATGGCAGCACCTATACCCTGCAGCCGAGCGGCGGAACGCAGGCAGTCAGTCCAACCGCGACGACCGCCTATACTGCGACTGCGACCGGAGCAGGTGGGAAAATATCTGCCGGTACGACCGTTACTGTCACACCGAATCCACCCCCGACTGTCAGCATTAGCGCAAGCCCAGCTTCGATCAACGCAGGGGGGGCATCCACGTTGACCGTCGCGGCAGTCAACGCCACCCAAGTGACGGTAACCGGAAGCGACGGGAGCTCCTATACTTTGCTGCCGAGCGGCGGAACGCAGGCAGTAAGCCCGAGCGCGACCACAACTTACACCGCAACAGCAATCGGACCGGGCGGGAAAACCTCGGCGACTTCGACTCTGACGGTAACTGCGAATCCCGCGCCGACCGTGAGTATCACCGCCAATCCGACGTCAGTAATTGCTGGAAACTCATCCACTTTAACTGTAGCCGCAACTAATGCCACTCAGGTTACACTTTCCGGGACAGATGGCAGCTCTTATACCTTGCAGCCGAGCGGCGGAACGCAGTTGGTCAGCCCAACAGCGACCGCGACTTACACTGCGACTGCGACCGGCGCTGGTGGAAAAGCTGTAGCCAGTACGACGGTGACAGTGTCTCCGGCTGGCAGCCTTCAATCCATTGACCACGTGATCTTTATGCTGCAGGAAAACCATTCGTTCGACAATTATTTCGGAATGCTGAATCCCTACCGGAAGGCGAACGCCTGGAACATTGGAGACGACGGCAAGGACTATGAAGTAGACGGCATCGACGACAAGCTGACCACGATAAGTAATATGGACGATGAAGGTAAGTCGTTCTCGCTTTTCAAATTCACCAGCACTTGTGTCGACGACGAAACATCGGATTGGCTGGCAAGCTATGGCGATGTCAATCGCTACAACTTCCTCACTGCACGTCCAATCCTGATGGATGGCTTTGTTCACAATGCAGAGGGCTATGCGAAGAGCTGCGCAATTCCGAATGCGGGGGGCACTTGCTCCGGCAACTTTACTGATCTGACAGGTCAGCGCGCTATGGGCTATTACGACCAGAGCTTCTTCAATTACTACTACTACATGGCGTCTCAGTTCGCTGTGTCCGATCGCTGGTTCTCGCCGCTATCCACCAAGAGCATCGGCAATCGTATCGCGACCTTCACGGGCGGCACGACCCAGGGCTTGGTCAAGGACCCCGGCGGCGATGATCATCTTTCTCAACTAAACATACCGAACATCTTCCAGGAGCTTGACCAGGCCAAGGTATCGTGGAAAGTCTATTACACGGTTACTGAGGGCTTCTGCCTCAACGACGACGACTGCACCGGCGGATCGAACGCGACTTACCCCGCGACCGACTTCTCTAACTTGACGTATTCCTACCAGTATCTGTACGAGAATCCAACGGGCGCTGCCTGTACCGCTCCCACGCAACCTTCCAGCGTGGTTGGCGATTCCACAAACTCCTTCTGCATCGATCCGAACCACGTTGCTCCGCTGTACAGCGTGGCCACTCCGCAATACACGTACTTCACCGATCTCACCAACGGCACACTCCCCAGCTTTTCCTTCATAGAGGCCGGCTATGCCAATAATGACGAGCATCCGGGGTCGGGTCAATCAGTCTTGCTCGGTCAAACGCAAGTGGCGAGCGTCGTCAATTCATTGATGGCGAGCCCCGAATGGAGCGATTCTGTTTTCTTCCTCAGCTACGACGAGGGCGGCGGACCCTACGATCACGTTCCACCCGTGGCCGGCCACTCCAACGACTACACCAATACCAGCACATTGGGAGCCGTGCCCCCGGATATTCGGGGCATCGCGGTGAATGCCGACGGTTACGGCCCATGTGTGCCGTCCGGTGGCACTGCTACACTTCATTGCGATCTTGCGTCGAATGACCCCGGTGCCAATGCCGGTGACGCAGCAGCCCAGCAAGGGTTTGCCGCGCAGCTCGGCTTCCGTCTTCCGAATATCATCATCTCGCCCTTCACAAGACGGCATTATGTATCGCATACGCCGATGGACCATACAGCGGTAATCAAGTTTGTTGAGAACCGGTTTATCGGCAGCGCCGCGCATCTAACGAACCGCGACGCCGCACAGCCTAACCTGCTGGAGTTCTTTGACTTCAATAACATCCCGTGGATCACTCCTCCGACGCCGCCTACTCCTGTAACCGCTCAATCGCTGGGGTACGATCCGTGCACCCCCACGAGCATGGGGCCGTGATCGTTTTCACGACGAATGGGTGCGCAGTCCCGACGCACTCAGGACTGTTTCGGGGTGAGGCTGGGTAATTGAGCCAATTGCGCTGCCGAGTCCACAGCACCAAAGGACGCAGATGCATCGGATCACCATGTCGCTCACATCCAGCTTTATCGCCTGAAGGGCGACTCGTCTCTGGTCTTCATAGAGCGGTGGTGAAACGCAATCGTCAATTACGCTATGGCTGGTTCTGGCCAATCCAGCACCGATTCTATCGATGCGTAGTTTGCCTGGACTACTCGACTCGGGATGGATTAGGTCGAGCCACGCAATTCCTCACACGTTTGCGCATAATACTGACCCAATTCTCGTCTCACATTTTTCCAGGTGTCAGGATGACGCATCAGGATTTTCAGAAAGTCCTCACACCGCAGAGATGCGAACTTACATGGATGGATGGCTTCCATGCGAATCCTCGTGAGCATCCTGGACTTATTTTTTCTTATCGGGGTTGCGATGCTGTCCACCCTTCACAGCTTCAGTGCCGGACCCGTTCTGATTGCGCACATCATTGTCATTCACGTTCAGCGAGTTACCCACGACTTCCGCACTGTCTTCGTGGCGCTGCTGTCCGGCCTTTGGTTGATTGTCTTGCTGGGGCTGATTGCGCACATCGTCATTATTCACCTCCAGCGACTTACCCACGACTTTCGCACTTTCCTCGTGGCTCCCTTGTGCAAGCGCTAGTTGATCGTCTTGCCGGGGCTGATCGCGATCTTGAGTAGCTTTGGTTTTCTGCATTTTGACTCCGGGAATATCCTGCGCAGTCACTCTGGAAGAGACGCGACCGCCAACGTTAAACCCATGCTAAGCACGACACGTCCGTTGAGTTGGTCAAAATTGCACATCAGTTCTCCAACGCCGATTGAGCGTTATCTGAGGCGGGATTCGGAGTTGCCCAGCCTTCAGTTCGGCATCAGCGCTCTCCCATTCCCGGTTAGCAACTTCCGATTCGTTCTCCTTAAACAACTGCTCCAAATAGCCATCCGATGCCAGCGGTTATTGCCATGGCCAATCCACCCCAGAATGTCACGCGTATTGCCCCGACCATGACTCCTGCCCCGCCTACGCGTGCAGCCAGTCCCCCCAGAAGTCCAAGCAACGCCAGTGAAGATACAGATACAAGGGGAATCAATCCACCTACCGGTGCTATAGCCGTAACCAGGAGAGGCATCAACGCGCCGAATGCGAAGCTTCCGGCTGAAGACAACGCTGCTTGAATAGGGCGTGGACGAAGCCTCTTGGTGATGCCAAGCTCATCGTTGGCATGGGCGCCCAGAGCGTCGTGTGCCATCAGTTGCTGAGCAACCTGTTTTGCGAGAGCGGGATCGAGCCCGCGGGCGATATAAATCGCCGCTAACTCCTTGTGTTCGCCTTTATTGTCTCTTCTTAGTTCCGCGCGCTCAATGTTCAAATCAGCATGTTCGGTGTCTGCCTGCGAATGGACAGAGACATACTCACCGGCAGCCATGGACATGGCACCGGCCACCAGGCCGGCCATTCCTGCAATCAATAGATTTCGGTGTGTCGCATGCGCGGCTGCAACACCAAGCACGAGACTTGATGTTGAGAGTATGCCGTCGTTTGCGCCCAGAACCGCCGCGCGCAGCCAGCCTATGCGATCGGTGTGATGATGTTCTTTATTGCTTGCAGGCAATGTGACTCCTTCTCGATCGAGGAAGCAATCCGACGGGTAATCTTGTTCAGGCTTTGCTCCTCAATTTCCAGCCAGCCGGTCCATGGAATGAATCCAGAACTGATCGCCGATGGCGAGGTGCCGCTTACATCCTCCAAATCCCAGAAGGCCGGTAACTCCTTAGCTGGGCGGCAAATAGCGTCGTCCTTGAAAGGGCCGACACGCTGCTGAGATATTCGGGCTGCCGTTTCGATTCGCGACAGTTGAGGACGGAACGGGTCAAGCTGTACCGGTTTGAGTAGAGCCTGCGACGCCATCCGGAGACCATCAGCTAGGCCGGAGCCCCATTGCGCAATTAGCATGCTGGCAAAGATTTCCGGACATTGTGGCGTTTGGTGAAGCGCGGAGCCGCAACTATGCGGCGTTGCGCAGGTCGTACCCCGGATTCACGCGAACCACAACGCCGGGAGCAGGATTAGCTGCCCATTTTATAGATGGCGCGTTGTACCAGACTTCCCTGTTGTAAACCATAACGACGCCGACCAATGTCAACAAGGCAGGGGATAACACGATCAACCAAGCCATGACGATTCCAATCCGCCCCGGTTGCCCAGGGCCAAGCCCAAAAACCACCAACGATTACCGCTATCGTGCACTATCGCCGTCAAGAACCCTCGATGCCGACGAAGGTCTCCATGAACCGGGAGAATCGAACGAACCACTTATCTCGCTATCGTCGATTCAGCTCCGACTTTACGGAACGCTGAACCAGGAGCCCGATACCGGGCCGGTTCTCATCCTGCAGGGACTCATACTGGCCCGCTACTTACCAGGAATAGCCTCTTTCGAAGCTGTCGGATGGTCGGAAGTGCTCACACCTAGCTCGAAGTCTGATGACTTTTGGGGGACGAAGTCGAACGATCGATGTATGTAGATCACACTTGTAGCGAAGCGCTGCCTTCATCCGGTGACGCACGTTGGTGTGTTCAGCCTGAGCTTGGTTCCGCTCAGGGCGGTCCAATGTGATCAGACAACCATCTGGGGCACCCCTAGGATCACCTGTAGGGAAGAAGTGGGGCAGTCGTTACAAAGGCGAGTCCGCTTCCTCTTGCGAGTGAGGCTACAACATGGAAACTATCTTGATTGTTTTATTGGTTCTATTTCTGCTCGGAGGTGGGGGCTGGGGCTATTCGCGATGGCGGCGCTAACGCGGCTGCCGAATAAACACTTGCAAATGCGGCATGATCCTATTTGCGGAATTGCCGAGGGAAGATCGGCTCCGAACTCAATACGCTAATTCACCGCTCAGCGTTCAAAGAAAAGCCTCTTCATGAAAAAGAAAGGCCAGACCGAGATTGAAAGAAGGATCCTCTCCCGCGTAAAAAGGGAGATGAATAAGCCACGATTAACCGAGTCGGTCCGCAACGGTTTCAGCGCCCTGGGCGCACCGGCTGCGGAGAAACCCGCTGCTCGTCCTGCGCGAGCGCGAATTCCGGCAAAATGAGTGCTGACAACGCTCAACTCCAATTTGAACAATTCTACTCATGCGTTAGTCGCGTCTGGGCTGCTTCGATCGACTTTGCGAAGTTGGTGACGCAGAATCTCTCTCTCGGGTTGCCGCTCGGCGAATTCTTCGTGCAGGACCACATCGAGCATTGACTTGTGAACCTTGATTCGATCGTTGTATTCGATAAAGCCGAGTTTGCGAAATCGATTCATGAAGAAGCTCACGCGGGAGCGCGTGGTGCCGATGATCGCCGACTTTCGCGAATCGCTTTACCGCATGATCTTCGCTTTGACGGAAATCGGAGTAACGATTCTTAGCACGGTTGAAGTGGATGAGTTTTTCACCGAATTCCCGTTCAGTACCTACTCAATTTCTTTCCTCACCGATGACATCATCCGGCTGCGGTACGTTTCCATTGATGGCCAGCTTCGCAAGATCATGGTGGTGATCAAGATGCGCGGCGGGAATCATGCCAAGGATATTCGCGAATATGAAATCACGTCGAAGGGCGTGGTGATTCTCGGCAAACGCCTTCCAAACTATCAGGGCCTCATCAGTGGAATTCCCATTCACTCAGACCGGCGGACCTCACGGAAGAACCTTCGCTGGATACGGGAATCGAGCATAAAACCTAACGGAACATTGACGGCTTTTTCACGTCAGAAGTGACTGACTGCCAGTAATCCAGGCACAACAAGTCGGAGAGCGCACATATCCCATTTCGATGATCCGTGCTGCTGGCTTGTTTTGATCAGACTACATCCGGAATCCAGGCCTATCGTTTCTTTATGGGTGACCTTGATGCCCCATGTGTCCGTTAGGAGGCGCTATGTTAGGTATGGGTTTGGTAGGCACAATTATTGTCGTTGTGCTGATTGTGTGGCTCATCCGTCGCGTGTGATTCGGCTGTGAGTGCAAAGTGGTTGACCGGGAGTAGTTACCATCGCCGTCCTTGATCCAGCGTTGGCGTGCATGTGCCTCGAACTGGGATAGCAGCGCGAGGGGCATGAGTTACCGGGGATGCCAATTTCGAAGCCGCAGCCGTGACACACGTCTATGTGAGCACCGAGTGCGGAGGAGCGGCAGCGCAGGATGGCACGGTGTGCCTTCAGCACCTGGTAGCTGATGCTGGACTGAGAGCGTTCCAGAAACCGGCACGGCGCGAATGAAGGTTTCGCCTACAGCATGCTGACCCGGGTCCGAATCAAAGTAGCAAAGGCGGAGCGATTGAGGCAAGTTTCTGGCGCCAGCGCTGCCATAGAATTTGCCGTCGCGCAGATCGGCCACTGAATTCAAGAGCTCAATCGGGCCTCTTCGCTGTCAATCGCTCAAACCCACCGTCTCAAACGATATGCCTTGTCTTCATGGTGGTCCAAATTGGGCAGATTGTCGTCTTCGCCGATTTTAGGATGATGAGCATTGAAGATGTGTGACGCTATCCCATTTCTATCGATAGTTAGTAACCAAGATGCCTTTTCCTTCACTGGCAGGGTGGAGGAAATGGCGCAGACGCCCCATTCCGGACGTCCCAATGCCCTTCCCTGCAAAGGAGCTTCTCTGTGTCTAAACAAATTCATGAAAAAGAATCGCAAGCTGCCAGGCTTCTCGTTCCCGACGGCTTCTCTCCCGAAGATGTAAAGAATCTTTCCAGCGTACTCAACGCGCTTGTTGCCGACGCCTTTGCCCTCTACCTCAAGACCAAGAACTTCCATTGGCATATGAGCGGCCAACATTTCCGCGACTACCACCTGCTTCTCGACGAACATGCAACACAGATATTCGGCATTACTGACGCCATTGCTGAGCGTGTTCGCAAGGTTGGTGGCACAACCATCCACTCCATTGGGCACATTGCCCGGCTGCAGCGGATTGCGGACAACGACGAGGAGTTTGTGGGCCCCACCGAGATGCTGCGTGAACTCCACGCCGACAACAAGGCTTTTGTGGAGAGCCTGCGCGCCGCGCACGTAGTTACCAGCAAAGCCAATGAATACGCAACCACCAGCTTGATTGAGATTTGGATTGACGAGGCGGAGCGGCGTGCGTGGTTCCTGTTTGAAGCCACGCGGTAATCAATCTTCAACCTGACGGCGCCACCGCCATTCTCTCTGTACTCGACCCGAGGCTCCGCTTAAGATTCGGACGACCAAAGTTTGACCTGAGCGTTGGCGTGGCGCGTTGTCAGAACCCTCTCACTCATCTCGGAAGCGTTCTCCATCTTCTTGGGGAAGCGTTCATAACTCCGCGCATTACTATAGTCGTGGGTTGCTCAGGACCTCGGGTTGGCCTGGGACCGGTTCGTCAACTAGCCGATTAACTTTTCGCTCAGGAAAAAACTTCAGATTGTTGCAATGTGTACCGGCCTGTGCGTGTCCGAAATTCTCGCGCTGCGTTGGGAGCACATCGACTTCAAGAATGGCGTGATGTTGGTTCAGCAGGACGTCGTCAATGGGCGCATCGGTCGAGTCAAGACCGAGCCCTCCTAAGATGAAGTTCCGCTTGATCCGGCATTCGCAGCAGTGCTGCTAGATCTGAGAGGGCAGAAGACCCAAGGTCTTGTCTTTCCTTCCCCGCTGACCGGTCGCCCGTACTATGCGGGCATCATTCAGCGGCAGATTCTTAGGCCTAAAGGAGCAGAAGTCGGAGTCTCGGAGCTTGGCTGGCACGCATTCCGGCACACGTTTCGTTTGATATTGGACGAGACGGGCGCCCCGATTGGTGTTCAGCAAAAGTTCATGCGGCGCAGCAAAGTTTCGACCACCATGAACGTGTACGGCAACAGCACTCTACGTGCGAAGAAACAGGCCAATTCAAAGGTAGTGCAGATGGTAATGCGGAGCGAGCAGCCTCGAGGCGAGTTGCAAAGAAAGGCTGTTTGAAATGTGTAGGGATTTGTGGGGTCGATCTTGGAGCTGAATTCTTGTAAGTTATTGATTCTTTGGCTCCTCAGGTAGGACTCGAATCAACGCTCAAACGTATTTTCAACGACATGCAGGTCAGCGGATGACACCTTAGACCATGCAAGACCGTGGTAATCAGGTAAACAGAGCGCAGATAGAGCGCGCTTTCCGCGACCGCAGCGCTGCAGGTTTCTCGCCTAATTTGGCACAGTTGGTTGCGGTTTCAGCGTCCCGAGCGTTACGAAGATGAAGAAGATCGCAGCGAGTGCGGGGTGTGGGGTAAGGAAGTCGCCCAACGGGTTGCCGGCGAGCCCAGCGGCGAATTTGAGTTGATAGCCGCGAAGCAGCCCCCACGCAATTAGGCAGACCGCGCCGATGCCGGCAGCGCAGATAGCAATGATACGTTGAGAGATCTTCTTCCCGGCGCGCAGATAGAGCAGTCCGGTGAATTCGAACCATGCAGTGCAGAGTAGCGCGACGCCGATTATCGGCGCGGTGGCACTCTTAAACGCCTGGAACGAGGCCACACAAGCCGTCCTCTGGCGCAAGGTCCGGAAGTGCTTTGAAGAACTGCGCACCGCCGAGGTCGAGGCGGCGCGGAACGTCAAATCTGCGGCTGAAGCACTCGAACACTTTGATGAACAGCAAGAGGTCGTCTGCTCCGGATGGAAGGCAGTCTTCAACCAGTTCTATGCGCGCGGCCGCCAAAACGGTACGCGGAAAGAGACCCTCGCGTCAGTGGTGCGCAAGAGCGCGGCAGGCGGCGCGCTTCCCGCGCTTCTGGCACTCTTCCTGCTTTCACTTTCGTGCCGATGGCCACCGGCGCCTCGCTTGCGGTGGGCGTCGGCCTTTTCACCTACTTCAATCATCGCCGCCACCACCCGCACCACGACCGCTACCTGGCGCAAGAGAATACCCATTTCGCCGTGATCCCCGATGCACTGCCAGTGAGAGAACTCCGCGCACCTACGCCACGCCTGCTCTCGAAAGGAGACTCCGAATAAATTTGTTTCGATTACTTGCTTTTGCAGTCATGATTCTGATCGCTGGCTGCGTGCATCCCATTCCCAAGGTGACGGTCGATGTTCTCGACACGAGCCTGAGCATCACCCCGCGCGCCGAGCACGCCGCAGAAACTGCCATCCTTGACCAGATTGTACGGTTAGGGCGCGGCGACCAGCTGATCCTCATCCCGATTACCGGGGATGCAGAAAATGACGCAAGGGGAAGAATACCCAAAGAGCTATATGCAAATGCTCTGTTCCGCAGGAAAATAAATGCCACAATTTTCCATAAAAGCAATATAGAAGCGAATACACGCCTCGCTGACTTCGTTTGTTTGCCTTCAGCACCGACCATTCTGTTCAATCTGCGGAGCAAGATCACTCCGTAAATGATGTAAATCGCCTTTATTTACGCCCCATTTAAAATTGCTGGATTCGCGCAATTGCACTGGGCTTCCGTTCAGTCCGATCATTCCTTCTTTACTTACTTGGCTCCTGAGTTCCCGTTACGACCGTCTCCTGGGAATCTAGCCTTGTGTCAGCAGTTCGCCACTTGAATCTGAAGGTCAGAGCTATCTACGTTCGTTGTGATCCATCTCACATTCACGGCCTGCAAGGTAACCTGTCAATTACTTAAGAGTAAGTAGGACGCGCACCGGTTATTCACAGACAAGACGAAATTCAAGAAAAAGTAACCTTGACTCCACACGAAATGGGTATATGCTTCTCGCGAAAATCAGCAACAGTTTTATGCGGCACCAGAAGATAGATTAGCCCACGAGGTGAATCGCGATGTACCAGAATAAGTTTTCCTTGTTTTGGCGGAAGCTTAGTAACACCGTACTTCTGATTAGTGCGCTCTCACTGACTTTGCTGGCGCGTGGCCAGAACAACGCACCGAGTAGTGTAAACACCGCAAGCTCCCAAAACCTCCCCATCATTTCCGACTGGTCCATGCATCACATCGTGTTTTCCAATCACGGAACCGCCGAAGCAGCGCTGGTGAAGGGCACTTACAACCAGTGGCTGAAGATCTCGCGGGATCCCCGCTATATTCTGCAACAGCGGATTCGCGCCTTCACCGCAACCCAGGCTCAGCCAGGGACACCCTTAGCGTCCGCCACCGGAGTGCCATCAGTTTCAAGTTCGACACCGACGAGTAGCTCGTTTGTCCTCTCTGCGACACCAGCGACCAATTTACGTTACCCTGGCGGCTTATTGCCACGCGGGTTGATGCATGCCTTGATCCCCCCGGCCTCGCCTTTATCTACGTCTTCTAACTCGGTGCCAGCGTCTCTAAATGCCAGCCGCCAACAAGCACCCGACAATTTGCAGAGAGATTGGAGCGAGTCACTGGGTGTGAATGGCACAGTTGGGCTAGGGGAGTTTCCAGCGTTCACGATTATGGGCAATTCGCCGAGTTGCACCAGCGACTACACCACCTACAATACGAGTGTCGCGGGCTCGTCCACTCAGCCGAGCATTCTTGCCTTTAGGAATCTCTATAGCGAATGTAGTCCGCGCCCCGCGCTCTATTGGGCATACAACACTGGCGGCACCGTTAGTACCAGCGTCGCCACCTCCCTCGATTCAACGCAACTTGTATTTGTGCAGACAGATAACACGACAGGATTCGCTGATTTAGTGGTCTTGAAGTGGGCGTCTGGCAGTGGGTCGCTCAACAGCCCAACAACGTTGGCTTCTAATAGCGCATACCCTGACTGCACCGCCCCGTGCATGATTTCGATCCCCCTCAGCGGCAATCCGACTGACAGTTTTTCTAGTGTTTATGTCGACTACGCCACTGGAGATGCCTATGTAGGCGACGACGCCGGGAATCTCCACAAGTTTGTCAACGTGTTCACTAGCAGCACTCCTGCTGAAGCGACGAGTCCTTGGCCTGTGACCCCAAATCCTTCTACGGCCGCAGCATTGGCATCTCCGGTTTACGACTCGGAAAGCGATAACGTCTTCGTTGGTGACTACCAGATCAATTCTTCTCTCAGCTGCGGATCGGTAGGCGGCTCGGAGAACGGTCTGTGCGGTTTTCTCTATTCGGTCAATGCAAGTACTGCTGCTGTAACTCAATCGGCACAGTTAGACTACAATTTCGGTATTTCTGACGGCCCCGTTGTCGACTCGGTTGCGGGATCAGTGTATGCGTTCGTCGGAGCAGACAACTCAGCTAACTGTTCCAGCGGGCCTTGTGCCGCTGTCTTCCAGTTCCCCGTCAATTTCACCAGTGGAGCTAGCGGAACCGAGGCGACAGTCGGTGCTGGTTTCGAATTCCTGTACTCTGGAAATTTTGATAATCAATACTACCTGTCGAGTGGTCCACCCAGCGGCCACCTTTATGTCGTCGGAGGCACAGGGCCTCAGAACAACACCCTTTACGCTATCACCATCAACAACGGTTCGATGTCTTCGGGCAGTGCAACGGCCGGCCCCGAACTTGCCACAAACTACACCAATGGTTACTATGCCGCCGGTCTTCCACTGACCGAATTCTGCAACGCCGGGGACGGTTCCCCGTGTAGTTCCAGTGCGGGGACGGACTACCTTTTCGCGGGCGTGCTTGCATTCGGCGCCAATTTCACAACGAATCCCTGTACGAATCAGGGCGAAAGCGTTGGCTGCATCATGAGCTTCACTGCCCCGGCGAGCGGTGTAATCGCAAACAGCGCAACCCCGAATGGAACACTGCCCGAGGCTGGCGGCCCAAGTGGAGTTATTGTCGATCTTTCGTCGAATGTCTACTTGTCGACGCTCTACAACCAGACATGCGCAACTTCCGGAGGAACCGGCGGCTGCGCGATTTCGGCGACGCAATCAGGATTGCAATGATAACCAAATATTGAAACGGGGCTTCAGATTGCATCAGAGCGCAAGTGAGGCCAGGCACCAACAAAAATGCTTGACGAGGAAATCTTCCATGGTCCGCAAGAGGGGCCAGGTAGGAATAAATCTGCTGCGGATGCGACTGCATCTCCGCCAAGACACGCGTCATTGTGGCGAGCAGCGCACCAAGGCTTTCGAAGAAGCGGTTGTGAGTTTCACTCTTGCGCGTGTGTTGCCGCAGCCGCTCGGTTGGATTCAGTTCCGAAACTAGCGTCATGCAACGGAGAATATAGTATGAACCTCGAAAATTTCGAAAGGACAACCTCAGTGCGCAATTTGCCTCTGAGAGGAAGAAAGCTTCTCGCCGCTCTTTTCACAATTATCATCGTGGTCTTCATCGTTTCTGCGTCGGACTGCCATGGCCAGGTTACGTGCGCCACTCCGCCAACCATCACTTCTGTTGACCCCAGCAATTGGTACGCCGGACTTAGCATCAACGTTACCATCACCGGCAGTGGCTTCAATGGAGATGGCACGCCTGGATGCACGACGGCCGCCTCATGGGTGACCGAAAACACCGGAACCGTCTCGTTTTCTCAGGTAAATGTCGTCAGCGACTCGGAGATTGATGCCACCGTGGTGATTCCGAGCACGGTTCCCACCGAAACCGCGTGCGTCGTTGTGGGTCACACGAGCGTTTTGCGTCCCATCGGCCGCGGGAACCTCCGCTCGAAGGCAACCTCCGACCCTGAGTGCACCGGTTCCAGCAATTCGGCTGCATTTCCCGTGCAGATACTCAACAATTTATCGAAAAACATAGGTAATCCCTGCGATACTCCCGGATGTGACGGCGTTGGCGATCCCATCAATGTCTCTTCAGGAGACGTATTTGAAGAAGTCAACGACCACGAAACTACCGGCCAGAACAAGCTGAGCTATATTCGCTATTACAACAGCCTTTCGGTAGCCTCAACACTTGCCTCGGAACTTGGCTCGAATTGGCGCTCCAACTACGACCGCTTTCTACAGTTTATTTCCAGTACTCTGATCACTGCAGAGCGCCCGGACGGACAAGAGCTCAACTTTTACAACAATGGAGGGGGCTGGATTTGCGATAGCGATGTCGATTACACGCTAACCCCATCAGGAACAAGCTGGACCCTGACAGACCACAACGATACGACGGAAGTTTATGACGGCACGTTTGGTCTTCTCCAGAGCATTATGCTGCGTAACGGGTATACGCAGACGATGACCTACAATCCTTACAACCAGCTCACGACCGTGACAGATTCTTATGCTCGCCAACTCGCATTCACATATTCCAATGGCACAGTCTCCACTGTTACGACCCCGGATGGCCTGGTCCTGACGTATGGATACAACAGCATCTACTACACCAATGATCAGCTCGCCTCCGTATCCTATTCGACGAGCCCTGTTACCAGCCAGCATTATCTCTACCAAAATTCCAATCAGCCCTACGCTTTGACGAGCGTTCAGGATGAAAATGGAGCGACTTACAGAAGCTGGACCTACGATGGCCTGGGACGCGGACTCACCAGCCAAATGGGCAGCGCGGCGAATCTGACGACAGCCACCTATGACGACATTGGCAATACGCGCACGGTGACGAATGCGCTCGGCGTGACCAGTACCTATACACTGGCTTATCTTCAGAATGATTTCAAGATTACCAATATCTCGCGCGCCGCAACAAGCACCACGCCGGCGGCGACCGAGACGTTCAGTTACGACTCGAACGGCTACTTAAGCGGCGAGACTGACTGGAACGGCAATCAAACCACCTACGTGAACAACAATCACGGCGACGCCACAACGATCAATGAAGGGGTCGGTAGTTCCGTGGCTCGCACGACCACGATTGCGTACGACACGACATTTGTCCACCTGCCAGATACAATCACCGGGCCCGGCTTGACAACAGCCTTTACGTACGATGGCAGCGGCAATGTTCTGACCAAGACGCTAACGGATACGACGACGCAATCCACTCCGTATTCGACGAATGGTTCTGTACGCGAGTGGCAGTACACATGGCAGAATTCCTTGCTCGCCTCTGTGCAGAGCCCGCGCACCGATGTGGTCGAGAAGACTACATACTCCTACGATTCAACCGCGGCGCTGACGGGGATAGGGAACCCGCTCAATCAGCAGACCAGCATCACCAGCCACACCGGGGGTGGACTCCCGCTGACGATCGTCGATCCAAATGGCGTGACCACCAACCTCGTCTACGATCCGCGCCAACATCTTCTCAGCAGTACGGTGATGACTTCCGGAGGAAACCGCGCGACAACCTACGGCTACGACCCGGCGGAGAATCTAACGAGCGTCACGCAACCGGACGGCTCCAGGCTGACGTATACCTACGATGCCGCGCATCGTCTCACAGCCATCACCGATCTTTTTGGGCAAAAAGTTTCATACACACTCGATGCGCTTGGCGATCGCACGGCAATCAACATACTGAACGCCGCGAACGCGATTACGAGCCAGCATTCGAATACGTTCGACGCACTCGGAAATATGCTTCAGGACATCGGCGCATCGAGCCAAACCTCGATCTTTACCTACGACGCCATGGGCAACATGGTCACGGCAACCGACCAGGCCAGCAACATGACACATCGCGCGTTCGACGCTTTGAACCGTCTCTACCAGATCACGGACCCGGCCAGCGGGATCACGACGACAAGCTATGATGCGCATAACCGCCCGCTGACTGTTATCGCCCCGACCGGAACCGCGACCGCCTACGTCTATGATGGATTCGGCGACGTGATCCAGGAAAGCAACCCGAACGCCGGGACAACGGTCTATTACTATGACAGTACCGGCAACAGGATCAAGCGTGTTGCGGCCACAGGGGCAGTCACGCAGTATGCCTACGATGCCCTGAACAGGGTTTTGACGATGACTTTCCCGTCTGACAGCGCGGAAAATGTTGCCTACACATATGACGAGAGTGGGCACGGGACCGGCATCGGAAGACTGACTTCGGTTGCGGATGCAGCCGGGACGCTTTCCCGAAGCTACGACCAGTTGGGCAACCTGCTCACCGATGCACGCACATCCGGCACGGTGAACCTCACCACGACCTATGCTTACGACCCCGCCAATCGCGTTGCTTCGATCACATATCCGTCGGGTGCGGCGATCGTCTATACGCGCGATACGATGGGCCGGGTCACTTCGGTTTCAGCCCAGCCCAGCGGAGGCGCAAGCACGCTTGTTGCGTCCAGCATCGCCTATAAGCCGTTCGGTCCCGACGCAGGGCTCCATTATGGCAGCTCGGGCCAGCAGACGCGCACTTTCGATCAGGACTATCGGCTGACCAACGTCACCGATCTGGGTACGGTCCGGCGTGGGCTGGCGCGGGTTGCCGAGAACCTGAGTTACGCATACTATCCGACGAACAATGTGCAAGCGATCACCGATGCCGTGACCTCCGCGAATAGCCAGAGCTTCAGCTACGACAACCTGCAGCGGCTGAGCAATGCGTCAGGCGGCTACGGCGGTTTCGGTTTCACCTATGACGGGGATGGAAACCAGCTGAGTCAGACGCACGGCAGCACGACAACCAACTACGGGTACGGAAGCGGAAGCGATCTGCTGGCAACGATCAGCGTGGGAGGCGTGCAGACGCAAGCGATC
>Ga0224554_1001259_pt1 | contig 16671 bp, 14 predicted proteins | sample 714S22024metaG_FD_180666 | JGI IMG/M metagenome (GOLD analysis project Ga0224554, IMG submission 180666) | Peat soil microbial communities from Stordalen Mire, Sweden - 717 S2 20-24 | ecosystem: Environmental > Terrestrial > Soil > Wetlands > Peat | place: Sweden: Norrbotten County, Stordalen...
GTTGAGCAAATCCTGGAACTCACGGATGGGGAAGGCGCCGACCGGGGCTGCGAATGCGTCGGCTACCAATGCCACGATCCGGCTGGCCATGAGGTGCCGAACGCCACCATGAATGATCTTGTGAAATCAGTTCGGGCTACCGGCGGCATCGGCGTGGTGGGCGTCTTCCTGCCGTTAGATCCCGGAAGCTCGGACAAGCTGGCGAAGAAAGGTGAGATCGTGTTCGATTTCGGCCTGTTCTGGGTCAAGGGCCAGCGCATCGCGACCGGCCAGGCGAACGTCAAGGCCTACAACCGTTATCTGTGCGACCTCATCCATACTGACCGCGCCAAACCTTCATGGATTGTTTCGCACGAACTGGCTTTGGACGAAGCCCCGGAGGCTTACAAACATTTCGACGCGCGGGACAACGGCTGGACCAAGGTCATCCTGCATCCTGCCGGCGTGCAGAAAAGTTCAAAGCGGCCAAGCACTCAAAAGAAAGCCGTTCGCAAGGAAGCGTTGCACGCGCATTGAGAGAAGCAAAAGTAAATTCAACGACGAACGAAGTTCTCCCGGCCCAAAGTTGACGGAGGAAAATATGGCAACCGATTTCAGCGGGCAGGAATTCATTATCTTTCAAAAATTAACGCTATGAAAAAATTAAATGACATAAAAATTGCCCTCCTCACTGAGAATGGTTTTGAGCAAGTGGAACTTACCCGTCCAAAATCCGCATTGGAAAATGCAGGCGCCAAAGTGGATGTAATATCTCCCCAACACGGCAAGGTAAAAGCATGGGATAAAACTGATTGGGGGATAGAAGTGAAAGTGGACAAAGAACTGGCTGATGTAAAACCTGCCGATTATGACGCGTTGGTCTTGCCGGGCGGTGTAATGAATCCGGATAAATTACGCCAAAATGGGGATGCGGTAAATTTTGTGAAAGAATTTTTACAATCCGGCAAACCCATTGCTGCTATTTGTCATGGCCCCCAAATATTAATTGAAACAGGATTACTGAAAGGTAAAACAATGACTTCATTTCCTTCTTTAAAAACTGACTTGAGAAATGCAGGCGTAAATTGGGTGGATAAAGAAATTGTTCATTTTGACAACCTGATTACGAGTCGGAAACCAGCCGACCTTGACGCCTTCAATGAAGAATTGATAAAAACACTTTCTCGTGAGGAAGCGATGCCCGCTCACTCACCCGCGCAGCGTCAATGAAGGAGCGGCGCGGCAAAAAGCAATTTCCTATCAGTTCAGTGGGCAGCAAACTACAGAAAGAAAGGTTCAATATGTCACACCAGCGAACACTAATTGTAGCATCCATTGTCGGTATCGCGCTGGCCGCTGCCGTGACTGCATCGGCGGCCGGCCTGCCGGGACTCAGTCCCAAAGAACAACTGGGCAAGGCCCTTTTCTTCGATACCAACCTCTCCACGCCCCCAGGCATGGCGTGCGCCGCGTGTCATGGCCAGGATGTCGGCTTCACCGGCCCCGATGCGGCGATCAACGCCGCCGGCGCTGCCTATGAGGGAGCGTTTTCAGGCCGGTTCGGCAACCGCAAGCCCCCGACAGTCGCCTACGCAGGTGACAGCCCGATTCTTTACCTCGATGCCATAAACGGCAACTTTGTTGGCGGCATGTTCTGGGACGGGCGCGCCACCGGCTGGACTCTCGGCGACCCGCTGGCCGAACAGGCGCAAGGTCCGTTCCTCAACCCGCTCGAACATAACAATGCCAGTCCCGCGACGGTCGTGGCGAAGGTGGCCGCATCCACCTACGCCTCGCTCTTCGAGCAGGTGTGGGGATCTGGATCCCTATCGCCCGCTAATGTTTCGCCGGCCTATGAACACATCGCCCGTTCGATCGCTGCCTACGAACGGTCGAAGGAGGTGAATCCCTTCAGCTCCAAGTTCGACGCCTACCTCAACAACAAGGCCATGCTTACCAAACAAGAGGACGACGGTTTCCAGCTCTTCTTGGGCAAGGGCAATTGCGCCAATTGCCACAGTGCCACACCGGGATCAAGCAGCGAACGACCGCTCTTCACTGACTTCACCTTTGACAACCTGGGCGTTCCCAAGAATCCGGCCAACCCCTTCTACGCCATGCCGCCGGAGTTCAATCCGGATGGGACGAACTGGATTGACCTGGGTCTGGGCGGGTTCCTCGCAACGGTGCCCCAATACGCCCAATACGCGGACGCCAACCTCGGCAAGCACAAGGTTCCCACCCTGCGCAACGTGGACAAGCGGCCGGATCCGGGCTTCGTCAAGGCCTACGGCCACAATGGATACTTCAAGTCGCTCAAGGAAATCGTGCATTTCTACAACACCCGCGACGTGCCGGATGCGGGGTGGAATGGCGTGCCTTGGCCGCCGTCAGAGGAGCCCATGAACGTGAACACCGTCGAACTGGGCAACCTCGGACTGACGGACGCGGAGGAGGATGCCATCGTCGCTTTCCTGCAAACGCTGACAGATGGCTATCCCACCATTATCACACCCGCGCAGGCCATTTTGAAGGAGGACAGCCAAAATGAGATCGCGGCGCTGATCTCGGGCGAGCCAGCGCCCCAGTTACAGTGGTATTTCAACAGTGTGGCAATTCCCGGAGGCACCAATGCAACATTGATCCTGCCCGCAGTGACGCGGGCGATGGAAGGGATTTACTGGCTGGTTGCGAGCAACACGCTGGGCCAGGCGACCAGCGCACCCATCGCCGCAGTGGTCAGCAACGTGGACCCGGAACGCTTCCTAGGACTACAGTGGCCAGGTCATACAGAAAGTGGACTGTCGCTCGAGTCCACGGACCAGCTGGGTCCGGGAGCGGTGTGGCAGTCACGGAGCAACTATCCGCCCGCATCAACCGAGCAGCGGTTTGTGGAACTGGAACCCTTGGCGGCAGGTTTCTATCGGCTCAGCGGCTCTGGGGCACCGTCTAGTTTTACCGGAATAGGTTTCGTGAACGGTTGGCGGTATGCAGCGCCCGCCGGGACGCAGCAGCGGATTGAGTATACGGGGGCGTCCACCGGCTGGACGAACTGGCTGGTGCTCACCAATCTGGTGCTGCCCACCAGTCCCTACTTGTTTGTGGACGACGCGAGCATGGGCGCCCCGGCCCGTGTATATCGCACGACACCAATGCCGTAGAAATGTTCTCGACATATATTCATTCGCTGGTGGATGTAGCAACCTGGTTGCGCGTCCGCCGGCATTCACTTGTCAATTTAATATTATGAGCAAAAAAAATTCTTTTAAGCTGGATCAGGCAAAAACAATCGGCGAATAATCGGGCATCAACTGGGATAAGTTTGATCTTGAACAATTCCGCGCCGGCCTCGGTGTTGAATTGGAGCATGGCACCGTTAATCAAACGACCAACGTTACAAGCGATGACCAGTTGCTGACCGGCAAAATCACGCTGGCTCACTTGACTGAATTTCCTGACTACTACACCCGGCTGGCAAAAATGGAAGCAGAGGCTAAAAGCTTCTGGGATTCAAAAAAACATCACACCATCAACTGAGGAGACCATAACATGAACACGATCACCACCAAAGACGACACACAAATCTATTACAAGGACTGGGGCTCGGGTCAGCCCGTCGTATTCAGTCACGGGTGGCCGTTGAGTTCGGACAGTTGGGAGGCTCAAATGCTCTTCTTGGCATCCAACGGTTATCGCTGCATCGCCCATGACCGTCGCGGCCACGGCCGGTCTAGTCAGCCCTGGAACGGCAACGAAATGAACACCTACGCCGATGACCTCGCAACCCTCATGGACACGTTGAACCTGAAGAACGCCGTCCTAATCGGCTTCTCTGCGGGCGGCGGCGAAGTTGCCCGTTATATCGGCCGCCATGGCACGAAGCGGCTGGCCAAGGCCGCGTTGATTTCCGCCGTCCCGCCGCTGATGCTGAAAACGCCGGCCAATCCCGGCGGCTTGCCGATGGAGAAATTCGACGCGATCCGCCTCGGCTCCATCACCGACCGCTCCCAGTTCTATCAGGATCTCGCCAGTGGCCAGTTCTTCGGGGCTAACCGGCCCGGGGCCAAGGTTTCGCAAGGCATGATGGATTCATTCTGGCTCCAGGGAATGCAGGCCGGTGCCAAAAACACCTTTGATTGCATCAAGGCTTTCTCCGAGACGGATTTCACCGCAGACCTCAAAAAGTTCGACGTGCCGACGCTAATCATTCACGGCGACGACGACCAGATCGTGCCGATCGGTGCCGCAGCGCTCCGCTCATCGAAACTGGTCAGGAACGCGACTCTAAAGATTTACGCGGGTGCACCGCACGGCCTCGCGGCCACGCATAGAGACCAACTCAACGCCGACCTGTTGGAATTTATTAAAATCTGAAGTCGCTTTGCCAGTGCGCTGATATGCCTGATTTTCGTTTCGGTCATCAGCAACGCCTTGCGGCCGCGTTCCGGAATTTCGATGGTTTCAATTTATGGGGTGTTCACCCCATTGTTCGTGGCGTCCAAAAGAGACATTTTTGGATTAACTTTTATGAAAACAACCGGCTCTGATCCAGCCGCCGTTCGGGCTACACCCCGAACGACCAGGTTTTCACTGGCGGCGAATTACGACCCGGAACTGGTTCCGCAGCTTGCCGGCTATCCGGTGGATGAAGTTTACGGCAAGTTTCCCACCGACGGTGTCAGCGGTGGCCGTCCCCGCTACTTGGCGACACCGCTTTCGGAAACTGATCTGCGGAATTACATCCGTCTGCTCGAACGTCATGGCATTGCCTTCAACTATCTTCTGAACGGCGCCTGTTTCGGCAACCGCGAATGGACCCGCCCCTGGCAGAAACGGATGACGGCCCTGCTGACCAAGCTGGGCGAATGGGGCGTGCGCCGGGTCACCGTATCCACTCCTTTTCTGCTGGAACTGGTCAAGCGCCGTTTCCCCGAGCTCAAAGTAAGAGTCGGGATTTATGCGCAGGTGGACACGCCCCGGCGCGCCCGCTTCTGGGAAGAACTCGGGGCGGATGCCATCGTGCTGGAGAGCTTCTCGATCAACCGGAACTTTCGCCGTCTGGCGGCCATCCGCCGGGCGGTCCGTTGCGATCTGGAACTGATCGCGAACCACGTCTGTCTCATGAACTGTCCGATGCAAACCTATCATCAGAATGGTTTCGCCCATGCGTCGGACGACACCGACACGCTCTTCATTGACTACTGCTTCATGCGCTGTTCGAGGACGCGTTTAACCGATCCATCGCAGTTCATCAAGTCGGCCTGGATTCGACCGGAGGACCTCGCCGTCTATGAAGCGATGGGATACACAACTTTCAAGCTTTTGGAACGGGGTATCCCTTCGGCGGAACTGCTGCGGCGTGTCAAAGCTTACAGCGAGCGGCGGTTCGATGGCAATCTGGCCAAATTGCTGCTATCGTATGGCTTCAAGCAACCGGTCCGCAAAGAATCCTTCTGGAATCTTCGTCACTACTTCAAGCCCAGGCAGGTGAATCCAATTCGCCTGAAACCGATGCTCGACTTGGCGCGATTGCAAGGCTGGCTCTCGCCGCTGCCGGAGTGTCCAATCCGGGTGGATGCCCGGAAGATCCCGGAGAATTTCCTGGACGGCTTTCGCAACCGTGACTGTGCCTCCCTAGACTGCCAGGATTGTGGGTATTGCGAGCGGATTGCCGCGAAGGCCGTTTCGATCGCGCCCGGGTATCGCACCGAGGTGTTGAAAAAATATGAGGAAATGGACGAGACCATGGCAACAGGAAGGCTCTGGGGTATTTGACGCTAACCTAACCACTCTTGCATCGTCTGTTACACTGACCTCCGACTATGTATCTACACGCCCTCGCCACCGCCCTCCCACTCGCAGCTTTCACACAAGCCGAATGTTGGAACATCGTGCAACGATCCGAAGCGCGCCAGCGGCTCAATCGCCGCTCCGTGCTCACCCTGCAAGCCATCCTGCGACATGACAGCGGCATTGCCACCCGGCATTTCGCGATGCCGGACATTGAACGCGTCTTTTCAATGACGCCCGACGAACTCAATGAGGGCTTCCGACGGGAAGCACCCCGGTTGGCCGCCCGCGCCCTGACAGCAGCACTGACGCAGGCTGGCCTCGTGGCCGGTCAGGTGGACGCATTGCTCATCTGCACCTGCACCGGCTACCTCTGTCCCGGGGTGACCAGCTATGTGGCGGAGCAACTCGAGCTGCGCACCGATGCGTTCTTGCAGGATCTGGTGGGCCTGGGTTGTGGTGCCGCAATTCCCAGCCTCCGGGCAGCGCAAGCCATTTTGGCGTTGCAGCCGACGGCAATAGTCGCGTGTGTGGCGGTGGAAGTGTGTTCGGCAGCGTTTTATTTGGATGACGATCCCGGTGTGCTGGTCAGCGCATGTTTGTTTGGCGACGGGGCCGCCGCCACCATCTGGCGCGGAACGCCGGGGCCGTGCGGTCTGCGGTGCGACAGTTTTAGCACGCTGCACCAGCCCGAAAATCGTGATCGTATCCGGTTCGAAATGCGCCAGGGCAAACTACGCAACCTGCTCCATGCCTCGGTGCCCGGACTGGCGGCGGCAGCCGTGGCAGAGTTGCTGGCCGGCGAACGCCGCCGTCCCGGAAGCCGCCCCATCGCACGTATGATCGCGCACGTCGGTGGTCGCGATGTGCTCAATGCGATTGAGAAATCCTGCCCCGGCTTTGACCTAACCCCCAGCCGACAGGTATTGCGCGAGTGCGGCAACATGAGCAGTCCCTCGGTTCTGTTCGCCCTAGACCGGGCCTTGCGTGACGGGTCACCCGATGAAAAAGGCGACTGGTGGCTGACGAGCTTTGGAGCCGGCTTCAGCGCCCACGGCTGCCGTGTCGGACTTTGATGGTGACGGACGAAATGCCCCGTCGCGAATATCCCGACCTTGAGCCGCTCGATTCCATGAAGACGAGCTGGGGTGAACACCCCATAGCGAACGCCCCAGGCTGAAGTCTATTCTCAAAGCATGAGAAACCATAACTTCTCCGAGGACAAAATATGCACATGGCTTTTGACAAGCTGTCCCAGCTCGACCGGACAAGTCAACTTGACGCAGTCATGAGCCGACGCTCGTTCTTGAAGCCCGCCACAGCGGCGACGGTATTGGCCAGCGCAACGCCACAGGTTTTGCTGGCCGAGACCAAGAAGGAAATGCCTCAGCGCTTGCTGGGACGGACGGACGAGAAAGTCTCAGCCATCGGCCTGGGTGGTTTTCACATCGGCAAACAGGCTGACGAGGTGGAGAGCATAACCATAATCCGGAGCGCCATTGATCAGGGGATCACCTTCATGGACAACTGCTGGGATTACAATGGCGGAACCAGCGAAATTCGCATGGGGAAGGCTTTGCGTGATGGCTATCGCCAAAAAGTCTTTCTCATGACCAAATGCGACGGCCGCACTAAGGCGGCGGCCACGCGGCAAATTGATGAATCCCTGAAGCGGTTGCAGACGGATCGAATTGATCTGATGCAGTTGCATGAGATCATCCGATTAGAAGACCCGGACCGAATCTTTGCAGACGGCGGTGCGATCGAAGCCATGGTGGACGCCAGACAAGCAGGAAAGATCCGTTACATCGGTTTTACCGGCCATAAAGACCCGTTCGTTCATCTGAGGATGCTGGAAGTTGCTGCCGCTCACAAATTCCGCTTCGACACCGTGCAGATGCCTTTGAACGTAATGGATGCGCATTTTCGGAGTTTCGAGCATCAGGTTCTTCCCCGCTTGATTGAGGACGAGATCGGGGTGCTGGGAATGAAATCTATGGGGGACCCCTTTATTCTTGGGAGCAAAACCGTGGCGCCGATTGAATGTTTGCATTATGCACTTAACCTGCCGACCTCAACGGTGATCACGGGCATTGACAGCCTGAAGATCCTTGATCAGGCGCTCGAAGCGGCGCGGACGTTCAAGCCGATGAGCAAGGAAACTCTCAACCGGCTCCTCGCCCGCACGGCGACGGCTGCCGCAACCGGTAGGTATGAACTCTTTAAGACCGACAGCCGTTTTGATGGGACAGCTCAAAATCTGCAGTGGCTGGGTTGAGTTCTTTAGCAATAATTATGAACTTCACCGGCATGTGACCATCAAAGTCGGCTTCGCCGTGAAAGATTGAACCCCAAACCATTGGTTTGGGCCTGCCTTGTTCTCGGCATGGGGTTCGGAGGCTTTGTGGACGGAATCATTCTTCATCAGATTCTGGGCTGGCATCATTCGATCTGTTATATCGTGGATCTCCATGATGCACGGTAGGGTTACACCCCATGGCTAAAGACTGGCCCACCGCGTAAGGTGCTTCGAATGAAAAGTGATGGTGATATGTTGTCATCAAAACGAGGAAGCCTTTCTGAATCATCTGGAAAGTTGAGAGCTTGTGGCATCGCGTTGAAATGACGCGAACCGTGGCAACGCAGTAAACTCGCGCCTTTTGAGGCGCGCAAAGAAAAGATAAAAATGAAAAGCAATGACAAGCTGATACAAACACTGAATGGGTTGCTGGCCGACGAACTGACGACGATCAATCAGTATGTTGTGCACGCGGAAATGGCCGAGAATTGGGGCTATGGCAAACTGAAGAAATCCGTGGGCGTTCGCTCCATGACGGAGATGAAGCATGCCGAAAAGCTGATCGAGCGGATACTGTTTTTGGATGGCACACCGATCGTCGGAGAACTAAACAAGATTCACATTGGCGCGGATGTTCCCCAGCAGTGCGCCAACGATCTGGCATCCGAAATGACGGCGGTTGCGAACTACAACCGTGCGGTCAAATTGGCCACAGACTTGGGCGATAATGCCACCCGGAAGATATTGGAGGAAATTCTTAAGGACGAAGACGGCCACGTAAACGAGATTGAGGAGAAACTGGTCCAAATCAAACAGATGGGGGTCCAGCAATTCCTTGCGATTCAGGCCGGTGAATAAGCATCCACAAAAATCGAAATAAAAAACCAATGAAATTATGACAACAAAAACCGAACCCAAACATCCTTCGATCACAAAGGCGGAGTTTCAACTGCCGCCGCTGCCTTATGCCCAGGACGCACTGGCACCTTATGTGTCCGCCAAAACCATGAGCTTCCATTACGGCAAGCATCACCAGGCTTACGTGGACAACCTGAACAAGCTGATCGCGGACACCCCGTGGGCGGGGCAGCCCCTGGACAAGATTATCCTGGGAACCGCCGGCGCGGCGGATACGGCGGCCATCTTCAACAACGCCGCCCAAGTCTGGAATCATACCTTTTTCTGGCAGAGCATGAAAGCCGGCGGAGGCGGAAAACCCACGGAAGGCCTGTTGAAACAGATTGAGAAGTCCTTTCAGAGTTTTGATGAATTCAAAAAGGCTTTCTTGACCGCGGCTCTTGCGCAGTTCGGCAGCGGCTGGGCCTGGCTGGTTCAGGATAGCGGAACATTGAAGATCATCAAGACCTCCAACGCGGACACCCCGGCAGCTCACGGACAAACCGCGCTCCTGGCCTGTGACGTGTGGGAGCACGCCTATTACCTGGACTACCAGAACCGCCGCAAGGATTTCGTGGAAGCTTTCCTGGATTCTCTGGCCAACTGGGAGTTTGCGGACTCACAAATGGAAAAATGAATCAAGTAGAGAATCCGTGCATGGCCCCGGCACGAGTAGCGGCACTGGGGCGGCCAACTCCATACCATTATGAAAATCTTGTTCACAGCCGAAGCGATTTCCAAAGGCGGACGTTCGGGAACCATTCAGAATCCGGACGGGCTGCTGGATGTCACGTTGGGGAATCCGCTGGAGAAAGGCATCGGGAAACGCGGCCCCAATCCCGAACTGTTGTTTGCGGGCGCGTATTCCGCCTGTTACCACGGCGCCCTGGTCAACGCGGCCAAACAACTTGGCACCCCGGTCAAGGATTCCACGGTGCGGGCGCTGGTGAGTTTGATCGAGGATGATCAGGGCGGCTACCGCCTGGCGGTGGAGCTGCATGCGCAACTCCCTGGAATCGAGCGCATCCAGGCTCAATGCATCATGGACGAAGCGCATAAAACCTGCCCGTATTCCAAAGCTTTGCGCGGCGACACGTCCATCAAGCTGGTGGTGGATTAGCCGGCAGAGCCAGCCCAGGGGCTGGAGAACACTTTTGCCGCCACGTTGACGGCGACCAGACACAATTAACAAAACGAAAAATTATATGAAAAGAATAAAAGCGCGGACACTACTGTCATCTCTGATGGTCATAAGCATGATCGTCGTTTTGAATGCCACGGGACAAACTCTTAAACCGATACTACCCGTCCCATCACAAACCACGCCGACCCAAGCTAAACCCGTAGGCCCCGAGCCTGCGCCGACTCAACCTGTTGTTCCGCCTCAACCTATGCAAACTGTGCCGACCCAGCCTGCGCAAACCGTGCCGACCAAGCCTGTGCAAACAGTGCCGACCCAGCCTCTGCCGGTAGGTCCCAAGCCTGTGCCGGCCCAGTCTGTTGTGCCGGCTAAACCTTTGCCGGTTCTGCCCGTTGTGCCCGCCAAACCTTTGCAACCTGTGCCGTCGCAACCTGTGCCGACCCAGCCTCTGCCGGTAGGTCCCCAGCCTACGCCGACCCCCGCACCGCCCGCGTTAATTCATCCTACAGCTTGATTCTTTAATCGTTCATTCCAATGCCGAAACAACTGAATATGAAAGACCCGGTCTATAAACTCATCGAACTCACCGGCACCTCCACCGCGTCCATCGAGGACGCGGTGGACAAGGCCATTCAACGCGCGCACAAAACCATCAAGAACCTGTGCTGGGTGGCTTATCTTGGCGCGACACTTTTGCCGCGCTGAAGCACAATCGCTGTCCACTGCCAGAATGCACATGAGGCATGGCCCTGTAGAAGCATGAATATCCAATAAATTATGCCGTCGTAAATTCAGCTTCCTCCCCCCCACGACGACTCAGGTGGATTCCGCTCCCGAGGAGAAAAAATGCAGCCTGCTGGCGACCGCTACGCGGGTTTTCACACCCATTTTTTCAAAAATGTGCTCAATGTGTTTCTGCACGGTGCGTGGGCTGATGCCCAAGATGCTGGCTATTTCCACATTCTTCTTGCCGTCGCCGATCCAGCGGGCTATTTCCAGTTCGCGTTTGCTCAGGCCAAAATCATTGGTTGGGGCCGGGACCATATGCCGTGAATCTGCTGTGAGCACCAACAACCGCCGCTGCGGGCTACCGGTTGGCACGAAACGGATGTAGATTGCTCCAGCTTTCGTGCTCAGGCTCATGGTCTGGTGGCAGGCGCTGGTGGCAGCTTGATTCAGCCAGCCGGAAATGTGGACTGGCAAAAATCCTTGGGGAGCAGCCCCGATCCATTTTAAACCCGGCCCGGTGTGATAAAGAATTCGACTTTGCCGGTCAACGATGATGGTGGCGTAAGAAAGTTCCCGCCAACCCAGCTCGGTGCTGTCCAGGATGGTTTGGCGCTCAGTGGCCAGCGTGAGATTGTTTAGCGCAATCACCAGGTGCGGCCGGAGCATTTCCAAAATGGTGCGATCCCGTTCGGTATAATCATTCCGCTGGCGTGAAAGGGCAAAAGCCGTGATCCGTCCTGGTTCAAGCTTGATGGTCGCGGCAATTTGATATTCAACTCCCAAGGGCCGGTAAACATCCTGATACAACTCCAGCCGGCGATAGGCTTTTTGGGATAAAAAGTCGGAGATTTTATGCACCGGAAAATCCGCCAACTGCTGCTGCCGGGAGATCAGCGGATGCTGGTGCACCAGTTCTTGAAAACGCGGAAAAAGGCGCTGAAAAATCTGATTTGATTCCGGCTTGAGGATGGCCACGGTGTTTTCCGGATGCGCCAGGTCCACCTCATTGTAAGACAACCAGTCCGATGGAACCAGTCGAGGCAGCGCCTTGTCCAACAACCACGCACGAACCGACCCCACGTCACGAAAGGAATGCAGTTCGCGAACGCACTCGAGCAACAATTCGTAATCGGCTGTGGAATGCAGGCTCATGGCATCGCCGCTAAATTTGCTGGAGCTGCCATTTTTTGCAATAAAATACGCACTTATGCGTATTGTAATATTTATTGATATTCATAAAATGCCTTCGGTAAAGTATGCCGGAGACATGAACGTATTTGTCACTTGGTGCGCGTTCGGAACAGTTGAGCCAGGCAAATCGTATCGCAACGCGCAGGAGCAGATGAAAAGTCCCGACTGCCGGTCAGAAATACCAACCAAACTCAATAAAAAAGGATTATCATGAATCGTCTTACCTTGGTTTTTTTGTCGTTGCTGGCCGGATGGTCAGTCACATTGACAGCTCACGCCCAATCAGCCGTTCCGATTTTTTCCTTCGATGCGAGCGGCACCAACGGGCAATACCCGGAGGCAAACCTGACCCTCGGATCGGACGGCAACTTTTATGGCACGACTGAAAGCGGTGGTGCCAGCACCAATGATGGAACCATCTTCAAGGTGACAACCAATGGAACCTTTGCAACGCTGGTCAATTTCAACGGCACCAATGGCGCCAACCCCCTCGCGGCTTTGACGCTGGGACCGGATGGAAATTTTTACGGCACCACCGAATACGGGGGCAACACCATCGGCAACACCAATGTGAACGGGGCTGGTCTGGGTGGTGGCACCGTGTTTCAAGTGACGACCAACGGCACCCTGACCACGCTGGTCAATTTTGCCGCAACCAATGGTGCCTATCCCCATGGTGGTCTGCTATTGGCGCCCGACGGCAAGTTCTATGGCACCACTGCCAGTGGCGGCCCCAACGGCCTCCCTTACGGCACCTTGTTCCGGGTCACGACCAGTGGCGCATTAACCACGCTCACCAATTTCAATAATTCCAACGGGGCCGATCCCATTGCCGGTTTGACCCTGGCACCGGACGGAAATATTTATGACACAACTCAGTCCGGCGGCAGCGCGGGCTATGGCACGGTGTTCGAGTGGGCGACCAATGGGACGTTGGCGACCCTGGCCAATTTTAACGGCACCAACAACGGAGTCTTTCCTTCAACCGGTTTGACGCTGGGGCCGGACGGCAATCTCTATGGCACCACCAGTGAGAGCTACCTCTTCGCATACGTCATCCCCGGATATGGAACCATCTACTACCCATTTGGTAATGGCACCATTTTCCAAATTACGACCAACGGAGTGTTGACGACGCTGGTTGACTTTGACAACTACGACGCCGGGATCACTCCCAACGCCAATCTGACCTTGGGCCCGGACGGCAATTTTTATGGCGTTACCGCCAGAGGCGGCAGCTCCGGCGTGGGCACCATTTACCGGGTGACGACCAACGGAATACTGACGACCCTCGTCAGTTTCAACAACACCAACGGAGCTTATTCGACCGCCGGTTTGACCTTGGGGCCGGACAACAATCTTTATGGCCCAGCCACCGCCGGGGGCGCGGGCGGAAATGGGACCGTGTTTGAGTTCGACCCCTGTTCCATCGCCCTGGCCGGCAGCGGCAGCGGCAACTTCACGGTGTTTGCGGGGAGTTATCCCAACAGCACGAACCGGATTTGGGCCACCACCAATCTGGCGTTGCCCTCCTCGTGGCAGGTGCTCGGCACGATCATTACGGACACCAACGGCGTGGGCCAGTTGCTCGACACCAATACGGCGGGCATCCCGGCGAAGTTTTACCGGCTGTCGTATCCATGATACGAGATGCCCCAATGTCTCCGATCAGGGACGTTCTTGGCGTTTATGTAGTGGAGAGAGTTGGGTTCGGCCCAACGAGTTAAATTCTAAAAAAGTAATTATGAATCGTCTTATCATGTTTGTCTTGTTGGTTTGGGTCGCATTGGCAGGCGTTCTGAAGGCAGACACCCAGCCGGTGACGACGCTTTATTCCTTCTTCCAAGGTCCGGCGAATCCTCGCGCCGGTTTGACGCTGGGAAAAGATGGCAATTTCTATGGCACCACTCAATCGGGCGGCAGCGGTCAAGGCACCGTGTTCAAGCTGACGACCAATGGCATCACGACCACGCTGGTCAATTTCAATTACAGCAACGGGTCTGATCCGGTCGCCAACTTGCTGCTGGGGCCGGACGGCAATTTCTATGGCACCACCTCCGGTGGCGGCACCACCCTTAGCGGCACCAATGTCACCGGCACCGTGTTCAGGATGACCACCAACGGAACCTTGACGACGCTGGTTAATTTCAACGGCGTCAATGGTGGCATTCCCCTGGCCGGTTTGGCGCTGGGGCCGGATGGGAATTTTTACGGCACCACCGAATTTGGCGGCACCAATGGCGATGGCACCGTGTTCAAGATGACGACCAATGGGACCTTGACGACGCTGGTCAATTTCAACGGCACCAACGGAGCCAATCCCCTCGCCAGCCTGACGGCGGGGCCGGGCGGGAACCTCTATGGCACCACGGAATATGGCGGCACGGAATATGGCGGCACGAACGGAAGCTGGGGCACCGTGTTCCAAGTGACGACCAACGGGACATTCACCACCTTGCTTCAATTTGGCATCACCAATGGGGCGTTGCCGTATGGCGGGGTGACGGTGGGGCCGGATGGCAATCTCTACGGCACCACGGCATTTGGGGGCAACCCGAATGGCGATTTCTCAGGTGGCAGTATTTTCGAACTGACAACCAACGGGGTTGTGACAACGCTGGTGCGGCTGGCCGATTTGGGCGGCACCAACGGCCTGAATCCATACGCCGGGCTGACGCTCGGGCCGGACGGCAATTTCTACGGCACCACTTATGCCGGCGGTGCCAACGGCAATGGAACCGTATTTCAGGTGACGACCAACGGCACCTTGACAACGCTTTACAGCTTTTCAGTGCTGACCAATGGCATCAACCCGGATGGGGCACAACCGCAGGCCAGTTTGACCTTGGGGCCGGACGGCAATTTCTATGGCACCGCCTATGGTGGCGGAACCACCGGTTTTGGCACGGTGTTTAAAGTGTCAACCAATGGCACATTTTCGACGGTCGCCAGTTTCATCGGGGACACTGGCGTCAATCCCGAGTCCACCTTGACGCCGGGTCCGGACGGAAGTCTGTATGGCACGGCCAAATTCGGTGGCATCGGCGGTAGGGGCACGTTGTTCAAGCTAACCACCAGCGGTGCCTTGACGATGTTGGTCAATTTTGACAGTGCAAACGATGGCGCCAATCCACAAGCCGGTTTGATAGTCGGGCCGGGCGGGAATTTCTACGGCACCGCTGTCGGCGGAGGCACCAACCGGCTTGACCTCGGTGGCAACAACTTTGATGTCCTGTCAGATGGCACCGTGTTTGAGTTGACGACTAACGGCATTTTGACAGCCCTGACCGACTTCAACGGCACCAACGGGGCCAATCCCTATGGCGGCCTGGCCGTGGGCACCGATGACAACCTCTACGGCACTACCGCCTACGGCGGAATCAGCAATGACGGCACCATCTTTCAGATAATGACAAACGGAACGTTGACGACGCTGACCAATTTCAATGGGCTCAACGGAGCCAATCCCGGTGCCAGTATGACTTTGGGGCCGGATGGCAATTTTTACGGCACCTGCGAGGCGGGCGGCACCAATGGCAATGGCACCGTGTTTCAGGTGACGACGAACGGGGCGTTGACGACGCTGGTCTATTTTAACGGCACCAACGGGGCGAATCCCAACGCCGGGTTGACACTGGGGCCGGACGGCAGCTTTTATGGGACGGCTTACGGTGGGAACTTCGGCCACCGCGGCACGGTGTTCAAGCTAACGACCAGCGGCACGCTGACGACGCTGGTCAATTTTGCCCAAACCAACGGATCGGGTCCCTTGGGGGGATTGGCGCTGGGACCGGACGGCAATTTTTACGGCACCACCTCGCAGGGCGGGGTCGGCGGCGCGGGCACCGTGTTCAAGATGGCTGCCAACGGGACGCTGACGACCCTGGCCAATTTTAATTTTAATGACGCCAACGGAGATGCTCCGTTCGCCGCTTTGACATTGCAGACGAACGGCAATTTCATTCATTTTTATGGCACCACCTACAACGGCGGCGGCGGCGGTGGCACCGTCTTCCAGCTTAATTTGACGACCGCCTACGCCATGGCGGAGAATTCCACAAACACGTTTTTCCCCCTGACCAATGAAGTGGCGTGGACCACCGGCGGGACGTTGAGCCTGGTGAACGCCGCCGCGACAAACGGCACCGGGCAGATTACCGGATCGGGAATAGTCTTCAAGCCCACGGCCAATTTTATCGGCACGGCGACCATTAATTATTCCGTCACAAACAATACCGGCGGCACGAACGTCAGCCTGATCACGGTGCTGGTGACGAATGTGCCGCCCGTGGCCAACCCGGATGTTTACACGGTGGCCGAGAACAGCAGCGCGAATGTGCTCAGCCCATTAACGAACGATGTTACTGAAACCAGCGGCGGCGTCTTGAGTCTGGTCAGCGTCAGCCCCACCAACGGCACGGCGGTCATCAGCGGGACCAATGTCCTGTTCACGCCGCAGGCGAACTTCACCGGGACGGCGACGATTGGTTACACCATCACCGACAACGTGGGCGGCACCAACTCCTCCCTGATTACCGTGACCGTGACCGTGGCGAATTCCATTTCTGTCGTCACCATCACCGCGCCGACGTCCGGGCAGGTGGTGAGCAACGCGGCCTTCACCGTCACCGGCACGGCCGCCATC
>Ga0224554_1001261_pt1 | contig 16656 bp, 16 predicted proteins | sample 714S22024metaG_FD_180666 | JGI IMG/M metagenome (GOLD analysis project Ga0224554, IMG submission 180666) | Peat soil microbial communities from Stordalen Mire, Sweden - 717 S2 20-24 | ecosystem: Environmental > Terrestrial > Soil > Wetlands > Peat | place: Sweden: Norrbotten County, Stordalen...
GATGAACGCCAAAGTGCGGCGCCCTTGACACCCGAATCCTCACCACCAGAGATCCCTGTGCCGTTTTCCCGGAAAACTGCCGAAAATGAGTGTTGACAAAGCCGACGCTGTCATACACGGCGCTACGGTTCTTCCGCGACCTGTGAGAGATGCGGACTAGTCGAGGCGCAACATGGAGAGGATGCGCTTGCCCAGTGGGGGTACTTCAGGACACTCGAAGTAGACCTGGCGATTGACGGCCATGAGCAATTGGACTGCCTGGAGCTGGGCGTTGTTGGGGGAGAAGGTTCCCCCCTCATGCACAAACTCGTCGGTCAGGTACTCGATGGCGTGGCCAAGAATCTCGAGGGCGTGGCCGGCCTGGGGGCTGATGCGGCGGCGCCGGTTGACACGTGCAGTTAGAACCTGAGCGGGAGCCGCTACAAAGGGGACCGGGAAACTGGAGGTCGTCGAAGCTGCCATGGCATTTATCCTCACTCAGTTCTTCGGCCTCCAATGGCATTCAATTCAGATAACGAACGTACCGTTTCCCAAACAAGTACGGTTCAGTATTTCGTACCAAAATGGAACACTGTGTGATGGCGCTCACATTTGTTGCATGGGGCGGGCCGGCGGGTGAACGGAATTCAGACGAAAAAAACTTGAGCAAAGCTGCGGAAAATGGGCAGAAAGCGGTCATCAGCGGTGTTTCGAACGGACAAAAAGCCGGCTGGTGAGCAAACCTTCCTGCCTTGACGGGATGAGGCTGAAAACCTAAGCTCAAACCAGCACCCTGTTTGATCGGAGATGAGGGTTTTCCCCGTGGGGCAGGTGCCATCTTACTGGTTTGATCCGGACAGGGCGGCGATGACCCCGTATTACTGGCAATATCTCCCGCTGTTGATGCAAATCTGCGCAGCAATCCTGCTTGGAGCGGGAATGGTGACCGCGTCCTGGTTTGTGGGCCGGCATCGCAACACGAAGGTCAAACTGGACACCTACGAGTGCGGTATTGAGGCCGTCGGGGATGCCCGCGGACGATTCAGCGTGCGGTTCTACCTGGTGGCCGTGCTTTTTATCCTGTTCGATGTGGAAGCTGTCTTCATGATGCCCTGGGCGGTGGTCTACCGCCGGTTGCCCGCCCTGACCGGCGTCTCTCGGCTTTTTGGATTCTGGGAGATGCTTGTCTACCTCGGCTTTGTGGCTGTGGGTCTCTTCTATATAGTGCGCAAAGGCGTCCTCAACTGGAGCCAGGACAAGGCGGACCTTTAGGATGACCGAGGCTCTTAAACCTACATTGGCCAACAAGGCCGCAGTTCTTGAGGGAATGCCGGATCACCCGGCCGTCAAGGCGCTTGAAGCCTGGAACTCTGCGGCGCTGGTGGAAGCGCGATTCGACTTTGGGGAACTTACGCTGACGATTGCGCCGGACCAGATTCGGGCTGCGGCGGCCACGGTTCAGGCCGCGGGTTACAACTTTTTTGAGGACATGACGGCCGTGGACTGGTATCCGTCGGCGCCGCGCTTTCAGGTGAGCTACCACATTCTTTCTCACGCGTTCAAAGAGCGGATCAGGCTGCGCGTTCTGCTGGACGAGGTTGACCCGTCAGTGGAGTCGATTACTGCCGTATGGGCCGGCGCCAACTACTACGAGCGCGAAGTGTTTGATCTTTTCGGGATTCGTTTTGAGGGGCATCCGAATCTGCGGCGCATTATGCTGCCCGACGAGTGGAAGGGGCATCCTCTGCGCAAGGATTATCCGGTTGAGGGGTATCGCTGATGACCAATCCTGCTGGCATGCCCACACTCGAACCGGCTCAAGGCGCCAAAGACCAGCACATGGTCATCAATATGGGCCCGCAGCACCCTGCGACGCATGGCGTGCTTCGCCTGGTGCTTGAAATCGACGGCGAAATCATTGTCAGGATCTACCCGGAGATCGGGTATTTGCACACGGGCATCGAGAAGACGTGCGAGGCCAAGTTCTACCAGCAGGTGGTTCCGCTGACCGACCGCATCAACTATCTCGATCCGCTATCGAATAACCTCTGCTATGCGCTTGCCGTTGAGAAGCTGCTCGGGCTTGAGATTCCGGCAAAGGGGCAATGGCTGCGCGTGGTGCTGGCTGAGCTGAGCCGCCTGAACTCGCACCTCATCTGGCTGGGCACGCACGCCATGGATATTGGCGCGCTCACCGTGTTTTTGTATACGTTCCGCGAACGCGAGGACATTCTCCGTCTGTTTGAGGCCGTGGCCGGACAGCGGATGATGACCAGCTACATCCGCATCGGCGGCGTTTCGATGGAGCCTCCGCTGGATTTCTTCAGCCGCGTTCAGGCGTTCATCTCGATTCTGCCGGAAAAGATCGACGAGTACGCCAACCTGCTCACCGGTAATCCGATCTTCCGGAACAGGCTCAAGGGCGTTGGCTATCTTTCATCGGCGGATGCGATTGCGTTGGGTGTGACGGGACCCCCGCTGCGCGCATCGGGTGTGGATATCGATCTTCGCCGCGACATGCCCTACAGCGGCTACCAGAATTTTGAGTTCAAAGTGCCGACGTCGACCGACGGCGATTGCTGGGCGCGGTATGAAGTGCGACTCGTGGAGATGCGCGAGAGCGTCAAGATCATCCAGCAGGCGCTTGATGGCATGCCTGAAGGCGCCGTGAAGGCTGATGCGCCGAAGATCGTGCTGCCTGACCGGGAGAAGATGAAGACGCAGATGGAGGCGCTGATCCATCACTTCAAAATTATTACCGAAGGATTTGAAGTACCTGCCGGCGAGGTGTACCAGGGGATTGAAGCCGGACACGGGCAGACAGGCTACTACGTGGTGTCAGACGGCACTTCAAAACCCTACCGCGTTCACATGCGGTATCCGTCGTTTGCCACTTTGCAGTCGCTTGAGGTGATGTGCAAGGGACGCATGCTGGCTGATCTTGTGGCAGTGATTGGATCGATCGACATTGTGCTGGGGGAGATCGATCGATGATGCTGTATTTGAATAAACGACGGGCTGGATAACATTGGCATCGGAAACTAACCCGTCGCACGAGGAGTTGTTTCGCGAACTTTGGGTTTCACTGGCGGCGTTGCTGAGAAGCTACACAGCGCTCCACGGGTTGAGGGTAAATCGCCAGGCGGTGATAGAGCACGACGAGCAAAGGATCATGGTTCGCCACGGAAAAGCGTGGTTCGAACTGAACAGAACCGGTTCAACCGTACTCTGGAACCGCAATGATGGAATCCACGGAACGCTTGAATTGACGGACACAGGGCGGTTGCGGAGTAACGCGGGCGAGGAAGAAATGGACTTGGCGGCAGAAGCCTGGGCGCGAGAATTGATGCGGGAGTTCACTGAATGAGCCCCAACAGCGGGAATACAGAAACGATGACGCTCTTTTCGCCGCAACTGGCGGCGCGCCTTGACGCGCTTGTTGAGAAATATCCTGTCCGCCGTTCTGCGCTGGTCCCGATGCTGCTCTACGCTCAGGATGAAATCGGCTATCTCTCCGATGCCGTCATCGCCGAAGTAGCCGAGCGCATCGGCGTTACTGAACTCGAAGTTCGCAATGTGGCTACGTACTACTCCATGCTTCGCTTCAAGCCGGCCGGCAAGTATAACGTGCAGGTTTGCACCAATATCAGTTGCATGCTGCGCGGCGGGTTTGATGTGTTTGAAAAATTCCAGGAAGAGCTTGGCATCGGACACAAGGGTGTGACCGCTGATGGAGTCTTCTCTCTGGAAGAGGTTGAATGTATCGGCGCATGCTGCTGGGCGCCTGCCATCCAGGTGAACTACGCGTTTCACGACGAGCTCACGCCGGAAGCGGTTCCCGGGCTGCTCAAGAGCTATCGCGGCCAGGTGAAGGCAGAAGGGAAAAACCCCAATGCCTAGGCTTGTCTCTCATCCCGACGAGGTGAAAGTTGTTTCGCGCCGTTTTGGCATGGGCGCGGCAGAGATCGACCGCTATATTGAACTCGGCGGCTATGCCTCTGCGAAGAAGTGCCTGGAACAAGGCCCTGACTGGATCATCAACGAGATGAAGGCCTCGAATCTTCGCGGCCGGGGCGGCGCGGGATTCCCGACAGGTATGAAGTGGTCGTTTGTGCCGAAGCAGTCGGCCAAGCCCAAGTACGTGCTGGTGAACGGCGACGAAAGCGAACCCGGTACCTGCAAGGACCACCTGATCTTCCTGCACGATCCACATGCCGTGATTGAAGGCACCATCATTGCCGGGTTGGCGATTGGCGCAAGAGTCGGTTTCATTTATCTGCGCGGTGAGTACAGATATCTCCTGGAGATTATGGAGAAGGCTGTCGCCGATGCCTACGCGAAGGGCTACCTGGGCAAGAACATCTTCGGTTCCGAGACTGAATTCGAAATCATCACGCAGACCGGCGCCGGCGCCTATGAAGTGGGCGAAGAGTCGGCTCTGATGGAATCGCTCGAAGGTAAGCGTGGCGTTCCGCGGATCAAGCCTCCCTTCCCTGCTGTTGTTGGTCTCTACGGCGGACCTACCGTCATTAATAATGCTGAGACCATTGCCACCGTTCCTCACGTAATTGAGATGGGCGGCGCCGCCTTTTCGGCGATTGGTTCCCCGCGTAACGGCGGCACGCGCCTGTTCAGCGTGAGCGGTCATGTGGAGCGCCCCGGCGTTTACGAATTGCCCATGGGCTACAACCTGAAAAAGATTGTTTATGACGTCGCTGGCGGTATACGAGGCGGCAGAAAACTGAAGGCGGTGGTTCCCGGCGGCTCTTCGACGCCGGTGTTGCTGCCGGAGGAGATTGAAGAACTCGGCATGGATTTCGACCAGGTGGGCAAGGTTGGATCGATGCTCGGCTCAGCAGGCGTGGTGGTGCTCGACGATCAGACCTGCATCGTTGAGTTTGCTCTGAGGACCATCAGCTTCTATCAGCACGAGAGCTGTGGCTGGTGCATTCCCTGCCGCGAGGGAACTGACTGGCTCAAGAAGTCGCTCACGCGCTTTCACGCAGGGTTTGGTGAAGCGAAGGACATCGACAACATTCAATACCTGGCCGAAAACATGATGGGGCGCACCTTCTGCCCGCTTGGCGACGCTGCGGCCATGCCTACGATTGCGTTTGTGAAGAAGTTCCGCAAAGAGTTTGAAGATCACCTGAACGGCAGGCCATGCCCGTTCGCGAAACATGTTGAGATGGCCGTACTTTAACGGGCGCTGGAGACGAATGGCTGACGTAACTTTCATAGTCGATGGAAAGACTCTCACCGCTCCCGCGGGAACGCTGCTGATTGAGGCTTGCCGCAAGGCGGGCATCGAGATTCCGGCGTTTTGCTACTATCCCGGACTGAGCCTGCAGGCGGCCTGCCGCATGTGCGTGGTGCGCCAGGAGAAAGTGGGCAAGCTGCAGACGGCCTGCACCACCACCGTCGCCGAAGGACAGGTTTTCATCACTGAATCCGCAGAGATTGCGCAGGCGCGCAAGGCGACGATTCAGTTGCTGCTCGGTAACCATCCGCTCGATTGTCCGGTGTGCGACGCAGGGGGCGAATGCGAACTGCAGGACATGACGTTCAAGTACGGCGCCGGAGAGAGCCTGTACGCTGAGGCGAAGCAGCATCGCGAGGAACAGCGATGGTCGCCTGCTGTTTACTTTGACCGGCCGCGCTGCATTCTTTGTTACCGGTGCGTGAGGATGTGCGGCGAGGGCATGGATGTGTGGGCACTTGGCGTGCAGAATCGCGGCGTTAGCTCGTCGATTTCGCCCAATGGCGGCGATCATCTGGATTGCGAGCAGTGCGGGATGTGCATCGACGTCTGTCCCGTGGGCGCGCTGACCAGCGGCAGCTACCGGTACAAGACGCGGCCATGGGAGATGAATCATGTCTCGACGGTCTGCACCCACTGCGCCGACGGCTGCAAGGTAACGCTGGGTGTGCGGCAGTCGAACGATGGCTCCATCATTGTGCGCGCTGACAATCGCGACAAGAGCGGAATGAATGGCGATTTCCTCTGCGCCAAGGGCAGATTTGGTTTTGATTTTGTCGAAAGCCCTGAGCGGCTGACCACGCCGCTTGTGCGCAACGCAAAGGGAAAGCTTGAGCCCGCAACCTGGGAGCACGCGCTGCGTTTTGCGGCCGGCAAGCTCAAAGAGATTCGCGACAGCAAGGGCGGCACGGCCATCGGCGTGATTGGCTCCAACCGCACGACCAATGAAGAGAACTATTTGCTGCAGAAGTTCGCACGTACTATTCTCGGCACCAACAATATTGATCACGAGCGCTCGACTGCCTACGCGGACTTCGCCTGCGCGCTTGCGGGGACAGAAGGCAAGACCGCAGGGCTCGAGGAGATTGCCAAGGCGCCGGCCATTCTGCTGGTGGGAGGAAATCCCACGGAGGAGCATCCGCTGCTGGCATGGACTCTGCGCACAAACGTCCGGTTGAATCGCGCACGGTTGTATGTTGCAAACTCCGAGAGCATCAAGCTGGAGCGCCAGGCAAAGGCGACACTCACGCTTGCGCCCGATGGCTACAAGGATCTGGCAGTGACGCTCGACGGAGCGGAGGACGAATTCAGCAAGGCTGTGATGGCTGAAGAATCGCTGGTCGTCATCTTTGGCGAGGAGTTCCGCGGGCAGGCCGTTGCGGATCTTGTTAGCTGGGGACTGAAGCGGGGCAATGTCCGCTTTGCGTATTTGGGAGACCACGCCAACTCACGCGGCGCGGCTGACATGGGCCTCTTCCCTGACCTGCTTCCCGGTTACGTGCCCGTGACCTCTCCTGGCGCGTTCGCTGAATATCCGGGCCTCCCCGCAACCGCAGGCAAGACGCTCAAAGAGATGCTTGCGACGCGAGACAAACTGGACGCGCTGCTGATCGTTGGAGCCAATCCCGTCCCCAAGCTGAAGGCAGGAGCAGAGGCTTTCTTCGGGACATTCGTTATTGTTCAGGATCTATTTCTGACAGAAACCGCGGCTGCTGCCGATGTTGTTTTCCCGGCGGCCAGCTTGTACGAGAAGTCCGGCACAGTCACCAACACCTTTGGCGATTTGCAGCTTGTGAGAAAGGCCGGTGATCGCGCGGGCGTCAAATCGGACTTCGAGATCCTGGTGCGCCTCGCGGATGCCATGGGCGCCAACATCAAGGCGCTGGTCCCGTTTGGCAAAGGCGGAGTCACGGCGGACCTTGGCCAGTCGCGCGGTGCTCAGGCGGGCGAGGCTGACCGTCACGCAGTTTGGCTTGAGGCGAACGGCATGGAGCTGCGGCTCAGCCCATTCGATCCGCTTGCACTTCTGGACGAGATCGAACGGCTGGTTCCGGGGTACAAATTGGACCGCGTGAATTTGTTCGGCGGAAACCCGTCAGCGACCGAGCCAGGGGCAGGGTTGGTTCAGATCTCGGCTCCCGGCGATGCCGGCGCCGTGGTTCCAGCGCACGATACTCTTTTCACTTCAGGAACGCTGGGGAATTACAGTTCTGCGCTCAGTGAACTCAAACAGCACCAGGCGCACGATGTAGCAGCATCCGCAGCAGATTAGGTCTTGTCGAAACGTGGTTTTGAAATGATGAGCAGGCAGCATACGAATCTGATTCGATTCCGCTCCGCTCAAGTTGACAGCACTAGAAGAAGAGGCTGAAGGCAAGTGACGATTTTAGAGTTTTTCCTTTGGAGCCTGCTCAAAGTGGCCGTGGTCACGGTGGTGATGCTGCTTGGCGTTGCCTACACCGTGTTGCTGGAGCGCAAGCTCGTAGGCCGCATTCAGAATCGCTGGGGGCCCAGCCGCGTCGGTCCTTTTGGCCTGCTGCAGCCGCTTGTGGACGGGGCCAAGTCGTTTCTCAAAGAAGATCTGATTCCGACAGGCGTCTACAAGCCGCTCTATCTTCTGGCGCCGATCCTTGCGCTCGGCTGCGCGCTCATCTCCATTGCGGTTATCCCGTTCGGCGAACCGAAGATCGGGCCGCATGGCTTTGACTTCTTTGAAATCGCCAACGTCAACATTGGGCTACTCGTCATTCTTGGCATTACGTCGATGGGTGTTTACGGAATCGCGCTTGCAGGCTGGTCTTCGAATAACAAGTATTCCCTGCTGGGTGCGCTTCGCTCCTCTGCGCAGTTGATCAGCTACGAACTCGCATTGGGGCTTTCTCTCGTAGGCGTCGTACTCCGTGCGGGATCGCTCAACCTGCGCGTCATTGTGGAGCAGCAGGCCACCAAGGGATTCCTGACCTGGAATATATTTGGCGGGCTGCAGTTTGTGGCGTTCTTCATCTACCTGATGGCGGCCTACGCTGAGACCAACCGCTCACCCTTCGATTTGCCTGAAGCTGAAAGCGAACTGACGGGCGGCTATCACACGGAATACAGCTCGATGAAGTTTGCCATGTTTTTCATGGCCGAATACGCCAACATGATCAACGTGGGTTGCGTCGCCACGCTGCTGTTTCTGGGTGGGTGGACGAGCCCGTTTGGCGACTACATTCCGCCGCCGGAAAATGTTTTTGTCCATGCGCTTTTTCCGATCTTCTGGTTTGTGGCCAAGGTGTTTTGTTTCCTCTTTCTTTATGTTTGGGTGCGTGGAACGTTGCCGCGCTTCCGGTACGACCAGCTTATGAATTTCGGATGGGGCGTTCTTATGCCGTTGGCCATCCTCAACATCGTGGGAACAAGCCTTTGGCTTGCCTACCGCTGATTTACAATCGGGAAGGAATTCGAGGAGTTGGCTTTCCTCACTTTAAGGTCCTTCCCCCTAACCGGCCGGCCTCTTTGTGGCTTTAGCCCGTACGCCAGGGAACGATGCACCTGATTCTGTTTCTCATTTTTGCCGGATTCTGCCTGGGTGGGGCCATCAACCTGCTGCTGCAGACCCATCCCATCAACAGCGCTCTCTCGCTGATCGTGGTGATGACCTCGCTTGCCGTGCTTTATCTGTTACTCGGCGCTGAGTTTCTGGCTGCGGCGCAGGTGATTGTCTACGCCGGCGCCATCATGGTTCTGTTCACATTCGTCGTCATGCTGCTCAACGCCGGGCGTGAGGAACGAACCCTGGGCAGCCGTGCGGCGCGCTCCATCGGCTTCCCTGCAGTGGTGGCAATTCTGGCCGTACTCGCCACCATCATCCTTCACTTGCAGGGCCTCGGCAACGTGCAAATGAGCGACGGCATCACCACCACTGACGACCTGAGCCGCGTCCTGTTCCACGAACTGCTGCTTCCGTTCGAGGTCACATCCATATTGATTCTCATCGCCATTCTTGGCGCGGTTGCGCTGGCCCGCCACGGCCACGGTGATACACCTAATGGCGGAGAAAGGACGGCCGGCAAATGAACAACTTCCTTTCTCAGGGTGTCCCCATCTCCTGGTTTCTACTGCTGAGCGCTGCGCTGTTCTCGCTGGGCGTTCTTGGTTTCCTCATCAAGCGGAACCTCATCACAGTGTTCATGTCGATTGAGCTGATGCTCAATGCCGTCAATCTCTCGTTTGTGACTTTCGCCCACGAGTGGCATGCGGTAAAAGGCCAGATTTTTGTCTTCTTTGTGATGATGGTTGCGGCCGCGGAGGCTGCGGTCGGGCTGGCCATCATTATTGCTGTCTTTCGCGCTCGCGCAACGTTGGCCGTCGATCGAATCGACCTGATGAAACTATGAACGTAAATCTACATCTCTGGCTGATTCCACTTTTGCCGTTCGCGGGGTTTCTGTTGAACGGAATCCTGGGCTCGCGCCTGCCCAAGTGGCTGGTGACGACGATTGCGCTGCTCACGCCGCTGGTTTCATTCGGCGTGGTGTTGAATGCTGCGCGATTCGTTTTTGGAATCGGCGGAGCAGCCAGTTCCCTTCCCTACATTGAGACCTGCCCCATTCCCTGGATCAATGCCGGCACACTTCATATCGATTTCAGCTTTGTCCTCGACCAGCTTTCACTCGTCATGCTGCTCGTGGTCACAGGCGTGGGCTTCCTCATCCACATCTATTCAGTCGGCTACATGGCCCATGAAGAGGGATATGCGCGCTACTTCGCCTATCTGAACCTGTTCCTCTTTTTCATGACTGTGCTGGTGCTGGCGGGCAATGCGCTGCTGATGTTCGTTGGCTGGGAGGGTGTGGGCCTGGCTTCGTACCTGCTCATCGGGTTCTACTTCAGCAAGGACTCGGCAGCGAAGGCGGGCAAGAAGGCGTTCATCGTCAACCGCATCGGCGATTTTGGTTTTCTGATCGGTATTTTCCTGCTGCTGGCCAACTTCGGCACGCTCACCTTTAGCGAAATTGCTTCGAAGCTGGTTGCAAGTCCAGCATGGCAGGGCGGAGTGCTTACGACCATCGCGTTGTGCCTGCTGCTAGGCGCTACCGGCAAAAGCGCGCAACTGCCTCTCTACATCTGGCTGCCCGACGCAATGGAAGGCCCTACGCCGGTTTCGGCGCTCATTCACGCGGCAACCATGGTGACTGCCGGCGTTTACATGATTGCGCGGACGCATGTGCTGTTTGACCACGCGCCATTCGCGCTCGGAGTCGTCGCCGTTGTTGGCGCGGCCACCGCGCTGTTTGCTGCAACCATCGGCCTTGTTCAAAACGACATCAAGCGCGTGCTGGCCTACTCCACCATTTCGCAGTTGGGCTACATGTTCCTAGGCTGCGGGGTTGCGGCTTACTCGGCAGCCATCTTTCACCTTGTTACCCACGCGTTCTTCAAGGCTCTTCTCTTCCTTGCGGCAGGTTCTGTGATTCACGCGATCGGCGGCGAACAGGATCTGCGCAAGATGGGTGGCCTGCGCAAGCATCTGCCGGTCACGTTCTGGACCATGACCGCAGCGGTGTTTACGATCGCTGGATTTCCGCCCCTGGCCGCGTTCTTCTCGAAGGATGCAATTCTCTACGAGGCCTTCCTGCATGGAACATTCGGAATGGCCCTCTGGTTTGTCGGGCTCGTGACGGCCCTGCTGACTTCGTTCTACATGTTCCGCCTCTGGTACATGACCTTCATGGGTGAATCGCGCAGCCCACAGATTCATCCGCATGAGAGCCCATGGTCGATGCTCGGCCCGCTGGTGATTCTCGCGCTGCTCTCGATTGGCGGTGGCTGGATCGGCATTGAGCGCTTCGCTGCTTTCCTTTCTCCTGCCGTTGGCCCGCGCGCGGCAGAGTCAACGATTCCTAACCTTGAACTGATGCTCAGCGCGGCGGCCGTGGCAGTCGCACTTCTGGGCTGGTATGTTGCTGACCGGCTCTATCGGCAGAAACCCGGGCAAGCTGCGGAACTCGCCGAGGCTCTTCCGGTTGGCTATAAAACTCTCGCCCATAAGTACTACGTGGATGAGATCTACGACGCCACCGTTGTGAAGCCGTTGTTCGGTTTCTCAAAGTACGTGCTGGGAGTGGTCGTGGATGTTGTCCTGCTCGGCGGATTGGCCTGGCTGCTGGGAGGGATCGCGATGTTCTCGGGAGCGATTCTGCAACGTTGGCAGTCGGGCAATTTGCGCTCCTATGCCGCATGGCTGGCTGCAGGCGCAGCCGCATTGTTGTTGTTTGTGCTCGTTCCGTGGAATTCCGTCTGGCCGGCTTCCGTGGACTTTATCTGGAAAGTGGCGAGGCATTGAGCATGAACGCGATCAACCAATCGATTCTCACCTTGATCCTGCTGGTGCCGCTGGCAGGAGCAGTGCTGGTAGCGCTTGTGCCCGACCGCGCCAAGCTGCCCAACTGGATCGCGCTGCTGACGACGCTCACGAGTTTTCTGCTCGCGCTCCATTTGCCGGCTCACTTCGTTCTCGGCCAGGGCGGCTTTCAATTCGAGACCAGCATCCCCTGGATTACTCTTCCGGGAAACGATAATCCGGCGATCTTCTACCACGTTGGCGTGGATGGCTTGAGCATGTGGCTGGTGGTGCTCACAGGCCTTCTGGGTCCCGTTGGCGTGGTTGCTAGCTGGAATGCCATCAATGACCGGCGCAAGATTTTCTATTCGCTTTTCCTGGTGCAGCAGACCGCCATGGTCGGCGTGTTTATCTCGCTTGACCTGATGCTCTACTACGGCTTCTGGGAGCTTTCCCTGGTGCCCATGGCCATCCTGATTGCCATGTACGGCCGCAAGGATGGCGCGAAGGCGGCGCTCAAATTCTTCCTGTTCACGTTTATTCCTTCCGCGCCGCTGCTGGTGGCAATCTTGTGGCTCTACGCACGCACTGGGAGCTTCGATTACGTCACTCTGCAGCTGTTGCTCGCGCATGGGAACTTCCCTGCCGCGGCGATGATGTGGCTGGCGCTGGCGTTTCTGTTCGCCTTTGCGGTCAAGGTTCCGGTCTTTCCGCTGCATGGCTGGCTGGCTGACACGTTCAGCGAAGCGCCGGTCGCTCTCGCCATGGTGGTCGCCGGCAAGCTCGGGCTGTACTCGATGCTTCGCTTTCACGTGGGGCTCTTTCCGGTTCAGGCGCGCGTGGCTGCTCCGTATCTCATCGCGCTTGCCGTTATCGGAATTCTCTATGGCGCATGTCTTGCGCTTGTGCAGCGTGACTTCTGGCGGCTCATGGCATTTGCCGCTCTGAGCCATCTGAGCCTGATCACGCTGGCCATCTACGGACTCACATTTACCGGCTGGACGGGCGCCGTGTACCAGATACTCAATCACGGTGTTGTCGACGCTGCGCTGTTCCTCCTGTTGGGTGCGCTCGAGCTTCGCTACGGCACCAGCCAGATCGATTCTTATGGCGGCCTTGCAGCGCGGCTTCCGCGCGCTGCCACATTCTTCGTCATCGCCACACTGGCCATGATCGGCCTGCCCATGCTCAACGGCTTCGTTGGCGAGTTCCTCATCCTTTCCAGCACATTTACGGGCGTGAGCCGCGGCTGGACCGTGGCCGCAGCGCTGGGCGTCATTCTAGGCGCAGCCTACATGCTGTCGCTGGTTCAACGAATCTTCTATGGGTCTGAAAGCAACCTCTCTCAATCAAAACCTGCCACCGATCTTCGCTTCGGCGAACTGGCAGTGCTTGCACCCGTCGCCCTGCTGATGCTGGCCATGGGTCTTGCGCCAACTTTCTGGACCACATCGATTCAAACCGGTGTTCATCCACCTCAATTGAAGGAAACCATCGCTTCGCCTCCGTCTGTTCATGCAATCCCGTCCCAAGCGGAGGTGCAACAGTGAATCCCGTGCCCGACGTATACCGCATCCTTCCTGAAGTCGTGCTTACGCTCACGGGCGTAGCTGTGATGCTTCTTGAATCGGTCTTTCCACCCAACTGGCCGCGCCGTCCGCTGGGCTGGGTTGCCGCGCTCGGAACCACCTTTGCCCTGTGGGCCAGCCTTTGGCAACTCTCTCTGCCCGCTGGAACCGGCTTCTTCGGCACCGTCGAGACGAGTCCATTCACCGTCTTCTTTCACGTGCTCATTTGCGGCATCGTTCTCGTTGCCTTGCTTCTGTCGCTCGATACGCTGCCTGAAGACAGCCACCATCAGGGCGAGTTTTACGCCCTCGTGGTTTTTGGCGCCGTCGGCATGTGTCTGCTTACCGGGGCCGTTGAATTGCTGCTGGTTTTCATTGCACTGGAGATCTCATCGATAGCCACCTACATTCTTGCCGGCTATCGCAAAGATACCGGCCGCGGTCCGGAAGCTGCCATCAAGTATTTTCTGCTCGGGTCCTTCGCTACGGGGTTCCTGCTTTACGGAATCGCGCTGATTTTTGGAGCTACAGGGACGACGCAGATTTATGAGATTGCGCGCCTTGCGCCGAATGCCGAGAATCATGGCCTGGTCCTGGCCTCGCTCGCGCTCATGCTGGTGGGGATTCTCTTCAAGGTTTCGGCCGCTCCCTTCCACGTGTGGACCCCCGATGTGTACGAGGGCGCTCCTTCGCCGGTGGTTGCGCTGATGTCAACCGCGCCCAAGGCGGCGGCATTCGCGCTGCTGCTGCGTGTGGTCTACGAGATGTTCCCCTCGCTCCACGATCTGTGGGCTCCCCTTCTGTGGATCGTTGCCGTGCTTTCGATGACGGTCGGCAATCTTGCGGCACTGCGCCAGCAAAATGTGAAGCGCATGCTTGCCTACTCTTCCATTGCTCACGCGGGGTACTTGCTGGCGGCCTTTGCGGGGCTTGGAAACACCGGCATCGCCGCAGCCAGTTTCTACACCGCCGCTTATGCTGCGATGAACGTCGGCATCTTTGCGGTGATTACTCTTGTGAGTGGATACGACGACAAGTTGCCGATGATCGACGACTTCCGCGGCCTGCTTTACCGTTCTCCGCTGCTGGGCGGTCTGCTGCTGTTCTTTCTCGTCTCCCTGGTCGGCATTCCATTTACCGGCGGATTCTTTGGCAAGTTCTACTCTTTCTCAGCAGCAGTCGATGGCGGAGCCGTCGCTCTGGCGATCATCGGCCTGCTGAACTCCGGACTGGCGGCCGCCTACTACCTTCGCCTTGCGCTTGCGGCAGCCGATCACAGGCCCTCCGCAACAGATAGCTCGACCGTGCCAACGCCGCAGGTAGGGGTTGCCGTGGGAGCTGCCCTTTTGCTCGCCGTTGCGGCGACACTGGTTCTCGGCATCGTGCCCGGCGAGGTTCTGCGGGCAGCGCAATCGGGAGCGCACACACTTCAAGCTCCACCTCAAGATATTGTTCCATCCGGCGATGCTGTTGCGCCTTAAGCAAGATGGATGCGAGGCGAGCCTTGAGGACTAACCACACTAACGGCGCGAACGAGGCGGGTCCCATTAAAGCAGGGCTCCTTCCGGTACAATCTGATCGATGAAGCTAGGCGAATTGGCAAGTCGGCTGGGCGCTGAACTACGCGGCGACGCAGAGTTGGAAGTGACAGGCGTCAAAGGGATTGAAGATGCCGGACCAACGGAGATCACGTTCGTAGCAAATCCTCGTTATACGGCGCTGGCGCGGGCCACACATGCCGCAGCCGTCCTGGTAGAGCCCGATTTTCAGGAGATTTCAGCCGCTACTCTGCGCATCAAGAACCCTTATCTGGCGTTCTCTCGTGCGCTTGGCCTCTTCTACCGGCCTCCAACCTATGCGCCGGGGATTCACCCGACTGCGGTCATCGATGCCACGGCTGAGATTGGAGCCGGCGCCCATATTGGCGCTTACGTCGTCGTGGGTCCACAAGTGCGGCTCGGACCTCACGCCACGCTGCTGCCACACGTCGTGCTTTACTCCGGAGTTCAAATAGGCAGCCACTTCTTCGCTCATGCTCATTCGGTCGTTCGCGAAGATTGCGTCCTTGGAGATCATGTGACGCTCGAGAACGGCGCGATCATCGGAGCGGACGGCTTCGGATTTGCAAAGAACGAGCTAGGCCAATGGGAGAAGATCCTTCAATCCGGACCAGTGCGTATGGGCAGCCGCGTCGATGTGCAGGCCAACGCGTGTATTGACCGCGCAACCGTTGGCGCAACTGAGATTGGCGACGGCACAAAGGTCGATAACCTCGTGCAGGTAGGTCACGGTTCGCGTGTCGGCGAGAATACTCTGCTCTGCGGGCAGGTTGGTGTGGCAGGTTCTTCTGTGATTGGCAGCAACGTGATACTGGCCGGCCAATCGGCGGTCGCCGGGCACTGCACCATCGGGGATGGGGCTGTCCTGACCGCGCAATCGGCCGTCTCCCACGATGTGCCGCCGGGCAAAATGATCTCCGGGTCGCCGGGGTTCGACAACCGCGTCTGGCTTCGCGCCGTGACGATCTTTCAGCGGTTGCCCGAGCTGCTCAATCGGCTTGACCGGCTGGAGAAACAAGTGAACGTTTCCTCATCCGCCGACACTGCGCCAGGCGCGGACCGAGGCTCAAAGTGACGTGTAGTGGAAGAAATTGGTTTCGTACAGTGGCAACGATCATGCTGCCAGTGCTGATCGCGGCTTCAGGCTGCCACTCCTATCACGTAGAGACCACCGTCGAGAATCGCACCGGCGCGGCACTTCAGCTTCTTGAGGTCGATTATCCGAGTGCGAGCTTTGGAGCCGACAGCCTGGCGGCAGGCGCGGACTTTCATTACCGTATTCAGCTTCAGGGGTCGGGCACTTTGAAAGTGCAATACACCGCATCAGGCGGTAAGCAAGTGAAGATCAACGGTCCAATGCTCTATGAGCGCCAGCAGGGCGCGCTGAGTATTGTCCTGCTGCCCGAGGGCAAGGCCGAGTTTGGACCGCATTTAACTCCGGGCTCCTGAGTTCGACATGGGGCATCTCCTACCGCGCCACCGTCATCTCCGCGGTGCGCACAGTACCGATGAAGATATGGCACATAGGTTGTAGGCCGCTGGAACGGCGACTCCCTCATCGATCGAACAGAAACGGCTAACGGCAAAACCCGCCGGTAGAGAGGTTGCGCCAGCTGCGTGGCCTTATTTCTCGACAGGAACCGCGGGCGTTGCCGGAACCTGGGACAGTACCCATGAGAATCTAGCACGAAGGTTGTAGGCCGCAGGGACGGCGGGCTCGTCGTCGAGCAAACCCAAGAGGCTAATGGCAAGAAACAATGGCCTTGAGGTTGCCGCAACATCCGTTGTATCAGCATTTGCCGAGACTGGCGTGCTCACGATACAGAAGTGGAATGTACATTCCCGTGGGAGTCCTCATACTTAATCAGTCGATCCTGAAAAACCAATAAAACATGCATAAAACCTGATGAAACTCGTTGTTTTTCGGTCTAGAATTTCCTTGAAGGTGAACCAAATAGCCTGAAA
>Ga0224554_1001263_pt1 | contig 16629 bp, 21 predicted proteins | sample 714S22024metaG_FD_180666 | JGI IMG/M metagenome (GOLD analysis project Ga0224554, IMG submission 180666) | Peat soil microbial communities from Stordalen Mire, Sweden - 717 S2 20-24 | ecosystem: Environmental > Terrestrial > Soil > Wetlands > Peat | place: Sweden: Norrbotten County, Stordalen...
GCCGCGACTCCGAGTAGGGATTTGATTTTGTTCATAGTTTTAGCGAATTATGATTATTGGGTACCCGATGAGTGAGAGCAAAACGTCAATCAGGACGAAAGCCATCAGGGCGATGATCAGCCAGAGAATGACCTCCTTGACGATCACGTTGACAAACGGAGCGATCTTGACCAAATAATACACGATGCCCAAGACCAACTCGACGACCACCAAAACCGCCAGCAGCCACAAGTAATGCTTGAGGTCGCCGCCGGCGATGACTACGGTTGATAATAGATGTTTCATGGTTCCTTTTGGATTGGTTTGATTATTGTTCCTGCTGCTGTGGTTGCGACCCTTACTGTGTTCCACTTGATGTAGGCAGAGTGCAGCACACCGATCAAGACCATCAATGCACCAACTGCATCAGTCCAGTCGCTGCCACTGACATACCCCTTGGCGATGATGACCCCACCCATGCCGGTCAAAGCATGGCGGATATAACCCTGGATCATGTCCCACGTGATGAACTTCATTAAAAACGCCATCATATTATTTTCCTTTCGGTTGTTTCACGGTTTTCTTAGTTCTTTGTTTGCCTCGTTAAAAACGATTGCCAACAGCACACAGGCAAAGGCCAGCATAAACATTCCGGTGGATATGACGGGAACACACACGGCAATCAGTCCAAACCCCATGCCTGATCCAATGAATATGTAGAGTTCAGTGTTGCTCATTCTATTTATTCCTGTTCATCAATGTGACGCGCCCTTCATTGCCACCAGCCAGTCCATCACCTTGCCAAGCACGATGAACGCACCCATAATTCCACCACCCATCCAGACCAAGCTCTTATACCGATTATTGTCCCCCACCAGCCCGTTCTTGCCTGTCTTGCCGTAAAGCGTGTAGTTATGTCGAGCCACCAAAGCCACCAGTCCGGGCTTGTTTAAGTCGAGCGGGTCGCCCACCAGCGAATGGTGAATGTCAGTCAACATCCTGTTGCGTTGCGCCTCCGTCAGGCAGTCCGGGCATTTAAGCTGGTCGCTCATATCTTTGTTACTTTCGTGGTTGTGAATTGGTCATTGTGTTAGTGCGCTGGAATTAACCGCACGCTCGCCGTCAGACTCGGCGCATTGTTGGTATAATTCACGCTGATCGTGATTATGGAATTTTGACCGCTTAAAAAGTTCTGCGGTATTACTGCACTCCCATCCAGATTGGTGATGGCCAATAGTTGAGTGGCCACGTTGACAGCATTGCTGCCCGTCCAAGTCTCTGGCACAACCCTGATGGCAGGGAGGGCATTCGTGATGACAACGAGTTGTTGCGCGTTAACTGCGCTGGCCAAAATGACCAGCCCGATGATTGTGAGTAGTGTTTTTTTCATATTGTTATTTGAAACATTGGTTCACTTCAGAAAAATTCTCCGGGTTGTCTTGAGCGTTTTGCGCACTGAGAGCAGACCCCAAGTCTGAACTAAAGTAAGGAAGATAATAAGCCGCCTGAAACCCTGCCGCTTGGCTGTTTATCAGCAGCACATTTGTTCCCGATATTGTGACGGTGAACTGCATGGAAAAATTGCCGCCAGTGAGTGGACTGAAAGTTTGGCTGATGCACGCCTCATTCACATCGTGCAACGAAATCATGTCGCCCGCCTGATACATGGACGTGTAATCATTCGTGACGCACAAGAGACTGGATATGACCATTGACGGAACCCACGGACATGAGTTGGTGATTAGATTACCATTCGTATAAGCATAAAAATCGTTGGTAAAGCAAATTGATGTAAGATTGCCACCACCAAGCTGCGCCATAGGCAGGTTGTTTGTCACAAGAACGCCGACAAGATTCGTTGCCTGATAGTTCGTCAATCCACTGGAGTTTCCAATAAACTGCTTTGAATAAACATACGCAACAGGATTACCAGAACTTCCTATTGTCTGGTTGCCCTGAGGGATGTAATTTCCATAACCGTCCCACACCCACTGACGAGTTCCTGATGTGCTATCATTTGGTGAAGTATCAATAATTATGGCTTGTGGAGCTGGCAGTCCTCCATTTTCCGTTCCCCCAATGAACATATTCATATTGCCGCTTCCCCAACTATCATAACCAAACAGGCTGATATCCGCTCCATCACTCCATCTCAATCCATAAAATTCACCAGCCTTTTCTGTATTTGAAGATACCAAGGTTGAGTTGATATTAGCCCCAAAGTGATACACTCCCGAACTGCCATTCTGCCATCTTTGATTGCCTACCCAAGTATTATTCAGATTTACATTAGGAGTGGTGGAAAATGGATAGTAAGTGGGACTGGTAGCACCACCATTGCTAAATCTAACCGTAAAACCACCCGGAGATATTTGCGGCAAACTAGAAGACCCTAGATAACCAGAGATACGGAATATTGTAGGATTTGGCAAACTAAAACTACACATATCTAGATTACACCCATCCAGACCAATAGACCCGGCGTGATTTGTGTCTTGGTATCCTCCATGCACATTATTCATTACAACAATAGAGTTTGTGAAATAAAACGCCGTTAGATTGGTGTTATTATTAGTGACAACTTCCCAATTATCATTAAACTCAATGTAACCTGAATTGGCTATAACGGCAATCTGCTTACAACCACCCCCATTATTACCAAAGATAGTCAATCCGTATGACCTGTCACATTGTATTGCGACAGTGTTTGTCTGTTGATAAAGAGTAGCTCCACAATCCAAAGCATTCAGGTCGTTGTTGCAAATAGTATTCTCATCACACTCTTGACCAGAACCAATAATAGTTCCACCTTCCTGGGTAAAATAAATCATCTGTGACCACGCATTGCCCAAAAAACACCGTTCAACTGTGGTTTGTAAAGTCTGCCATTCCATTATGTTAATACTGAAATTAGAAACGGTGCATTGACTTATGCTGTTGTTTTCGGTAAACGCACTACTAGTAAGTCCGTATCCTAAATAAATTCCAACAGAGTTTGTGTTTGGAATACTTGAACCGGTTCTCAGAATGGAAACGCCTTGTATTCTAAAACCGCAATTCCCACTGGCCGACGGAGTTGCTTTTATCATCGCCCCATTTGTGGAGTCGGTTGTTAGAGTTCCGTTTTCAAGAGTGGTATTTAATGAAGTAATCACTGGTAATAGTGATGGATATTTTATGTAATAAGTCTTGCCTAGCAAACTCCCTTCCAACCCATTACCAGAATTAAGATTGTAAAAGAGATTGGACACTGCCAGCGAGTCGTCAGTAATTCCATTTGCTGCTGCGTTCGTGGGAGTAAGAACACCAACCCAATTCGTCGCCGTCCCCGCCGTGTTTGCTTTCAACACGGGCACAGGATTGGTCAGCATCAACTGTTGCGCTTGCGCAATAGTCAGACCGCCGCCGCCGGTCCCGCCGCCCGGCCCGCTACTGACTCCGCCGCCCGCCGTCTGGGCGAAACCGGTTGAGAGTTGAGGGTTAAGAGTTGAGAGCAGGGCTAAAAGCAGCCCTGCCCTCATCCAACGACAAATTTTGTTCGTTCTCATAACATTCATTTCCGCCGTCCGCCTTCCGTCCTCCGCCTTCTGGCTTCCGTCTTACGCGGCCTGGCCGCCTGCATTGGTAAATGGCGGAGCGCCTACACCGCCCGCTGCCGGCACAGCCGCCGGGTTGGGCAGGTAGCCCCTCGTCCAGTCCACCTTGAGCCAACACACGCCGCCGCCGTCGGGCGCAGCAGCAGCAGCCGCCAGCGCCGCCGTGCTGTACACGCCCACGTACAAGCCGTTCTTGAATTGGTCGCCGCCGTGCGTCCCGATTGCCACGTAACCGCCGCCAGCCGCAATCGGGTAAATGATCGCCGGATAAGTGGCAGAGGGCGCGTGCGGCCCAGCGGCATCATCGCTCACCAGCAAATAAACCTGCGCGGCGCTGGTGGTGAACGCATACAGATTCACCAGCTTTTGGGGCGTGGTGAATACTTGAACGCCGTTCTCAAACGCCGTGCTTCTGTAATGTTGGTCCGCCGGATACGATATTGAAAACATAAGTCGCCTTTCCTTGCTCCTTGCTCCTTGCTCCTTGCTCCTTGCTTTTCCCCTAGAACGTTATTTTGGCCGAGCGGTAATCGAGCTTGTTGGTTACGATCCCCACGCTCTGCGTCCCGCTGCTCGTCAACAAATCCCACCGGAAATATGCCGCCCCCAGAAAATTCGTCCGGTTGAGCGCATTGAAATACGTGTTGGTTCCGGCAATGGGCGTAATGACAACCTGCAACGGCGTGTTCGTCGTGCCCGTCACGGTGTCATCGCTCAAATCAAAGCCGAGGGTCACATTACTCGTGTTCAATGCGCCCATCGCCGTCACCAGCGTAAAATCCACATTGGGCGGGACTCGCATCCAACCATTGATCACGATTAACCCGGGCAAATATGCCAGGCTGTTGTTCGGATTCGCCCCCGGCGATCCGGCCAGCGGCAGGTTGGCGCCCCACTGCACGTAATTCGCCACATTCGTGTAGCCGGGATTGTAATTGGGCGTGATGACGATGTTCGTGACAACATTGCTCGTCTGCACGCCGCTCAAATAATAGTAATTGGTGAGATACGTCGTATTTGTCACCACCCCCAACCCCAGCGGCAGGATAGTAAGTTCCGACTGCGCCGGAGCATTAAAGGTGAAGGTTACCATCGCCAGCGCAACCGCCGCGACGCCGATAAAATACCGCATTGAGTTTTTCATTTTCATACTGTTTGTTCTCCGTTTTCTCCGCGTAAACCGCGGTTTGCCTTGGCGCTGTTGGCGTCTTGGCGGTTAATTGGCTACCTTTAATCCGTTGAAATTCGCCCGTCCAAAAATCGAGGTCCAGTGCCTGCTTTTCCGCTCATAGCCCACCCCGGTTTTGCCGCTTACTGTTTTCACGCGGCACGATGGATTGTCTTTGAGCACGTCCTTCATCACCTCGTGCACGCCGTCCGATGTTTTGATCCAGTCCGGGTCTAAATCCCGCCGGTTCATCAGGTGAAAAAACATGTCCCGCGGTATGCTGGCCACCACCCGACCAATTTCGTTCCCTTCATTATCCACCAGCGGCAACCTTTCCATTGGCGGCGCGTTCTCGCTTTGCTGTAAAGCGGTTTTGTCAGCCACCAGCCGCGCCCTTTCGCCATCCACAAAAAAATCAATTAGCGCCCGGGGATCGTCCCCGGTCGCCCGGCAAAAATCTTCCACAGTTGTTATCGCGCCGCTCATTTTAACGGATTTGTCCAGTACCCAGCCCTGCGTGCAGGAGCTGGGCACTCGCGATAAACACGTTACTCCATGCTGCCTGCCGGCGGTCCGCTGGACGCGCTGCCCGGGCGTTTGCCCAAGCCGAACCATCCACTGCGCTGCTGCGGTTGTGACTGCCCTCCGACTTCCGTCTTCCGACCTCCGTCTTCCGGCCTTGCCGCATACCCTTCGGGCGGGTAATCCCCGGCCTTGTAGCCCGAGGCAACATACTCATTGAGCGTCGGTCCGTCCTGGCGCAACTGCGGCTGCGCATAAATTTGCGGGTAATCCTCGGCCCTGTTGCCTGCGGCAACCCACTGCTCAAGAGTCGGTCTGTCCGGGACCAGCGGCCCCAGATCGGATTCGGGGTAATCCTCGGCCTTATTCCCCCTGGCCAGCCATTCATTGAGCGTCGGCCTGTTCTGGCGCAACTGCGGCTGGTCCGGTTTTACCGTTTCCAACTGCTCCGCGCCGTGGGCATAATGGAACTTCCATTGCCTGCCCTTGTCATCCTTCACCGTCACGGTTTCGGGTTGCACCAGGAACACCGTCACCGTTATGTTGCGGGGTATTTGGCCGGTTTCGTCGGGACCCCTCACCACCAGCTTTTGGCCTACCGTAAGTTCGTGATATTTAATCATAAGAATTTCTGTTTTGTTTTGTTTTGTTTTGTTTGACTAAAGCCGGCACGGCCACATCCTAACCGTGCCGGCGCACCGCTCAACAAACCCCACGCACCATTCTACGTGAGAGCGTGAAAACCAAAGCCCATCGGGTTCAAGACCACAGGGCCGCAGTACGTCCGCAGCAGCTTCGTAACGCCGCCGCCGTCGTGCCCCAGCTCGTCGGTTTCAAAACCCGTGCCGAACCGCAACGCCAGTTTATCCTGGCTGATGATCAACCCGTAATTGGGTTTGGACATGAACACACGGTTGGCCCGCACAGCCGTCACGTTGCCGTTATTGTCCGTGGTCGTGGTACCGATGAAGTCGGTGTCCTTGATCAAAAACGTGCCGTAGTCCGTATAGACCACGTCAATGCGAGATCCCAGCTTGGTGTCCTTCATCTCCTGGGTGAAGGTGTTCATCTGGCCGGGCACTGCGCCCACCGCGGCCTGCAATGCCATCGGCTTGATCAGCCCCGTCACCGCCTGGCGCAGGCCAAGCCCGCACAAATACCAGTAAGTGCCGTTGCGCTGCGTCGCCTGGCGCAGGGCCAGCAACGCATTTTGCAGCAGGTTCTGGCTGAACGTGTCCGCCATTGCGCCAACCGCGCACGCGCCCGCCGGCGCATAATGCAAGTCGCTGGGCACGCCCAGCACCGCCGCATTGGGATTGGCGTAAGAGAGGTTATGGTCCACAAGGCTCTTGATGCCCGCGGCCACTCCGCCAGTGGCACCGCCCTGATCCACGTTGAACGTCTGATCGAAACTGGCCATCATGCACTCGATGCTCTGCTTGAGCATCACCATTGCGCGCACGCTGCCGGTTTTGCGAAAGCCCCGGCCTGTGCCGGGCATTATGGGCACCTTCTCGGCGATCCAGCCCGAGCCGTAGCCCTGCCTGAACGCCTGCCCGCCGTTGCCGATCTTGCGCCGGTTGGCGATCACATCCATTACTTCCGTTCCTGCCTGCAACGGATAATTGTCGCCGGTGCCGATTGCGCCCTGGGGCGGATTCCAACTGTCCACCTCGTGCCAAAATTCCGTGTTGCCCAACTCCTTCTCGCGCCGCGCCATGGTGAATAACGGCGTGGATGCCGGATCATACATGTCCAGCACATCGAGCATGTCCTCAAAGGGCAGATCCCGATACGCCGAACTGGCTTGTCTCAGTCCTGGTTCTGTCGTCAATGCCATAAAATTTCCTATTGTTTTGCCGTTTGGGCAAAACAACTGAACCTTTACCGCGTGGACGCGCAGCGTCTTTACGCGGTTCACTTCCCAAATCCGCGGTTCACATCCCCAACCCGCTCAAAACGTCCGCCAGGTTTTCGTCAGTGGGATGCGCGCCATACTTCGCCTTGGCCGCTTTCAATCCGGTCAGATCGCCTCGACGGGCGTTTCCGCCGCCCAGGTGAGGCAATGCTCCCAGCCTTGCCGCCGGACGAGCCGCTCCATTGGTGGGGCGAGAGTCCGCGCGGACCGTACCATTCCCGTTCTTCGCGTAAGCATCGTAAAGCGGGCCCAAGACGCGGTGCCCAATTATGGCCGCCGTTGACCAATAATCCCCGCCGGCCATGTTCCGCATAACCGGGTTGCGCCTCAGGTTCTGGCACATCGCATTTTCCTCACTATCCGCATCCGCAAGGAACGGCGCCACTTTCAGCACTTCCGGCCGTTGCAAAAACTTGCCGTAAGCAGTGCGCGCGGCGTTGATTTCCCTCGCCCGAGCAAGCTGGAGCGGTATCTGGCGCAGCTTCGCCTTGATGGCCTGCCTGCCTGCGCGCAATTCGCGCCCCATGCGGGCGGGAGTCCAGTCCGGCTGGCCGTTGGCGTCCTTGAGGTCCGCACCCAACGCGCGCAATCTGTCCGCCACGCCGTCCGGGTCAGAGCCAAGTTGCGAGAGCATGTCCTCTGCAGAATCCAATCCTTCCAGGTGCGCAGTTTCCATTTCGGAGAGCGTGCGCATGTCTAAAATCTGCGAGACTTCTGTCGGCCCAGGCTTTGCGCCGCCGCTGCGGAGCTCCTCGATTTGAGTCTGCTGAGCTTCGAGCGCGCCCAGCAATTTGTTGATCCGCTTTTCGAGATGCTCCCTGCCCTTGAACTCCAGGCGCTCACGCTCGGCTGTCTGTTCGGAAGTTTCCGCACCGGGCTCGGCTGCTGGTTCCGCCGCGGGTTCCGCCGCCGGCTCGGCCTCCGGTTCCGCCGGGGGATTTTCCAAAGGTTCAGTTGTTTCGCCCGGCGGCTGTTCGCCACCCGGCTGGTTTTCCCCGCCAGTCAATAACTGGTCGAGTCTGGTTTCGAGAGATGGATTTTCAACGGCTTCGGCCCCGTCTCCGGGCAAGGCCGCGGCTTCCGCGCGCCGCATTGGTTCCGCAATAGCTGGCATAGGTTTGTTTTCCGGCCCTTTGTCCTAGACGGGCCCGTGGTTTATTTTGTTTTCGGTTGACGGTGTCCACTCCGTCGCACGTGCAGCCATTCTGAACTTTCCGAGAAATTTGTGTAGTCGCCAAAAAGGACTAGTCCTTTCGGACTAGTCCTTTTGGGTGGTGTGCCTTGCAGTTTATCTCACCGGCACCAGGCCGGAAGCACAGGCGATTCTTACCGCTTGATTGTCCGACTGTATGCGAAGGCGCTGAAAAAGATTTGTGGCGTGTGCTCTTACTGTGTTTATGCTTATTCCCAATTCCGCGGCGATCACCTTGCGCGACTTGCACTCGGCGATCTTCACAAGAATCTCCCGCTGCCGCGGTGGCAGATTCTCCACGGCGTGCCGGCACTCCGCCCTGGTGTAGGCGTCAGTCATTTTGTTGCCCCAGCTTTCTGCCGCCGCAGTTGGTCGGCCTTCAATCTGGAGCGCGTGCTTTCCACCACGGTCGCAAATTCCAGCACGCCCGCCGCGCGATTGCTAAACACCAGACGCGCTTCCGGGCTGTTGGTTATTTCCATGCTCTGCGCGTTGTTGTTTTCAAACACAACAAACGCGTGATCCATCAATGCGCGATAAATCGGATCCTCGTCGCGCACGTTGGCAAGCACGTGATCGTTGGCTTCAACGTCCGGCAGTGGCCGTTCAGACAGCGCCGCGCCGCGCCGCGCCAGAAAACAACGCGCCGCGCGCTCGCACAGTTTCGCCAATGTTGACTTTTGTGTTTTCATAATGTCAGTTCCTTTTGCTTGCCCTGCGAAGCCGCCAGGCGTAGCAGGGTTGGTTAAATAAGTTGCCTTTGCCTGTTCGCCGGCCACGGATTCTTTTCCAGCCACCAATCTTCCACGTCCACTTCATGCTCCGTCCCCGACCATTTCATCGTGTGCGGGCACACGCTGCGCGGGATCCACAACCGCGCGCCGTCGCCGTTTTCGTAAAGCCGCGCCTGGTGACTGCGCGCCTCGCGCACAAATTTCAATCGCAGCGTCATTACTTCATCAACTTTTTGAGGACTGTAAAGCCCGCCGACACGCCGCGGCTGAGGCATCTTTTCGCCGCCCTTCGATATTTCTCCCGGGCGCGTTTCGTCGTGCCCCGCTTTTCCGACAGGCAAAGATTGGCCTGCGCCTCGTACAGCCAGTCAATCGCCCGTTCCAGTTGGAAGTCCGCGTTCATAATTTTGCTACTGACTGCTGACCACCCGCTACTGGCCATCCTGCCCCACGTCCTTCACGCCCAGTCTGCCCTGCTGTTTGCTCAAGACGGTTTCCTGGTAGCTGTGTTGCAGGCTGTCCATGTAGGTCTTGAAATTCTTCGCGTGCTCCTCGCTGGCATCGGGTCCGCCCAGCGTCACGAGTGCCTTGAACCGCGGGTTGGCGTTCACGATCTGCTGCGCAAACCCCATCTTCATGCGCGCCGTTGGATTCTTCTCCGTCAGATCCACACCCACCTGCGGCTTGTTGCCCAGCATGATGTTGTTCACCTCGTCGCGCGTGTCCTTGAACACCTTGGTCTTGTTCCCGGCGGGATCGTTGGCCACCTCCTCGTACAGGCCCGGGTCAATGTAACGCAGCAACAGGTTCAAAAGTTTCTCCAAGTTCATGCCCGTGGCGCCGCCCGTTGACAGAATCTGCGTTATCCATTTCACCAGGCGCTCGATATATTCGCCGTCGCCGGCGCGCACGTCGTAGCTGAACGTCACTCTGAACTTGGCCAGTAATTCCGGCGTCAACCGAGGCTCGCGCCCGATCACCGCCGTCAATTCCTCCTTGTCCATGTTCTGATAGGCCAGCACCAGCAGTTGCCAGAACGCCTCACCCCACTTGGCCAGCCAGCGCCGCACGTAGCGTTGCAATTTCTGCTGGCTGCGCGAGGGCACGCTGTCCGCCCGCGGCAGGCCGTAGTAATCTTCACTCTCCTTCTTGACGAGCTCCTGGAGCTTGAAGGCGATCTCCGGGTTTGCGCCACTCGTCAGGTCCAGCCGGCTCCACGGATTACCGGCTGCCGCGTTGACGATTGCAAACGGTCCGAACTCCGGCGGCAGTTTGCTCGCCACCGTCCCGCTTTTCAAAAGTGGCGGCGTGATGGAAAGCTGGCTGTAAATAAACGTGGCGTCCCGTTGCTGTTTGATTTCCATCTGGTTGGTCGCCACCAGGTCGGGCACGCCGCGGCTGTCGTTGGGCCGCCAGCCCGTCACCTCCATCAACAGGTGAATAAACGGACTGTGCTTGTGGCCCAAGTCCAGCATCCAGTGTTTGCCGTAGGGCTTTGCAAGTTCACTTTTCCCACCGCTGGCGTGCTCGCCGATCTGCCGGCTGAACACCGTGCAGAAGATACCCGGCGCGCCCTTCTCGTTGGTCGCCCAGTTGAACGCGTAGATCAGCTCTATGAGCATTTCGTTTTCGTCCAGCTCGTCCTCCACCGTCGTCTCGCTCGGCGTCGCCCGGCCCTTGGTCAACTTCACCGCCGCGGTAAAATCCTCATTGTCCCACTCCTCGGCTGCCGCGCGCTCATCCACCGCCCACTCAGGCAAAAGCACCCGCACAAAACCAAGCCGCCCGTATTTGGGATTGGCCGTCGCCTCGATGGGCATCACGAAGTGGTACCACGGACAAAGAACCGCCAGCTCAGGCCCCACGCTGCTGGTCTCCGTCGTCTGAAATTCTGCCTCGTTCGTCTCGCGCAAATCCCGCACTACGCGCCGCGCCTCTTTCTTCTTCATGTCCGGCAAAAACATCAATACCAATTCCGCCGCGGCATCTTCCTGTTCAGGATCCTTGATCATCTCCGGCGCGCTGGCGAGTAAATTCTGCCCCTGCTGCTGCGCCGCCGCTTGCGCCAACTTCTGAATCTCTCCCATCGTGATAGTCTGCTTGCGGATCTGCAAATCGCGCCGCCATGTCGGGTGCAATATCGCCCAGCCTACCATGCACATGATTTGCGCCGCGCGTTCCACGTCGTCAATCAACGCCTCCTGGAGCGGCCCGGTCTTGAGCCAGTTGGCCACCGTGCGGATCTCCGCCGCCTCGTCCATGTTCAAAGGCCGGGCGGTAATGGGGTTCACCTTTATTTCAGCCGCCCAAAACGCCGTGTAAAGCACGTCCACCAGGCTGTTGATAATGTCGTCGGCATGAAAGATTCTCGTGTCCGGTGCGCCATCGTAGGGCCGCGCCTCGCGCCCCTCCCTTTCGTAATCCTCGGCGTGCTTCAATCCATCCAGGCTTTGGCACCCCCAGCGCGAGTATCGGACCCGCTCCACCGTCACCAGGCGCGAGTCCGTGTCCCCGTCCTGGCTCCATGCCAGGTCATACTCTTTAATGAGCGCCTCAATGTTCGGCTCCTTTGTCGCGCGCGCCAGTTGGTCGGGCGCGCTGGGCCCCGTTGTGCTCACTGTTTCATCCGTCATATCAGTTGCCATAATTGTTCCTTCTCATGGTTGGTTAAAAATCCGCGTAATCCGTGGTAACTCTGTGAAAACCAATGCAACGCGAGCAGACTCCGGTCCTTGTCGCTTTGTGTTTAAGCGTCCAGGAACAGCCCCCAATGCAAGCGCGTGAATTTGTGCAGCCGCACCAGACACAAGTTCTTTCATGCAGCACGCGCTTCCCGTAGGGTCCTCTCTTCTTTTTCATCTCGCCCCCCATCCTTTCCCGCCCACCACTTCCGGCACGTCGGGATCGCGGAAGAATGCCGGCACGTCGAAGTTGTAGCGCGTTGCGTCCACGGGATCCTTTGCCGGACTGTCCGCCGTCCCGTCCCACATCTGCCATGCCCGCAGCGTATTCTTGCAGCGGTCGGAAATGTAAAGGTGCGGCTCGTTTTCGGGCGTCGTGCCCGTCGGCGGGTTGATGCCCAGCGCCGCGTTGGCCTCCGCCTGCTCGGAGTTGTAGGCCAGCAAATCTTTTATCTTGTCAATGTCCAGCTTGACCGTCTGCCGGATCTGCGCCGGGAGAAATTGCATCGGCGCATAATCCATCTCGCCGGGTTGCGCGCGGTCTTCCTGGCCGAACAATTCAAACAGCGTCACCCCGCCCTCCGCCGCCGCCTGCGCGGTGGCGAACGCGCGCGGATCACCCTTGCGCCAGATCGGCGTCTGTCCGTGCTCGCGCTCGCGCTCGCGGAATTTCTTTTTGTAATCACGGATTCCCAGCTTCGCAAACAACCGCTGACCTTCGCCGGCCTTCCCGTCAATCGTCACCCACTCGCCCTCCTCCATCCTGGGAAATTCATCAATGATGAACTGCCGCTGCAACCGGTCAACGCCCTTCCACTGCGCGAAGTAACTGCGCGCCGTCACCGGGTCGCACCCCATGTAGGTCGTCAGATCGCCAGCCTTGAGCATCTTCTCAATTCGCTCATGCGGTATCACGTGTACTGTTGGATCAAGGTTGGCGAGCTGACAGCCCGTTGTTTTCTCCGTCCACCCGAACAGCCGGACCAGCGCCTCCTCGCGCCCCTTGCCCGTGCAGGCCATGAACAGATCGGGCACAGCCGGGTTTTCAACATTGCGCGGCAGGAACGGATTCCAATGCGTCCACGTGAATATCACGCCGTGCTCGATGTTGAGCGGCTGCATTATGAACGGCATGTGTCCCGGCGGGCAGCCCCTCACGTAACTCTCCGTCAACTTCAATTCAGGAAACTTGATCGCCGGATTCACTCCCCCCTCTTTTCCGTAAAACCAATCGTATTGCATCGGCAGCGACTTGATAATGCGCGCCCCCTCCAGCGCCCGCGAACACACCAGCGTAAATCCCTCCAAACTCGTGAACGTCAGCAACACAATGCCCGCCCGTTTCCGCGCGCGATAAATCAGCGTGTCCACCAGGGCAATCGGCGCCGGCTCGTCGAACCAGACGAAGTCATATTCCGGTCCTTCAAAACTGTTCGGGTCGCGCATGTATTGCGCCACGGTTTTGAAGCTGCACTCCGACTGATTGGGCAGCATGAAATTTCCCTCCGTAAACCCCCCGCTCGGCGTGTAGTTTATTTTGATGACCTTGTGCCTCGGTTTCTTTTGCTGCATGTTCCACTCCCGCGCGTGCACCGGCAGGTACTTGTAAACCGCCCGTTGCTGATAATGGATGCTCGCGTCCTCGTTGGTCGCCACGCACAGCACGCGCTTGCCGCGTCCACTCGTCAAAATTTCTGACGTGATTTTCCCGCCGCCCTCCGTCTTGCCGCTGCCATTGGCGCCGAGATTGAAAATCACCTTCTTATTCTTCAACAAATGCCGCAGCGCGCCCCAGCACGGCAAATCCGGCGCATGATTCAGCGGGTCTTCATTCGCCTCGCGCACCATGCCCTCGTGCTGCTCCCAATAATTCAGCACGTTGCGGTACCCGCCCGGCCGGTCTCCCATCAAGGAAATCTTTTCCAACCCCAACGGCGGGCACAGCCGGTCAATCGTCGGGTGTGTTGTCCACACCAAAGGCGCTTCTACACCGGCGTTTAATGGTGTAATGTTTGTCATTTCTATCCGCCAACTTTTGGCGGCGGATTCCCCGCCACCAGACTCTCGAACGAAAGCGCCGCGCTCAGCGCGACCGTCAGACTGCGCGACAGTTCGCGCGCCTCATCGTTCGTAACAGCTTCCCCGAGATTCACCTTCATCCCAAGTTTGTGAGCCTGCACCCTGGCGTCCAAAACATTGTCCAGCGCCGCGGTAATCAGTTTTTCCGGTGTCGGTTTCATAAATAACATTTCGGCTTCTCACCCGGGTACTCGTGGAATTGCAACGCCGGCTTGCAGAAGTACAGCCAGCGGCTCGCGTTTTGATGACTGCCGGGCCATCGCTGTTTGCTCAAAATGAACTTTGCATCCTGCACCTTGAACAGCCCGTCAATTGCCTTCTGCGTTTCCGCGGCATCGTCCGGGTAGATCGCCAGCTTCTCTTCCAACTCGGCCAGCTTTTCGGCCTTCTTTTCGTTGCGCAACATGCCGCACACGTTGCTGGCATTGTCGGTCCACTGCTTGCTCCCGCGCACGCGGTCCTTGGCGCGGCTGTCGCTGCCCTTGTTTTCGTGCACCACCAGGAAAGTGTGCGCGCCGGTCTTCACACAGAAGTCAGCGAACTGCGACGCCGCCAGGCCTTGTGTCGCATAGTCGTCGTCGGCAATGCCGATGCGCATCACGCTGTCCAATATAAAAACTTCGCCGTTCAAATGCTCGCGCGCGTAGCGGAACGTGTTGAGCAGCTCGCGCCAGTCGGTGATCCCCAGGAAGTTGTAAATCAGCATCCGCTCGTTCAGCCAGGCCAGCGCACGCATTGCCTTCTGCTCGTTTTCATGGTTGCGTTCCAAGTGTCCCTCGCCCAACAGTTGCCGCGCCATGATCCACAGCGTTATTTCCGGTGGCACTTCCATGCTCGCCATCACCACCTTCTGGCCGGGTTTGAATTGTTGCGCGCAGACGATTGAGATTTGCCCCAGCATCGAGCTTTTGCCGCTGCCGTTGTCCCCGGTAAACAGCGTGCATTCCCCCGGGCGTATCCTCATTGGAAAACCAAACGGCAGATGGTAGCCGTAGTCGTCTTCCTTGTGGTCGAACCAGGCGTTGAAATAAGCGTCCCCAAAATCCGAAGGCGGGCACAGGTTTTTAGGACTGACCGCGCCGCGTTCCAGCAGCTTCTTCCATTCAAAATAATTCTGGTCAAACTGGGCAAAGAAGGCCTCGCTCGGCGCGCCGCCAAATTCCATCATCGCGCCCGCCTCCAGCACGTTCTTTTGGATGAGTCTTCGCGCCACGTATTTTTCCCAGACAATGTCCGCCCAATACGGATAGTTCCTCGCGCTCAGAACCAGGTCAATACACTCGCCCAAATACACGAACCCCCCCACCTGGTCCAACTGATTGCGGGATTTCAATTCGGCAGCCACCGTAATTGAATCCACCGCTTTGTTTTTGCCTAGTAGATATACGCAGACCGTCCAAATCGTCTGCCTCCGCAGATCGTAAAACACTTCATCATTCCCAAACTTCTCCATCAACGCCGGAAGAATTTCAAGGGGCAGCATTAGCACACACCCAATCAGCGCCTTCTCCGCCGCCTCATCAAACGGCGGCAGTCGGTCGAGGTTCTCTTTTTGGGTTGTCATATTTGATTTCCTTTTGTTGGTTGTTAAAAAGTTTTATTCCAGCCCTTTCAGCAGCGCAGTCAGCCGCGCAATTTCCGGCTCGTCGTTGAAGTGCCGCGCCACCCGCAGCATCTCGCGCAGCTCCGACTTGTCCAAAGTCACATCCCCGAGCGGCGCGTTTTTTTTCAAACTTTCCATTGCGTTACGCCGACGTTCCTTGAAATCGTTTTCAAAGTCCATCTTCAAAACCAGCTTCCACGCGCCCCAGTTGAACTGCCGATAGCCGAGCTTCGAAGCGAGCCAGTAACGACACCACTTCTCCGGGATCCCTGCCGGAGCTCCTATGGTCAGGTTGCCGGCGTACGCCGCTCCTTCAGCCTGAACTTCCTCTTTCGAAGGAAGCTCCGCGTAAGCGGAGCATGGAACCGGATCCGGTGACGGTTCCTTTAAGGTTCCTGATGGATTGGGGGACATTTGCGCAGGCGTTTGTCCGGGGGGCATATTGTCCCCCCCCTCTTTCATTGGGGTTTCTGGGTTGGGGGGGACATATTGTCCGGGGGGCATATTGTCCCCCCGGGGACATATTGTCCGGGGGGACATATTGTCCCCCCCCTCTTTCATTGGGGTTTCTGGGTTGGGGGGGACATTGAAACAGAGAACATGATACTCATTCACTCCACGTGTCCCCGTCTTGTAAGACACATCAATTTCCTTGAGTTCGTCGTGCAGCGTGGCGATGCATCGGCGCACGTGTCTTTCATCTATTCGCGCCATTCGCGCCAGCGTCGCATTACTCGGCCAGGCCTTGCCGTGTTCGTTGGCAAAGTTGGCCAGCATGATGAGAACCAACAGATCGGATCCTGTGGCCTCGCTGTTTTCAAATACACGATTCAATGCTCGTATGCTCATGGTGTTCCTCCAGGTGTAGTGCCAGCCGCTTGCTCCGCAGGCGACGCGGCGGTTTTTATAGATTCAACAGGTTGCAGTGGCGGTGGCCAGATCGGACGCGCCCCAGACCCCTTTACGGAACAAGCCCCGCTCGGCTCACCCATCAAGGCATTCCCAGTCGGTCGTCCGTCCGCACCCCCCCCCTCCCCCTCGGCCGCGGCCACCGACCCGGGCCAGTCGGCCATGGCTCGACCGCCTCGATGATCTTGTGCTCGGCATCGAATTAAGGTTACACAATCCTTCTTCTCTTCAATTGATACCACAAGATT
>Ga0224554_1001267_pt1 | contig 16591 bp, 17 predicted proteins | sample 714S22024metaG_FD_180666 | JGI IMG/M metagenome (GOLD analysis project Ga0224554, IMG submission 180666) | Peat soil microbial communities from Stordalen Mire, Sweden - 717 S2 20-24 | ecosystem: Environmental > Terrestrial > Soil > Wetlands > Peat | place: Sweden: Norrbotten County, Stordalen...
CCGACTCCAATCCCGCTTCCACGGTTGGCTCCATCTTGCTCGCCTCAGAGGTCTTGCTCCTCCTGCTTGTACCAACCCCAAGCATAAAACTCGAATCAAATGTGCGAAAGAAATCCTACGTTATCCGCCGTCGTCCCCACCCATGTACACTTGATTGTTCCTCTCGCCCGCACATGAACGCTCCGCCAGACCTCGACCTCCACTGGATGCGCCGCGCCCTCGAGCTCGCGCGCCGCGGCATCGGTGTCACCTCGCCTAATCCCGCTGTCGGCTGCGTCATTCTCGACCGGGCCGGCCAAGTCGTCGGCGAGGGCTGGCACGAGTACGATCTCCTTGACCACGCCGAAATCGTCGCCCTCCGCGAGGCCACAGCTCATGCGGGCGATCGCGTTCACGGCGGCACCGCCTACGTCACCCTCGAGCCCTGCAACATCACCGGCCGCACTCCGCCCTGTACCGATGCGCTTATCAAATCCGGCCTCGGCCGCGTTGTCGCCGCCACCATCGATCCCAACCCCGCCGTCGCCGGCCACGGCCTCGACGCCCTCCGCGCCGCAGGAATCGAAGTCGCCGTCGGCCCCTGCCAGGCGGAAGCCCGCCGCCTCAACGAAGGCTTCGCCCGCTGGATCCAGCATCAGCGCCCATTCGTCCTCATGAAGGTCGCGATGACTCTCGACGCACGCATCGCGCCGCCGCCGGCTCAGCAAACTCCCCACGCTCCTTACTGGATCACCAACGAACTCGCGCGCGCCGCCGTCCAGCCTCTCCGCTGGGCCGCCGACGCCACCATGGTCGGCGTCGACACCGTTCTCGCCGACGATCCCTGGATGACCGACCGAAGCGGTCTTCGCCGCCGTCGCCCCCTCCTGCGCATCGTTCTCGACTCCGCCCTCCGCATGCCTCTTGACTGCAAGCTCATCTCGACCGCGCAAAAGGACCCCCAGAACGATGTCGTCATCTTCACCGTCTCCCACGACGAATCGCGCATCCGCGAGCTTGAGAGCCACGGCGTCCGCGTCGAGGTCCTTCCCGCCGACGCAGGCCGCGTCCCGCTCGAAAAAGTGCTCGACAAACTCGGCGAAGAAGGCGTCCTCACTCTCCTCACTGAAACCGGCACGCGCCTCAACACCGCCTTCCTCGCCGCCGGCCTCGTCGACCGCCTTCACCTCTTCATTTCGCCGCAGATCATGGGCTCCGACGCCGTTCCCGCCTTCAAAGGTCTGCCGAGTTTCGTCCACACGACTGAAGTCGAAGTCGAGCGCTACGGCGACGACCTTGGCTTATCGTCGCTCCTGCTCGACCCCTGGCCGCCCGCGCAAAATTCCTAAGCCCATTTCGGACCCGTCAAGTCCAATACACCTGTCTACTCCAATACAATAGAAAAGTACGGCTCCGGATTGGCGCCCGAACTACATAATTGGAGCCGGCCTGCCCGTAGAGCGGCCTATGGCAAAACAGGTAGCGAGAATCGAACACTAAACTTCATGCTCTCCACTCCCCTCATCACGGCTATCGTCTCGCTCATCGGCCTCGCCGGCGTACTCGCCTGGCGCGTGCGCGAAGGCCGCAGCGCCGTGACACTGAAGAAAATCGTGATGCCGCCGCTCGGCATGGCCACAGGATTCTGCATGTTCATCGTCCCCGCCTTCCGTGTTCCTTGGGCCTGGGGCCTCGGCGCCTTTCTCATCGGCGCGGTCGTCTTCGCCTATCCGCTGCTTCTCACCTCTGACCTCCATCTTCAAAACGGCGTCATCATGATGAAGCGGTCGAGTGCGTTTTTTGCTGTCATCATCGTGTTGGCCGTTGTGCGCTACCTTGCCCGCGGCTTCTTTGACCGCTTCCTCACGCTCGAGCAAACCGGAGCTCTCTTTTATCTGCTCGCCTTCGGCATGATCCTCCGCTGGCGCGCCAAGCTCTTCTTCGCCTGGCGCACGCTCACCAGCAGCTCCGCCCCCACGAGCGCCCCAAACCCCGAAGAAGTGCCCGCCAACGACTAACCCGCGGAAGTTCCGCATCTCGCCCACCTCGCAACATCGATGCACCCCGCGAGAACCCGCCTTGTTGTCGGACCCCGTGATTGCGCGCTATGCTGCGGAGGCATTGTTGCGGCAGCTTATCGGGCCTTCACTGGCTTAATCGACCAACTCAACCCGAAAGCCGCGGAGAGGGCAACCTCACTATGACTAGAATCAATCGTCGCGAGATGTTGAAGATAGGCTCGGCCTGCTCGCTGGCTGCGCTCGCCACTGCTACAGCCTCACTGGCTGAGGCGCCTAAAGCAGAAGACAATCACGCGCCTGTGCCGCGCTGGGAAGTGTTTGAGCTGGCCCTGACGGGACCGTCCAGTGGAAACCCATTCACCGATGTTCAGCTTGCGGCGACGTTTACACTCGAGCACCGGACGGTGAAGGTGGATGGGTTCTACGACGGAGCAGGCGTCTACAAGATCCGCTTCATGCCCGACACTGAAGGCGAATGGACGTACGCCACCAGCAGCACCGCGCCTGCACTTTCAGGAAAGACGGGCGCCTTCACCTGCATCGCTGCTCTTGGCGGCGCACATGGTCCGGTCGGAGTCTGCAACACTCAACACTTTGCCTATGCGGACGGAACGCCATTCTTCCCCTTCGGTACCACTTGCTACGCGTGGGTGAACCAGACAGAGGCCGTTCAGCAGGAAACCTTGCGGACGCTGGCTGCGGCCCCGTTCACCAAAATCCGCATGTGCGTCTTTCCCAAGAGTTACGAGTACAACCATAATGAGCCGGCGCTCTATCCCTTCGAGCGCAACGCAGAGGGTGAGAGCGACTTCACGCGGCTGAATCCGGCGTACTTCGCCCATATTGAAGACTGCATCGCCGAGCTTCGCAAGATGAATATTGAAGCCGACCTGATCCTCTTCCATCCCTACGACCGCTGGGGCTACGCAAGCATGCCCGCCGCCGATGACGACCGCTATCTGCGTTATGTGCTCGCGCGCATGTCGGCCTACCGAAACATATGGTGGTCTCTGGCCAACGAGTGGGACTTCATGAAGGCCAAGTCACGTCAGGATTTCGACCGTTTCTTCCATATCGTGGAACAGAACGACCCGGTGTCGCACCTTCGTTCGATTCACTACGGAAACACGATGTACGACTACGCTTTGCCGTGGGTGACTCACGCTAGCCTGCAGACCGCCAAATTCGACTCTGCTCCTGAATGGCTGGAGGCGTGGCGTAAGCCAATCTGCTTCGACGAGGTGCAATACGAGGGAAACCTCAACAGCCAGTGGGGGAATCTTTCCGGCCCGGAGATGGCGCGCCGCTTCTGGCTCGGTGTAATTGCTGGCTGCTACGTCACCCACGGAGAGACATTTCTTGACCCCGACTTGCCTCTGTCGGCTCTGAATGAAAACAGCACGCCGGTTATCTGGTGGTCTCACGGTGGCAAACTCCATGGCAGCAGCCCTGAGCGCATCGGGTTTCTGCGAAAGCTGGTGGAAGAGACCGCCTTCACGGCAGGCAAAGATGCAAAGCGGACCGGGCTTGATGCACAGGTCGAACATGACTACTTGAACGCCTGGACCCTTGACTCGACTGGGACCAAGAAGCAAGAGGGTTTCTATTATTTCGATCTCCATGAGCCCATCTTTTATGAGTTTCCGTTGCCCGAGGGAAAATTCACCGCGGAGTACGTCGATCCTTGGGAGATGACAATGAGCCCGATTCCCGGAATCTTTGAGGGCAAGACAAAGCTCAAACTCACGGGGCGTCCATACCAGGCATTGAGGTTTCGGCGTGTGGAATGATCCCCGCGATCGCTGGACTGAGTCGATCACGGAGAGCGGATGTTTAGTCACCGAGTCTCTCATCCCTGCTCTTTAATCTCTGGTCTCTGATCTCTGCCGTTTATGAGACAATCGTCCGCAACGCGTTTCCCCCAGCAATTACCCGTCAAGGAAAACATCGATGCCCCAAGCAGCGGCTGCGCAATCGCTCACTTTCAACATCGAGCGCAAAGGCTCGACGGCCATCGTCCACTGCCACGGCCGCCTCTACGCCGGTGTCTGCAACAACCTCTACAACACGGTCCATCCCCTCATCCCCAACTCGAAGCGCATCATCCTCGATCTCACTGACCTCGCCTCGGTCGACAGCATGGGACTCGGCACTCTCGTTCGCCTCTACGTCTCGGCAAAATCCGGTGGCTCCTGCCTCGAGCTCATCAATCTCGGCAAGCAGGTCCGTGAACTCCTCGGAATCACGAATCTTCTTTCCCTCTTCGGCGATATGTGCGAAAAGGGCGTCGCAATCAAGTTCTGACCCGCCAGCCTGCAAAGCCAATCCGACAGCGGCCACCGAAGTGTCTTCCTATTCCCTGTTCCCTGTTCCCTATTCCCTGTTCCCTGTTCCCTGTTCCCTTAAAATCAATCCATGTTCACCGGCATCATCGAGCAGACCGGAACCCTCGTCAGCCTCACCGATCGCGGGGGTGTTCGCCGCATCACCGTCAAGGCGCCCGGCATCGCCTCTCGCCTGCGCGAAGGCGACTCCCTCGGTGTCTCCGGTGTCTGTCTCACGGCTCTCGATCCCGACCCCACCTACTTCCACGCCGATCTCGCCCAGGAAACGCTCGACCGCACCTCTCTCGGCTCTCTCGCTCCCGGCGCCAACGTCAATCTCGAGCTGCCCACCACCGCCGGCAGCCCTCTCGGAGGCCACATCGTTCAAGGCCACGTCGACGGAACAGGCGTCCTCACAGCGCTCGACCCGGTCATCCCCGAATCAAGCCCGCAATTCCACCGCGAGACAACCGACTGGACACTCAAAGTCCGCGTTCCCGAAAACCTCCGTCAGTGGATGGTCCACAAAGGCTCAGTCGCGGTCGAAGGCATCAGCCTCACCATCGCGACCGTCATCAGCGATGAGATCGCCATTGCAATCCTGCCCCTCACTTACTGGCGCACAAATCTCCATACGCTCGCCATTGGCGCGCCGGTAAACATCGAAGCCGATGTACTGGTCAAGCTCGCCGCCATGCAGATGCAATCCGCGAAGAAATCGGAATTCGACCTCACGGCAGCGTGGCTGGTTGCGAACGGCTATTGATCAGGCCCGCGCGGCAAAATCTCCGGTGGCGCAATCTCGATCCACCGCGCCTTATTCGACTCCTTGCCCGAATCCTTGCCCGACTCCGGCCTGCATTCTGCCCATAGCGCGTAGATTTCCTTCTTCGACACTCCCCACGTCTCCACAAGCACTGCGCTGCCCCCATCCGCTCCGGTGTAGCGCTCGCGGCACCACAGAATGAACGGCACAAACCGGCCGCCCTTGCGCATCGTGAACCAATCAATGATTTCGTGCGGCGATTCACCAAAAACATTCTCGGGCGTCCACCAGAACCGAACCGGCCCTTTAGCCGAAAATTTCTCCTCGATGCAGGTGCCTCCGGTTTCACGCATCGCGCGCACGAATTCCGCCCACCCGATGAACCTTCCTTGCGACTTCATCAGCGACTTGAGCGCGTCCTCGCGGTGTTGCTGTCTCCATCGAACAAGAAATGCGTAAGGCATCGCAAAACAAGCGCCAACAAACAGAAAAGGGAGCATCAGCAGCCCGAGGATCGCCGCGAAATACCCGGTCCCCAGTTTCTGGTCGCGCAGGTTTTCCGATTCCGGCATTTGCATCATCGCCGCCCCTCATGGCTTCGTGGCGAGTTTCGGCGGCGCCATTACATAATCGTCGCCCACCCGTGCCAGAATCTGCGCCCGCCGATCCGTCAGCAGCTTCAGCCGCTTCGTCACTTCGATAAATTCCTTCTTCTGGTCCGCCGTCAGCCCCGCGCTCCCCTGTCCCGGCGTTGCGCCATTCGCGCCCGGCTCGACCTCGGCATTCGGCCCGCCCACCGGCACCTCTGCTTGCGTTGTATTCGAACCCGCCAGCTTGTTCAACGCATCCAGCCGCGCCTCCAGCGCCGGAATCTCCCGGTCGATCAGCACCGGCCGAATCAACGGCTTCTTTTCATGTCCCGCCGCCAGTTCGTTGCGGTTGTTGTCCTCCCAAACCGGCAAAACACCCACATGCCCCAGCTCCACGCGAATTCCCGCCGGTCCGTAATCTCTCTTCACCGCTGAAAACAGCCCGATCATCTCGTCCCGCGGCTCGCCATTCGCGTCCGGATTCAGCCCATCCACATAGCTGCGCGACTGGTTCGACAAAAAATTCCCCATCGAATAAAAAATCACCGTGTCGCGCCCATCCTGCGTCTGGTAGGTCTCAATCGGCTGCAGCGCGTGCGGATGCCCGCCCACAATCACCGTCGCTCCCGCCTCAAGCATTTTGTGCGCCAGGTCCACGTCTTCCGGCCGCGGCGCAGTCGCGTATTCGATCCCCCAATGCACGCTCACCACCAGAAGATCGCACTGCGCCTTCGCCGCCTTCACCGCCGCCAGCACCGTCGCCTCGTCCGCTCCCGGCGCGCCGTTCGCCTCGCCCGGATACGGATAGAAATTCACGTGCGGCTGGTCATCCTTGTCCGGATTCCGGTTTCCATTCAGCCACCGCGTCATCCCCAGCCAGCCCACCTTGATCCCGTTCGCCTCCGTAATCACTGGCTGCCACGCGGTTGCCGCATCGTCGCTCGTCCCCGCAAACTCGAGCCCCACTTCCTTCAAGTGCTCGCGGCTCTCTTCGAATCCCGCCCATCCCTGGTCCATCACATGGTTGTTCGCGAACGACACAATTTTGATCCCGCTCGCCTTCAGCGCCTCGGGCAGCTCCACCGGCGCGTCAAACAGGAACGCCTTCGTCCCGCGCGAGTGCGTCGGCGCCTCCGGCGTCTCTAGGTTCACAAATCCAAAATCCGCGCCCTGAAATACGTCCGCCACATCGCTGAACAGCGCAGCCCACCCCTGCTCGCCGTCGCCCGCGGCTGCAGCCGACGCTTTCACCGCCTCGTGCGGAATCACGTCCCCCGCCACCGCAAAATTCACCTGCGCCAGGTCGTGCGGATAGGGCGCAACCACCGCCGCGTGCAGTCTCCCGTGCAGCGCCGGAATCAGGACCGTCGGAATCAGCGCCGCGCCCACCGCCAGCACCGGAATCGCCCCAGCCATCCACCGCCAGCGCTTGCCGGGACCACCCCAAACGGCGCCACGCGTCCCCACAGCGACACCCGGTCCGCGCTGCGGTCCAGCACCTCTTCCGATTCGACGACCACTCCAAACCGAGTCCATCATCGACGCTTGCCCCTCGCTCCCAGCCATCTCAACCCGGCCCGTCTCACCATACATAACCGGGATTGGTCCCAGCATACAGGCACCCTTCCTCTCCCGGCCTCAAAACCTCCGCCCCGGTATCCGCTTTGCCTAGAGCACGTCGACAGGTGAGCCCCAACCCCGCGAACGCCCGGCCCCTTCTGCTCGTCTATCTTGCAGTTAAGACTGTTACCCTTGATTTGGAGCATTCGTTCGAGGATTCCCGGCTGCGCCTAGGGTGTGCAACCGGCAAGCGCGACCATGACAGATTTCGTCATAAAGCTGGCCGATGAGCGTGGCCACGTGCAGGAGCAGGTCCAGTCCGCGGCCACGGCCGAAGAGCTGCGCGCCCGTTTCTCCCATGCCGGCTATCACGTCTTTTCTGTCCGCGCGCGCGGCAGCATTGGCCTCGGCCGCCGCAAAATCAAGCTTGAGCCGTTCCTCATCTTCAACCAGCAGTTCCTTACCCTTATTCGCGCCGGCCTGCCCATCCTCGGCTCCATCCAGATGCTCGGCAAAATCCAGAAACAAGCCTCCTTCTCCAGCCAGTTGGACGACGTCGCCAGCCGCGTCAAGCGTGGCGAGGCTCTTTCGGCAGCCTTCGAGGCCCAGAGCGGCTTCCCGGTCATGTACACCACCACGCTCCTCGCCGGCGAGCGCTCCGGCAACCTGACTGAAGTCCTCGACCGCTACGTCAACTTCCAGAAGGTCGCCCTCACCCTGCGCAAGAAGCTTGTCGGTTCCCTCATCTATCCCTGCGTGCTGCTCGTTCTCGTCTTCTGCCTGCTCATTTTCATGTTCACGGTCGTCATTCCTCAGTTCGCTAAGCTCTACGACCAGCTCGGCAGCAAGCTCCCCGCCCTCACCGTCGACCTCCTCGAATTCGGCAAATGGATGCAGCACAACATCCTCTGGCTCGCGATCGGCGCTCTCATCGCCGGCTTCGCCTTCTATCGCTTCGCCATCACCGAGCGTGGCCGCGACTTTGTCGACGGTGTCCGCGTCAAGATGCCGGTCTTTGGCAAAATCTGGCTCAAATATCAGGTCGCTCTCTTCGCGCGCACGCTCTCCACGCTGCTCACCGGCGGCCTGCCGCTGGTGCCCTCTCTTGAAACCGCTTCCCGCTCCATCTCCTCGCGTCGCGTCTCCAAAGCCATCGAAGCCTCGATCGTCACCGTGAGCGAGGGCAAAAACCTGGCCGATTCCCTCACCAAAACCGGCGTCTTCCCCGATCTCGCCGCGGAAATGATCGCCGTCGGCGAGCAAACCGGCGCTCTGCCCCAAATGCTCAACTCCGTCTCCGAGTTCTTTGAGGAAGACGTGGCCAATGCGCTCGCTGCCGCGCTCGCGCTCATTGAGCCCGCCATCCTCGTCCTCATGGGTGTTGTCGTCGTCTTCATTCTCGTTTCCCTCTACCTGCCCATCTTCTCGCTTGGGCAGACCACTGGGATGTAACTGCTCCCGCATTAGGAGAGTTGTTTTATGGCCGAAACCAACCCCGATACCAACGTTATTACGCTCCCTGTTCCCGGCAGCCCCGATTTGCGAGTCGACGAGCGCGCCAACGCCGAGGCCCTCGCCCGCCGCTATCATGCCGAGTTTGTCGACCTCAAGAACTTCAAAATTCAGCACGAGCTCCTGCGCACCGTCCCCGTCGAGCTCATGTTCCGCTACAACTTCGTCCCCATCGAGCTGACCCCCGACACCCTCATCATCGCCGTCAGCGACCCTTCGCGCCTCATGGTTCTCGATGAGATCGCCGGCCTTCTCGGCGCTCGCATCACCGCCCGCGTCGCCACGCTCTCGCAGATCACCGATCTGCTCAAGAAAACCGAGCAGTCGCAGCGCGTCCTCGACGAAGCCAGTGAAGGCCTCACCTTCGACGTGCTCACGGGCGACGAAAACTCCGATGAAAACATCTCCATCGAGAAGCTCACCAGCGACACTGAAGACATCAGCCCCATCATTCGCCTCGTTGACACCACCATCTTCACCGCACTCGAGCGCCGCGCCTCCGACATCCACATCGAAAGTTACGACGACTCCGTCCACGTCAAGTACCGCATCGACGGCGTCCTTCAGGAAGCCATGGCGCCCATCGCCCGCGAGCACCACGGCACCATCCTTGGCCGCATCAAGATCATGAGCGAGCTCGACATCGCGGAAAAGCGCGTCCCGCAGGACGGCCGCTTCCGCGTTCGCTACAAGAACCGCCTCATCGACTTCCGCGTCTCCATCATGCCCACGATCTACGGCGAAAACGCCGTCCTCCGTGTCCTCGACAAAGAATCGATGAGCGAGAAATTTAAGAACCTCACGCTCGATGTTGTAGGCTTCGCCGAAGAGGACCTTCGCCGCTTCCGCCGCTACATTCGCGAGCCATACGGCATGGTTCTCGTCACCGGGCCTACCGGCTCCGGCAAAACCACCACCCTTTACGCCGCACTGAACGAGATCAAGAGCGACGAAGACAAGATCATCACCATCGAGGATCCGGTCGAATATCAGATTCGCGGCATCACGCAGATTCCCGTCAACGAAAAGAAAGGCCTCACCTTCGCTCGCGGCCTGCGCTCCATCCTCCGCCACGACCCCGACAAAATCCTCGTCGGCGAAATCCGCGACCAGGAGACGGCGCAAATCGCCATCAACTCCGCGCTCACCGGTCACCTCGTATTCACGACCGTCCACGCCAACAACGTCGTCGACGTCCTCGGCCGCTTCCTCAACATGGGCGTCGAAGCCTACAACTTCGTCTCCGCGCTCAACTGCATCCTCGCCCAGCGCCTGGTGCGCACCGTCTGCGAGTACTGCGGCCACACTGTTCATCACAGCGACGAATTCCTCCTCTCCAGCGGCATGGATCCTGCCGAGTGGCGCGACTTCGACTTCCGCGAGGGCTCCGGCTGCATGGAGTGCGGCGGCACCGGCTATCGCGGCCGCACCGCCATCCACGAGCTACTCGACCTCACCGACACCATCCGCGAGATCATCCTCGCCAAAAAACCCACCTCCGAGATTCGCAGGCAAGCGCAAAAAGAGGGCATGAGCTTCCTCCGCGAGTCCGCCATCGAGCGCGTTCGCCGCGGCGTCACTACACTCAAAGAGATCAACAAGGTTACATTTATTGAGGCGTCACGCTAGTGCCACAGATGTTTAGCAAAATTCGCACCACCCCGCTGCCCGCTGGCCGTCCGCCGGTCGCCGTCGAGATCTCGCCCGAAGGCGTCCTCGTTGCTGCGCGTCCCGCCAAGCGCGGCGCATCCGAGTTGGCGCACGGCCACGTCTACTCATTCGTTCCTTTGCCCCCAGGCGCGATCGTTCCCGGCATTGAAGAGCCCAACCTGCGCGCGCCCGAAGCCGTCACCGACGCCATCCGTTCCGCCCTCGACGACGTCTCCCCCCGCACCCGCTCCGTCACCATCGTCCTCCCCGACACCATCGTCCGCGTCTTCGTCCTCGACTTCGATACCCTCCCCGCCAAAGCCGCCGAGGCCCTCCCTGTCGTGCGCTTCCGCCTGCGCAAGATGGTCCCTTTCGAAGTCGAGCACGCGGGCGTCAGCTATCAGTTGTTGTCGCAGACCGAATCCGAATGTAAAGTCCTCGCCGCCGTCGTACCCGGCCCCGTCCTCGCCGAGTACGAAGCCGCCGTTCGTGCCGCCGGCTATGAGCCCGGAGCCGTCCTCTCCTCGTCGCTCGCCGCGCTCGAGGCCCTCGACTCCATGGAAGCCATCATGGCCGCCAACCTCAGCGCGCACGCCATCACCACCTCCATCGCCAATGGCCAGGAGCTGCTCCTCTACCGCACCCTCGACCTTCCCGATGATTTCACGCAGCGTGTCGCCGAAATTCAGCGCAGCATCGCCGTCGCATCCGCCTACTTTGAAGACAAGCTCGGTTCGCGTCCTCGCACGCTCTACTACGCGGGAATTCAGGACGCCGCCGAATTCGCGGCCTCCATCGACGACCCCGGCCTCTCCGTCGTCGAATGGGCCTCGCGCCCCGATGAAGGCGCCATGACCGCGCTCCCTCAAATTTGTTTTGCCGGCGTCGCAGGCGCGCTGGCCGGAGCGAGCTGAATCATGCGCATTACGATCAATCTCGCCTCCCGTCCCTACGCCAATCTCGGTCCGGCGCTCAAGCGTCTGCGCATCGCCATGGCGGCGCTCTTCGTGCTCTGTCTCCTCTTCTTCCTCGGCCTCCATCTCTTCGACCGCCAGGCCAATGATGCGCGCGCCCGCGACCACTCTCTTGACGGCCAGATCGCCCGCGTCCAGGCCGAGCGCGCGGCCGCAGAAGCCATGATGCACCACCCCAACAATGCTCAGGTCCTCATCCAGGCCGAAGCTCTCAATCGGCTCTTCGACGAGAAAGCCTTCTCCTGGACCCTTGCGATGGAAGCCATGGAGAGGGTGCTCCCCGGCGGCGTGCAGGTCACCTCCATCGAGCCCATCCGCGCCGAAGACGGTCACATCACCGTGCACGTGCGCGTCGTCGGCCCCCGCGATCGCGCCGACGAACTCGTCGCCAACCTCGAGCGCTCCCGCCGATTCCTCCTGCCCCGCATCGTTGGCGAAAACGCCGAGTCCAGCAACAATCCCTCGCAGCGCCAGGAAGCCATCAGCATCTCCAACCGCTTCGACTTCGACCTGCTTGCCGACTATAATCCGCCCACGTTAGAGGAAGTACATGTCGCTGCCAGGCCCGCGCATAAACCCTATTCGACAGTACCCCTCGGCATCGCCAACCCCAATCGTTCGCCAACCGCTCCCGGAGTCCCGCAAAGCAACGGCCGCCCGCCCTACACAGGACCCAAACGTGGAGGTCCGCAATGAGCGCTGACGGATCATCCTCGACTTGGCGTGAGCGCCTGGCCTCTCCACTCACCTGGCACGTTGCCGGCTTCGCCGTCTTGCTCGTTCTCGCCATCGTCCTCGCCGTTCGCCTCGGCTTGGACTGGGCTGCCATGAACAGCAATTCCGGCGACGTCCTCGCCGGCAAGCAGATTCAGTTGAAGGCCCTTGAAATCCAGACGGCTCCACTTCGCGGCCTCGATCAACGCGTCGAAAAATCTCGCCAGCAGATTGACGCCTTCTACAAAAAGCGCATTCCGCCCGATTACTCCCTCATCTCCACTCGTATCGGCGAATTGGCGGTCTCATCGGGCGTCCGCCTCTCGCGTGTGCAGTACGCGCAGGGCAAGCCCGGCTCCGCCCTCACTGAGATTTCCATGGACGCGGGCATCAGCGGCGACTATCGCGCAATCATGCATTTCATGAACAGCCTTGAGCGCGATCAGATCTTCTTCATCATTCGTGGCATGTCGTTGACCGGCCAACAGGGCGGCCTCGTCAACCTTCGCCTTCGCGTCTCCACCTGGCTGCGCCCCGCCGACGCTGCAGCCAGCGGTCTGCCTATGGCTCCATCTCCCGGCGATGAATCGCCCAATGCTGCCGCGCCGGGCAAGGAGGGCGAGTAATCATGGCCCTCGCTCTTGGAACCGAAAACAAGCGCCAGGTGATCATCGCGAGCGTGCTCGCCGTTATCCTGCTTGTTTGCGCCTTCTTCGTCTACCGCATGTTCTTTGGATCATCTTCGCCGGCCGACTCCGGTTCCGTGCCCGTCGCGCCCGCGCTGCAAAACCCTCCCGCCCCAACCGGCGCATCGTCCGGCAAACCCTCTGCATCGGGTAACGAGGCGCAGCGGCTCAATAACGCAGGCATCGATCCCTCCCTCCACTTTGACAAGCTGGCGCAGAGCGAAGACATCGAATATTTGGGCTCCGGCCGCAACATCTTCTCCGCCGAGTCGGCCCCCATTCCCATCCCCAAGGCCATCGCGTCGGCCCGCCCCGACGCCCAGGCTGCAGCCGCGGTAAATACGCCGCCGCCACCACCCAAGCCTCCGGCCATCGATCTCAAATACTTCGGCTACTCTCAGGACGGACAAAAAGTGCTGAAAGCATTCTTCGCCCGTGGCGACGACATCTTCATGGCAAAAACCGGCGACATCGTCGACCATCGCTACAAGATCGGCGTCATTCGCCCCCTCAACGTCGAGATCACTGATCTCGCTTACAACAACACGCAGACGATCGCGATTTCGCAGCCCTGAATGGCATCATGACTCCTACCTTTCCAATTCCCCGCGCCTTTCACTCCGTGCCTCTTCGCTCGTCCTCCGCGCTGGGTGCCCCATCCATTCCTCGGAGTTGCGAAGAACGGTCGCGGAAAGGGTGGGTGCCACTGAGCGCTTCACATCGCGCTCGCAAGCCCATCCCCGCCGCCGAGCAGGGCTACGTCATGCTCATCGCCATCTTCCTCATGGCGCTCCTCGCCCTCTCGCTCACCATCGCCGCGCCCAAAATTGCCCGCTCCATCCAGCGCGACCGCGACCTCGAAACCTTTCATCGAGGCATGCAATATCGCCGCGCCATTCAGCTCTACTACCGCAAATTCAAAGCCTACCCGCCCAACATCCAGGCGCTCGTCGAGACCAACAAAGTCCGCTTCCTGCGCAAGAAATACAAGGATCCGATCACCGGCCAGGACGACTGGAAGCCTGTCATGTTCGGCCAGAACAAAACCCCCACCGCTATGGGCTTCTTTGGCCAGCCGCTCGCCGGCAACGCATCCACTCTCGCCGGCACCGGCCCCGGCGGCGGCGGCGGCTTGCAGGGAGGCACGAATAGTAACGGCAGCGCCTTCGGCGGAACCTCCTCTGGTTCGGGCTCGATATTCGGCCCGTCCGACTCCGGCAATGGTCAACCGCCGTCCGCTGGTGCGTCCGGCTCGACCGACAACTCCGGCGCAACCGGATCCACCGGCAGCCCTTCTTCAGGAACGACCTCCTCGGGAATATCAGGCGACGCCACAAGCGCTGCAGCCGCCAGTCAAACCTTCGGCGGCGCGGGCATCATCGGATTTGAGCCTGCCAGCCCCAAACAATCCATTCTGATTTACAAGAAGAAGAATCACTACAACGAGTGGGAGTTCACCTACGACCCGCTCTCTGACGCGAAAACCGTCAGCGGCGGCAGCACTGGCCTGAACGGCCAGTCTGGCACTGGCCAGTCGGGCACCGGCCAGTCCGGCTCCGGCCTGTCTGGCGGTGGCGGAGGCCAAGGCGATGGCGGAAGCCAGGGTGGCGGCGGTGGCCAAGGCAGCGGGGGAGCCCAAGGCAGCGGCTCCGGCCCTGGCGGGTCCATGCCGCCCGAAACCACGCCGCAGCAGTAGGGGTCCCACGCGACGAATCACTCGTGGGTCCGCCCCGAATCCCGCGAAATCTCGACCCCACAAACGCAAAAAGGCCCGCCCTCCCGGGCGAGCCTCTGATCTTCGGTCTTCTTGGTCCCTTGTTCCCTCGGTCCCTTGTTCCCTGCTTTTCTTACACCTGGAACGACGAACCGCATCCGCAGGTCGACTTCACCTGGGGGTTCTCGAACTTGAATCCAGCCGCTTCCAGCGACTCCACGTAGTCCACGGTGCAGCCGTTCAGGTACATCAGCGAGGTCGCGTCCACGAAGACCTTCAAGTCCTCGAAATTGAACACTTTATCCATCATGCCGCCCTGGTTCTCAAAGGCCATGGAGTATTGGAATCCCGAGCACCCTCCGCCCACTACGCCAATCCGCAGCCCGGCCGGGAGCGGGTCCTGGGTGGCCATGATCTCGCGTACCTTGGCGATCGCCTGCGGTGTCAGCTCAAGTGGCGCTTTCTTAACGGTTTCCTCGGCTGGCGCTACTGTTCCCGGTGTAACGGTTGTCGTGGCCATGGATTCTCCCTCGGTAACTTGAAGTTCTTGCTCTCTCTTCGTACTGTACCTTCCAGTATAACCTTTCGACAAGCCCCACTTTCGGTACACATCCCATTAGATGCGCCCCCGCTCTAATGGTCGCTGAACCCTCGCCTGGCCGCTCACCACCCCGCCCACTACAAGACTTCACGCAAATGGGTTCACTTTTTCACCCAATTAGGGCTATGATGCAACCGTAAGGGGCCCCTCTGGCCGCGAGACCGCAATTCCCTACGACCCCGCTGGTTCCTGGGACCGGAATTCGTTCGGAGGTGGAGTATGACTTTTGTCCCAGTGATGTGGACCGTCTGGTCCGCGTTCGTCGTCTTCATGGCTGCGATGTACATCTATCGCTCCAACCTGACAAAGAATGAAGAGGACCAGATCTTCCTCGACGACTCCTTCTCGCATGAGCAGGCGGAGCAGGCGGTCATCGCTTCAAAAGTAGCCAGGGTCGAGCCGATGGTGCGCATCGCCCGGTGGCTCGTCGTGGGCATGACCGTCGTCGTCGTCGCGTACTACGTTCGCGACATTATGATCCAGCTCCACATCGTCGAATAGGACCGGGAACCGGCCCGACCGTCACGGCGTGCGAGGCCTCTGCGGCCTCGCATGTGCTCAGCCTTCGCTCTCCCGAACGGTGTGCGCGCGTCACCCCGCCCGCGGTTGCATCCCATCGCGGTTCCAATCTCCCAAAACGTCAGACCAAAATCTTCAGAACTGATGGAAGATGTCGAAGAGGTAGTACACCAACACGATCGCCGTCATCGCTCCCGCAATCCACAGCGCCGTCGTCTTCACCGGACGAAACTTGTTCACCCGAGCCAGAATGGCATCCTGCTCGGACTTTACATGGCTTGATGAATCGGCCAGAAAAATCTGCGCCTCCTCATTCCTTCCCAATCTCGCCGCAAAAATGCTTACGCCGGCCATAAAGACTAACGACACACCCCATACTGCCCACATGATCGGAACGAGTCCCATTCCATTCTCCCCATACGAAATTTTCTTGGCGGCCCGCATCGTGCGCATCCGCGAATTCATTGCGGCCGCATCAACTGCGAACCTCACGTTCGTGATCATAGGGGCTGGTAGCTTTGCTCCCGGGTGACAGGAGTCACACTGCTCCCGCATGCGTCCCACATTGAAAAAAGGAATCAGAACGGATCGAAGCCGCAACCGCCCTCTTCGGGCGAGCCTTTACTTCTACTTCTACTTCTACTTCTACTTCTACTTCTACTTCTACTTCTACTTCTACTTTTGCTTTTGCTTTTACTTTTGCCCTTGCTCTTGCCGTTGCTTTTCTCTTTGCTGTTGCTCTTCCTATTCCCTGCTTCTCACACAAAAGGCCCACCCTCTTCGGGCGAGCCTTTGTAGTGGAATTTGAATTTGCCTTTGTCTTTGTCCTTGCTTTTGCTCTTCCCTGATCCCTGTTCCCTAATTGTGGTGCATCAACAGGTTGTTCCTATCCAGTCCGGATCGGGTGATAGGCGGTTGTTTGTTGAGGCTAGCATGAGGCCGGTGCCAATTGTAGTCATGCAGCCAGGGGTTGAGGTGAAG
>Ga0224554_1001274_pt1 | contig 16536 bp, 12 predicted proteins | sample 714S22024metaG_FD_180666 | JGI IMG/M metagenome (GOLD analysis project Ga0224554, IMG submission 180666) | Peat soil microbial communities from Stordalen Mire, Sweden - 717 S2 20-24 | ecosystem: Environmental > Terrestrial > Soil > Wetlands > Peat | place: Sweden: Norrbotten County, Stordalen...
CGAAGTCGATCAGGAGATGGGCCACCGATTCGCCTACGCCATCGACCACACTCCCGGCCCCGAGGGCAATGGCGACGCGCGAATGCGCCAGGCCGCCGACCTCATGCGCAGTTGGGATGGCCGCCTTTCGACCGACTCTGCCGCCGCGTCCATCGTCACCGAAGCTCGCGCCGCGCTCTGGCCTATGATCCTCCAGCCCAAACTCGGCAACCTCGCCGGCGACTACCACTGGGCCGAATCCGCGTTTGCTGAAGAAGAAATCGTGATGAACGCCAAGCCCGCGTGGCTTCCGTCCGCCTACAAAGACTGGAACGCTCTCCTCACCGCCGCGGTGCGCAAGGGAATGGCCGATGGAAGAGCGCCTGCCGATGTCACTCACTGGACCTACGGCCGATGGCACGTCGTCGACATCGAGCATCCGCTCGCCTTCCTTCTCCCGCTCATCGGCCGCATCGCAGGAACCGGCCGTCAGCCCCAAAGCGGCGATGGAACCACCGTCAAACAGGTCGGCACCGACTTCGGTCCCTCGCAGCGCTTCACCATGGATTGGAGCAACATCGACGGCTCATCCGAAAACATCGTCCTCGGCGAAAGCAGCAATCCGCTCAGTCCCTACTTCCGCGACCAGTGGAGCGACTGGTACAACGGAACCACCTTCGCGCTGCCCTTCACCCCGTCAGCCGTCGCCGCCCAAACCGCGCACACGCTGCGCCTGCTGCCATGAAAAAAAAGGGATCAGGGACCAGGGAACAGGGATCAAAGAAGGCCGAGACAAAACTGCGGGTGCCCCCGGTCCCTCGCATTTGGGGACCGGGGAACCTACTCGGCCTCGCCGTCATCCTGCTCGCCGCATTCGTCGCCATCGTTCCCCAGCTCATTCGCGGCAACTCCTGCGGCCACGACTTCGATGTGCATCTCGTCTCCTGGCTCGACTGCCTTAACGCCTGGCGTCACGGCATTCCTTATCCCCACTGGACGCCCAGCCCCAACTACGGCGCGGGCGAGCCTCGCTTCGTCTTCTATCCTCCGCTCACCTGGATGCTCGGCGCGGCACTCGGCGCCATCCTTCCCTGGAATCTCGCGCCCATCGCGCTCACCTTCCTCATCCTCGCCGCCACCGGCCTGGCCACGCGCGCCCTCGCACTCGAAGCATTCGGTTCAAACGCACTCGGTCCACAAGCACTCGGTCCCGACGCCCTCGGTCCCGAAGTGCTCGATCCTGGCGCGCTCGACCATCTTCCCGCCACTCTCGCCGGCTGCGTCTCCATCTTCTCCGGCTTCACGCTCTTCACCGGCTACGAGCGCTGCGCCTTCCCCGAATTCGCCGGCGGATTCTGGCTCCCGCTCATCATTCTTTTCGTCCTTCGCGATCGCGGCCGGGTGCCCCATGTCCCTCGCAGTCGGGGACAGGGGAGCGATCCCGAAATAATCTCCGGCCCTTCGCAATCCCTCTTCCTCCGCGCCTTCTCCGGTTCCACCGTCCCACTCGCCCTCGCGCTCGCCGGCGCATGGCTCTCGAACCTCCCTCTCGGCGTCATCGCCGGCTACCTGCTCGCGGGCGTCGCGCTCCTCTGGGCCATCGTCAACAAAACCTGGGCCCCGCTCCTTCGAGCCGCAGTCGCCACGGTCCTGGGTCTCGGTCTCGCCGCCATCTACTGGCTCCCTGCCGCCTTCGAGCGCCATTGGGTCGACATTCGCCAGGCCACCGAAGATCCCGGCTACAACTTCGAAAACAATTGGCTCTTCGCCCGAAACGCCAATCCGCTTCTCGCGTTGCACGACGTGATCCTGCGCCAGGTCTCCTGGATTGCCGTCTCCATGATCGCCGTCGCTCTCGTCTCCGTCGGCCTTTGCCAATTCCGAAATACACTTCTAGGCCCAGAAAAAAGTCCGAAACCAGAAAGAATTCCAAAACCAGAAAAAATCCCCCTCGCCGCCATTCCCATCGTCGTTCTGTTTCTCCTCTTTCCCATCTCGCGGCCCGTCTGGCACACGCTCCCCCAATTGCCCTTCCTGCAATACCCCTGGCGCTGGCTTGAAGCCGTTGAAGCGCCCATGTCCATCTTTTTCGTCGCCGCCATTTGGCCCTCGAATCGCGATTCCCGCAACCCCCGCCGCTCCCGCCTCTCCCGAATCCTCGCCCTCGTCGCCTGCGCGGTGATCTTCGTTGCCGCAACGGTCTACGCCGGAACCACCTTCTTCCAGGTCTGCTATCCCGAAGACACTGTCGCATCCACGCTCGTCGGCTACCGCGCCGGTTCCGGTTTTGAAGGCATGTATGAGTACGAGCCGCCCAACGGCGACGACTCCGCGATCGCAACCGGCCTTCCCGACGCCTGCCTCGTCAGCGATCCCACCATCGTTCTCGGCAAACCTGACCCCGACGATCCAGACGCCAACCCCGCATGGACTCCCGATCAAAACACTTGCCAGGCCACATTCGCTCAAGTCGGCGGACTCCAGACCAACCCCGAACACCGCAGCTTCGCCGCAACAATTCCCCACGCCGGCTATCTTGTGCTGCGTCTTCTCCGCTATCCCGCGTGGGCCATCCGCCTCAACGGCCAGCCCCTGACCGCGGCCCCGACCGCGAATCGCCTCGCCGCTCTCCCGCAGCGCGGTGACGGCCTCATCGCCGTACCCGTCCCGTCAGGCCCAATTAATCTCACCATCGACTGGACCATCACCGCAGACGTTCTCGCGGGCCGTTGGCTCTGCGGCATCAGCGTGCTCCTGCTCACAGGCCTTTGGTTCTATGAGCTGCGGCGCTCCCGCGCTCGTCTAAAATGAAAGCGATGGTTTCCGATGTCAAAACGCTGATTCAGGAAGGCGCCGACCTCACCGACAAGGCGCTAGAAAAGCTGCTCCCATCAGCGGACGCCGTTCCTGTTTCCATCCACGGCGCAATGCGCCATTCTGTCTTTGCCGGTGGCAAGCGCCTACGCCCGGTGCTCGCCATGCAAGCAGGCGTCGCCATCGCGGGCCGTCTGCCCAAAGGAATCGAACGTCTCGGCGCGGCCATCGAGATGATTCACACCTACTCGCTCATCCACGACGACTTGCCCGCTCTCGACAACGACGACCTCCGCCGCGGCAAGCCCACCTGCCACGTGGCTTTTGGCGAAGCCATCGCCATCCTCGCCGGCGACGCGCTCCAGACCCGCGCCTTCGAAGTGCTCTCCGGCCTGGCTTGCCCGCCCGACGCCACCACCCAGATCATCGGCCTCATCGCCAACGCCATCGGCACGGTCGACGGCATGATCGGCGGCCAGGTGCTCGACCTCGAAAGCGAGCACCTAAAGCCCACGCCCGAACTTGTCGAGGCCATCCATCGCGCCAAAACCGGCGCACTCATCCGCGTGAGCGTTGTAACTGGCGGCGTCTATGCAGGCGCCACTGCGGAAGATGTCGCGCGCCTCAACCGCTTCGGCCGCAAAGCCGGTCTCGCCTTCCAGATCGTCGACGATGTGCTCGACATGACTGTCGACTCGGCGCAGCTCGGAAAGACCGCGGGCAAAGACGCAGCTACCGAAAAAGCCACCTGGCCCGCCGTCTATGGCGTCGATCAAAGCCTTCGCGACGCCGCGCAACTCGTCGAAGAGGCGTTCGCCGCCCTCGATCCCTACGGCAGCCGCGCCTTCGGCCTCAAGGCCGTCGCCCGCTATCTCATCGAGCGAAAAAATTAGGAATTGTTTTCGGATTCTGCGTCGCAGGCCGCGCCGCCCGCGACCATATCGACAATCGCCGCTGAGCTACTTCGTCAGCGCCTGCCGCAGCTTCTGGCTTTGGCTCGAAAGATCCTCGACGGCCGCCTGCGTTTTGCTCAGCAGTCCCTGCAGCTCCTCAAGAAACTCGGGAAGCTTGTCCCAGCACTTGCGCACGGCTTCCTGCTGATCGATCAGCGCCAGCGTAGCGCCGGAAAGAGCCGTTACCAGGCCGAGGCGCCGCTGGCCGGTCACCAGCAGCACACCGCTTGCGGCCAGAGTGCCCGCCGCGGCATATCGGATCCAGTTCGTGGATTCGGCCCCATCGTCGCATGTCCCAACACCCGCTTCGTATTCTCCCCTGGTTAACGGCACAACCACCATGACCCCTCCTGACTTTCGCGCTCCAATTTGGCTCGAAAACTCGATTGCCTTTCAAGTATCGCTTGAAAACCCTGCTTCGGGCGACCCTAATCGCGCTCCGGTCCGCAAAAACTACCGCGCCGCGACGAGCGCGCCCGTCAATCTGGCGCCTAATCCAGCCAGCGCTCTAATCCAAATCGATCTCGCGCAGTGGCTTGCCCTCGGGCGCATCCTTCGCCTTGCGCATCGCCTCAGCAAATTTCTTCTCCAGCAGGTCGGCCTTGTTCTTTTCGGCGTCCACGCTCTGCCTGAAAATCGACTCGGTCCGCTCCCCGTGCTCGCGCATCGCCTGCGCCGCGGTCTCCAGGTCCTCGAACATCCGTTTGCGCGGCGCAGACGTATGACTCACCAGCACTCCGCTCGCCGCGTCGATCTTCAGCATCGCCCCGCAATCCGGGCACGCCACTTCAAACGTTTTGTCTTTGTTCTTGCTCATGGCAACTCGTATTCTAAGCGCTCACGCCCGCTTTTGGCAGCCGTCTTCCGCCTTGACACCCCCGCACCCTCCAGCGAAAGATGAATGGGCCGGATGCTCTTGCGTCACATAACGCCTGCAAGCTATCTCCGGCCGCACCCAATCATCACTTCACGCCTCAATTCAGGAAATGACCGAATGAAAACGATCTCGACCAATCCGCTGCGCCACTTCGCGCCCGCGACCCTTCTGCTTCTCAGCTTCCTTCTCGCCGCCACTCCCGCGCAAACTCCCGCGACAGCCTCACCAGCCATCACGCCGCTAAATGTCGATCGCCTCGACCCTGCGAGCGCCCACATCGTTCCGGCCAACGCCAAGCTTGAGCGCGTCGCCACCGGCTTCACCTGGGTCGAAGGCCCCGTGTGGGTCAACGGCAGTCTCTTCTTCGCCGACATTCCTTCCAACACCATTCGCCGCTGGACGCCCGGCAAGGGCGTCAGCATCTTCCTCCAGCCCAGCGGCTACCGAGGCACCGCTCCTTACGGCGGCCGCGAGCCCGGCTCCAACGGCATGACCCTCGACGCCCTCGGACGCCTCACGGTCGCCGGACACGCCCAGCGCGACGTCTTCCGCTTTGAATCGCTGAACCCTGAAGCGGTTCAGACCATCCTCGCCGATCGCTACCAGGGCCAGCGCCTCAACAGCCCGAACGATCTTGTCTATCGCTCCGACGGCTCCGTCTACTTCACCGATCCGCCCTACGGCCTGCGCAAGCAGAACGACTCCGACCCCGACAAAGACCTCCAGGTCAACGGCGTCTATCGCATTCCGGGCGCTGTCGCCCAAAAGGCTGGCGCGCCGCCCGCTCGCCAGGACCTCCAGCTCCTCGTCTCCGATCTGCCCCGCCCCAACGGAATCGCTTTCTCGCCCGGCGAAAAATTCCTCTACGTCGACAACTCCGAGCCGAAGAGAATCTGGATGCGCTATCGCGTTCTCCCTGACGGCACGCTTGCCGATCCCACGCTCCTCTATGACGGAACCGCCGATCCGCGCCCCGGCGGCCCCGACGGCATGAAGGTTGACGTGCAGGGAAATATTTACAGCGCAGGCCCCGGAGGCGTCGTGATTCTCTCGCCTGAAGGCAAGCACCTGGCAACCATCATCATGCCGGAGCGCGTCGGCAACCTGGCCTGGGGCGGACCTGATCGCAAAACGCTCTACATCTGCGCCAGCACAAGCGTCTACCGCGTCCGCCTCTCCATCCCCGGCGAACCCGTCGTCCAAACAAAGTAGCACAGCGCCGCTAACTCAGTGGGTTTTCACTGAATGGGAGAAAACGTCCCTTCTCCCCCGGTCCCTTCAGTGAACAACGCGATTGAGCGTTAGGGCATACTGTACGCCGCAGAGATGCGCGAACCCGGAGGCCAACGATGGAGCATGGCGTTTGCAAGCTGTGTCAGAAAGAAGTTGATCTTGTAGACAGCCACTATCTTCCGAAGCGAGGGTATTCCATGACGATGGCTCGCTCCTTGAAGAATCCCAATCCGGTGAGAGTAGCGCATGGCGTAGCAATGCAAGTCTCGGATCAGCTAAGAGGACCGACTTTTTGTAAGGACTGCGAAGACCTATTCAGCAAGAATGGCGAGCAATGGACCCTAGCTAATATCCCAGGGGATTACAAAGAGCCATTCCCGTTGCAGGATGCTCTGATCCCCGAGAAGCCTAGCTTCATCGCGCACAATTTGAATGTCTACGACGGAAGGAAAATCAGCGCATTCGATTTAGATAAGTTGATCTATTTCGGGATGAGCATTTTCTGGCGTGGTGCCGCTCGAGAGTGGAAATCCTCGCAAGGTGCCGTAGCACCGTCCGTGGACCTTGGAGACTGTTTCGAGCCAATCCGAAAGTTTCTGCTAGGAGGTCCTTTCCCCGACGATGTATATCTATCGATCTCAATCCATAGTCTCAAGCCAGTTCCGAGTGCGATGTTCCCAGTTGTGGAGGCAGAGAACCAAGCCGGTAGGAGATTCTATTGGTTCTACATCAATGGTCTTGGATTCCGATTGGCTCTTGGGAAGGAATGGCGATCAGATGCAACGCCGATTTGTGCGGCGCATAATGTGAATGGGCCTATTGTCGTTGACAAGGGCTTCGACGCGATGGTTGATAGCTACATTAAGGGAATGATTGAATCGCACAAAATGTCGAAAGGTCTATTGGAATTCTTGGAGAACTACAAACAACGGAAGATCAAATGAACACAGCGCGAAGAATGGACAGCAAGGAAGAAATCACTGCTGACGTAGCAGACGCGAAGGGCATAGACCGCGCCTTATGCCGCTCATGCGGCCAAGAGGTGAAGTTGCATCGCGGGAGGAAAATTGCTCACCATTTTGAGCATCTGCCTAGCCGCGTTCCGTGCCCCGAGCGATACCACAAATCGCAAAGGCCATAATACGGCGGGCGGGCCACCCTTCGGTTCTCCCTATCATGAGGGTGCCCCATCCTTCGCCTTCTTTCTGGCGAAGGGTGGGACAGCACGAACCTGCGCGTGATTCTGGCTGAAAGCTGACGGCTGGGCGCTGAAAGCTGTCGATGACTAGCCCCGCTAGCTCCGCCAACCCCGCTGCACCTACGTCACCGGCCCCGGATTGAACAACGCAAACTCATTGTGCAATCCCCAACGGTCGGCCCATACGCTTTTCCTGCCACTCGCCACGTCCAAAACCAGGGAAAAAATCTCCCAGCCGACTTGCTCGACCGTCGCCTCGCCCGTCGCAATCCGCCCCGCATCCACGTCGATAAGATCGGGCCAGCGCTGTGCGAGCCCGCTGTTTGATGCCACCTTGATCACCGGCGCCATCGCCAGTCCGTACGGCGTGCCGCGTCCCGTGGTGAAGATGTGCACGTTCATCCCCGCCGCCAGCTGCAGCGTTCCGCAGATAAAATCGCTCGCCGGCGTCGCCGCAAACACCAGGCCTTTCTGCCTCACGCGCTCTCCCGGCCCCGCGACGCCCACCAGCGCCGTTGTGCCCGACTTGGCCACCGACCCCATCGCTTTCTCGACCACGTTCGCGAGGCCCCCGGCCTTGTTGCCCGGTGTGGGATTCGCCGAACGGTCCGTTCCGCCGCGGTGCAAGTACTCGTCGTACCACGCCATCTCGCTGAGGAATTCGCGCGCAACCTCCTGGTTCGCCGCGCGCGCTGTGATCAGGTGCGCCGCGTCGCGCACCTCTGTCACTTCAGAAAACATCACCGTCGCTCCGGACCGCACCAGCAGGTCCGCCGCAAATCCCACCGCCGGATTCGCCGTCACTCCTGACAGCGCGTCCGATCCGCCGCACTGCAATCCCACCACCAGGTCCGACGCCGGACACGTCACTCGCCGCCGGCGATCCAGCTTCTTGAGCTTCTTCTCGGCCAGCGAAAGGATCGTTGCCACCATTTCGCCAAATCCCTCGTGCGCGTCTTGCAGCGCAAACACGCTCGCTTCGTCTTCCAGTACCGGCAGCGCGCCCGCCGCCATCAACCGCACGGGCTGCATCTTTTCGCATCCAAGACTCACCACCAGCACTTCGCCGCCAAAGTTCGGGTGCATAGCGAGATTCCTGAGCGTCCTCACAGGCACTTCTGCCGCGGGCGAGTCGATTGCTACTCCGCAGCCGTAAGGATGCGTGATCGCCACAACGTCGTCCACATGCGGATAGCGCGGCAGAACTTCTTCCTTGATGCGCCTCACCGCGTAGCCCACCGTCGCCGCCACGCATTGCACGGTCGTGCTGATGCCCAGGATGTTCTTCGTTGCCACCGAGCCATCGGGGTTGCGGTACCCCTCGAATGAGTACCCCTCGAGCGAAGGCAGCGCCTTCGGAACTGCCGTGGCTAGCGGGCAATCCGCGAGCGGCTGCGCGTCGGGCGGCGTCATCAACCCGTCGTGCACCCAACCGCCGCGCGCAACCGCCCGGTTCGCGTATCCAATCGTCTCGCCGTAGCGAACAATGGCCTCGCCCTTCTTGAGATCGGCAAGCGCCACCTTGTGCGCCTCGGGAATCGCCTCGGCTAGCACCAGCCCATCGGCAAAGCGCGCGCCCGCCGGTAGCCCGCCCTGGTTCACCACCACGGCCACATTGTCTCGCTCGTTCACCCGCAGATATCGCGGTTCGTCTGAGCTCTTCATTGTTGCATCGCCATCGCGTCGCTGCGCACGCCGTTCGTCCGATTCTTCATCCGCTTCGTCATGCGCCTCCGCTGCCTCAAAATCATAGCACCGCACAAATCTTCGCAAATCCCGGCCGCATCGCTCCACTTTACAGAGATATGTCTGGTCGCATACAAGTCTTGAGAACAACGCTGAACGCTGCAAAGCTCGATTCGGAGAAATCATTCCCTTGGCCGAAACTCGGCAGACGCACGTCCGCTACTTCATCATCACCATCCTCTTCGTGGTGAGCTGCTTCAGCTTTGCCGATCGCTCGCTGCTGTCGCAGGCAGCCGGAGCCATGCCCGCCGGCCTCAACCTCAATGCCGGGCGCTTGAGCTGGCTTCTCTTCGCGTTCGGATGGGCGTATGCGCTTGGCCAACTCCCATCGGGCGGCCTGCTCGACCGTTTCGGATCGAAGCGCGTCTACGGCATCGCCATCATCGGCTGGTCGATATGTGCTTTTCTCACCGCCTTTGCCGGGTACCTTACAGCCAGCGCTGCCTTCACCGCGATCTTCATCCTCAGAGTTCTCTCCGGCTTCTTCCAGTCGCCCGTATTTCCCGGCAATGGCCGCATCGTCGCCTCCTGGTTTCCCACCACCGAGCGCGGACGCACCTCAGCCATCTTCAACTCCGCTCAGTATTTCGCTCTGCCGATCTTTGCTCCCATCTTCGGATGGCTGATCCACGTGGCGGGCTGGCAGAGTTGCTTCTGGTTCCTCGGCGCGCTCGGCTGCGTTCTCACTCTCGTCTGGTACACCAATATCTACCGCGTCAAAGACCATCCGCGCATTTCGCAGGCCGAGATCGAATTCATCGAGCACGGTGGCGGCCTCGTCGACGCCGATTCGGCCGCAACTCCGCGCCGCAATACCCTCACCTGGGCCACTGTCAAAAAGCTGCTCAGCTATCGCATGCTTGTTGGCGTCTACATCGGTCAGTACTGCATCGCCACGCTCACCTGGTTCTTCGTTACGTGGTATCCACTCTACCTTTCGCAAGCCCGCCACATGTCCGTCATCCACGTCGGCCTCGCTGCCGCAGTACCTGGCCTTTGCGGAGGCTTCGGGGGAGTCCTGGGCGGCGTTATCTCCGATAGGCTTCTCCATCGCGGCCACTCGCTCACCTTCAGCCGCAAACTTCCCATCATCGCCGGCCTGGCGCTTTCGATCTCCATCGTCGCCTGCAACTATGTTTCGTCGCAGACCCTCATGATTTTGTTCATGTCGATTTCGTTCTTCGGCAAGGGTTTCGGCGCTCTCGGCTGGACCGTCGTCTCCGACACCTCGCCGCGGGGCATGGTGGGCATGAACGGCGCCCTCTTCAACCTCTGTGGCAACCTGGCCGGCATCACGACGCCGCTCATCATCGGCTACATCGTCGCCAAGACCCACTCGTTCAACGGAGCTCTCATTTATGTAGGTCTCATCGCTTTTTGCGCCATCGTGAGTTATGGCCCCATCGTCGGCGAAATCAAGCGCCTCGACTTTGGCGTCCCTCCCGCCTCATGAGGTAGCGCCGGTCTCCCACCCCAACGACAGGTCTTCGTCGTTGGCGTGGGAGACCCGCACACGGGCCCCGCTGCCCTTCCCTTTTTCGTTCGCCACAGCGATCGATAAGGGTGGGATCAAGACCGTACAATCGCCAAAGGAGTTCGAACCCATGACTGACTGGCCCGGCAATCTTCCTCGCAACACATTCAAACAGGCGCTCGCGCGCGGTGAGCGCCAGGTGGGACTCTGGTGCTCGCTCGCCAGCCCGGTTGCGGCCGAAATCCTGGCCGGCGCGGGATTCGACTGGATCGTCATCGACGGCGAGCACGGCCCCAACGACATCACCACGCTGCTGCCCCAGTTGCAGGCCATGCGCGGCGGCACGGCCGAGCCGGTCTTCCGCGTGCCCTGGAATGAACCCGTCATCATCAAGCGCGCGCTCGACGTCGGCGCACGCTCGCTGATCATTCCCTATGTTCAGAACGCCGACGAAGCCCGCCGCGCCGTAGCCTCCACGCGCTATCCGCCGCAGGGGATTCGTGGCGTCGCCCGCGCCATCCGCGCCAACAACTACAGCCGCATCCAGGGCTACCACCAAAGCGCGCATCTCGACATCTGCGTCCTCGTGCAGCTTGAAACCAGGATCGCGCTTGAGGAGATCGAGGCCGTGGCCGCTATCGAGGGTGTCGACGGAATCTTTGTCGGCCCCAGCGATGTTTCCGCCTCTCTCGGCCATCTCGGCGACACGAAGCATCCCGAAGTGCAGGCCGCAATCAAGGACGCAGCTCGGCGCATCCGCGCCGCCGGCAAGTCCGCCGGATTTTTGACCGGGAACGCCGACGAAGCGGAAGCGATGTTCGAGCTCGGCTTCAACTTTACCGCCGTCGGCAACGACGTGACCCTGCTGGCGAGCATGGCCGACAATCTCGCCGCCCGCTTCCGCAAGAAATAAAGATCGATTCTGGGCGTCCCATGTCCCGATTTTGGGACGTGGAAAGAATGGGTGCCCCCGGTCCCTCGCAGTTGGGGACCGGGGATCGCACGAACCCAACCCCGCCCGTGGCCCACTCTTACTAATCCTCAGAAAAATGGGTGCCCCATCCTTCGCCTTTTTTCTGGCGAAGGGTGGGAAAGCACGAACCCGCACGAGGTCTTAGCTGAAAGCTGACAGCTCCGCCCCTCCAACCGCGCGAAGCGCGGCTAACTCGCTAACTCGGTCCCTCGTTCCCTTGGTCTCCTGGCGCCTGCTCTATCCCCCGACCACTACCGTCGTTCCCGCCGGTGTCGCCGCCGTCTTCACGTTCACCACGTGATAAATTGCCGGCTCCGTCCCCACGTTCTTGAACCCATGCACTTGGTTTGACCCGTTGAAAATCACCGATCCCGGTCCCACGCGGATCCACTCCCCGTTCGAAAGCGCCTCCACCGTTCCCTGCCGCAGAATGACCAGCTCCTCGTTGGGATGTTTGTGTGGCGGATGCGGCATCATCCCCGGGTTCAGCGTCGAGATGTGGATCTCGAGATTTTCGAGCGTCGCCGTCGGCGAGCTGCAAACCGAACGTACCGAACCGGTCTTCGTTGGCTTGTCAACCATCGAGTTCCAGTCGAACACCTTCGATCCCATCACGGGCGCGGCTGCGGGAGTTGTGTCGGCAAAAGCCAGCGCTTCGCCGGCCACGGCAGTTGCGGCCAAAGCCGCGAACATCTCTCTGCGATTCATCGTTGTTTTCCTCTTTTGTCAGTTGCCAGCAAACCAGCCAGAGCCGCCGGCACGCACAAATCCGCCCGGCTCCCGGCTCGCTTTCGCACATAGCTCGCTGTTACTTATAGTGGACCGCGCCAACGCTTGCAACCCTGCTGGCGCGCGGCTCTCACGCTTGAACCACCCTCAACCAACAAATCTGGGGTGCCCCAAGTCTCGCATACACTCCAAGTTGAATAACATGAACGCCCTGAAAAATCGCGCTTGGATTCTGTGTTAGTCCTCAAGGGTGCGGTCCAGCGTCAATTTTGGTTACTGCGAAGTAACTGCCGGGTAGGCGGTAATTCGGGCGGAACTGTAAGAATGGCTTCGAACGAAGTCGACGAGTGCATTGAGCTGTTGGCGAAAGTTGACATCTAATCCGGTCGCACATCCCCAAGCGAAAAACCGATCTCTGAGAATTGATTTCTTCCGGATATGGGATTTGGCCGCGTCCCCACTTCTTTTGGATGTCGCGTCTTAAGAAGTCTTCAGCCGCCGGTTCGCGCGGGCTCTCGCAGTAGAATGCGGACGAGGTCGGTCGAATGGATTAGATTGAGGGCGATGGACGATCGCGGGCCCTCGCTACAAACCGAAGAGCCAGATCGCTGGCTGCGCCTATCGCACGCTGGCACGATTGAGTTCTGTATGCGGAGAAAACGAACCATGCATCTATGCAGAAACACCACAGCCTCGAAAACGCTTTCATTGATTTTCAACCTGCTTATTGTTCCTTTGCTCTCCTCGCCGGCTCTCGGTGTATCCCAGGCACGCACGATCCATGCCACCATCGATGCTTCGAAGACCGGCGCTCCCATTTCGAAGTACATCTACGGCCAGTTTCTCGAACACGGTGGCGACATTGTCAACACCGGCGTCTGGTCCGAGATGCTCGTCGATCGCAAGTTCTTCTACCCGATCGCCGCCAGTGCGCCTACGCCTCCTCCGGTCCTGGGTAACGCCGGAGGTAATCCGCGCTTTCGCCGCACTCCTACACGCTGGTGGGCTCCGATCGGCGGCGACGACGTTGTCATCATGGACACCAAGGCGCCCTATACCGGCGATCACACCCCGCTGGTAAAGCTCGCGGCAAAGGAACCCCACGGCTTCAGCCAGTTCGGTATTGCTATACGCAAAGGCAACGCCTATACCGGACGCATTGTGCTGGCGGGCTCTCCGGGCGCTGTGGTCAAGGTCACGCTCATGTGGGGCAAGGATTCAGCCGATCGCCGGACCGTCGCCATCGGCACGCTCGGTGCGGCATACCGCAAGTTCCCGCTGCGCTACACCGCCGCAGCCGATACCGATGACGCAACTCTCGAAATCACCGGCACGGGCACCGGATCCTTCCGTGTCGGCGCGATATCACTCATGCCCGCCGACAACATCGAGGGCTTCCGCCCCGAGGTCATCGCCGCGCTCAAGCAGTTGCGCTTTGGCGTTCTCCGCTTTCCCGGCGGCAATTTTGTCTCCGCGTATGAGTGGCGCTACGGTGTCGGGGAGATAGACAAGCGCCCACCCATCTTTGACCCCGTTTGGCACGCCATGCAGCCCAACGACGTGGGCACAGATGAATTCCTCACGCTTTGCCGCCTTCTCGGCGTCGATCCCTACATCACTGTCAACGCAGGTTTCGGAGATGCCTGGTCAGCGCGTGAACTCGTCGAATACACCAATGGCGCTGTAACCACCCCCATGGGCGAATGGCGCGCCGAGAACGGCCATCCCGAGCCGTATCACGTAAAGTTCTGGGGAATTGGCAACGAGCCATGGGGCGATTATCAGATGGGCGCCATGTCACTTCCGCAATTCGAATTGAAGCACAATCTCTTCGCCAAAGAAATGCGTGAGGTTGATCCGTCCATCAAGCTCATCGCAGGCGGCGCCATGCCCGACGTGATGGAGGGCGCCGACCAGGCGAGACGAATCAACGGCCAATATGTTCCCGACTATCTTTCCGTAGCGGATTGGACCGGTCAGTTGCTTCTGAATTGCCTCGACAACATTGACATGGTCAGCGAGCACTACTACGCATCCGGTACCGAGCATACCGACATGAAGTTGCAGAAGAAAGTGCCAATCGATCCCCCTTTGTCGCTGATCGAGTGGGAACGCGCGCCGGCCGTCCAGGTGCGCGCGAAATATGAGCATTACCAGGAATACCTCAAGCGCATTCCCGCACTTCGTGCAAAGCCAGTTCCAATCGCCATCGACGAGTGGGCTTACTTTGGAGGCAATCGGGACTCCTACAAAGTCGTTCCAGCCTACGCATGGGCCTTCCACGAAATGTTCCGCCACTCTGATATCTTCCAAATGGGCGCATTCACCTTCGCAACCGCGATGATGAGTTCCAACCGTACTGAGGCTGTGCTCAACCCCACTGGAATGCTCTTCAAGATGTACCGCGATCACTTCGGCACCATTCCCGTCGATGTGACCGGAGACTCACCGCAACCGAAGCCGACGTTTCCGGCCGGCGGCGACCAACCCGCGGTCAATCCCGGCAGCGATACTTATCCGCTTGATTTGAGCGCCGCGCTTAGCGAGGACCGCAAGACCCTCGCGATTGCCATACTCAATCCATCGGAATCCGAACAGAGCATCAGGATCGCGATCGACGGAGCGAGGCTCGCCAATGCAGGCAAATTGTGGCATATGGCTCCCGATTCAATCGACGCTACAGTGCAAGTGGGCAAAAAGCCCGAAGTTCAGGTCGAAGAACAGACGCTGGGCGCATTGCCCGACATTATCACCGTGCGCCCCTTCAGCGTGAACATCTATTCATACCCCGTTCAGTAGCCAAGTGTTCCAGAGGGTCCAGATGAAACCAAAGAAGCTGTTCATTGTGTGCGCAATTACATTGGCCATCGCGACCGGATCGTGGCTCACGGCGCAGGTGCAGACGAACGTTCCCGACGTCGTCCCCGGCGCAAAGCCCGTCACGGTTGAGCACATTCAGATCCACAGCGCAGCCCTCGAAGGCAATCTCGATGGCGACGCCGTTGATCGCGATGTCATCGTCTTTCTGCCGCCCAGTTACCAGAAAGATAAGAAGCGCCGCTATCCCGTCGTCTACGCGCTGCACGGTTACTCAATTGGCGCTGAGCAGTGGACGCACGAGATCCACGTCCCGCAAACGATCGAAGGCGCATTCGCGAAAGGGTCGCAGGAGATGATCGTCGTCCTGCCCGATTCCAAAACCATCTACAACGGCTCGATGTACTCAAGCTCCGCCACTACCGGCGATTTCGAAAAGTTTATTTATCACGATGTCGTCGCCTACATCGATACACACTACCGCACCATTCCAGAACGAACGAGCCGCGGCCTGGTGGGCCACTCCATGGGCGGCTATGGTGCTTCGCGCATCGGCATGAAGCATCCTGACGTCTTCGGTGCTCTCTACATCATGAGTCCCTGCTGCATGTCTCCAATGGCTGGCGGCGGGACAGGCCCCGCCGATCAAATGAAGGAGCGCGCGATTGCCAGCGAGAAGAAGGTTGCGGAGGCCAAGTCCCCAGCCGACCTCGCGGCACAGTCGCCCGGCTTCGGCGCTGCCCAGTATGCAACTGCAGCGGCGTGGGCGCCGGATCCTAAGAACCCTCCGCTGTACTTCGACCTGCCAACCAAGGATGGTGTTCCGGTGCCGGAGATCGTGGCGAAGTTCACGGCCAACTCACCGCTGGCCTTTGTCGATCAGTACATTGGAAACCTGAAGCAGTATCGCGCCATCGCCATGGACGTGGGCGATCAGGACGGCTTACGCATCGATGCCGGCAAATTGCACGATATCTTCGACAAGTACGGAATTGCGAACAGCTTTGAGATCTATCCCGGCACGCACACGAGCGCCGTCGCAGATCGATTTCAGAATCACGTGCTGCTATTCTTCAGCGAGAATCTCTGCTTCAAGGCAGGTTGCCAGTAAACAGATTTTGCGGGAGCATCGCTGGCTTTTCGTTGTTATGTCTGAATCACCGCTTTACCGGAAATTACTACTTGATCAACATCCCCGCAGCCTTCGGCGTGGATGATCTCGCTCACTCCTTCTGGCTCCCCATGGCAAGACTCCAGCGTACGCACCTTCGGTCCCTTGCTCCCTTGTTCCCTTGGCCCCTGCTCCTTTGTCAAGTGCGATGCCCGCGATAGACCGCCTCAACCCATTGAAAACACGCCCAAAAAACTTCCCCCAACTTTGCCGATCATTTCTCCCTTTTGGCGCACAATAGTCCCATGATCGACCAACAGAAGACTCGCGAACAAGCGATCGACGAGCAGACCAGAATCGCTCCCTTGCCGGCTACTGCCTATTGGCTACTGGCTATTGGCCACTGGCTGTTCCTTGCTCCCTCGCCCCTGGTCTTTCCCATCCCTCGCTCCCAGGCCACGGTCCACGATCCCCGATCCACGGCTCCAGGTCTTTCTGGCCTCTGTTTTTCTCGCTCCCTTGCTCCCTTGCTCCCTGCTTCTCCGTTCCCTCGCTCCTTCGTCTTTCTAACCACCAACCACTACTCACTAATCACTGCTTTTACCCACCCCCCCATACCCAAAGCAGTGATT
>Ga0224554_1001275_pt1 | contig 16520 bp, 14 predicted proteins | sample 714S22024metaG_FD_180666 | JGI IMG/M metagenome (GOLD analysis project Ga0224554, IMG submission 180666) | Peat soil microbial communities from Stordalen Mire, Sweden - 717 S2 20-24 | ecosystem: Environmental > Terrestrial > Soil > Wetlands > Peat | place: Sweden: Norrbotten County, Stordalen...
CGGCATTACTCAAATCGATCCACCCCCACCGCCGGAGAACAAACAATGCCTCGTGTAGTGACCAACTTCAAAAATCGCTCCAATCATTTCAACCACTTAAACGCCTCCACGGCAAACATGCGCTAGAACCGGGAAGAAACGCAGTCCCAAAGGGTCTGCTCCTTCAGTTGAAGCTCCTGTCGATACCCGGCCGTATCCCTTTGGAGCATTCGATATTCTGGCCGTGAGCATGCAGCCTGCCACCAAAAAATGGTCGGAGTTCAGGTTTACCGTTGGCGATTGGCTTCTTGAGCGGCCGGATTCACCATCTTTGATCGAAATTCATCAGCCGGTGGCACTCATTCCAGACGATGCCTGGACCGACAATTTGAATATCTGTTTGGACTGGTTGCTCAATGGGGAGAAAAGGAAAGTCCTTAAAGAAATCCGTCATAAGCCCCGTCCGCGAAAGGGGAAAAGCTCCTCATCCTAATCGTTGATTCGCAACTGCTGTCCTCACCATGCCGCTACAGATTGAACAGCTCCCGCAGCCGCTTTGTTTGCGACCGGCTCACAGGAATCTCCGTCTGTTTCTTGTCGTTCATCCGCAACTGGTAGCTGGACTTGAACCACGGCACCACCTCGCGGATGTGGTTGATGTTGACCACAAAGCCACGGTGGGCGCGCCAGAAAAGCGCCGGATCAAGCAATTCCAGCAACTCCTCAAGAGTGCGGCATTTCGACTGGCCCTCGAAGTTCTGCGTGACGATGCGAATCACGCCCTCATCGATGGCTGCGTAGCAGATTTCAGCCTGATCGATCAGCAGCAGGCGGCTCTGCGCCTGCACGATGAGCTTGGCCGGCTGCGGAGTGCGCGACGCGCCCTGCGGACGGTTGAGCAGCCGCAGCAGCGCGTCGAGCTGGGACTCGATGGGGGAGTCGGGCGTCGGGCTTGCCCCGGCCACGTTCGAAGCGTCAACGGCGATGCGGCTGCGAACCCGGTCCACGGCCTGCTGGACGCGGATGCGGTCAAAGGGCTTGAGCAGGTAATCGACGGCGTTCACGTCAAAGGCGCGCACCGCGTACTGGTCATAGGCGGTGGCAAAGACGATCTGCGGCAGCGGCTCGGCATCCTGGCCCTTGCTCGTTCTTTGCCGGTTGCGCTCCATCAGCCGCTGAATCACGGCAAAGCCGTCCAGCCCCGGCATCTGCACATCCAGGAAGACAAGGTCGGGATGGTGCTCCTCGATCAGGTCTACGGCCTCGATGCCGTTGCTTCCCTGCGCCACCACATCCACGCCGCCCACTTGGTCGAGCAGGTACCTGAGCTCGTCGCGGGCCAGTTGTTCGTCGTCGATGATGAGCGCGGAGATGGACATGCGGCCTGGAAGCTCGATTGATTGTAGGAAGGGAACGCGGGAGGGGTCAATTCCGGAATGGGGCAGGGGGATGGGCCGTCCTCGAACCGGCCCGATGCCCGAGGGGAGTTCTATTCGCCCAGCACCCGCAGGCGCGCCGGCATCTGGTCGCGGGCCAGCTCATGGCCGCAGCGGGTACAGAACTGGTCGGTGGCGCGCACGGTGCGGAAGCAGTTGCCGCAACTGGCCCCGAGCTGGTAGTCGCACTGCGGGCAGAAGTGGAAGTCGCTCTGCACGTGCGTCGAGCAGGCGGGACAACGCGAGACCTCCGGCTGGCGCAGCAGGAAGTACAGCACGGCGCCGATGCCGCCCGGCATCACGAAGCAGATCAAAATCCAGAAGCGCGAACTCATGGCCCGGCGCGGCGCGTCCTTGCTGACGTAGCCGACCATGAGGAAGTAGAGCGCGGCCAGCAAACCCCAGGAAAAATTGAAGTAGATGCGGAACCCGAGAGGCGGCGGCGGATGGGTTCTGCCCGCAGGCAGGACCAGCCAGAAATAGTACTCGACCAGCACAAAGGCCGCGGCTGCGACGATAATCGACCAGACGGGAATCATCCGTGCATCTTCGTTGACGGTAATGGATTGTGGATCGCGCATGGAGAATCCCTCCCTCGGAGGGCTTTTCAGGAGATCGAGCACAGCTCAACTCCTATTTGAATTGACGGAAAAGAGCATAGCTAAGTTGCGCACACTCGGGTTCCGGACGCGCTTTGTTCGAGAGTCTTCCGGAATCAGGATCTGTGGCGCACCCATCCGGCAACCAGCGCGGACGCCACAAGCGCCGGGCAAAGCACACAGCCCCACAGGCTTACCTGGCCCATCAGGCCGGTCAGGTGCTCCTCTTCGATCAGCATATCGGCGGCCCACCAGAGCAGCGGACCGAGCGCAACAAATACCACCAGTGCGGCCGCCAACGCCACGCAGCGAACCCGCTTGCGCCCGGCCTTCTGTTCCTGCATTACGCCCAGGGAGGCGTTCACGACGCGGCAGGTGCGATGGGCCAGAAGGCAATCCCGGTTGGCTTGATTTCCGGCCAGGGCCGAAAGCAGATCGGGGTCGGCGCCCGCGCCTGTTCTTGCATCGCCGGCCGCGCCCCCGGCCAGGCGAGTGGTCTTCACACCGCCTCCTGAGAGCGCAGGCGGGTGCGCTCCAGCTTGGGCCTGATTGCGGCGAGGCCCCTGTAAAGTCTTGACTTTACAGTGGAAAGAGGCGCTCGCGTGACCTTGGCGATCTCTTCCAGCGACAACTCCTCGTGGAAGCGCAGTACCAGCACCTCGCGATGAAGCGTATCCAACTGCAGCAGCGCCGCCGCAATCCGTTCCCGGTCTTCGAGGTTGGAAAAGCGGTCGAAGGGCGTAGGTTCGCCGTCGGCAACCTCGAAGCTCATGGGCCGGTCGTCGTCGCTGCCGTATTCAAACAGCTCGTCCAGGCTGGACATGGTGCGCTTCCGCCGCTGGTCGGTGACAAGGTTGCGGGCAATGGTAAACAGCCAGGTGTCAAACCGCGCCCGGCCGTTGAACTGCGCGCCGCGCACCAGCACCCGCATCCAGACCTCCTGGAACAGGTCCTCGGCCATCTCGCGGTTGCTGGTCAGGTAGAGCAGATAGCGCAACAGGCGGTGCTGGTAGCGGACGATCAACTCGTCCAGCAGGCCGACTTCCTGGCGCTTCAGCCCAGCGGATACGGCGAGGCTCTCCTGCCGGACCTGCTCGTCAACTGCGGTGGCGGAACCCTGTACAAAAAAAGGGCGAACAGATGCGGCGGTACCCATCGTGTTCAATTAGACGCCGGAAATGCGGCCCAAGTCGCCTGAAAAATGGATTTACTTTGAAAACCCTCCCGCCGCTGGTAATCGGCAGGCAGGCGGAATGCGGAGGAACTCCTCATTGGACTTTGCCTGCGTCTCTCCTGGCCACGCGCAGGGCGTCTTCGACGGCCTTGCCAGTCCGTCGTTCCCGGCCATCGACGTTCCGATAGTAGAAAATGCCCAGCAGATGGCTGCGGCGCTGCACCGGCGTCATGGCCTTCCATCCCTTCAGCGCCAACGGCTGGCGCAGGAAGGCCGCTTGCAGAATGGGCGGCAGCTCCCTTTCGCCCTCCAGGGTCAACAGCAGGCGCTCGGCCATCTGCTCGGCGCGCTTCTCGCGGCTGGAGGCGGCTTTTGGCTCGCTGACCCAGTCGCCAATGGCCTTGCGCCAGGAGTAGTTGAGACCGTCGAACCACTTCCGCAGCCGGCGGTCGCCCTTGAGCGCCTGGGCCAACTCCGGTGGGACCACGGCCGCACGCTCCTCCAGGTCCGGCTCGAGCGAAATCCGCACCTGGGAGCCGACCGTTGCCTTTGCCGCCGCCTGCATCTTCTTGTTCACCAGCAGGAAGTGTCCCGCGCCGCGCCCATAGGCCATCAGCGATGTGCGAAAAGGGAATCCCTCCGTCTTGCTGTTCGCAGGTGAGATTTCGCCACGCACACGCAAGCCTCTGCGTGCCGGCCACGCCTTGGCGATGTCGAACGGAATGCGCGCAACTACCCAGCCGAGCCCCGTCTGCAGCGGCTCCAGCACGGCGGTAAAGGATTTCACGGTGGACGGGCTCATGGGCTTCCAGACAGCCCCAGTATGCAGCCCGCTGCGCACTCCAGCAAGAAGGAAAATCGGCTCAGTTTCCGAGTAGCCGACGATCCGCCGCGCGCCGGGATAAACCGGCATGTTGTTGGGGATGCAAGAGCCGTGCAGGAAAGAAGACAGCGACTCCATCCTGGCCTCGAGTCTTGCATGGGACAGCGTGAGGTGTCTTGCGAAGCGTAGATGGAGGTACCAGTGGGCCGGGCTATTGAGCTTCGAAAAGTCGGTGGATCAGGATGCCGACTCCATCCTGAGCAGGAGGAAGGCGTCGCAACTCTATCGAAACTGTCCTGCGTCGAGATAATCGGGGCAATCCAGCCCCGCCTGCCGGGGCATTTCCGATAGGGAGCTAACGTTTACCAGTACTAACCCTTGGTCGTCGCGGTCAATTTGCGGATTGAGCGAGACTCGGGATGAAGAAGTGCACATCCTGCAGACTTACAAAGAGCTTGGCTAATGACCGATAAGAGAAGGCATTCAAATAAAAACACCTCTGCAAAAGGCACGAAGACCCCGCCTGAACGATCCGGATTTGGAGCTAATTCAGGCGGGGTCAGTTGTGGGCAGCTACGTGCCTACCGGGTTTCGGCCACAAAGACTGCAGTTGTGAGCGCGGGTACTGTAGCAGTCCCCGTTTTTGAGTTAAACGTGGACTGCCTCGTAGCGGCATCGCGGGAGTTTTGTTGTGCCGGGTGCAGTTGCAAGTCCAAACCCTTCAGCCGGCTATTGGTGAAAGTCACCGATGCATCGGTTGCGTTGAAGAACACCACGATGTGTTTATAGATTCCGTAGTTCCCGCCATTCGCGTCCAGCTTCATGACGATCAGGCCCGGCGTCTGGTTTGGCCCGGTATTCAGGAAGGTAAGATTCTGTTGTACTTCCGCAAATGTGGGCATGCGGAACAATTCTGAACTGTAGCGGATTCTCAACAGTTCGCTGAACGCCGCTTCACTGTATGCGATATTTGCCGGAAGCGGCGTGTAAGCAGGGTTACTCAGCAGCGGCGTCATGATCGGCCACTGGCCCTGGTTCTGGCTAGCAATCGGCAGACCGATGCCCCAATTCGCCGTCTGGCCGGTCCAGTCGATCTTGTTGAACCAGTCTCCGGAGTTATAGCTGTTCTGATCCATGTCCTTTGAGCGGAGCAGGTCATCGCCGCCCTGGAAGAAAGGAATCCCCTCGCCCAATGTCACCAGGCTCATGCCCACCATCTGCCTGCGGGCACGCGTGGCAATGCTGTCGCTGAAGCTCGACTTTAGCTGCACTTGGTCGAACAGGTCCTGATTGTCATGGACTGAGGCATAGTTCACCGCCTCAATAGGACTCTTCGTATAGCCGGTCGGCTGCCCGTTGTAGCTCACTTCGGCTCCGGTGACCGCCGCGCCTGCACTATCGATAAAGGTGTAGTCGCGCAGGTTTCCCGTAAGTCCCACATCGATCCAGTCGGAGTACTGGAGCAGTTGGGCCTGCTGCTCGCTCGGCGAAAGACTGCTGTTCGTGAAGCCGCTTGGGTCGGTGAAGAGTCCCGTGGCAAAGCCCTGGACGCGTTCATCCGTAAACGGACTGCCCCCGTGGATTCCATCGCGAATGCGGTCGTTGAAAGTGCCAATGCCATAGCCATAAAGATTGATCTGCGAGGCGTTGGGTCCGATCTGATTGTTCGCCGTGTCTCCGAAGTTGAAGCCCTCTCCGTAGAGATAGATCTTCGACCCGTCCACGCCGTCTTTCTCGGGAGTGAGCGCCTGCAAGGCGTTCTGAATGTCCGTCATGTTGTAAGTGAACATGAAGCTCATGATGTCGAAGCGGAAGCCATCGATCTTGTAGTCCCGCGCATTCAGGACGAGGGTGTCGATGATCAGCTTTTCCATCATCTTGTGTTCGCTTGCGGTGTCGGGGCAGCAGGAGCCGTTTTCCAGGTTGCCGCTTGCATCCAGGCGATGATAGTAATTCGGCGCCACCTCATCGAGATTGGAGTTGGGACCTTCGCCGCTGGCGTTGGTGTGGTTAAACACAACGTCCTGCACCACGCGCAAGCCCGCCTTGTGCAGCCCATCCACCATTCTCCGGTATTCGCGGACGCGGTGATCGGGATTGATGGCGTAGCTGCCCTCCGGGGTCATGTAATGCACGGGATCATAGCCCCAGTTATACGCAGGACTCGTCTGGCTGGCGGTGACGGCTGCCTGCTGCTGTTGGCCATCAGGAGGATATTGCGCCAGGCCGGTGGGAATGATCCATGTGGATTTGTCTTCATTCACACTCGCAAAGTGGAACGAAGGCAGGATATGCACTGCCTTGAGCCCGCTTGCGGCCAGAGAGCGAAGATGACGCATGCCGTCGGAGTTCTGGTCGTCGAAGGCCTCATACATGCCACGATGATCGGAGGGAACTGTAAGGTCGTTGATGCTGAAGTCGCGCACATGCAGCTCATACACGCTCATGTCGCTGAGGCTCCGCAACGGAGGTGACGTATCCTCGTCCCAGCCGGCGGGCTTGGTTTCATCGGAGTCGAGGTCGGTGATCCTGCTCTTGGTTCCATTCAACGCGATGTCGATGGAATACGGATCGCTGGTTACATTCGTGTCCACGGCGGCGTCGGATGGCACCCATACCTGCACGCTGTAAAGGTAGTACTTATCTTTCCAACTGGGATCCCCGTCCGCCACCCATACGCCATTATGTTCGTGCATGGGCACAACGGCGGTGGGCGTCGTGTCGGTCTCGTGGTCGAAGATCTGAAGCGAGACCCTTTGCGCGGTAGGCGCCCACAGTTTCAGCTTCACGGCATAGTTATCGTCGTCGGGCCAGTCGTGCCAGCCGCGATCGTCCCCGTGGTGAAAGACCACGCCGAGCTTACCTGGATAGTAATAGAGATCGTCGAGCACGCCTGCATCCTGGATGCCGGTTGCATACGTAAGCGAGCCACTCGAATTCACCGCTGAAAACGCGAGCTGTCCTTCAAGAGCCGTATGCAAGGCCGAGACCTGCGTATTTGCCGGTAGTTGAAGAACGGTGTAGCCGCTCAATTGCGGATAGCGGAACAATTCTTCCGCGGTCAGGCTTCCCCCAACCGTGAGCGAAATACTGGTCCCCCCCGTGATCCCCGTGGGAGTTACCGACAGGCCGCCGGTGAGGCTGGAACTGATCGCGTAGGTATCGCCGCTTTGAGCGAACTGCGGCTGGATGGCCACTCGCTGGCGATCGAGCCAGTATGCCTGCTCTACGTTGAGCAGGCTGTCCAATATCTGGGTCGGAGTCGGCGTTGTGGTGAAGACCGTCGCGTTGCCTGAAATCGCCCATGCCTGGGTGTAGGTGGCGACATTCAGATACATGTTAGGCCCCGGGTCTTTCACCCCGGTGGAGGTGTTGTGAATGATGAATCCGAGGTTCTGCGCATTGGGAATCAGACTGATGTCGAAGTACGCGCCGTAGGAGTCATAGTTAGTCACAAAGGTAAGTCCGTCGTTGTAGTCGCCGGTATATTCCGCGGTGTCTTCAAAGGCATAGACGCTCCAGTTCGAATAGTTCCCGTCTGGCCTGTAGTAATGAATTCGAGCATATCCCGGCAGTAAAGCTGTGGGATTGGCCAGACTTGGCTGGCTCTTGTACAGCTTGCCGATCCCCGTGTAGCCCCAGTACTCGAAGCCTTCCGTGGAAGGATCGACAAACTCATTCGGCCCCGGGTCCTTCAGGTCGCCGCCCGGCGCAGAGGGATTGTGAATGATGAGCCCAAGATTCTGCGCGTTCGCAACAACTGCAACATCGAAATACACTCCATATGCGTCGGAGTTCGTGACCGGCACAAGGCCGCTGTTATAGTCGCCGGTGTACTCTGTCGTGTCGTAGAAGGCATAGATCGTCCAGCCGCTATAGTTACCGTCCGTCCGGTGGTAGTGAACGCGGACGTATCCGGGCAGCAGCGCGGTGGGATTGGTCAAGCTGGGCGCGGTGTTATACAGCTTGGCTATCCCGGAGTACGCCCAGTACTCAATTCCCTGCGTGGCGGGATCGACAAACAAATTATTGGGCGTGTCCTTCTGGTCCCCGCCCGTTGCCGTTGGGTTGTGAATAATGATGCCGACCTCTTGCGCGCCGGTGGTCACTCCCACGTCAAAGTACGCGCCATAGCTGTCCATGCCGGTCACCTGGACGGGCCCGCTATTGTATCCGCCGGTGTTTTCCGTAGTGTTATCGAAGGCGTAGACCGTCCAGCCGCTATAGATGCCGTCCGGCCGAAAGTAGTGGATGCGTATGTCCCCCGATGGGATGGACGGATCGGATTGTGCAAAGGCCTGGGCTGACCCTAAGAGGCTAAGCAGAAGCATCAGCAGGGGGGACGCGGCTCTGCAGAGAAGACGAGTCGTTCGATTCCTGAATTTCATGGTGGATCTCCAGATGACATTGTTGCTTTCATTTGGTTGAGGCGCGGTCGTTCGGCGCTCGCTTGGGGTCGTTCATTCGAGCGGCGGCGATAATACTAGACAGAACATCTGGTGTCAAGTTATATGTGGCCTCGCCTCATGGCAATTCTATTTCAACATCGTCAGAAGGCTTTTTAAGGTAGTCATCGTCCCAGCCTGCGCGTTTGAACTTGCCGCGCAAAGAGCCTTTCGATCCCTCCTTCTGCATGGCGTTCAGGGCCATGTGTCTGAGCACGGCGAGGTTGTGGGGGCCGTTGCCCAATCGAGTTCTGCCCTGATCCTCGTTCATGACCACATCAAGCCGCCAGTGCGCGGAGAACTTCTCCATGAACCGCTGAAACGAGGCGCGGAACTGATCCGGGTCAAGAATGCGAAACAGCCGGCTGAACGTATCGTGGCTGGGCACTCCATTCTCCAACTTGAGCAAATTGCATCCTCCTTGAATCTGCCGTTGTTGCCCAACATTGGAAGAGCGCGGGCACATGTGTTTCTTGCGGAAAAACTTGCTACCATCGGTACAAATGCTCCCCGCGTCTCAAACTCCGGCCGAGAGGCATATGGGTCCCACCCTGGGAACCGTTGTCGACGGAGCCATCGCAAGGCGCTACGGCGAGTCCGGAGCAGAGTCCTACGGCATAACTGCCGAGCACTTTCATGGGATTGTGGCTGCCGTGGTCGTTCGTTACGCCGCCCACCTAAGTCAGGCCGAGAGAGTTGAACTTGTCGCATCCTTGCGTGTGGAAGAACTGGTCCTGGCGCGCGCCTGCTCAGCGGGAATCGAGGCAGCATGGGATGTGTTTATTCCCCGCTTTCGAGCTGCGCTCCATGCAACCGCCTGCCGCCTCACCGGGGACGAGGCAAGCGGACGGGATCACGGCCGACGGCGGAACTTCGTGGAACTGATGTCGGAACTGCGCTCCACGTAGCGCCAATCTGAATAAGTGCCCGCCGTCAACACAGCCTCGATTCAGGCCTACCTCTCTTCGCTTGTCACTTCATACTCCACATGAAAAGGCTTGAGAGGTCGACTCAACGGGAGGTGATCCTGTGCGATGATTTCGTTGGCTTGCGCCAGGCGCTCGGAAGGCAGCGGATGGGTGCGAAAGTAGCCGGTGAGCCCTTCGATGGCAAGCTGACTCAGTTCCCCTGTGGGTGTCTGAGCGTGAATAACATACTCGCGGTGCAACTGGGTCCACCGCTCCAGCATGTTCACCGCTCCCTGCGGCGAGTAGCCGGCCGCGCTGGCGATGCGAAGCCCTTCGCGGTCAGCCTCGAACTCCTGCTCCTTGCTATAGCCGGCCTGCCACAACGAGATGGGAATTTGCGCAACTGCTGCCTCAATGTCCAGATTCAATTTGTTGAGTTGTGCCTCGATCTGCACCCGCTCGACCGCGTGGTAATGGTCGATGTGCTCAATCTCATGTCCGAGCACAAAGGCTAGCTCGTCTTCGCTGGTCATCTGGTCCAGGAGCCCCTGGCCAACAAAGACATGTCCGCCCGGCAACGCAAAGGCATTGATCATATCCACACTCGCAATGACATGAAATCGAAAAGCGAGTCTGCGCACGGCATGCGCGGCCACGCGACCGCCCACTTTGCTCACGTACCATTCCATCGCCGCCATCTCCGCGGTTTGTGTGGGCTGTGCGGATGCATACTGCTGCGCAAGCTCGTCGCCGATGCGCGTCTCCTGATCGTCGGATATCCGCGTGAAATGCATGGGCGCGCGTGTCAGATCGCGCTGCCAATCCGCGGCTGAGTCCACAACCGCGTTCACGCTCATAACATCCTGGCGTCTGTGCTGCTGCGCGAAGTAGAGAGCGCCGCCGGCAATCAGCAGGATGGCGACCAGAGCCAAGATGCGCTTCATAGCAGCCGCCTCACGATCTCCCGGTATCTTCCATAAAGTGCAGAAACCAGAGTCAACGCCCCACCCAGTGCAATGAAGGTAATATAACGGTCGCGTTCGTCCAGCCGCCAGGCATCGCGAAACACGATCTTTCCCACGCAGAGAAGCAGCAGCAACAGTCCTGTGATGCGATAGCTGCGCTGGCTTGCCAGAAGTCCCAGCACAATCACCATCACTCCCTCAATGCCCCACGACAGTGTCACCATTCCCGGATCCATCTTTATCGCGATCATGAAGCTGATCAGGATAATGGGAGCAAAGAAGAGCAGCTGTTCCGGATGTTTCAGGGCCGTATAGCGGCTGAGAAACGAAAGGTTAGTGCGCTCGGCATAGCGTTTGCGGAGCTGAAACGCGATTGGCAGCGCGGCAAACAGCAACGCTGCCGTTAGCGAAAGCACGGCAAGATTGCCCCGTCATCCTCCTTCGACAAAGTAACTTCCGCCAAAGATGTTGTGCGCCAGGCCGCGGCCGACAATTCCCGCAACCAGCAGCGCCGCCTGTTGGTGAAAGACTTCCTTGTCGAGCAACAGAGTCGCTCCCAGGAGCACCACGGCCAGAATCGACCAGGCAACGATGATCCATTCCGCGGGCGTCTGGAAATAGAGCAGGGCAGCAACGCATCCGGTGCCGAGATAGGCGATCGGGTCGCCCACCCGCCAGCGCCCGATTTCTGGCGCAGCCTTGTCCGACTGCAATTGCGCCCACACGAAAAAGTAGATGAGCGCAATGGGCACAACCGTGTAGATGCGCGGACTGAGAACTTCGCCGGGAAGCGTTGCCGCTGTGAGGTTGACGAAGAAGATGCGCGCGAACGCCGCGGCCAGCGCAACATAAGCCTGCAGGCGAATCTGTCTTTGCTCGCGCCATGTCCCGATCTCAAAGAGCAGGAGCCCAAAGACCGCCAGGCCAACGGCTACGCTAATTGGCTGCAACTCGATCCACAGCAGCCAGGCGAAGAGGCCCGATCCAACCCATGTATAGGCGTGACGCGCCTCTGAGCCGCGAAGCGACGCCGGCATGCGCACCCACAGCGCCAATGCGTAAAGCACTGCGACCAGGATCCCCACCGTGATCAACCGCAGATCGACCCCGTGCCACTTGCCCTGCGTGTACAGATCGAGGGTCACCGCGCGCGCCACAGCCAGCAGAGCGAGCACGTGTGCCTGATAGGGAAGCTCTTCGACGTCGAAGATGCGATCGGTGACCGCAAGCGCCAGCGCAAACGCAGCCCAGATTGCCGCCAGCCATGGCTGCGGAGATTCGTTCCAGGCCAGTGTCGCGATCAGTGCTGTGGCGCCCCACGTATGCACCCATGCTGCCGGACGCCGGTAGACGGCATCCCTCAGAGTGCAAAAGCGCGAGATCCCGTAGAGTGCGCCGGCACAGCCAAGGAAGGGCAGGTAGCGCTCTATCGCGCTCTGCGCATCCATGTTGACTGCGACAAGCTGGCCGGCCGCGATAGCCGCAAGCACATGTTCCTGGTTCGTGAGCTCTCCCAACGTGAGGCGCCGTGCGAGCAGCGCAAGAACAACGGCGAGCGCGATCCACGCCGGTGCTATATCCATCGGCGGCAATTCAACCCAGGCAAGGGTGACAAGCAGCGCCGTCCCCGTCCACAGCAGAGCAGTGCGAGGAACAAGGCGCAGATCTTTGACGCCTGAAAGCACCCAGGACGTCCCGTAACAGACGGCTGCAATAATCGGCAGAGTAGCCAGGCGCAACGTGATGTGGTGTGGATAAAGATCGGACAGGTGGCAATTGAAGACCGCCGCGCGAATCGCCATGGCGACAAACAGTGCGCTTGCCTGCACGATGAGGTGCTTGTTGTTCAGGTATCGGGCGCCGAGAGCCGCGCCCAGCATCAACGCAGACCAGCCGATCGCGGTCCAATCTCCGGTGAACAGGCCCCACACGCCGAGAAAACCGGTGACGCAGCCGATATAGCCGTGAAAAGTTGCAATCGTGCCGTCAAACGTCTCGAAGAGTTGCCGCCACTTAGGCCGAATGAACAGCGAGTTCAAGTAGAACAAGGCGCTGCAGGCGAGCAGCAGGACGCCGTCCTGAATGAGCTGCGCCTCCGATTGCTGGCGAAATTCGACGATATGCTGCGCTTCGTAGACGATCAGCAGGCCGGTGAAGAGTCCCGCAAGCAATCCGAGGCGGCGAAAGACCACTTCCAACTGAACAATCCCGGCAATCAGCAAAACTTCGGCCGCGATCATCCAGAACAGCGCAATGTTGTTGCCGCTGAATTTGAAGGGCACTGAACCGAACATCAGCATGGTGCCCATAACTGTCAGCAGAATGAATGCCGGACGCCGCCGGCGTGTTGCCTGCAACTGCCCACAGAAGAACTCCGCTGCACCAATTGCCAGTAACCCGTAAAAGGCAAGCTCCGGGCGCGTGGATTGGAATTTCATGACCGCGCCCAGCAGCATGGTGTTGAGCAGTGCCGCGATGGTGGAGATGGTCTCGTCGCGCGGGACGCGAATGGCGCGCGCGATATAGGAGATGCGGAAAATTGCCCAGTACAGGATGAGGATAATGGCGCTGGGTCAGAACTGCGGAAACGCATGACCTGCCACGCCGTCGGGATACAGCCTGTAGAGCCAATAGAAGTGATTGCCAAAACTGGCCAGGATGCCGAAGACCTCAAGCTCGTACCAGCCCATCCGCAAGGCGATGGCAACGATGCCTAAGGCGAGAATCACCCCGGCGGTAAGAGCGTAGACGCTGTCCTGACTTAGAGCAACTGTTGAAAACGCAAGCAGAAAAGCAAGACCTGTGACCAACTGCGACTTATAGCGCAAGGTATGCGCCACCATCGCGACAGCGACCACGAGCATTAGTACGCAGTTGAGCGTGTTGGAACTCATCACCGTCATTGCCGGAACGTGGTACATGGCATAGGTGGTGAAGAAAAGCAGCGCCCATCCGCCGCCGATTCCGGTGCGGCCTACGAGGTGATAGCGCTCTTTGCACTCGAGGCGAATGCCCCCGCCGAGCAGCGCGCCTGCCGCCGCGTAGATCAGGGTGACTCTCGCTCCCGCGCCCAAGGAGATCAGCGCCACGCGGCCCAGAAGCGCGAACCCAAGCACCAGTAAAATGATGCCCAGCTTAGCGAACAGGTTCATGCCCAGCACTTCTTCCAGCGGAAGCGTGGCGCGCAACCGCTCCGCGAAGCTCTTGCGTGGCGGCGCGGTCTCAAGCACCGCAAAGCGAGGAGCAGCGGGAGCATAGGACGGTTGCGTTGCTCTGTGAGGTTGAGGCGTCGAGATGGGCTCTGGCCGCGGAAATGGACCCGCATCGGCGTGTTCCTCGCTTTTGGCTGCAGCCACAGACGGCAATGGGGGCGCCTGTGAAGGAGTCGTTGGGGGCAATGGCCTAAGAAGATTCCGGTCGGCAGCGGGCTCGATCCGCTGCGGCGCCGGACTGGGGCTCCGCTGCTTGAGGAAAACCTGCGTCACGGGAGCGGGCGCCGTCAACGAAGCAGAGGCGCCGGCCGCGGGCTCCGGGACTACCATTGTCGGGGAAGGATGCGCTTTCGGCTTGGCTGCTTCCGATGGCGCCGCAGCTGGTTCGTCCGCAGGCTTGACCTTCTGTGCCTCGGCTATTGGCGCAGGAGAAAAAGCCGGCTGGCCCGCACGCTCAGAGACCTTATTCAGCTCACGGCGCAGTCCGGCGATCTCTCCCTTCAGATCAGATATCTTGTCGCGCAATTCCAAGCTAGCTTCATCGAGAAGCCTGCGCGTATTCCCGCTTCGCACCAGGGCAATGATCGCAATCACAGGGATCCCTAACAGAAACCCGCCGATCAGTACAACAATGATTTCCATGCTTCGAACCTCTCAGCTTGCGGCGAATGGGTGCCTGTCACAAGAACGAACTCGGCAAGACCTCTTGCAAACTTTTTTTTGCAAGGCTTGGCTTGATGCGCGTTCTGGTAGAGAGTGAGATTAGCCCGGTGAGTCAATGACTCAGAAGTATAGCCCAATTGGTGCCGGGCGGCGCTTTAATCGACGGCGCCCAACTAAAACGTCGATTGGATCCGGAAAAGCATGAATGCCGACGCAGAGTTTCCGTCCTTGATGCCAGAGACGCCGCGCAGCGAGCGCGGCTTCTGGGCGCTTATTGCCACGCAGTTCCAAGGCGCCTACAGCGACAACATTCTGCGCAACCTGCTGCTCGCCATGATTGTCGGCATGGGGTTGGCCGGAAGCGAACGCGCCACGTTCGTCTCCCTGGTCACTTTCCTTTTCTCCATGCCGTTCGTGCTGTTCAGCATGACGGGAGGCTGGCTTGCGGATCGGTTCAGCAAGCGGCAGGTCACGCTCTGGACCAAGGCGATGGAGATTGGCGCCATGACCCTGGCAACTGCGGGATTGGCGGCGCAATCACGGTCCGCGACGCTGGCCGCTCTGGGACTGGTTGCAACCCAGGCGGCGCTCTTCGGGCCTTCGAAGTATGGCCTGTTGCCCGAACTGCTCCCCGCGAAACGCCTGTCCTGGGGAAACGGCGTCATCGAACTGGGAACCTTCCTCGCGATCATTGTAGGAACGGTGACCGGGGCTGCGCTGGCGGAGCGCTTTCATGGCCGCGAAGTTTATGCCGGTTACCTTTTGTTGGCTCTCGCCATTGTGGGATTCTTCACAAGTCTCGGCATCGACCGTGTCCCGGCCGCCGCGCCGGAGAAGAAATTCCGCATCAACTTCCTTGGCGATCTTTGGCAGCAGATCGGCTTGATGCGCCGTGACCAGGCGCTCTTCCTCGCCGTCCTCGGGAATACATACTTCTGGTTCCTTGGCTCGCTGCTCTTTTCAACCGTGGTTGTCTATGGGCCGGACGTCCTGCATATTGGCAGACCAGGACCGGCTATTTGAACGCCGCAATGGCGATGGGCATCGGCATCGGCAGCATGATCGCCGGTCTGGTGAGCGGCAACAAGATCGAGTATGGACTTATTCCCCTCGGCTCCATTGGCATGACCTGCACCGGCTTTGCGCTGGGCGGCATGCACTTCGGCCTTGTCGGCTCCGGGGTTCAGGCAGGTCGGCGGAAGACGCGGCAAGATTGGGCATCCGCTGCCGAGCGTCTCCGTCAGGGTTGTGGATCTCGACACAGGCGAGCCGGTGGCGCCGGGAACTCCGGGCATGCTGCTCGTTAAAGGTCCCAATGTGATGAAGGGCTATCTCGGCAAACCGGAGAAGACTGCGGAAGTCCTGCACGATGGCTGGTACACAACCGGCGACGTTGCTCTGATGGAAGAGGACGGCTTTTTCACCATTACCGATCGTCTCTCGCGTTTCAGCAAGATTGGCGGTGAGATGGTTCCACACATCGGGATTGAAGACAAGCTGCACGAACTGGCCGGAGTCACGGAGCAGGTCTTCGCCGTGACCGCCCTGCCGGACGAGAAGAAGGGCGAGCGCATTGTAGTGGTATCGACGCTTTCGACGGAAAAGCTTGCGCCTGTTCTGGAGAAGCTGGCGCAGTGCGATCTGCCTGCGCTGTGGAAGCCGCGCCCGAATCAGTTCTTTTACGTTGACGCGCTGCCGATATTGGGCACTGGAAAAATCGACCTGCGCGGAGTGAAAGCACTGGCTTCAGCGTTGGCTTGACTTGTCGGTCACCCGGAAAGTACTCGCATCGCACCGATGAGATAAGTGCTTGGAAGCAATGGTAGCGCGTCGTGTGGCTTTCGCTGAGCCCGGTGAAAAATGCCCGTTAGAGTTAACGGACCTCTCGCAACAGACCTCTCGCAAGTTCCCGCAGTGCGCGATTCTATTGTTGACTCCGCACAACTCTGGCACATGCGCAACCCTCTCATCTGCTGAGCGGCCTTTCCGGCAGATCCCCAGGGTGGACCGCCGATCCGGAAATTGGTCTGCTGTTTGGACACGATCGGGAGTCACACAAGCGGCGCCACGCAAATCCGGCGCCTCAGTTGGTCGCGTCGCGACGGATTAGTAACGAAAAAAGCCGCAGGGTCCGGGATCGGGTTTGTGCCTGGTCGGCAATGGGAAAATTATTACATCGTTAATACCTATATAACTGGACAGTGCCAGGTTCTCTGATCGCTCTACGCGGCGGTCTCCATGCTGGATTTGTTGATCTGTGTGGCGTTGCGGGGCTCCCTGTAGTAGCGGAGAATAATTCTCAGTTTGTGCGGGAGC
>Ga0224554_1001277_pt1 | contig 16513 bp, 13 predicted proteins | sample 714S22024metaG_FD_180666 | JGI IMG/M metagenome (GOLD analysis project Ga0224554, IMG submission 180666) | Peat soil microbial communities from Stordalen Mire, Sweden - 717 S2 20-24 | ecosystem: Environmental > Terrestrial > Soil > Wetlands > Peat | place: Sweden: Norrbotten County, Stordalen...
CTCCAGAAACACCTCCGGATGATTCTCGAGATGCTGTTCGCCGAACGAAACCACATCTGCTCGGTCTGCGTGTCGAACGGCCACTGCGAGTTGCAGGCGCTGGGCCAGGAGCAGGGCCTCACCCATATCCGGCTGCCTTATCGCAACCCCGAGCTGAACGTCGATGCCTCGCATGAGCGCTTCACAGTGGACCACAATCGCTGCGTGCTGTGCACCCGCTGCGTAAGAGCCTGTGCTGAGATTGAAGGCGCGCACGTGTGGGACGTGATGGGACGCGGCATCAATTCAATCGTGATTACCGACCTCAACGATGAGTGGGGAAGTTCCACTTGCACGCGTTGCGGCAAATGCGTCCAGGTTTGCCCCACCGGAGCCTTGTTCGACAAGAGCAAGATCGGCTCCGACCATCCAAAATATCCAGATTTTCTGCCTTATCTGAACCTGATGAGGGAGGCGCAATGAGCAAGTTGAAACTGGCAACAGTGTGGCTCGACGGATGTTCAGGTTGTCACATGTCATTCCTTGACATGGACGAGCGTCTGCTCGAACTGGCGGAGTTCGTCGATGTGGTCTACAGCCCCATCGTCGACGCCAAAGAGTTTCCTAATGAAGTGGACATCGCGCTGGTCGAAGGGGCGGTGGCGTCGGTGGACGACGAAAAGAAGATCAAGAAGATTCGCGCCCACTCGAAGATGCTGGTGGCCATGGGCGACTGCGCGGTGGCGGGCAACGTGCCGTCCATGCGCAATCCCATCGGTCCTGAAGCGATCTTGGAACGGGCGTATATTGAGAACGCAAGCGCGCAGCAACAAATCCCCTGCGTGGTGGTTCCCAAACTGCTCAAGGTGGTGCGGCCGGTTCACGAGTTTGTGAAGGTGGACGTGTTTCTTCCCGGATGCCCGCCTTCTGCCGACACATTTCACGCAGCGCTCACAGCGCTGGTCAACGGCGGACCGCTGGATATCTCGGCGCTCACCCGCTTTGGAGCCTAAGTCATGAGCCAGACGATCACCATCGATCCGGTAACGCGTCTTGAAGGGCACGGCAAGATCACCATCTACCTCGACGGCATGGGCGAAGTGGAGAACGCGCAGTTTCATGTGACCCAGGTGCGCGGCTTTGAGCGCTTTGCGCAGGGGCGCCCCTTTTACGAGATGCCCAGCCTCATGGCGCGCATCTGCGGCATTTGCCCGGTCAGCCACCTGATCGCTTCAGCAAAAGCGTGCGAGGCCATCATGTCGGTGCGCATTCCCCATACCGGGGCCCAGTTGCGGCGCATGCTCAACCTCGCGCAAATGGTGCAGTCGCATGCGCTCAGTTTCTTCTACTTGTCCTCGCCTGATCTGTTGCTGGGCATGGAGTCGAACCCGGCAACGCGCAACATCTTTGGCGTGGCGGCAGCAAGTCCCGAGTTGGGCCGCGCCGGCGTAGGGCTTCGCCGCTTTGGCCAGCACATCATCGAGTTGCTCGGCGACAAGCGCATCCATCCCGGATGGGTAGTTCCCGGTGGGGTCACCGAGCCATTGTCGGCCGCCAAGCGCGACGCCATCCTGGCCATGATTCCCGAGGCTTACGCCAACGTGACCCTGGCGCTCAACTGGTACAAGAAGGTCGCCGACACCTTCAAGGCGGAAATCGACGTCTTCGCCAACTTCCCCTCGCTCTACATGGGCCTCATCAACGAGGACGAGTCGATCGAGTTTACCGACGGCACGCTGCGCATGATCGACGCCCAGGGCAAGACCATCGAAGACGGCATTACCGCAAGCAGATACACCGACGTCATCGGCGAAGCGGTCGAGAACTACAGCTATACCAAATTCGCCTATTACAAACCGCTCGGCTATCCGCAGGGCAGCTATCGCGTGGGCCCGCTCGCCCGCCTGAACATCGTCAAATCCATGGGCACTCCGCTCGCGGAAAAGGAACTTGCCTTATTCAAGCAATTGGCCGCAGGGCCGGTTGAGAGCTCGTTCCACTACCATCACGCGCGGCTCATCGAGGCGCTCTACGGGATTGAAAAAATCGAACAGATTCTCAGCGATCCGCTGATTCTCGACAAGCACGTGCGCGCCAACGCCGGCGTAAACCGGCTTGAAGGTGCAGGCCAGGCCGAAGCGCCGCGCGGCACCCTCAACCATCACTACAAAGTGGACGAGAATGGCAAGATCACCTGGGCCAACCTGGTGATCGCCACCGGGCAGAACAACAACGCCATGAACAGGGGCGTCTTGCAGGCCGCAAAGCACTATGTGAAGGACCGCAAGTTCAGCGAAGGCGCAATGAATCGCATTGAGGCTGTTGTGCGCACCTTCGATCCCTGCCTGAGCTGCTCGACGCACGCGTTTGGGCAGATGCCGCTCGTTCTCACGCTCCTTTCAGCTGAGGGCGAGGTTGTCGATCGGCTCGTTCGCTGAGTACGATTGAACGCATGAACCTCACCAGGGCCCGATGCCTCATTCTTGCCTGCGGCAACACGCTACGCTCGGATGATGGCGTCGGGCCTTGGCTTGCTGCGTGGGCTCAAGAGCGATTTCGCGACGAGCCGGGTGTCCTGGTCGTAAGCCGCCACCAGTGGACGCCCGAGCTGGCTCAAGACGTCTCGAGCTCGGAGTCGGTGTTATTCATCGATTGCTCGGCGGAGTCGGCGCCCGGTGCCGTCCAGCTTCTTGCAGTCTCTCCTACCGGCGAAACACAAGCGCTCGCCACGCATCACCTGGATGCAGCCCAGTTGTTGGCCCTGGGCCGCACGCTTTACGGCTCCCTGCCTGCGAACGCACTGCAACTCACCATCGGCGCCGGGTCAACGGAATTGGGTGAGGAGTTCAGCGCCCCGGTAAGAGCGGCGCTGCCTATCGCGTGCCTGAAGTTGGAAGAAGCGGTTGCACTGCTGCTGCGCAATAAAGAGCGCTCGCTTTAGGGAAGGTATCCTTCGAGCTTGAACGAAGAAGCGTAGTCGCCCTTCAGCGTTCCTCGCAGAACGATCCTCATCCCCTCGGCGTTAAAGGTGTTGGCCACAGCCTCCGGATCACTCTGCTGAATGCCCACAGGAGCGCTACCACCGCGCAGAACAGGCCGAAGAGTTTCCACTTCAACTGAACCAATGCCTGGCGGACAATGCCCAGCTCGTCGAAAGCAGTCCATTCCTCGCGGATCCTGCCATCCGCGATGCGCCAGACGGTGATTCCCCTCATGTCAATCTTCACGCCCGTTGCCGGAAGCGGGCTCGCAGCAGCGGTGTTGGTTCCCTTTAACCTCCACACGACGGTCACCAGGTCACCGTCAGACGAAATCAACTCCACTGCGATTTTCATGTCAGGGCAGGCCTGCTTCTCCCACCGTGCGGCCGCCTGATCTTCTTCGAGACTGGCATCCCTGTGCTGCCCGTGATTCACGAAATCCGGTGCGTAGATTTCATTCGCAACTTGAAACTTGCCCTGATTGAAGATCTCGTCAAAAACCCGCCTGGCGACCGCTACGTTCTTTTCCTGCTGAGAGGGCAGAGTGGGAGATAAGCTCGCAGGGATGGTCGCACATGCCGGTGCGCATGCCAGTACGATGAACGCCAATGCGATTCCGAAATGTGGCCTGCACCAATCCATGTGTGCTCTCCTGCAATGCTCAGCTACGATTTTGTGGATGGGTGGATGATAGTCGATGAAGTCGAGGACCAGAAAACAACTGCGCCATCTATGCAGCTCTTCGCTTTGCTACGGCTGCTGCGAGGGCCTGCCGTACCCGGGGCAAAGATGGCGACGGCGGCAGCACCGAAGTGCAGCCGCCGTTGTTCTGAGGGAGGGCTTTCCGGTTAGAACGCGGCCACTGTCTGGCGCAGGCTGTACGAGCTGAGCGTCTTGATGTAGTTGCCGCGATCGAAAGGCGAAGTGTCTGGCACGGAACGCCGGCTGAGGCAGCCGCGCGTCTCGGCAAGCGAAGCATACTCGCGCTTCTCAAGCCAGTAGCAAAGGTCGGCGAGCACCCGGGCAATGTGGTCGATGCCGTGGATGTGGAGCGCGGAAACCATCATGGCGACGCTGCCGCCGCTCATGATGCTCTTCAGCACATCTTCGGCTGAGTGAACGCCGCCGGTGATGCCGATATCGATATGGAGTTGGCCGTAAAGGATCGCTGCCCAGTGTAGACGGGGCAGCAACTCAGACGGCGTTGAGAAGTGCAGCGTGGGCCGCACTTCAAGCGACTCAATGTCGAAATCGGGTTGATAGAAGCGGTTGAAGAGCACAACGCCGGAAGCGCCGGCCTCCTGCAAACGCGCGGCCAGGTTCGGAACGCTGGTGAAGGACTGCGACAGCTTCACAGCCACCGGAACCTTCACCGCCTGGCAGACGCTGGTCACCAAGTCGAGCAGTTGTGTCTCCAGGCTGGCCGAGGTCTGGGCGCCGTCTGTCGCCAGCGCATAGGTGTTCAATTCGATGGCGTCGGCTCCGGCCTGCTCCATTTCTCTTGCGAAGCGAACCCAGCCACCCGGTGTGGCGCCGTTCAGGCTGGCCATCACCGGAATGCTGACGGCCTCGCTGGCGCGCCGCAGATGCTCAAGATAGATCTCGTGCGTCATGCGGTAGTCGTTCAGGTCGGGCAGAAAACCGAGCGACTCCGCAAAAGAATCGGTGCCACGCGAAAGGTCATCATCCAGAGTGCGGGACTCGAGCGCCAGTTGCTCCTCAAAAAGCGAGGTGAGAACAATGGCGGAGGCTCCCGCATCTTCCATGTGACGTACGTTGTCGATCGACTCCGACAGCGGCGTGGACGCGACCACGATGGGGCCGCTCAGCTTCATGCCTAAATACTGCATTGAAATGTCGATCATTCTTCTCCTCCGGCAGCCGTGGCCGCCAGTTTTTCTTCAGGCTGTTCGGCGGGCGCAATGTGCGGAGTCTCGCCGCGGCCGGGCATTGCGGCCCGCGCGGAGTAGACTCGCCACTGGCGCTCGACGTCGTCTTGTGCTTCCTTCAGCAGTTCTGCCGCCAGCTCAGGGTTGCTGCGGGCGAGCATGGTGTACCGTGCCTCGCGATAGCTGTATTCCTTGAGCCGGATCGACGGCGCCTTCGAGTCCAGCTGGAACGGATTCTTGCCGGTCTCGCGCAGCGATGGGTTGTAGCGCATCAGCGGCCAGTAGCCTGACTGAACGGCCAGCTTCTGTTGCTCCAGTCCGTGGACCAGGTCGTAGCCGTGGGCGATGCAGCTGGAGTAGGCGATAATGAGCGACGGACCTTCGTGAGCCTCAGCCTCCTGGAAGGCCTTGATCACGTGGCTGTCGTTGCCGCCCAGCGCCACCTGCGCCACATAGACTGAACCGTAGCTCACCGCTTCCATTGCCAGATCCTTGCGGCTGTTCGGCTTGCCTGCTGCGGCAAACTTGGCTACTGCGCCGCGCGGCGTGGCTTTTGACATCTGGCCGCCGGTGTTCGAGTAGACCTCAGTGTCGAGAACCAGCACGTTCACGTTCTTGCCGGAACCGAGCACATGGTCGAGCCCACCGAAACCAATGTCGAAGGCCCACCCGTCGCCGCCCAGAATCCACACGCTCTTGCGCACCAGCGCATCGGCCACTGCCTGCAGGTTCTTTGCATCCGACGAATTGTTGCCCGAGAGCTTCTCCCGCAGTGCAACCACGCGCTCCCGCTGCTTATTGATCTCCGGCTCGGTCTTCTGCGGCGCGTGAAGAATCTCCGCCACCAGATCGACGCCGATCTCGTTCGCAAGCCGCTCCACAAGCAACTCGGCAAACCCCTTCTGCTGATCGAGACCCGTGCGCACGCCAAAGCCGAACTCGGCGTTGTCTTCAAACAGCGAGTTTGACCACGTCGGCCCGCGCCCTTCCTTGTTGCTGGTGTAAGGCGTGGTGGGCAGGTTGCCGCCGTAGATCGACGAGCACCCCGTTGCGTTGGTGATGTAGAGTCGGTCGCCGAAAAGCTGGGTCAGCAGCTTGATGTACGCCGTCTCGCCGCAACCCGCGCATGCGCCCGAGAACTCAAAGAGCGGCTGCATCAGTTGCAGATCCTTCACCTGCGTGTGCGACAGTTTGGTCCGATCCACCTCGGGCAGCGAAAGGAAGAAGTCCCAGTTTTCGCGTTCGGACTCGCGCAGCGGAGGCTGCGGGGCCATGTTGATGGCCTTCTTGCTGGCATCGCTCTTGTTCTTCACCGGGCAAACTTCCACGCAGACCGCGCAGCCGGTGCAGTCTTCAGGAGCCACCTGCAGCGTGTAGTGATCGTTCTCCATGCCCTTCCACTTGGGCTTGGCCCACTGCAGCGTGGAAGGCGCATTGGTCCCAGCCTCGGCGCTGTACACCTTGGCGCGAATCACGGCGTGCGGGCACACCATCACGCATTTTCCGCACTGGATGCAGAGGTCCTTGTCCCACACCGGAATGAACTGCGCGATGTTGCGCTTTTCCCACTGCGCTGTGCCCGTGGGGAACGTTCCGCCCGCTGGAATGGCGCTTACCGGGAGCAGGTCGCCCTTGCCGGCCGCAATCTGGCCGAGCACGTTGCGCACAAACTCCGGCGCCGCGGGCGAGATGGAAGGAATCAGGTCAAACGTGGACGAGGCTGTTGCCGGCAGCTCGACTTTTTCAAGATGGGCCAGAGCGTGGTCCACAGCGGCAAAGTTCTTGGCAACCACACTCTCGCCGCGCTTGCCGTAAGTTTTCTTGATGGCCTTCTTGATCTGCGCGATCGCCTCGTCGCGCGGCAGTACGCCGCTGATTGCGAAGAAGCAGGTCTGCATGATGGTGTTGATGCGCGTGCCCATACCGGCTTCGCGCGCCACCGTGTAGCCGTCGATCACGTAAAACTCGATTTTCTTCTTCAGCATCGATTCCTGGGTGCTGCGCGGCAGCTTGTCCCAGACTTCCGCGGCCGGGTAAGGCGAGTTGAGCAGGAAGACCGCGCCGGGCATTGCTGCCTCCAGCACGTCCATCTTTTCAAGGAAGCTGAAGTTGTGGCAGGCGATAAAGCTGGCCTGCGTAATCAGGTAACTTGAGCGGATCGGGTTGGGCCCGAAGCGCAGGTGCGAGGTGGTCATCGAGCCTGACTTCTTTGAGTCGTACACAAAGTAGCCCTGCGCGTAATTCGGCGTCTCGCTGCCGATGATCTTGATCGAATTCTTGTTGGCGCCCACGGTGCCGTCGGACCCGAGCCCGTAGAACAGCGCGCGCACCGTCTTCGGATCTTCTGTCGAGAACGCCGGATCGTACGTCAGGCTGCTGTGGCTTACGTCATCGTTGATGCCGACCGTGAAGTGATTCTTCGGCGCAGCCTTCGCCATCTCGTCGAACACGCCCTTGACCATGGCCGGCGTGAATTCCTTCGACGACAGTCCGTAGCGTCCGCCGATCACCTTCGGCATCGACTTGAAGGGCAGGCTTGCGGAGTTCTCGGCAAGCACCGTGAGAATGTCCTGGTAAAGAGGCTCGCCCATGCCGCCCGGCTCCTTGCAGCGGTCCAGCGTGGCAATCGACTTCACCGTCGCCGGCAGCGCCTTCAGGAACGCGCTGGCATCGAACGGCCTGAACAGACGAACCTTCAACAGGCCGATCTTTTCGCCCTGCTTCACCATCAGGTCAACGGCTTCCTCGGCCACTTCTGCCCTGGAGCCCATCAAAATAATCACGCGCTCGGCATCGGGCGCACCGTAGTAATCGAACAGTTTGTAAGCGCGGCCGGTCTGCGCGGCAAAGCGGTCCATTACCGATTGCACGATTCCGGGAACCGCATTGTAGAAAGGCGTGCATGCCTCGCGCGCCTGGAAGAAGACGTCAGGATTCTGCGCCGTCCCGCGGATGATCGGCCGGTCCGGCGTGAGTGCTTTTTTGCGGAACTGCACAAGGTATTTGTCATCCACCAGCGCGCGGATGGTCTCGTCGCTGATGGGCAGAATCTTGCCCACTTCGTGCGAGGTGCGGAAGCCGTCGAAGAAATGCATGAAGGGGATGCGGGCTTCAAGCGTGGCGACCTGCGCTACCAGCGCCAGGTCGTGAACTTCCTGCACGGAGTTACTGGCCAGCATGGCCCAGCCCGTGGAGCGGCAGGCCATCACGTCGGAGTGGTCGCCAAAAATCGAAAGCGCGTGTGTGGCCAGCGTGCGGGCCGTTACATGCATCGTGGCCGGGGTCAGCTCACCGGCAATCTTGAACATGTTGGGAATCATCAGCAGCAGGCCCTGCGATGCGGTAAACGTGGTGCCAAAGGCTCCCGCCTGCAATGCGCCGTGGAGTGCGCCGGCGGCGCCGCCCTCACTCTGCAGTTCTTCCACGATGGGCAACGCGCCCCAAAGATTCTTCTTTCCCTCCGAGCGCCATTGATCGGCCCACTCGGCCATCGGCGACGAGGGGGTGATGGGGTAAATGGCCACCACTTCAGAGAGTCGATAGGCTACCGAAGCCGCTGCCTCGTTGCCATCGAGAATTACCATTTTCTGTTCAGTCATTCGCTTTGCCTCATAACGCGGCCCAGGGTGATCAACCGCTAGGCTGAGTGTCGTTTGCGCTGCTTCCATCGGGCAGTGATGCGTGACACAAGCTGGGTCGTGTTTACCGCATTATGAAACGAGTTTCACGGTGTGAATAACTGCAGATCGCTTTACGCACCCCGGTTCATCAAGCCCCAGCCGACGTCAGAAGCCCTGATTTGTGGAGCAAAATCACGACTTCACAGAAAATGTCTTGACAATAAGTAATTCCTTATATAAGTTATCGCCTATGGATGGACTCGACGCACAATTTGCTGCCCTGGCTGATCCGACGCGGCGGGCGATCCTGGCACGGCTTTCGCTCGGCGAGGCCACGGTCAATGAGCTGGCTGACCCGTTCGAGATGTCGCAACCGGCGATTTCGCAACACCTGAAGGTACTTGAAGCCGCGGGCCTGATCGTTCGCCGGGTTGATGGAACCCGGCGGCCTCGTCGTCTCTCAACTACAGGCATCGAGGCGATGGATCAATGGCTCGCAATGCTGCGGACTGCCCTGGAGAAAAACTACGACCGGCTGGACCAGGTTCTGGCCGCTACCCACAAGAAGAAAGGAGAAAAACGATGAGCAAGATGACGTTGAAGACGGAAGGTGACACCCACATCCTTGTGACAAGGCGCTTTGTCGCGACCCCGGAGGCGGTCTATCGCGCACACACCGATCCAGAATTGATCAAGCAATGGCTGCTTGGCCCTCCCGGTTGGAGCATGCCGGTCTGCATCAGCGAGGCCAAGCCGGGAGGAAGAATCCGCTACGAATGGTCGAATGGCAAAGGAGCCGGATTCCATCTGACCGGCGAATATCTCGAACTCGACCCTTCCAGCAGGATTGTCCATGTAGAGCGGATGTACCTGCCCGATCCGACACCCGACAACCACGTTGAGACCACGTTCGAGCGTGACGGTGACGGAACCTTGATGACAATGCGGATGACGCTCCCCGACGAACAGACGCGGGCAACCATGCTTGCCACAGGCATGGAGCATGGCATGGAAGCGAGCTACGTTCGTCTGGAAGAAATGATCTAGTATGTTCCAGCTGGATCGGGCAAAGGAAGTCGACACAGGCGGAAGTGGGGCGCAAGGCCAGTAACCGGACTCAACCGCCATGGCCCGAAATCGGTTTTGCGCCCTGTTCCAGAATCTTCGCGGCAAATTCGCCATCGAACACACATGGCTCTCATGCATGCGAAGCGGGAAGGCAAGCGATTCCTGAATCCTGTTCCAACCAAAATGGGCGACTTCTCCATCATGTTAAAAATCGGCCCCGAATTCTTTTTCGGCTCGGCCGCTCGCTCGCCCAAAACACCGCCGGGGCCCTTCCGTACCGACAACACCATCTATGGCGCACCGCCCGCATCCGGCCTGCGCGTCACCTGGTTTGGACACTCCGCTTCCCTGCTCGAAATCGACGGCGTGCGCATCCTCATCGATCCCGTCTGGGACGAACGCGCTGCTCCTGTGAAGTGGGCCGGCCCCAAACGCTTTTTCCCGCCAACCATCGCGCTTCAGGAACTGCCGCCCATCGACGTCGTTCTCATCTCGCACGATCACTTTGATCACCTGGGGGAAGGCACCGTCCGCAAGCTTGCCCGCATGGCGAGTTTCAAGAACTCGCGCTGGGTCACGGCTCTGGGCGTGGCCAAAATCCTTTCGACCTTCGGCGTCGCGCCCGACCGATGCACCGAACTCGACTGGACTGACCGCGTGGAGATCGGCGCGCTCAAAATCGTGGCCTTGCCTGCCCGTCATTTTTCAGGCCGCAGTCTCTTCAACCGATTTCAAACTCTGTGGGCTTCCTTCGCGCTCATCGGCCCGCGCCACCGCGTCTACTACGGCGCCGATTCCGGCAACTGGGAAGAAGGCTTCCGCGAAATCGGCAGCCAGTACGGCCCGTTCGACCTCACCATGCTTGAAATCGGCGCATCGAATCCACTCTGGGCCAACATCCATATGGGTCCTGAGGGCGCAGTGCGCACTTTTCGCGCTCTCGGCGGCCACGGCTTGCTCATGCCGATTCACTGGGGCCTGTTCGACCTCGCCCTTCACCCTTGGGCCGAGCCCATCGAATTCATGTTCTCCCAGGACGGCCTCAGCCTCTGGTCGCCCACGCCCGGCCAGCCCACTGAAGTGGTCCCGAACCAGCAGATCCGCTCCGATTGGTGGCGCAGGGACGCCAACTCGCCAACGACCTGACCAGCTGGCGCTAGCCCGCCAGTCCTTCCACCAGCGCAATCCACTCGTCCTCGAGCGCTGGCCGGTGAAAGCCTTTGCCAGCCCGCTGATACCAGTAGTCGGCGTTACCCTCCGCGCCCTCTTTGCGGTGCAGGTAGGCGTGGACGGCCATGCCATCCCGGGTTTCGAGCTCGTCCACCAACTCGTGAGCACGCGCCCAGTCCCCTTTTCCATCCCACCAAAGGGCCTGGAGCGGCACGGAGAGGCCGTCAGGCGGGTTTTCCCCACCAAGCGTCGCGCGAAATTCCTTGACGTCCATATCTTCCTTGTAGCACCCCCCCAATCCCGTTGCAAAGTGTCAAAAGAAACCTCGACATTTGTGATTTAGGTCACATGCAGACCAAAATTCCACTGCTACAACAGAACCATCGTTCCGATGAAGCAAAAAGAGGGCCCGCCAGGGGGGATCAAACGGTCCTGGCGACAGCGGGAAAGTTGCGCCCTTCGGGAGGCCGAGCGGTGGGAATCCTTAGCGCGATTGGTTTGACTGGCAGAGTTTGCGGGCCGGAGGCAAAAGGCCGTATACTAAATTACGACCAGAAAGGTCGTAGTTTGCGGCTGCTGATGTTCAAGCGGCCTGTTGAGGTTCGGCAGGTGAGTGTACTCAGTCAATTGCACGTGGGGGAGAGCGGGGAGCTGATTGCCCTTGATCTGCCCGAATCCGTTCAGAATCACTTGATGCACATGGGCTTTGTTCCAGGCGCAGTGGTCACTGCCCTACGCAAGGCGCCGGCAGGCGATCCGACAGTCTACGGCGTTGACGGCATGGAGATTGCCCTGCGCCACGAGACGGCTGAGTCGATCCGGGTCCACGGGCCAGTAGACAAAGCCTTGCTGGCTGCCGAGCGTGAAGCGTCCGGGGTAGTCTCGGAATCGGAAGTCCCGGAATTCGTTGAGGCCGCCAGATGAGCAGCACTTGCTGCACCCCACCACCGTTTGTCCCCCCCCGCGCGCCCGGACCTGACAGCGCGCTAAAGACGGTCGTACTGATCGGTCCTCCCAATTCCGGCAAATCTACACTTTTCAACAAGTTGACCGGACTCCGCCAGAAAGTGGCCAACTTCCCCGGCGTCACAGTCGAGCAGCGGCTTGGCCTCATGGCCGGTGTCGGCCGCGAAGACCTCACCCTGATCGATCTGCCGGGAATCTACTCGCTCACGCCCTACTCTGAAGACGCGCGCGTCGCCGTCGACGTCCTGCGCGGACGCATGCCAGGAACGCCCAAGCCTGACGCCGTTCTCCTCGTGCTTGACTCGCTGCACATGACCCGGCAACTGATGCTTGCCGCCCCCGTGCTGGCCGTCGGCCTGCCCACCATGGTCCTGCTCAACATGAGCGACCTGATGAAACAGCGCGGCGGCCACATCGATCCCCTCGAACTCTCAAAAGAACTCGGCGCGCCGGTTGGACTGATCAGCGCCGTTAATGGCACCGGACTTGACACCGTGTCGTTGTTCCTCAATCAGCACACGGAGCGCGCGGCCGCCAAGCCACTGGCGCTGCCCGTGCTGGGCAATGCCGCCAGCACCCACTTGTGGGCAGAGCAGGTGAGCCGTCGCACCGGATATCAGGCTCCGCTCTCGGTCGAAAACACCCGCAAGATCGACAACGTTCTCCTGCACCGCATCTGGGGACCGCTGCTGTTTCTCATCGTCGTCGTCGGCGTCTTCGAGGTGGTGTTCTCCATCGGCCAGCCTCTTTCCAACGGTCTCGGCGACTTCCTCGCGCGCATGGGAGAGTTTGTCCGTCCCCTGCTGCCTGCCGGTTGGCTGCAATCTCTCGTCATTGACGGCGCATGGAAGGGCATCGGCTCGGTCCTCGTCTTTCTGCCGCAGATTCTACTGCTGTTTCTCTTCATCGGCATCCTCGAGGACTCCGGCTACCTGGCCCGCGCCGCGCTCATTGCCGACCGCGTCATGCGCACCATCGGCCTCAACGGCAAAGCCTTCATTCCCCTGCTCTCGGCCTATGCCTGCGCCGTTCCCGCCATCATGGCCACGCGCACCATTGAGAATCGCCGCGACCGCCTCGCCACCATCCTGGTCACGCCATTCATGACCTGCTCTGCGCGCCTGCCCGTGTACATGTTGCTGATCGCAGCCTTCATTCCCCACATTTATTACCTGCACGGATTTCTTGGCCTGCAGACCATCGTCATGCTCAGTCTTTACGTTGCTGGATTTTGGGGCGCAATGACGACCGCTTGGCTCCTGAAAAGCTCCATTTTGAAGTCGAGCGAAACGCCCTTCATTCTTGAGCTGCCGCAGTACCGCATGCCCACCCTGCACTCGCTCGCGCTGCGCCTCATTGACCGCGCAAAAATCTTCCTGCGCCAGGCCGGAACCGTTATCCTCTGCGTCACGCTGGCCCTCTGGGTACTTGCCCATCTGCCCATCATTCATACCGCGACCGGAACGCTCGCCGCGCCGGAGCTGGCGGACAGCATCATCGGAAGGCTCGGACATTTCATTGAGCCCGTCATTGCCCCACTCGGTTTCAACTGGAAGATCGGCATCGGATTGCTCTCAAGCGTGCTGGCGCGCGAGGTAATGGTCAGCACCATGGGCACGCTCTACGGCGCTGACCCCAGCACCCAGGCCATGCACCTGCAGACCGCGCTCCACCACGATATGACCCTCGGCGGCGCGCTCGCCCTCATGATCTTCTTCGCCTTCGCCATGCAGTGCACGTCCACCATGGCCGTGGTCCGCCGCGAAACCAACAGCTGGAAGTGGCCTGCCGTGCAGTTCCTCTACATGCTTGCTCTGGCCTACGGCGCGGCCTTTGTGGTGAACCACGTCGTCACCGCCATCTTCGGCTAAGCGTCTTTTCCAAAAAGCTCCTCCCATAATTAACCCTCATCTTGAGCGGAGATAGTTGTGCTTTTAACCTGCACCGCCCATCTCCCGTTAGGGAGAACACGAAAATAGCCCAGGGTGAAGCGAAGCGGAACCCTGGGGTACCGTCCCCTAAAAACTCTCAGCCCCGCAGGGGCGGCGCGAAACTCAAAAAACCACCGCAGCGCCAACCATCGCCACCCGAGCCCACACCCCCTGCGCTGTTACCATTCCTTTGCAGAATTCCCAGCAACAATCGGAGACCCGCATGATCTCGAAGGCACGTTGGATTGCCACTCTCGCCCTCGCCGCAATCGCCATCAGCACAGGCGCCGCGCAGACCGTAAAAACGGCGCAGGGCGAAGCGAAAGGAAAGCTCATCAACGACGGCAGAGTCCGTGCCTTTCTCGGTCTTCCCTACGCCGCTCCACCCGTAGGCCCGCTGCGCTTCAAGGCGCCCGAACCACCCTCCAACTGGACCGGCGTACGCGACGCAACGCAGTTCGGCGCACGCTGCGAGCAATGGCACATCTGGAGCGACTATCTCTTTCTCGACGCCGGCCCCAGCGAAGATTGTCTCTTCCTCAACGTCTACGTTCCAGCGACAGCCAAGAACGCCGACCGGTTGCCCGTTATGTTCTGGATCCACGGTGGCGGCTACGCAGCGGGCTCCGCCTCCGAGCCGCGCTACACCAACTCCGTGTTGCCCACCATGGGCGTCATCCTCGTCACCATCAACTACCGGCTCAATGTCTTTGGCTTCCTCGCCAGCGATGATCTGGGCAAGGAGAACAGCGGCTCTGCCGGCAACTACGGCCTCATGGACATGGTGGCCGCGCTCAAATGGGTGCACGCCAATATCGCCCGCTTCGGCGGCGACCCGAACAACGTGACCATCTTCGGTGAGAGCGCCGGTTCCTTTGCCGTGAGTACGCTCCTCGCCGTCCCCCCGGCGCGCGAACTCTTCGCAAAAGCAATCGGCGAAAGCGGAGCGGCGTTCAGCGATCTGCTCTCGGCTCCCCTTGCCACGCGCGCCCCACGCGACCAGAAGTGGACCGAGTCACTCGGCGTCCACAATCTTGCCGAGTTGCGCGCCCTCCCCGCAAGCGCGATCCTCGACGCAGCTCAAAAGCACGGCACCATAGGGTTTGGGCCTGTCGTCGACGGGCAGTTTGTTACCGAAGAAGTGCAAAAAACCTACGCCGAAGCCAAACAAGCACACGTACCGCTGCTCGCCGGATGGAACCGCGACGAGCGCGCCGGAACCTTGTCAAAAGACATGACGGTGGAGAAGTGGAAGGCATTCGCCAAGGAACACTACAGCGCGCATGCCGATGATTTCCTCGCTGCGTTCCCCGCAAAAACCGATGACGAAGCCGTCCGCGCAGCCGACGACTACACCACCGATCAGTTCATTGCCCTCGGAACCTGGAAGTGGGTTGAGGCGCAGGCCAAAGCAGGCGTACCTGTCTACCGCTACCGCTTCGATCTGCCCGCTACGCAAAGCGAGATGCACCCTGAAGGCAAATACGCCTGGCACTCCGACGAGCTCGAGTATGTCTTCGGTACGCTCGACGTGCGCAATGGTGCCCAGTGGCGTCCTGAAGACCGCAAGCTCAGCGATCAGATCGCGCACTATTGGACCAACTTCGCCCGCACCGGCGACCCCAACGGCAAAGGCCTGCCACCATGGCCGCGCTACGACACAGAGAAAAAAATCCTCCACTTCGACAGCACTATCAGCAACGGAACTGACCCCTTGCGCCCGGAATTCGAATTTCTCGAGAGCGCACCTGCGCATTGAAACCAGAACTGCTTGCATAGTTCGGACTTTGAAAGGGCGCGGCCGGGGCGCCGGGGACTCTCTGGATCGGGGTCGCTGCGCCACATTGCTGGAAACATAAAGCGGGTTTTGAAAGGGCGCGGCTTTAGCTGCGCCACAACGCTGGAAACATAAAGCGGGTTTTGAAAGGGCGCGGCTTTAGCTGCGCCACAACGCTGGAAACATAAAGCGGGTTTTGAAAGGGCGCGGCTTTAGCTGCGCCACAACGCGGTCTATAAGAAGATCGTGGGCTTCAGCCCCTGAGGGATGTGCCGCCCGACGCACTCCCTACCAGTTCGTAATCGATCCGTCCGGCCTGAAGTAGGTCTGCGCCCGCGCCGTCACCGGCTCCGTGAACTCGGCAATCTGCGTCAGCTGCTTGTAATCGAGCTCCACGCCCAGCCCCGGCCGCTCATTCGGATAGAGCTTTCCATTCTTGAAATCAAGACACACAGGCACATGGGTCAGCGTGCGGCCCTGGTAGTTGTACTCCATCAGCACCGGGCCTGAGAACGTGCCCAGCGTGTTCACCAGCGCCGCCGTGGCAATGGGCCCCGTAAAGTGCGGCACAATGCCCACAAAGTGCGTCTCGCACAGCGCCATGATCTTCAGCATCTCCGTAATGCCGCCCACGTTGGGCAGCGTGGCGCGCACAAAGTCGATGTCGTGGTGCTCAATCAGCGGATTGAAGTCCCACCGGTTGCCCCACTCCTCGCCCGCTGCCAAAGGCACATTCACCTTAGAGCGCAGTGTCGGCAAATCCTGCAGAAATGCCTCCGTGCGCACCGGGTCCTCCACAAAGAACGGAGCCAGGTCCTCAATCTCATTGCAGCCGCGAACTGCATCCGGCAAATCGAAGCGCTGGTGGAAGTCAATCACCCAGTCGCCGTCATTGCCCACGCCTTCACGCGCCTGCGTACACTCATCACGCAGATGGTTGATGCGTTCGCGCGTGTTGTACGTCGTATTAGCCGGCAGGTCCATCGCGCCGAATCGAAATGCCCGATACCCCGCCTCAATCGTCAGCCGCGCGCGGTCCTTGATTTGCATGCCCGGTTCGACGCCGGGAATAATCCCCGCCGTGTTGTAGCACTCGCAGTAGTTGCGCACCATGCCGCCCAGCAGCTCGTGC
>Ga0224554_1001281_pt1 | contig 16481 bp, 9 predicted proteins | sample 714S22024metaG_FD_180666 | JGI IMG/M metagenome (GOLD analysis project Ga0224554, IMG submission 180666) | Peat soil microbial communities from Stordalen Mire, Sweden - 717 S2 20-24 | ecosystem: Environmental > Terrestrial > Soil > Wetlands > Peat | place: Sweden: Norrbotten County, Stordalen...
CGTGACGATTGACCCGGCGAAAAACGGCGGCGAGCGCGGCGAGGTCGCCGTCAAAGGCGTGACGGGCGGCCAGACCCAACTTTCCGCCGGGGCGCCCGGCGGCGGGACTTATTGCGACATGGAAGTCCGCTACGCCTTGGGACGCGGCGACAGCGGAGTTTATGTCTATGCGATATTCTCGCATCCCGCCTCCTACCGCGCGGGGGGCGTGGGATCGGAGAGCCGTTACATCACCAAGATCAACCAGAACTTCAATTGGATTTCCGTGGACGCGGATCGCAACATGCTCCAATGCTCGCCGACGGACTGGGGCACCGGCGTGGTGGTCCACGCGAAGGAGCAGCGGATCATGAGCGTGGGTCCTTACAAAAATTCAGTTGAGCACAAGTACAGTTACTCCGGAGTACAATACCAGACCCACGCCTATGGCTGGTCGAGCACCAAGAATCACCTTGGCATCTGGTTCATCAACCCGACCATCGAATACCTCAGCGGCGGCCCAACCAAGCTCGAGCTCGATTGTCATTTCGGTGACAACGACAACCCGGACCCGATCATCCTCGATTACTGGGAAGGGGGACACTACGACACCGGCGCGCGCTGCAACGTTGCCGCCGGGGAGGAATGGAGCAAAGTCATCGGCCCGATATTCGTTTATATCAACTCGCTGGCCAACCCGAAGACGCCCTCGCAGGCGGACTTGGACACCTTCGCCGCCACCGCTGGCGACCCTGTGGTCCCGCCCGCATGGACAGAGAACCAGACGGCCTTGTTTCAGGACGCCCTCGACCAGGCGAAAAAAGAAACCGCGAAGTGGCCCTACGACTGGGTCAACGGCGTGGATTACCCGCACAAAGATCAGCGCGGGACTGTGACCGGGCAAATCGTGCTCGACGACCCGCTCGCGCCCACGCCCTCGACCAAGCTGCCCCACTTGATCGTCGGTCTGGCGCATCCCGATGACCGCGGGGTGCAGTGGATCCATAACGCCAAATATTACCAGTTTTGGAACGACGGCAGCGACGACGGCAAATTCACCATCACCCAAGTCCGCCCCGGGAATTACACGCTTCATGCCTTCGCCGATGGTGTGTTGGGTGATTTTACGGCAGCCAACATCACGGTGGAGGCCGGCAAGTCCTTGGATTTGGGGAAATTGGACTGGAAACCAGTGCGCTATGGCAGGCAACTCTGGGACATTGGTTACTCGGACCGCACCGGCGGCAAGTTCTTCAAGGGTGACGGCCCCAACTACTGGCTGTGGGGCTGGAACCTGCGCTACGCCCTTTTGTTCCCGAACGACGTCACCTACACGATTGGCAAGAGCGATTACCACAAAGACTGGTTTTTCGAGGAGGTTCCGCACGCGACGAATTTTTCATTTGTCAATCCCAGCGTCAAGGACCCGGCCAACCAACGCTTTGGCTGGGTCAAGGCGGAATCCCTCACCCAATACCCGCAATCCAACACGCGCGGACCCTGGTCCATCTACGGCCGCGGCCGGCCCACCACTTGGACGATCAAGTTCAACATGGACAAAATGGTGCGGGGGCAGGCCGCATTGCGCGTGGCGCTGGCCGGTGTCAACGCGATTTCGCAAGTTCCCGTGACGATCAACGGCCAGAGCGCCGGAGCGGTCGGTGGCGGCGGCAACGCGGACAACGCCCGGTTGCTGACCACCAACACCATTCGCTACAATTCCGACAAGGGTCTCTGGCAGGAGCGGACGTTGCGGTTCGACGCCTCCCTACTGAAGCCGGGCGAAAATGAAATGACCTTCACAGTGCCGGGGGGCGACCTCCAAAGCGGCGTTGTTTGGGACTACCTGCGCCTTGAACTGCAAGAGAACTGAGAACCCGAAACCGTGCCTTTAAAAACATCCATCCCATGAAATCCCGACTGCCCCGCTTCGTTCTCGCGCTGGCATTTTTGTTGCGCCTTTCCGCAGCCGATCTCCCGCCAGTCGCGCCAACCCCGCCGGCTCCGGGGGGCAGCCTGACCGGCACTCTCTACCGGGAAGGGGGAGCGCAGTTGCCCGCCTATCCGGTGTTGGTCCGAAATGAAACGCAATCGGCCCGCGCGGCGCGGATGAATTGGTTTCGCAACGCCCGCTTCGGCATTTTCATCCACTGGGGAGTTTACGCGGTTCCGGGTCGTGGCGAATGGTATATGAACAACGACAAGGTTCCGGTGGCCGCTTACAAGGCCTATGCCAGGGACTTCACGGCCGCCAAATACGATCCGGCTGCCTGGGCGCGGCTATGTGTGGACGCGGGAGCGAAATACGTCGTCATCACCGCAAAGCACCACGATGGCTTCACCCTCTACGATTCCAAATATTCGGACTGGAATGCCGTGAAGGCAGCCGCCGCGGGACGCGACTTGCTGCAACCCTTGGCCGATGCGGTCCGCGCGAAAGGCCTCAAGTTCGGCTTATATTATTCGCAGTCGCAGGACTGGATAAACCTCGGCGGCGGCACAGGCAACAAACCGCCGTGGGACGATGAGCAAAAGAAAGGCTCCTTCGATGGTTATCTTAAGACCATCGCCCTGCCCCAAGTTGGAGAAATCCTGGAGAAATACCATCCTTCCTACCTCTTCTTCGACACCGAGTATTCCATGACTCCCGAGCGCGCCCGCCCCATCTTTGATCTGACCGCCAACTATCCCGACCTGATCATCAACAATCGCCTTGGCGGGGGCGTGCTCGGGGATGTCGGGACGCCGGAACAACATATCGCCACTGATCCATTTGGCCGGCAATTCGAGGTCTGCATGACGATCAACAACTCGTGGGGTTACAACGCCAGCGATCTGCGGTGGAAATCGTCCCAGCAACTCATCCGCAACCTCTCGGACATCGCCAGCAAGGGCGGCAATTATCTTCTGAACGTCGGGCCGACGGCGGAAGGCGAAATTCCCCAGCCCGAAGTGGAGCGCCTCCAAGCCATGGGCCGGTGGTTGAAAACCAACGGCGAAGCGATCTACACAACCGATGCCGGCCCCTATGCCCAGGCGCTGCCGTGGGGGCGTGTCACGCAAAATCCAAGGGCGGCATGACCCTTTATCTGCACGTCTGGGAGTGGCCCGCCGACGGCAAAATTCTCCTGCCAGGCGTCCAGCAACCCGCGCGATCCAGCCGGATGCTGACCGGCACCGCCACGGTTTCCTCGACTGTCACTGAGCAAGGACTCCTGGTGACTATGCCCGGCGCGGCGCCTGATCCCGATGTCTCGGTGGCCGCGCTCGAATTTGATAAAGCCGTCCAAATTTTCGCGACCTCCGCGGCCGCAGCCGCGCCGTCTTCGATGGGAACACCCCTCGATCCAAATGGCGGCACCGCCCCAAAACAACCATAACAGCGCTGACAAACCGCCGAACATTCCAAAGCAAGAGGCCATAAAGTATGAAAGCGAAAGTCACCCGCCGCAGTTTTCTCAAGACATCCGCCCTGGCCACCGGCACCGGGTTGACCGCGCCGAGATGGTTCTCTCGCGCGCTGGCAGCCGGGGAGCCGGCAGCCACAGACTACGCGATTGCGCCCGGTCCATTCCAGCCCACTTGGGAATCACTGGAGCAGAATTACAAGCTGCCCGCGTGGTATCGCGACGCGAAGTTTGGCATCTGGATGCACTGGGGTCCGCAAAGCCAGCCGGGCGAAGGTGACTGGTATGCGAAATATATGTATGACCAGGGCCGTCCGCAATACCAGTTCCACCTGCAAAAATACGGGCATCCGTCGAAATTCGGTTTCAAGGATGTCTGCCATGATTGGAAGGCGGAAAAGTGGGACCCCGCCGCTCTGCTCAAGCGTTTCCAAGACGCGGGCGCGAAGTTCCTCGTCCAAATGGCGAACCACCACGACAACTTCGACAATTTCAATTCAAAATTTCAGCCGTGGAATTCCGTCAACATCGGCCCGAAAAAAGACATCGTCGGCACCTGGCAAAAACTCGTTTCCGCCGCCGGCATGAAATTTGGCGTCAGCGTTCATGCCGCCCGCTCCTGGAACTGGTATGAAGACGCGCAAGGCAGCGACAAAACTGGGCCGCTCGCGGGCGTCCCCTACGACGGCAAGCTGACGAAGGCGGACGGCCAAGGCTTGTGGTGGGAGGGCCTCGACCCGCAGGATTTGTATGCGCAGAACCATGCCCTCGGCGCGCCGCCGCAGGCGGCCTATCAGACCAAGTTTTTCAACCGCATCAAAGATGTGATCGACAGTTATCATCCCGATGTGATTTTTTTCGATGACACCAGGCTGCCGCTGGACGACGTGGGGCTGAATCTCGCCGCGCATTTCTACAACGCCAATCAAAAGTGGCACGACGGCAAACTTGAAGCCGTCATCATTTCCAACGGAAATTCCCCGACCGAGCAACAGGGCATCGTCAACAACCTCGAACGCAACATGACGCTGGACCTGTTGCGAATCCCGTGGAACAAGGGTAGTACCGTTGGCCCGTGGCATTACAGCATCGCCGACTACAACAAGGGCTACACAAAATCCGCCGCATGGATTCAACTGCTCGTGGACGTGGTCAGCAAAAATGGGACGTTGCTGCTTTCGTTCCCGTTGCCCGGTCACGGCGATCTGGACGACAAGGCCATCGCCGTTCTCGATGCCATGACCGGTTGGATGGCCGTCAACGGCGAGTGCATTTATGACACCCGCCCGTGGGTGATTTACGGTGAGGGCCCGTCGGTGAAAAACGATGCCACCGCGAAAGAGACCGCCGGCAACCCTCCCCGCGGTCTCGGCCCGAATTTGACCGGCAGTGACATCCGCTTCACCACCAAAGGCGATTTGTTGTATGCGGTGGTCATGGGCAGCCCGGAAGGCGGGAAAGTGAGCATCAAATCTTTGGCGTCCAAGTCGCCCCACTATCCCGGGGAAATCGGGAGCGTGCAAATGCTGGGTTCTGCGGCGAAACTGGACTTCGCACGGGATGAAAACGGCGTGGCTCTCACACTCCCGGGAAACGGGAATTCCATTTACGCGACTGCGCTGAAAATAGTGCCAAAAACGTGATCCCTTTTTGCGAATCTGATTCCTCCCATGCCCATCAAATCATTTGCCACTCGAAGAAGGATGCGGGCCGGCTGCGCCTGGCTGCTGGCGGGGCTGCTCTGCTCCGGCATCACACGCGCGGCGGACAAGTTCGCCACCATTCCGGAGAGCCTTCAATCTTTGGTTGACAGCAACCAGATTTCCGGGGCCGTCGCCTTGGTCGCCACGAAGGATCAGGTGCTCCATCTTTCCGCGGTGGGCGAAAGCGATCTCGCGTCGGGGCGAAAGATGAGGACTGATGATATTTTCTGGATCGCGTCCATGAGCAAGCCCGTCACGGCGGTTGCCGTCGCGCTGCTCGCGGACGAGGGCAAACTGGCATTCGATGATCCGGTCGGGAAATATCTGCCGGAATTCGGCGACATGTGGGTGGCTGGCAAGGAGACGCCCGAAGGGCTCGTACTGGTGAAGGCCGCCCGGCCCATCACGCTGCGCGATTTGCTCACGCACACCAGCGGCTTGGGCGAATACAAAGTGACCGATCCGCATTGGACGCTGGCGGCGATGATCAAAGTCCTCGCGCGCGAGCCGCTGCATTTTCAACCCGGCGCGCGCTGGAGTTATTCGACCGCGGGAATGGACACACTGGGGCGGGTCGTGGAAGTCGTCAGCGGGATGCCTTACAACGAATTTCTGCAAACTCGCCTCTTTGATCCGCTGGGGATGAGGGACACGACGTTCTGGATTTCGCCAGCGCAGCAGGAGCGTTACGCGCAGACTTATATTTCGCAATCGGGAAAGCTGCAGCCGACGCCCATTTATTACATGTACGGCGGCGCTGTGACGGATCACGAACGACCGCCGCTGGGCGGCGCGGGTCTCTTCTCGACGGCGGCGGACGTCATGAAGTTTTATCAAATGATGCTTAATCGCGGCATGGCGAATGGACGACGAATTCTCAAGCCCGAAATCGTCGCCGAAATGACCCGCAAACAAACGGGTAACCTCCGCGCCAGGCCGGGCATGCCATGGGGTCTGGGATTCTGCGTCGTTGAGGATCCAACACAGGCGGAGGCAAACGCAACGATGTCTCCGGGGACATTTGGGCATGGCGGCGCCTTCGGCACGCAAAGCTGGGCTGATCCGACTCGCGGCTTCATTTATGTGATGATGATCGAGCGCGACAAATTGCAACCCACTCCAGACGACTCCGCCATGCGCCGCGCCTACCAGAAGGCCGTCGCGGCCGCGCTCAAACAAAAATGAACCCACACTTGGGCTTTTTTGCATTCCCCTGCCCGGCACTGGGATGCCCGACGCGGACGAACTCAAGTTCCTCGGGGAACTGACCACCTGGATGGATGTCAACGACGAGGGAATATTTGCGTCGCGCCCGCGGAATGTTTATGGCGAAGACCCTTCCGTAACCACGCCGGGACCGCGCAGCCGCTTCGGCGGGGGGAGTGATTATCGGAATTACACCTTACCCGGCGATCCACCCGGCGCGAGTGCCGTCACCCTCAAGATCCAAGGCGTTTTGCCCGCGTAAAACCGCAACCCCATCCACACACCCTTTAAAAACAAATTGACACGCCGCACGTTTCTCAAAGCCACCGGGTTCGGCGGCGCCGCGGGTCTAACCGCTCCGTGGTGGCTGTCCCGCCCGCGCCGCCGCTCCGGTCGGGAAGGTCTCAAGCCAGCCACCAAAGTTAACAACGGCTTGTCCTTGCAGATGCCGCAGCGCCTGCCCGGCCAGATAGCGCAAACCCGGAGCGCGTCGCGTTAGCCCGGTACTTTGCACCAGTTCCGACCCTCTGAGGCGAAATCCTGCTTTTATGCAACGCTGATTCGGAAAAAATCTCGTTCGAGTTTCCATCGTCGAGACTATTATTCAAAAGCTTTGGGTTCGTGGGAGCAGGCTTGGCAACTCCTCAAGAATACCGATGATCCGAAAGGCAATCCCCAAGCTGACCGGGCGCCAGGGAAATTAGCGTGGATGTACTCCAAATTGGGGCGCATGGCTGACTTGAGCGACCTCCTTGAGTCTGTCACGAGCCGCTCCGTTACACGGCCAGGGGCGCAGTTAATCCATTCCGAGCAAGAGGGCCTTTGGCTGATGCAAACTTTCCGTTGCCTGAGAGACGCTGACAAGGCAAACTCACCGCATCGGTGCCAACAGCATGAATGCTCCTTCGATTTCACGCCAAGCTCGGATTCTCGCTGGACTGCTGGTGCTTGCCCTTGTCCCATTTTCAGTTTTGAAAGCACAGGTTCCGTCCCCGAACGAAAACTTGAGGAAGCCAGTGGCGTGGGGCACCTGGCAGAATTGGGGTGACCAGGGTGATGGCACTTATCAGAATCCGGTGCTTCCTTCCGATTACAGCGACCTTGACTGTATCCGCGTCGGCGCGGACTACTATGCGATTTCGTCCACCTTTCAGTTTTCGCCCGGCATGGTGATTTTGCACTCGCGTGATCTGGTAAACTGGACAATTCAAGGCCACGCTGTCTCCGATCTCACGCAAATCAGCCCCGAGTTGAATTGGAACCGGATGAACCGCTACGGCAAGGGCATCTGGGCCGGGTCCATCCGTCATCATGCGGGCAAATTCTGGATTTATTTCGGGACGCCGGATGAGGGCTATTTCATGACGACAGCAAGAGAAATCAACGGGCCATGGGAGCCGCTCCATGCCTTGCTGCCAGAGGCCGGCTGGGACGATTGCTGTCCGTTTTGGAACGACGACGGGCAAGGATGGCTCGTCGGCTCCAATTTTCGTGACGGTTACAAAATTCACCTTTGGCAGCTGACTGAGGATGGCCGGGATATTGTCCGTAACTCGGACCGAGTCATTTACCAGTCGAGGGGCAGCGAGGCCAACAAACTGTATAAATTCAACGGCCTCTATTATCATTTTTTCAGTGAGGTGCAGTCGGAGGGCCGCGTGATCATGATGCAGCGCGCGACCAACATCACCGGACCGTGGGAGGAAAAACAACAGCTCAAGCACGCTGACCGCGAGGCGATGGAGCCGAATCAGGGCGGCTTTGTTGAAGGCCCGGACGGCGGATGGTATTTCTTCACGCATCATGGTCGCAGCAGTTGGGAGGGGCGCGCCGCCAGCTTGCTGCCGGTTACATGGCGCGACGGCTGGCCGCTGGTGGGAACCATCGGACCCGATGGCTTGGGCAGCATGGTCTGGTCGGGAAAAAAACCGCTGGCGGGCACTCCGATCCTCACCCCGCAAAGCAGCGACGAATTCAATGCCCCTATTCTTGAGCCGCAGTGGGAATGGAACTATCAGCCGCGCTCAGAAAAGTGGTCGCTGAACGAACGCCCCGGATGGTTGCGATTGCACGCGTTCCGCCCGCTCGAGCCGGACAATCTAATGAAGGCGGGAAACACCCTCACGCAGCGCAGCTTCAGAACCATCAGTAACGAGGTTGTCATTGAACTGGACCTCGGCGGAATGGCCGATGGCCAGCAGGCGGGATTGTGCCATTTTGCCAAGACGTATTCCGCGGTGGGCGTGAAACAGGACGGGGCGACGCGGCGGCTGGTCAATGTGAATAACGGGGTGATCACCTTGGGTCAATCTCTCGAAGGCACGCGTCTGTGGTTGAGATCGGTTTGGGGTTTGGACGGCCGGAGCCAATACTTCTTTAGCCTTGACGGACATGCTTTCGCCGAATTCGGGGCACCTTATCCGCTGGCGTGGGGCAATTACCGGGGCGACCGCATCGGCCTCTACAGTTTCAACTCCAAGGCGGAGGCAGGGTATGTGGATGTGAATTATTTCCACTACAATTCCGCCCGATGCTCAAAATAATCTACCTGGCGATTGTCATCAGCCTGGAAGCACGAAACTGTTCATGGACCTGGCAGGAATCTCCAACTTGGAGATCGAACTCCCCGACTGCAAGACAACCGGCAAAACTTGGTCGCCGGTATTGCTAACATGGACTACAGGACCTACGCGGACTTCATGGCAGGTCATACACAAACACCTCGGTGGTGGGGATTGCCATCCGATGGGTTTTGGTGGTGGACGACAACCTGATCGGCACGCGCCCGGAACGCATCGCCCGGGAAAACGACCTCTTCCGTGCCCTATTGGATTACAACGGCACAGTCGTGCCGGATGTTATAGCGACGGTGCAATTCAAATCCAAAGGCGACGCCCAGATTGTCAGCGAAACGGCGCGTCCCACAGAAGGAGGAATTGCCTCCATTTTGATACGAGCAGGTTTTCATCCAGGGACGATCACACTGACCGCAAGCTGTCCCGGACTCTCGCCCGACAGCATGACCTTCGCATCGGGACAGTCGGCGCGGGCGGATTGGGGAAGAGCAGAAGGGCCATAACCGACGCAAGCGATGGTTCGTACACCTCCACAAAAAACAGCCTGGCGCCGGATCGAAACTCGTAAGGGACGCTCATCCTTCGCCAGCGGCAGCGGGACCAGACACATCTTTTTATTTGTCATCCCGTTACGTAAGTATTGTTTTTGCCATCAACATTGAGCAATCTGACTGTATGAACACCACCTTGCGCCTGCTGCTGATCTTGATGGTCGGCGCTTTTGGGTTGGGTGATGCAAGCGCCGTCGGCATACCCGTGCGCCTGCGTTGCGACTTTTTCGCCGATCCGTTGGGTATTGATTCGACCAATCCCCGGCTCGACTGGGTTTTGCAAGCCAGTGACCCGTCCATGCGCGGGTTGACCCAGAGTGCTTACCAAGTGCTGGCCGCCTCTTCTCCGGAGTTAATCGCAAAAAACCGAGGCGATCTCTGGGATTCGGGCAAGGTCATGTCGGATCAAACGTATCAAATCCCTTACACTGGCAGTCCATTGCAATCGGATCAAGCGGTTTGGTGGAAGGTTCGGGTTTGGGATGGTGCGGACCAGGATTCAACGTGGAGTTCGCCGGCGCAGTGGACGATGGGTGTGCTCGCTCCTGCCGATTGGCAAGCCAAATGGGTCACAGCTCCGGCCGGGTCGCAAGGAGGCGACAACAGCACATTTTTATTGCGACACGAATTCTTCGCGAAGGAAAAATTGAAACGCGCGACCATCAACATTTGCGGACTTGGCCAATATGAAATGTTGGTGAACGGCAGCGAAGTCAGCGCGAATGTGCTCGCGCCCGGCTGGACGGAATACACAAAGACCTGCCTGTATGACAGTTACGAGGTGACAGCGCTCGTTCACAGCGGAACAAATGCGGTCGGCATCCTCCTCGGCAACGGCATGTATCGCGTCGCGAAAGGCGGCCGCTACGCTAAATTTCAGAAATCATTTGGCCCATTGCAGGCCATCGCGCGCCTCCGGCTCGAATATGAGGATGGTTCGACGATGACGACCGGCACGGACGAGCGATGGCGCGCCGGCGTCAGTCCCATGACTTTCTCCAGCGTATATGGAGGCGAAGATTGGGATGCCCGGATGGAACAGAAGGGTTGGGATCAAGCCGGCTTCGATGAATCGAACTGGTTGCCGGCAGAGACCGCAAACGGTCCAGGTGGCGCATTGAGAGGCATTTCGCGTTCTGCGCCGCCGATCCGAACCTTCGAGGCGCACTCACCGGTCGGTCACCATAAGATCAAACCGAACGTCACCATCTATGATCTCGGGCAAGAGGCATCCCACCTGACCCGCTTCACGGTTCACGGGCCATCAGGCTCGAAGGTTCGCGTCACGCCCGGCGAACTGCTGGAGCCGGACGGCTCGTTGTTTGTCAATAATTACAATGGCAACGCGTGGAGCGAATACACTTTGGCGGGAAAGGGCAAAGAATTTTACACGTCCAAATTTTATTACTGTGGAGACAGATACCTGCAAGTGGAATGTATTCCTCGCACAAACAGCACCGAGATTCCTGAAGTTGATTCCATTGAAGGCCTCGTCGTTCACTCCGCAGTGACACCCTCTGGAACGTTTTCCTGCTCGAATGAACTGTTCAATCGCATTTACGCCATGATCCGCTGGGCGGAGTTGGGCAACATGATGAGCATCATCACCGATTGTCCCCACCGCGAACGGCTGGGATGGCTGGAGCAGGATCACCTTCACGGCCCTTCGTTCCATTATCAATATGACATGGATGCCTTGTTTGGAAAGGTCATGGGCGACATGGCAGACTGCCAACTACAAAGCGGTTTGATTCCGACGCACGTTCCCGAATATCCCGTCATGTCACCCAAGTGGCGTGACGCGATTGAGTGGGGCAGTTCGGCCGTTCTGCTACCGTGGCAGCAATACGAATGGACGGGGGACGTGGGGGCGCTCCGGCGCAACTACTCGGTGATGAAGCGTTATGTGGGTCATTTGACCGAAACCGCAAAAAATGGAATCGCGGCCAAAGGCCTTGGTGATTGGATCGGTACGGGTCCCAGCCTCGAAACGCCGGGAGAATTGGTCTCCACCGCGTTTTATTATGAAGACGCTCAGGCATTGGCGAAAGCGGCCGGCCTGTTGGGGAATTCTGAGGAGGCCGCATCTAATGAACAGCTTGCGAGGAATATTCGCGCCGGGTTCAACGCGATGTTTTTCCACCCCGAAACCAAGCAGTATGGCACCGGGTCGCAATTCGCCAACGCCGTTGCCCTCGCATTAGGACTTTCTGAACCGGCCAACAGGGCGGCTGTCCTGGCAAATCTCATCGCGGATTTGGAAAAGCGGAATTACGCCATGACGGTCGGGGAAGCGGGCTTGCCGTATCTGTTGCGGGCCTTGGCGGAGGCCGGACGCTCCGACACCATCTTTTCCATGAACAACCAGAGCGACAATCCCGGCTATGGTTACCAGTTAAAAATGGGTGCGACCGCGCTGTGCGAAACCTGGAACGCGGGGCGCGACAATTCCCAGATTCAATTCATGCTCGGCCACATCATCGAATGGTTCTATCACGACCTCGCCGGAATCCAACTTGATCCGCAAGCGCCTGGCTTCAAACATTTCGTTATTCATCCGAACATTGTCGGCGATCTTACCGAGGTGAACGGCAGCTATGATTCCGTTCGCGGTAGAATTGTCAGCGAATGGAAGCTCGCGAAGAACACCATCACCTTGCACGTCGTCGTTCCGCCGAACACGACGGCGACCATTGACATTCCGGCCGGCAACAAAAATTCCGTGACCGAAAACGGAAGAACCATTCCGGATTCAAGTGGAATCACGTTTTTGCAATTTCAAAATATCCGTGCTTCCTATCTGGTTGGTTCGGGCGATTACCGTTTCCAGGCAGAATGTCCGTCAAAATGATTTTCACTTTGTGCTCAAGTCGGTTTCGATTCTCGTCCTGATTTTTGCGCTCGCCAGCGCGGCGTGCGCGCAGGAAAAATCGCGGGTGTTCGTCCTCACCGACATCTCCAATGAACCTGATGACGAGGAATCGCTCGTCCGTTTTTTGGTTTACGCGAACGAGTTCGATGTCGAAGGGCTTGTGGCGACCACTTCGACCTGGCTCAAAACCAAGACGCGGGAAGATTTGATTCGCCGGGGCATTGCTGCGTATTCCCGGGTGCGGGTAAATCTTTTGAAACACGCCCCGGGTTTTCCGAAGGCGGACGAATTGCTCTCCGTCACCAGTACCGGCCAGCCCGGCTACGGAATGCAATTTGTCGGAACGGGTAAAAGCTCTGCCGGTTCGCAGTTGATCATTGATGCGGCAGACAAGCCGGATTCGCGCCCGCTTTGGATAACGATTTGGTGCGGAGCCAACACATTGGCTCAAGCGTTGAGCGACGTGCGCGCGTCGCGCAACGCGGACGACTTGAAAAAGTTTGTTTCAAAATTGCGCGTCTATTCCATTTCTGACCAGGACGACGCTGGAGCCTGGATTCGCAGGGAATTCCCCGATCTTTTTTACATCGTCTCGCCGAGCACACAGGACGCGAAGGAATATTATCGAGCGACATGGACGGGCATTTCCGGCGACCGCTATTACAAAAACGGGCCGATGGACAAATTCGGGATGGTGGACAATCCGTGGCTCGAGGAACACATCATTAGAAATCACGGGCCGCTCGGGGCACTGTATCCGCCGCTAAAATACATCATGGAAGGCGACACGCCGTCGTTTCTGGGTCTGATCAACAACGGACTCGGCTGGAATGTCAGTCCGGCATACGGTGGCTGGGGCGGGCGCTATGTTTTTTATCAGCCGTCGGGCGAGCCGCGAAAAATTTGGTCGAACAATTCCGACAGCCGCGACATCGTCACGGCGGACAACGGCCAAACCGTCACTTCCGACCAGGCAACCATCTGGCGCTGGCGCGAACAGTATCAAAATGATTTTGCCGCGCGCATGAACTGGTGCGTTGCGAAAAGCTTCACAAATGCGAATCATAATCCCATTGCCGTGCTCAACGGAGACCACACGAAAAATGTCCTGACCATTTCCGCGACAAGCGGCGTGACGATTACGCTTTCGGCGCAAGGCACGAGCGATCCCGATGGGAATTCCGTGCGCACGACCTGGTGGATTTATCCCGAAGCCGGAAATATTTCGGGCGCGATGCTCACGGCGACGGAAGGTTTGAAAACGGAAATTCATTTGCCGCAATCCAAAACAACCGGAAAACTTCACGTCATTCTTCAAGTCGAAGACGACGGCAATCCGCATTTGTTCGCGTATCGCCGCGCGATCATTGAAGTCCGGCCATGACAAAAAACAATTGAAAACCATTAAATCTATTCCGTCGTGCGTTCCGATTTGTTTCCTGGTTTTCACGACACTGTTCGTTGCTAAACTGAAGGCGGTGGCTGTAGATCAAACTGGGAGCGACTTGTCATCGGCCATGGTTTGGACGGGCAAACCAATGCTAGATAAAGCGCCGGAAAACATGGTGGCTTTTCGCAAACAATTTGAAATGACAACGCTGCCGCAGCACGCGACGCTGCATCTCTTTGCCGACGTGCGCTATATGCTTTGGGTGAATGGCCGCTATGTTGAGCGCGGCCCGGCGCGGTTCGAGCCTGCGGCACCGGAATATGATTCGGTGGACATTACAAAATGTATAAGCGCTGGCAGCAATGTCATTTCCATTCTTGTCACGGCGCAAATCAGCAACGGCAAAACGCGGTTTCACAAGCCTTGCTTGACGGCTGAATTCGTTGAACAAAACGACGGCGAATCAAAAATTCTTTTCAATACGGACGCAACCTGGAAATGGAGTGATCAGACCCGTTACCGCCGGGCAATGACTGATTGGGCGAACATTTATGATGTGGTGGACGCGCGTGTGGAGGACGGTGATTGGACGCGGTTTAATTACGATGATAGCAAATGGTCTGCCGTTGAGCCGGTGAAAGACAAAACATGGGGAACGCTGACGGCACGCCGCATTCCGCTCCTGCGTGAAACAGTTGTCGCACCGGAATGGCAGGCGGGATTGCGATGGCCGGTCATGCTCAAAACGAACGATCTGATCACGTTCAAATTTCCGCACCTGGTTCTGGCCTATGTGCAAATTGAAATGGACGCGGACGAAGGCAGTCTTGTGGAACTGACATACTCGCCAAAAACAAAAATCACATGCCGCTCCGGAACGCAGACTTATATTTCCACGGACACACATTCAATTTTTGACGGTGGCATCCGCGTGACATCCGGCCGCGTTACGTTGCGCAGCGTAAAGTTTGTCGAACGGCTTTATCCCTTCGATCAAATCGGCACGTTTGAATCCAGCGATCCGTTGCTGAACCAGCTTTGGAAAACTTGCGTGCGCGGATTGGAAATCACGAGCGAGGACGCCTACGTGGATTGCGCCGACCGTGAACGCGCGGAGTGGATGGATTGTGATCCGCCGGCATTTGACGTGACGCGCGTGGCGATGGCTGGTTCGACGGCGGACGGAAAGGAAATTCTTGCCGATCCGCGTCTACTGGAAGAGATGCTGCGGCGCACAGCCTATACGTTGCAACCCGACGGCTGGGTGAAAGCGCACACCTCTTCCGACCGCTTTGACATTTACGCGAAAATGGAAGACCGCGCGTGCGATTGGGTGGAAGGCGCGCGGCGTTATTGCGAAAGTTGCGGCAAGACTGAAGTCATCCGCGAAATCTGGCCCGCTATTGTCGCGCAGATGAATTACTTCCTCGGCCGCCGCACGCCGCGCGGTCTGGTGCTGGCGCGCGAATGGGTGGTCTGGGGAAATTCAGTCGGCTACCAAACATGTGAAGGCACGGCGTTAAACGCCTTTGTCTGCAAGGCGCTCGTTGACGCGGCATTTCTGGGAAATCTGATTGGAGAAAAAAAGCAGGCGGAAATATTTGACCGCGCAGCCAAAGATTTGGCGGACGGGATCAACACCGTCTTGTGGAATGAAACTGCCGGAACTTATTACGCAGGCTATTACGATTCGGCGGTCGCCAAAAAAGCTCCAGATTATCGTCCGCTCAAGTTGAAGGTTGAAAATAGTCTGATTGAACCCACGCGTCACGCCGCTTTGTTCACGCTGGATCAAGGAGTCGTTCCAAAAAACCGCCGCGGAAGCGTCACCAAATATCTGATGGCCAATGCGCCCACGGAAAATGACATCATGCAGTATTACTATTTTTTCAAACAGCAATACGCTGTGGATGACCCGGCGCAAGACCTGGCCGTCCTGAACAAGCAGCGCGCGGAATGGAAGGATATGGCCGAGTCGCCCTACGAAGCAACCTTTGAAGGATTGCACGCTCGGGGTTCCAAAGCACACTGTTACGGAATGTTCCCGGCTTACTTTCTCAGTTCCTATGTCCTTGGCGTGCGCTTGGATGGACCGGTGCAAAACAAGACGTTGCTCATTGAGCCGCGCCTGGGTGATTTGACGGAAGGAGCCGGCACGGTGGCCACGGAATTCGGTCCCGTGCCAGTGTCGTGGGAAAAGGCCGGTGAACATTGGAACTTTTCAGTGGCACTTCCTTCAGGAATCAAAACGTGTTTGCGCCTCCCCGTTGGGACCGGCAAGTTTGCCGCGGCGGTGGACGGCAAAAATGTATCCTCACATCACAAGGGCCGTTGGTTAGAAATAAACTTGACCGGCGGCAGACACAGCGGCACATGGGCCAACGCGGATTAATTTGGAATTTAACTCAATGAACCACGCCGACCCAACGCTCTCGGTTGTTTACTGGCACGATTGAAATCATGCATCGCTTATGTCCAATGCATCATTGACATCACTTTTGACTCTGGCACTTGGTGTCAGTACGGCACTGGCCTCCGCGCAAAACGTGGCCGCGACTTCTAATGTAATCGCAGCGGACGAAACCATCATTCCTTCTTGTGTTTGGAACGCGGAGAATATACTCGATGAGACGATTCGCTAAAAGCCTTCTGCTGTTTTCTGCGTTGCTGCTTTCGCCGTTTGGGCTGGCCGCGCAGGAAGTGGGATTAATCTATTCGCGCGAACTTCCGCAAGTCGAATTTGCCGCGGCAGAAATTCGTGCCGCAGCTCAGGCCAAAGGAATCAAGTGTGCCACCT
>Ga0224554_1001287_pt1 | contig 16436 bp, 12 predicted proteins | sample 714S22024metaG_FD_180666 | JGI IMG/M metagenome (GOLD analysis project Ga0224554, IMG submission 180666) | Peat soil microbial communities from Stordalen Mire, Sweden - 717 S2 20-24 | ecosystem: Environmental > Terrestrial > Soil > Wetlands > Peat | place: Sweden: Norrbotten County, Stordalen...
CTCTTGCGACCATACTTCGTAAAACTCGCCTGCGATGCCAGTGTTTGCTGAAAACGCGCCATTCGTTTCATGCTTATAGTTTATTCAAGAATCACGCGGGCTGCAGACTTGTGCAGAGGTTCCCTAAAGAAGATCTACAAGAATAGGATCCAGCGGTCTTTCATGTAACATCTACGCTGAAAGCTTCTTATTCCATACAGCTTTTTGCGCTGTGATTCAGAGAAATTGGCCGGTTATCTCCCTGTTATCGCCAGTTCTCGCCAAATGACAATCTGCCGCATCCGCGCGCTTGTTTCGACAGCAGATCGAGAGCGCTTAGCCAGTGCGCCGTTCCGGCCTCAAATCTCAAGCGTGGCGTGGCCCTCGCACAGATTCGTCCACAACTGCGCGCTCATGCCGGACCGATCCCAACCCCAACCCTTGACCAGGGCCTCTATTGAACCCTGCGGAAGCAGATATTCTCGCCGTCCAGCCGGTACTCCGCCGAGCAGACGTCGCCGCCGCAGATCATCGCCTCTCCTCCGCAAAGCTGACGGCGCGTGATGAGCCCCAACGTTCCGCAACGCGGGCACGACATCACGGCCACAAACGGGTTTTGCGCATGACCCAGCTTGGCCTGGTTTTCCAGCACGAAAACCGTTCCAGGGTCCATTCTTTCGGGAATCCATTCTTCCAGAAACTGCAAGTCGGCTGACATCCTGCCCTCCGGTGAGGTTGATGTAACCCGAGCCGCATCCGATGGCTTCCGGCCGGCTCCGTTGTCGAACAACAGCAGGCAGCGAATGGCATTCCGGGGGCAGACATGCCTCCGGTCGAACCTAGTGTTCATGGAGAGGGCCGTTGAAGTCAACTGGAATCGAAGCCGGAGAGTATCGAGGGGGATTCCCCGGCCCGCATCGGAACCGCTCCCCCTAACGCGATGCTCCCATCCCTGTCCTACCCTGTGAACCGGAAGACTCGTCGATCGCCTTGTACATCTCCTCGTTGCGCAGGATCGCCTCAACGTACTCGCGGGTCTGTGTGAAGGGAATGGACTCCACAAACTCGTCGATGCCGCTGTAGGGGCCGGCAGCCTGCCAGTCCACCACGCGCTCGTCGCCCGCATTGTAGGCCGCCAGAGCGTATTCCTGCACCCCGCCAACCTTATCCAGCATCTGGCGCAGAAACCGCGTTCCCAGCCGGATATTCATCTCCGGGTCGAGCAGTTGGAATGTCTGGAAATGGCTGATTCCCTCTTCCCGCGCCATCGCCTTGCCGGTTGAAGGCAGCAGTTGCATCAGCCCGTAGGCATTGGCATAGGAGATGACCGAGGGGTTGAACTCCGACTCCTGGCGTATCAGCGAAACCACCAGGTAGGGATCGAGATTGTTCTTTGCCGACTCCGCCTTGATCGTCGCCCACCACGGCTCCGGGAAAAGGATCCGCCAGTAGACCAGCGGGATGGACTTGATCGGAGCCGTTGCCGCATAGGGCAGTCCCCTCTTAAGCGCCCGCATGGCCCGATACGTCTCGCCATAGGACGCATAAATCTGCGCCTCGGCCAGCGCGCTCCACGACGAGGAGTCGGGATCGGCGGCTATCTCCTGCGCGATGTAGTCGTTCAACCCCGCATTGGCCAGCAACCGCGCCTTGGCCAGTTGCGGGCTGTCAACCGGAAAGCTCTCCTCCAGAATTGGCACGGGAGGCGCCTGCAACCGATCGAGCTGCGGTTGCGCCACCGGCTGTGCATTGCCTAGCGCAGCCAGCCGTTCCTTGGCCATTTGCGCATAGAAATAGTGCTGGTAGGCGCGGATCACAGTGCGGTAGTTGGCCGCCGCGTTGGCCGGCTTGTGATCCTGCATCTCATACAGCCGTCCTCGCCAATAGATGGCGGAAACTGTCTCCTTGGCGCCGGGATAAAGCCTGATCTGTTCGTCGAACAGATGCTCGGCCTCGGCGTAGAGCCCCTGCCGGTAGCTCAGCCAACCGGCCCGCCAGTGTGCCGCCGCGGCATTCGTATTCTCGGGAAAGTGTGTGGCCAGGTAGCTGTAATAGATCACCGCGGCGGGATAGTCGTGCCGCAGCATGTACATGTTCCCACTGGAAAACAGCGCCTCCGCCAGCCACGGACTTCGCGGGAAACTCGACTCCATCTCGGCAACCATCTGCTGCTGATAATCGAGGTCGTTCCGGTTACGGGCCAATTCCATCAGCAGGTAAAGCCGCCGCGCGCCGTTCTCGTCGTGGGTGTTGGCCAGCGCCTCCACCTCCGCCGTGCTCGCTCGCTTCAGTTTCAGGTCGCATGCCGCCTCAGCCACGGCAAAACCGTTGCGGGCGGCGGCATCGAGTCCGGGCTCCCGCGCCAGAACGCGATAGTGCTCCGCTGCCTCCTCGTAGCGTCCTGCGTTGTAGTAGGCATCGCCCAGGCTGCGCAATTCGGCCGCAGTCAGGGTTGACTCGGCGCCCATGGCCGTCAGTTTGGCGCGCGCGATCCGCGCCTCGGAACTCAAGGGGTGCCCCAGCAGCAGGCGCTTGAAGTCCCGCTCCGCCTCCTGCGTCTGCCCCAGGGTCAACGCCACCTGCCCCTGCGCAAGTTGGTATCCAACGCGGTCCGCGGAGTCTGCGCCTGCCGCCAGCACCCGCTGCGCACCCGCCGCATCCCCCAGCGACAGCAGCACGTTGGCCTCCAGTTCAGGCGCCCCGGCAGCGAAGATGCTGTCCGGATAGCGATCCGCGAAGCCCCGCAGCAAGGCTTCGGCAGCTTGCCCATTGCCCGCATCGTGTTCCGCCTCGGCGCCCAGAAAATCCGCGTAGTCGGCCAATTCCTGGCCGGCCTGCCGGGCCTGACGCAGGCTCGTTTCCGCCTCGGCGTAACGCTTGTCCAGCAGGTAGGCGTGCCCCAGCGCAAGGTAGGCAGCCGCCGCTGCCTCGCCGCTGTGCTGGTGGGCATACTTGCTCACCCCCGCATAGGCCGCCGGCGTGCGCATGGTCGCCAGTTGCTGGGCCATCGGGCGTAGCTCGGCCGAAGCCACAAAGGCCCGCTTGATGCGCGCCGTCCGCGCCGCTCTTGCCGCCTTGCTCCCTCGCTTCTTGCCCTTCTTGCCCGCCTTGGCCGGTTTCCTGGTCTTTTTTGTTTTGGCCGCGGCAGAGCCCGCTGCCTGAGTGGAGGAACCGCCGGTGCTTTGGCCGGCAACCGGAGCCACCGCCAGCAGCACGGCAAGTACGCCGGCCAGCAATAGCACCCGTTTTGAAGTGGGTGTTGGGGAAATCGAAACCCTCATCTCTCCACTTTATGCTGCTTTCGCCCACCGGGTACAACCCGGAACCAGTCGCGTTACTGCAATGTGAACCAGCCGCCCATTCTGGTCCTCCATCCCGTGGTGCGGAAACCCGTACGGCCCTGCATCGTTGTCTGCGTTTGGTTCCTTGCCCCCCCGTCCGGTAAACTCATCTTTTGCGGCCTGCTGCAATCGTCCGCAGCCGGCCCCGAACGATTTCCCGCAACCAACCTCCATGGCGACCATCCAACCTATTGCTGGTGAACTCGAGCCCCATCCCGACGTAGCCCTGGTCGACAGGGTCCGCGGCGGCGATGTCTCGGCCTACGATGAGCTGGTCCGCAAATACGACCGCCAGATCTTCCGCATTGCGCAGCACATCACGCAAAACCGCGAAGATGCTGAGGACGTCATGCAGGACGCGTTCCTCAAGGCCTACGAAAAGCTCGATCAGTTCCAGGGGAATTCGAAGTTTTACACATGGTTGGTCCGCATTGCAGTCAACGAAAGCCTGATGCGGCTGCGCAAGCGCCGCACCGGCAGAATGGTCTCGATCGACGAGGATGTCGAGACCGAGGAAGGCAGCGTCCCTCGCGATTTGGCCGACTGGGCGCCCGATCCGGAGCAGAATTACAACCAGGCCGAGTTGGCCGAGATTCTGCGCAAGACCATTCAGGGGCTGCCCCAGGGCTTCCGCATTGTCTTTGTCCTGCGCGATGTGGAAGGTCTTTCCACCGAGGAGACGGCCGAAACCCTCGGCCTCAGCATCCCCGCCGTCAAGTCGCGTCTTTTGCGCGCCCGGCTGCAACTGCGCGAACGCCTGAGCCGTTACTTCCGCAGAAACAAGGTTGGTGAGAAGTGACCTGCTCTCAGTTTCTCGCTTTGCTCGACGACCTCATCGACGACTCGGTAACTCCCGAGCTCCGCGCCGGGCTGCAACAGCACCTGCGCGGCTGCGAGCACTGCGAGGTCATCCTCAACACCACGCGGAAGACCATCGAAATCTACCGCTCCCACGAGATTTATGACCTGCCCGCCGGCCTGCGCGAGCGCCTCCACGCCGCCATCATGGCCCGCTGCAAAAAAGGCTGCTGAGCAAGCCTTTTCGCCCTTCCAGAACCAAAAGCCCCGTGCCCCATCCTTTCGCCTTTTTTCTGGCGATAGGGTGGGAAGCCACGAACCTCAACCCTCCAAGCCTTTCCGTGCCCCCCACCCACAAAAGCCAAAGCCTCAGACCAACCCTACTTCGCCCCCGTCCCGCTTTCGCTCCACGGCTCCACCGGCCCCAGCTTCAGCTCCTTCAATCCCGCCTCGATCTTTCCCTTGTCCCCCACCGCTATCACCAGCAGGTTCTCCGCATGAATGTATTTCGCCGCCGCCGCCTGCGCCTCAGCCGACGTTACGTCCTCGATCTCGGCCGGCAGCTTGGTGTAGTAGTCGATCGGCAATCCGTAGAGCCACAGATCGGCCAATTGCCCATTCACGCTGGAGGCGCTCTCAAATTCGCCCGGCAAGCTGCGAATGATCGAGTCCTTTGCCAGCCGCAGCTCCGCATCCGTCAGCGGCCTGGTGTGGATGCCGTCCAGCTCCTTGAACAACTGTTCCGCCGCCGGCGCGGTCACGTCCGACCGCACCTGCGCTCCCGCAATGAACGGACCCGTGCCGCGATAGAACCGGAAGAACGAAAAGGCGCCGTACGTGTACCCGTGTTCTTCCCGCAGGTTCATGTTGATGCGCGACGAGAACAGCCCGCCCAGCATGGTGTTCATCACCGTCACCGCCGCGTAGTCGGGCGAGTTCCGCTTCATGCCCACCCCAAACGTCAGCAGCGCCGTCTGCGGCGACCCCGGCTTGTCCACCAGCAGGATTTTGCGCTCCGGAGCCGCCGGAGCCTGGGGCACGCTGGCCGGCGCAGCGCTCGAATTCCATTTGCCGAAAGCCTCTTCCGCCAGCTTGCGCGCCTCGGCGGCCGTCACGTCCCCGGTCAACTCCAGCAGGCTGCTCTTCGGCGCGTAGTGGCCGGCGTAAAAGCCCGCAATCTCCTCGCGCGTGATTGCGTGCAGCGAGCCCGCCGTCCCCAGCGCGTCATACCCATAGGGGCTCGCCGCGCCGAACAGGTTCAGCGCTCCGGCACGAAACGCCAGTTGCACCGGGCTGTCCTGCTGTTGCAACAGCGAAGTCAGCCGGTTGGCGCGAATCCGTTCCAGATCCGCCGCCGGAAACGCCGGGTGCTCGGCCGAGTCCGCCAGCAGCTCCAGCCCCCGCCCAATGTGTCTTGATAGCAGCGACAGCCCCAGCTCCGCGCTGTCGGTATTACTCGACGAATACAGATCCGTCCCCAGCAGGCTGGCTTCGTTGGCAATCTCCTCCGCCGACCGCTTCGCCGTGCCCTCGGTCAGCAGCGCGGCCGTGATCCCCGCCAGGCCGGGGCGCTCCGGCGGGTTTCCTTCGCTACCCGCCAGGGTCAGCAGTTGCACTGAGACAATCGGCAGATCGTGCCTTTCCACCAGGTAAACCGTCAGCCCGTTCTGGAGCGTAAACACCGTGGGCTTGGGCAGCGCCAGCTCCCGCTCCGGGCCGGCCTTGGGAGGCGTTGCCCGCCACGCCTGCGCCGCCTCGAACACCGCGGTGTGCTGCGGACTGATCTTCACGTTCGCGTCGGTGTCTTCCGGGCTGCGCGGCACATCGTTCAGCACCTTTTTGCCCGGAACTCCATACACCACCACCCGGTGATCCTTGCCCAGCGTCTCCTTGACCATCTTCTGCACGCTGGCCGGCGTCACCGCGTCATAGCGCGCCAGGTCCTTGGGCAGGTATCCTGGGTCACCGGTGTACTGGTTGTAATAGTTCAGCTGGTCCGCGATCCCGCCAAACCCGCCCAGCCGCTGCAATCCTGAAATCAACTCGGTCTCTTCCTTGTTGCGCGCCCATTCCACCTCGGCAGCTGTGGGACCGGCGTCCGCGAACCCATCGATAACCTTCTCTGCCTCGGCTTCCAGCTTTTCCGGCGTCACTCCCGGCTTGGCAATCATCTGGCACTCGAAGGTGGATGTCAGCGCCAGCGAAAAGTTATAGCAGAAAGCGGATTGCGCGATCTGCTGCTTGTACACCAGCTCCCGGTACAGCCGGCTAGACTTGCCCGAGCCCAGAATTCGCGCGGACAGATCGCCTTCCGCGTCTCCAGGCGTGAACGCCGGCGCCGCCAGCCACGCCAGGATCACCTTGGGCAGTTGCACCGTGTCGGTAACCACCGTCCGCCGTTCCGCCGTGATCGCCGGCGTCGCCACCGGTGTAGCCGGCACCGCCGGACCCTCCGGAATCGGCCCGAAATACTTTTCGATCAGTGCCTTGATCGTCGCCGCATCATAGTCTCCCGCAATCGCAATGGTGGCGTTGTTGGGCGCGTAGTACTGCGTAAAGAACTCCCGGATATCGGCCAGCCGCGCAGCCTCGATATCGGCGTGCGAGCCCATCACGTCCGCGTAGTAGGGATGCGTCTTGGGAAACAGTTGGTGATACACCTCGTCATCCACAATGCCGTACGGCCGTCCCTCGCCCTGCCGCTTCTCATTGCGCACCACGTCCCGCTGGTTGGTCAGCTTGGCCCGGTCCAGCGTGTCCAGCAGAAACCCCATCCGGTCGCTCTCCAGCCACAATGCCGTCTCCAACTGGTTGGCGGGAACGGTCTCAAAGTAATTCGTCCGGTCGAACGACGTCGTGCCGTTGATGTCCGTCGCCCCCGCCGCCTCAAGATACTTGAAGTGCGCCTTCTCGCCCACGTGTTTCGACCCCTCGAACATCATGTGCTCGAAGAGGTGCGCAAATCCCGTCCGCCCCGCGCGCTCCTTCACCGGGCCCACGTGGTACCAGATGTCCACCGCCACAATCGGCAGCTTGTGATCTTCGTGCAGCAGCACCTCCAGCCCATTGCTCAGCTTGTAGCGCTCATAGCGAATCTCCGGTGCATGTGTGGAACGCTGCGCTTGAGCCTGTGGGGCCCCGGCTGCCTGCGCCGCGGGCGCGGCATAACTGGTTGGGTGGCAAAGGCTGAGCGCGGAAAGCATGAGTACGCCGTAAATGAATCTCATGGATGCGGGATCTCCTTGGGCTGGTTTCTGATTTGCTGGGCCTTTTGGGCTGGTTTCTGGTTTGCCGGGCTTCGGCTTGAGTGGTACAGACGTCAAATTCCGTGGGGTGAGTCTGCGACCCAAGGATAACTCAGTCCTCCCCGGTCGAGGCAATCGCGTCACGCTCATTTCAACTGCACAAGCGGGTCTTGCCCCAAGCCGGAGGAGATTCCTTTTCCCCCAAAGACCGTCGCAACACTCAGAGCCATGCCGTGAATTCAAAGAGATTGACTCGACCTTTTCCGCAATCGTGCGCGCGTTCGCTCAAGAATCTCTCCGGCAAATGCCATGATCCCATGACTTTGGGTCAATCACGCGCATAAGATTGCCCTGTCACACCCCCACGCAACAACTTCCCGGCGTAAGCTGGGTTCAAGCTAACAGAGAAGCGTGTGCCGCGCGTGCGGCCTCCAACCACCCCCGCAGGAACCTGAAGGGACAATAGAGGTCAGGAGCCCCATCGATGGAACGACTCAGAGGATCGCTCGCCGTTCTTTTGTGCCTCATCCTTTCCATCCCCTCCGCCTCCGGATTGGCCGAGACCGCTCCACCTCCGGCAAAGCAGACCACGAACCACTCCCCTGCCCGGGCCGCCTATCAATCCGGCCAGTTGCGCGGCGACCAGCGCATTCTCCACGCCCTCAACCGCTTCACCTTCGGCCCCCGCCCCGGCGATCTGGAAGCCGTCCGCGCCATGGGTCTGGAAAAGTGGTTCGCCCGGCAGTTGCACCCCGAAACCCTCGACCAGTCCAATCTCGCAGCCCGCCTCGCCCAGTTCCCCGCCATGCAATGGAGCCCGCAGGACCTGCTCTTCCGTCTGCCCAGCAACGCCGTCATCCGCCAGGCGGCCGACGGCAAAGTGCCCATCCCCGAAGGCGCCGCACTCCATGCTGTCTATGTCAACGAGATTGCCCGCTACCAGGTTCGCCAGCAGCAGAAAGAACAGCAGAAACAGCAGGCTTCCTTGTCCGCCAGCGCCGCCATGCCCGGCCCATCCATGAATAACCAGCCCATGAACGGCGACGCCGCAAGAATGGCTCCCGAACCGCCCCAACCTGTCCCGGCCCAACCCGATTCAGCCCAGATGAGCATGATCCCTGCCGCTGAGACCCGTCCCGAGCAACGGCCCCCTGACGAAGCCCAGATCGCGCGCATTCTGGCCCTCGCGCCCCAGCAGCGCGTTGCCCGTCTGGCAACCATGCAGCAGCCGGACTACGACAGCTTCCGCAAGGCCCTCAAGCCCCCGCAGCGCGCCGCCCTCGCCGCCGGTCTCACGCCCGCCCAAAAGGAGGTCGTCGCCGCGCTCGAAAACCCCCAGCGCGTGATCAACGAGGAACTCGCCGCTCAGCGCCTCACCCGCGACATCTACTCCAACGCCCAGCTCCAGGAAGTCATGACCGATTTCTGGCTCAATCACTTCAACGTCTACCTCCACAAGAACGACGAAACCCCTTACTACCTGGTCAGCTACGAGCGCGACGTCATTCGCCCCCACGCCCTGGGCAAGTTTGAAGACCTGCTTGAGGCCACGGCGCACAGCCCGGCCATGCTCCTCTATCTCGATAACTCCAGCAGCATGGGCCCCGATTCGCCCGCCGCCGAGCGCAACAAGCTCAAGGAAGCGCGCAACCCCGGCAACCAGAAAAAAGCCCCCGAGGGCCTCAACGAAAACTACGCCCGCGAGCTCATGGAACTGCACACTCTGGGCGTGAACGGCGGTTATACCCAGGCCGACGTCACCCAGGTGGCGCGCGTCTTTACCGGCTGGACCGTCGATCGCCCGCAGCGCGGCGAGGGATTCAAATTCGACGAAAATCGCCATGAGCCGGGGACCAAGAAAGTCCTCGGCAAGAAGATCAAGGAGCACGGCGAGCTGGAAGGCCGCGACCTGCTGCACATGCTTGCCACGCGCCCCGCCACGGCCCGTTTCCTCTCCCGCAAACTCGCCGTCCGCTTTGTTGGCGACGACCCGCCGCAGAGCCTCGTCGATCGCATGGCCAAGTCTTACCTGTCCAGCGGCGGCGACATCTCCGCGGTGCTCACCACTCTCTTTCATTCCCCCGAATTCTGGTCCACTAACGCCTATCGCGCCAAGGTCAAAACCCCCATCGAGTTCGTCGTCTCCGCCGCCCGCGCCGGCAATGCTGCTACTGACAATCCGCAGCCGCTGGTCAACGCCCTCCGCGACATGGGCATGCCCCTCTACGGCTCGGTCCCTCCCACCGGCTACAACTGGCAGTCCTCCACCTGGGTAAGCACCGGCGCCCTCGTCAACCGCATGAACTTCGCGCTCGCCCTGGCCGCTAACAAGCTCCCCGGCGTCTCCGTAACCTGGACCGCGCAACAGGATGGGAACTCCGTGCCGGCCGGCATCGTTTCCAGTTCTGCGGCCGAAGAACAGCGTCTGGAATCCCTGCTCGTCGCCGGCGGCATAAGCGACTCCACTCGCGCCGCCCTCCTCGAGCAATTCCAAGCCCAGAGTGCGCAAAACGCGGCTCCGGCCATTCCAGTTTTGGCATCCGCCAAGCCAATAACTCCGGCCCAGGCCGCCGCTGCACTCGAAAAACAGGACCAACTACTTGCCGGGCTACTGCTCGGCTCTCCGGAGTTTCAACGCCGGTAAGTGAACTGTAAGTTGGGCTATAACTCGCAGTTTTGAAAGGGCGCGGCTGGCAAGCCCTGGTTTTTTAACCCCGGCAGAATCCGTGCCGCAGGAGCAGCAAAGATAACGCGGCTTTAGCCGCCGAGGGAATGCAAGCTGGCCCGAAGAGCAAAAGGCAGCAAAAAAGGAAGGCACACCATGCAGACCAACCGGAGATTTTTCCTGCGCAACGGCGCCCTCGCCATCGCCGGCACCGCGGCCATTCCCAGCTTCCTTGTCCGCTCGGTGCTGGCCCAAGCCTCCACCACCCCCACCCGCCGTCTCGTCGCCGTCTTCCAGCGCGGCGCGGCCGATGGCCTCAACGTCGTCGTCCCCTACCGTGAGCAGAATTACTACTCCATGCGCCCCGGCATTGCCATTCCCCAGAACCAGGTCCTTGATCTCGATGGCTTCTTCGGCCTCCACCCCTCTTTGGCCGCCTTCAAACCCCTCTATGAACAGGGCCATCTCGCCGTCATCCACGCCGCCGGCTCGCCCGACATGTCCCGCTCCCATTTCGATGCCCAGGACTTCATGGAATCCGGCACGCCCGGCGTCAAGAGCACCGAGGATGGCTGGCTAAACCGCGCCCTGCAATCGGAAGACCTCCGCCATCGCCAGCAGCACACCGCCTTTCGCGCCCTGGCCCTCGGCTCCCAGGTTCCGCGCACTCTGGCCGGCAAAATCCCCGCCATCGCCCTCTCCAGCGTCAACAACTTCGCCGTCGGAGGCTCCAACAAAGGACCAACTCCCTCGCCGGCCGCCGCCGCCTTCGAGGCCATGTACGGAGAAAGCGGCGACAGCATCTTCCACGCCACCGGCGAAGAGACCTTCGCAGCCGTCAAAATGCTCCGCGACGCCAATCCCGCCCAGTACAAGCCCGCCCCCGGCGTCGACTATCCCAACTCCGAATTCGGCAACAACATGAAGCAGATCGCCCAACTTCTCAAGTCCAACCTCGGCGTTGAAGCTGCCTTCACCGACGTTGGCGGCTGGGACACGCATCAGAACCAGGGCGGCGTCAACGGCCAGCTCGCCGACCGCCTCCGCGACTTCTCCTTGAGCATCGCCGCCTTCTGGCGCGACCTCGGCGACAGCACGGAAAACGTCACCCTCGTCACCATGTCGGAGTTCGGCCGCACCGCCCGCCAGAACGGCACCGGCGGCACCGACCACGGCCACGCCAACGCCATGTTCGTCCTCGGCGGACCCGTCAAAGGCGGCAAGGTCTACGGCCGCTGGCCCGGCCTCGCCAACGAGCAGCTCAACGAAGGCCGCGACCTCGCCGTCACCACCGACTTCCGCCAGGTCCTCGGCGAAGCCGTCGCCAAAACCATCGGCGCCGGCAACCTCGAGTTAGTCTTCCCCGGCGCCCAGCTCCGCCCCGACCGCTTCCTCCGCCTCATCTAGGCTTCCATCCTCAACTCCCCTCCCCTCCCCTACCCTCAACCAAAAAAACTGAAATCATTCCTCCAATGGTTTCTTTTTCCGTTAAGCTAAGGCTTGTTCAACGGAAAGGCCGATCCCATGCGCCCAATTCTGACCTTTTTCGCCGTCGTCCTCGCCGCCATCGCCTTTCAAGCTCAAACCCCAGTTCAGCCCGACCCGCCCCACCGCGACTGGAAAGCCTCGTGGATCACCCATCCCACGGCCCCTTTGCGCGAGCCGGTGGTGCTCCACTTCCGCCGCACCCTTTCGCTGGCCTCCGTGCCCGCCACCTACGTCGTCCGCGTCAGCGCCGACAACCGCTTCATCCTCTACGTCAATGACCATCGCGCCGGCGACGGCCCCGCCCGCGGCGATCTGGCCCATTGGCGCTACCAGCGCTTCGACCTCGCGCCCCTGCTCCAGCCCGGCTCCAACCTCATCACCGCCACCGTCTGGAACTTCGGCGTCTACGCCCCCATCGCCCAGATAACCGACCGCACCGCCTTCCTGCTCGAAAGCGAGGCCACCGGGACCGCTTCCATCAGCACTCCCGAGGACTGGCTGGTCGAGCAGGAACTCGGTCACCGGCCGCTGCCCCGCGTCGCCAACGGCTTCTGGGAGTACATGGCCTCAGGCCCCGGCGAGGAAATCGATGCCGCCCGCTACGACTGGACCTGGCAGACCCCCGCCGCCCCCGGCCCATCCTGGCTCCCTGCCGCCTCGCCCATCCGCGAAAGCGTCTTCGCTGACGTAAGCAAAGCCAGTTCCGCCGACACCACCGCCGACAATCCCTGGGGCCTGGTCCCCGACAACCTTCCCGCAACGGAGTTTTCACCCACCCCCGCGGGCGAATCCGTCCGCGCCAGTCAGCCCGATCTCCGCGCCTTTCCTGCCGCCCCGGTCACCGTCCCCGCCGCCAGCCACGTCCACCTGCTGCTCGACCGCAAGACCCTCACCACCGCTTATCCCCTACTCACCGTCTCCGGGGGCAAGGGTGCTCACATCACCCTTGTCTACGCCGAAGCCCTCTTCGACAAGGACCACCACAAGGCCGACCGCGACGCCGTCGACGACCGTGCCGCCCTCGGCATGACCGACACCTTCCTCCCCGACGGCGGCTCGCACCGCTTCTTTGAGCCGCTCTGGTGGCGCACCTGGCGCTATCTCGACCTCGACATTCAGACCGCCGCCGAGCCCCTCCAGTTGGAGTCTCTCACCGCGCAATTCACCGCCTACCCCTTTGAAGAACGCGCCACCTTCAACTCCAACGACCCCGACCTCGCCAAAATCTGGGAGATCAGTTGGCGCACCGCCCGCCTCGACGCCCATGAAACCTACATGGACACGCCCTACTACGAGCAACTTCAGTACGTCGGCGACACCCGCATCCAGGCCCTCATCTCTTACTCGGTAGCCGGCGACGGCCGCCTCGCCCGCCAGGCCATCGAGACGTTCGACCAGTCCCGCACCCCCGACGGCATCACCCGCAGCCGCTATCCCAGCTCTCTGCCCCAAACCATCCCCACCTTCTCCCTGCTCTGGATCGGCATGGTCCACGACTACTGGCTCTACCGTCCCGACCCGGAGTTCGTCCGCTCCTCACTTCCCGGAACCCGCACTGTCCTCGACTGGTTCGCCACTCACGACCAGCCCGACGGCCTGCTCAACCAACTCCCCTGGTGGAGCTTCATTGACTGGGTCGGTGACAAGCAGGAGATCCCCACCTACGACGCCCAGGGCGAATCCTGCGTCACCACCCTCGAGTACCTGGGCGCCCTCGGCGAAGCCGCCGATCTCGAAAAGGCCCTCGGCGACCCGCTCCTCGCCACTCGTTATCAGTCTCGCGCCGCCCACGTCCGCACCGGACTCTACGACAAATGCTGGTCCGCCTCCCGCGGCCTCATAGCCGACACCCCCGACCAGAAGGGCTTCAGCCAGCAGGCCAACATCCTGGCCGTCCTCTACGACGTCATCCCCAAAGACCGCCGGCAGCAAGTCTTGCGCCAGATGCTCGCCATCGATCCCGGCACCACCCCCGATGGCACCCTCAGCGCCTCCTACTATTTCCGCTTCTACCTTGCCCGCGCGCTCGACCACGTCGGCCTCGCGGACCAATACCTGCCTTCCATCGACCCCTGGCGCAAACTCCTGGCCCTTCACTTCAGCACATGGCCCGAGGTCCCCGGAAACACCCGCTCCGACTCCCACGCCTGGAGCGCCCATCCCATCTACGACCTTCTCACCCTCGTAGCCGGCATTGAGCCATCCAGCCCCGGCTTTGCCACCGTCCGCATCGCACCCCACCTGGGCACTCTGCCCTCCCTCACCGCCGCCTACCCGCATCCCGCAGGCGAAATCAAGGTCGAATATCAGCGCCAGGGAGCCGGACTAAACGCATCCATCACCCTGCCCGGTCAATTGACCGGCACCTTCGTCCTCAACGGCAAAACCTGGCCCCTCAACCCCGGACTCAACCACATCCAGGCCCCCTGACAGTCCGCCCCTCGCTTCGACCCCAGCGGCCAGGAGAGATCGCCGGGAACCCGATTTTCTGACCGAAAACTCAATCACCCGCAGGCATTCTGTATCCCACAACTGGAAAATCGATGTATTAGAGGGGAAACACTGTTTCCCCTTTGCGGAAAACGTGTTACAACTCCAACATGGCAAAGGGTAAGCTTTCTACGCCACCTGGGTACGTCAACCTCAGAATGCTCGCCGAGCACCTGGAGCTTTCACAGACCACGATCTCCCTGGTCCTGAATAACTCCCCTTCCGCCAAGTCCATCCCCCAGGAGACCCGCAATCGGGTCATTGAAGCAGCCGCCCGGCTCAATTACCGCCCCAACTACTTCGCCCGTTCCCTGCGCCAGAGCCGCTCCATGAGCGTCGGCGTCCTCGCCCCCGACTTCAGCGAAGGTTACTTTACCCGCGTCATGAGCGGCGTCGTCCAGGAGCTCACCGCCGCCCATTACTTCTACTTCACCGCCTGCCACGACTGGAAGCGCGACCTCATCGAAAAATACCCGCGCATGCTGGTCGAGCGCGCCGTCGATGGCTTTCTGCTCCTCAACACCCCGGCCGACCACATTGCAGTCCCCGTTCCCGTCGTCGCCATCTCTACCCACAGCGTGGTCGAAAACGTAACCAACATCATCCTCGACCATCACCTCGCCGTCGAGCAGGCTCTCACCCACCTCTACGCGCTCGGCCATCGCCGCATCGCCTACATGCGCGGCCCTCACGCCATCCCCGATTCCGAGTTCCGCTGGGAAGCAATCCAGCAGGTAGCCCGTGAAATCAATCTCAAGCTCGACCCCGCCCTCGTCATCCGCATCGACTCCGCCGGCTGGTCCATGAAGGACAATTACCACCCCATGGCCCCCGAGATCGGCTACAAGCCCATGCAGGCCCTGCTGGATAAAACCCGCGACTTCACCGCCATCTTCTGCTTCAACGACATTGCCGCCATCGGCGCCATCCGCGCCCTCAAGGACGCCGGCCTCTCCGTCCCCGGAGACGTCTCCGTGGTCGGCTTCGACGATATCCAGTCCGCCGCCTATTCCACGCCCTCGCTCACCACCGTCCGCCAGCCCCTCCTGGAGATGGGCCGCCGCGGCGCCCAGATCCTCCTCCAACGCATCGCCCACCGCGAAAACGAATACCCCTCCGAGGTCGTCATGGCCCCCGAACTCGTCATCCGCGAGTCCACCGGCCCCGCGCCAACCAAACCAAAGGCCTGAACGGTCGCCCGGCCTCCCAGGTTCAGCATCTGATTGCGCTTTTTGAATTGAGCACGTAAACTTGTGCTACACGGTATTAGGTGCAAATATGAAAACCAACGTCACGTTGAAGATAGATGCCGATTTGCTGCGGGAGGCTCGCGTTCTCGCTGCCGAGGAAGGCTCTTCCATCAGCGCCTTGCTCGCCGCCCGGCTGGAGCAGGCCGTGCGCGAGCGCAAGGGATACGAGCAGGCGCGCCGGAGCGCCCTGGCGCGGCTGCGGACAGGCTTCGATCTGAACTGGACGCCCCCTGTCTCCAGGGATGAACTGCATGAGCGATAAGTGCTTCGTCGATACCAACATTCTTGTTTACGCGCATGACCGCTCCACCGGATTCAAGCGTCAGCGCGCTCAAATGCTGTTGGAACAACTCTGGGACTCGGGCAAGGGCGTTTTGAGCACACAGGTTTTGCAAGAACTATGCATCAACCTCCGCCGCAAGGCTGGCAATCCTCTGCCCGTGGAGGAAGTCCGCCGGCTGATTCGCGAGTACTCAACCTGGGAGGTGGTTACGAACACTCCCGAGTCGGTCCTCAGAGCATTGGATATCGAGATCCGCTACAAGACTTCCTTTTGGGATGCGCTCATCCTTCAGGCCGCCGAGGATGCTGGCGCATCGATCCTCTACTCCGAAGACTTGGCAACGGGACAACGCTACGGGGCGATTCAAGTCGTCAACCCGCTGCTCGATCCAGCAGCCTCTTAAAGGACGCCTCCCATCGGTTGAGTCGAAATCAGATCCTTCCAGTAGCCAGATTTCTCGCCATAGGTATCCCTCTTCGCAAACCCACTCGATTCGCCCTTTTCGAAGCCCAGTCAACTGCACAGGGATTCAAGCCAGCGGCTGATATAAACCTGCGCGTGTGCTTCGCCGCAATAGTGCCGCGCGTGGGGCGCATTGGCAGCTTCTTTCGTCCATTTGAAGACCGTCAGTTGCGCGTCGCTGCAGTGGATCGCAATCCACCGCACCGGATTGTCGCTCTCGGTTCCGCAAATCTCACATCGATAAATCGTATCGATCATCGCCCGACCTCCCAAAGCAACTCTCGTTCCATTCACCATTGCCAACGCCGTGCTAGGGAACCTCTGCGCAGGTGCTTGATTTTGCAACGACGATGGGACTTCAGATAATTTCTTGATTTTGAATCGGTTTTCTGTCGAAAGAGGCGGGTTTCTGCTTGTCTTTTTGGTCTCTTGAGG
>Ga0224554_1001289_pt1 | contig 16426 bp, 16 predicted proteins | sample 714S22024metaG_FD_180666 | JGI IMG/M metagenome (GOLD analysis project Ga0224554, IMG submission 180666) | Peat soil microbial communities from Stordalen Mire, Sweden - 717 S2 20-24 | ecosystem: Environmental > Terrestrial > Soil > Wetlands > Peat | place: Sweden: Norrbotten County, Stordalen...
CCGACCGGAGGTGAGCCGTGGTTAGTGCGAACTTGCTTGGCAGTTGGGTACGGCGCTTTCTTCTGGAGCATGTGATCGCGGAGCGAAACCTCTCCAAGAACACGCAACGCAGCTATCGTGACACTTTCTCCATTTTACTTCCGTGGATCAGCAAAAGTAGCCGAAACCCCATTGACCAGCTTTGTATCACTGATCTCTCCAGAGATGTTTTGAAGGACTTCCTCGACCACCTTGAACATGAGCGTCACTGTAAAATCCGCACACGCAATCAGCGCTTGGCCGCTATTCATGCGATGGCTCGCTTCGTGGCAGAGCACAGCCCTGAGCATGTCGCATGGTGCGCTACGATTCGTGCAGTGCCTTTCAAACGTTTTCAGCGTCCTCAACTCACTTACTTGGAAAAGCCCCAAATGGATGCACTATTAGCCGCTCCAGATCGTAACACCGTACTGGGTCGGCGTGATTACACATTGCTGCTCTTTCTCTATAATTCCGGTGCCCGCGTCTCAGAAGCATCAAGCCTGCCGATCAACAAACTATATCTCAGGCCCAACGCTATGAGCCATGTCGAAATATTCGGTAAGGGCGGCAAAACCCGTCGTTGTCCCTTATGGGCTACCACAGCAGCGGAATTACTTGCGCTCACCCGCAACCGTTCGCCTGACGAGCCGGTCTTTGTAAACCGTTACGGGCAGGCTATTACCCGTCACGGTGTTCATCGCCTCATCAAGAAATATGTTCGCAAGGCCATGGCCCCTTGCCCATCTCTGGCCAACAAATGCATTAGCCCCCACACCATCCGCCACACCACCGCTACACACCTACTACGTGCCGGCGTGGACATCAACACTATTCGTGCATGGCTCGGTCATGTCTCCATCGACACCACCAACATCTATGTCGAGGTCGATCTCGAACGCAAGGCTCAGATGCTGGAAAAGACCAACGCTCTCCATTCCAACCCTGTATCTAAACGGCCCTGGAAAGATAATCCATCTCTGATGGCTTTCCTCCGTTCTCTCTGATTACTTATGTTGCGTCAGCAGTGCTTCATGACCGCATGAGTACTGCGCATTGACACTGCTACGCAACATAACTTTAAACACCACATAACTCCGATTATGTGGTGAGCAACATAATCGGAGGCCATTCAATGATTACCGAACGCGCAATGCTCGCCGCCGTCCATATCAGCATTTGGACGGCCGTTAAACACGACCGCAAGATCAGCCGCGACGTTGCCGACCAGCACGGAGCGCACCAGGGCGCAGGCCGTTACAACAAGCAGTTGCTGCGAGGTGCCGACAAACTCGATGAACTGCGCACTCTGGCTGGACAGGTGCGGCAGTACTTCTACAAGATCACGTTGCCGTGGTCCGATGAAGGCTTTCGCCTGTTGCCGTCGAACCTCTACTTCGATCTGACGACCCGTATGCGCGAGTTCGAGGCCAGCTTCGAGCAGGGCGTGGAGAGCTTTCTTCAGGTCTATCCGCAGTACATCGAACAGGTGCGTCCAGAGTTGAACGGTCTGTTTCGAGAGGAAGACTATCCCGCAGCCGACAAGCTGCGCGAGAAGTTCGGCGTGAAGCTGGAGATCTTGCCTATCCCGACGGGCAACGACTTTCGCGTACAGATGTCGGCCGAGGAGCAGGCGCGTGTGGCCCGCGAGATCGATGCGAGTGTTCGCGAATCACTGACGCGCGGGACTGAGGATTTGTGGAAGCGGCTCAGGGACGTGGTTTCGCACATGGTGGACCGTTTGAACGAGCCGGAGTCCCGCTTCCACGCCACGATGGTCACGAATGTCTTCGACCTGGTGGAGTTGCTGCCGCGTCTGAACGTGAATGGCGACGCCGACCTGAACCGTTTCGCCGAACAGATCAGGCAACGGCTGTGCGGCTTTACGGCTCAGGATCTCAAGAAGCACGACCTGCTGCGTGTGGCCACGGCCAACGATGCCGCGGAGATCGTTGCCGAGATCGACAGCGTTCTGCGTGATCGCGAAGCTAGTGTACCGGAGGAGGAACCAGACGCTCCAACGGTGGATGACATCCTCTCCCGTATGTCTGCGTACATGGAGGCGCCCGCAGCGGCATGAGACACGAGACACCAGCATCCATTCGCATTCAAAAGGCGCGCACTACGCTTTTGTTGGATCATCCGTTCTTTGGCTCGCTTCTGTTTCGCATGAAGGGGCGCGAGCATCGGTCGATTCCAACCATGGCGACCGATGGCGTGTCGCTCTACTATAACCCTGAGTTCGTCGATACGCTGAACTCGGCCACATTGGCCGGGGTGTTGGCCCACGAGGTCATGCACCCCGCGCTTCAGCATCAAGTGCGGCGTTCCGGGCGCGATCCAAAGCGGTGGAATGAGGCGTGCGATTTCGCCATCAACCCTCTGGTGCTCGACGCTGGCCTCAGTCTGCCGGACGGCGTTCTTGTCGATCACCGTTTTCGCGGAATGAGCGCCGAACAGATCTACAACCTGCGCGATGCAGAAGCACAGCCGCAACCTGGTGGCCAGAACAGTGAAGGCGACAATCCCGGAGCTGACGCGGGCGAAACGCCAGAGAAGCAAGCCAGCCCCGATGAGCCAACCGTTCCAGAGACGGAAGGCGGCATCGGCCAAGTTCTTGATGCACCATTACCGGACGAAGAAACGCCGAGTGCGGAAGAGCAAGCGCGAGAGTGGAGTGTTGCCATCAACCAGGCAGTCACGCTCTCGAAGCAGGCGGGCAAGAAGCCCGCGGGTCTGGCCCGCACTCTCGAAGGAGCCGCAGAGGCAACGATAGACTGGCGCGAACTGTTGCGTCGGCTCTGGTCCGACACCATCCCCGCCGATTCGAGTTGGATGCGGCCCAATCGCCGCCACATCTGGAACGGACTCTATCTGCCTGGAGTTGTGCGCGAGGGTGTCGGCGAGATTGCCATCGCTGTCGATTGCTCCGGCTCAGTGAATGGCCGGTTGTTGCGTCTCTTTGAAGCTGAGGTCTGCTCGATCCTCGAAGGCCAACGCCCACAGTGCGTTCATGTCTTGTACTTCGACACCGAGGTACATAAAGTGGAGACCTATCAAGCCGGGGAACAAGTTCACCTCAATCCCGTCGGTGGCGGGGGCACAGACTTCGGTCCGTGCTTCTCTTGGCTGGCTGGGCATGGAATTCATCCGCAGACGCTGGTCTTTCTGACCGACCTCTACGGGACATTTCCCGACGACGCTCCATACTATCCCGTACTCTGGGCCTCCACCGGCGGTCGTCATGCGCCCTTCGGCAGCGTTATCCCTATGCAAGCGGCGTAGCCAATGCTCGGCTCATTGGAACTGACACGCTACGGAGCATCCCCATGAACAAACAGTTTTTCATCTTCACCGATGGCTCGGCCATCGGCAACCCCGGTCCTGCCGGCTGGGCCGCTATCGTGCTTCACGGGACAAAGAGGCAGGAGATCGCCGGATCAGTTCCGTGGTCAACAGTCTCTGAAATGGAGCTTCGCGCCGCAGTCGAGGCCTTGCGCCTAACGCCAACCGGCGCGCGAATCGAACTGCGCTCTGACTCGGAGTTGCTGATCGATGGAATGCGGTTTCTGGTCTATCGATGGCAGCGGTTTGGTTGGCGCAACAGCCGTGGCTTCAATTTGCAGCACCAGGAACTGTGGCGAGAGCTGCTCCAGCTTAACGAACTGCGAACGATTCGCTGGCGATGGATCAGGGGACACAATGGCCATCCCATCCAGTCCCGCGCCGATGCGCTCGCCTACCAGGCGGCCAGAGCCGTTGCCGTACAGGAACGAATCGCCGCCTGAGGGTGTTGGCAGACCTCAACTCCTATGAGAGGGGAATGACCTTGTCAACAATTGCTGAAACGAATTCACTTTTTGAGATTGACGCAGAACTGGACGGCCTTCTCGATGAGATCGAAGAGCAAACGGAGCTGAATGGGCAGCCCAGCGAAGAACTGGTGGACCGCTTACAGCAGTTCTGTTCAGCGCACGGCGAAAAAGTGGACCGAATCGGGCGCTTCATGCGCCGGATGGAGGCGCGTGAGCAGTTCTGCCGCGCCGAGGCTGCCCGGCTAAGCGACCGAGCCCGCGCCGCCGCTGGCAAGGTGGTGCGAACGAAGAACATGGTTCTCCACTATCTCATGAGCCGCGAACTCAAATTGATCGAGGGACGCGAATTCACCCTGCGCGCCCAGAAGAACAGCCAGGAGTCCGTTCGGATCACCGATGAGGCTGCGCTACCAGTCGCCTTTTGCAAGATCGATGCACGTATAGGCGGCGTTCTTTGGGAAACGGTTCTGGCAAATCTACCCGACGAACTCGGCAGAATGCTCGAGAACACAGTGGAAGAGTCAAGGCCAGACACCGACACGATCAAGGCGGCCATCCAGCGAGAAGAAGGGGTTCCAGGCGCTGAGCTGCGGCGAGGATGGCACCTGCGAATCAAGTAGCAATGATTCAGCCTCTGAGAACATGAAATTCTCAGAGGCTGGTGCCTGAGAAGCGTTCTTACCCTGGCACTGGCATTCACTGGACCCTTTTCGGCGTTCGAGGAGTAATAATAGGCATCAGATCATTATGCATCAGTTGAGGGGCCGCAGTTAGGGTAAACGCGTTGAGCTATTGGATTCTAAGGGCAGGTCAGCTCTTTCTATTGATTCGTCCACTCCATCGCATGCGCACCTATACCCGTCGACAATGCTACGACAAGAACTGCTCAAGCTTCTCTTTTCTCTGCTCCCAGTCGCTCATAACTCGGCTTAGAAGTCTGAAAAATTTAGGGCTGTGATCGCGTTCCAAGAGGTGACACAGCTCATGTGTAATCACGTAGTCAATAGTATGGACAGGAGCTTGAATAAGGCGCTGATTTAACAAGAGCCTTCGCCCTTGCGACATCGATCCCCACCTCTTTTGCATCGTGCGTATCGTCACTCCACTTGGCATCATCGAATTTGGCCGAGGGAAGCGTTGCATACATACTTCAATTCTTTCCTGAAAACGCGCTCTTGCCTTTTGGGCGTACCACAGCTCAACCATCCTCTTCGTTTCAGCGGACTCTTCTGGCCTTGCAGTCTGAACGACAATGTAGCCGCGCAAAAGCTTCACGGAATCGCTTACAGCCTTTATTACCTTCAGCCGATACTGCCGACCGAGGTATAGATGCGTTTCTCCAGAGAAATAGCAACGCTCTGGCGTGCGAGGTGTGAATTGCTCAAAGTATCTCTGCTGCTGGAGTATCCAAGATGCCCGCCTCTTGACTTTCTGAGCTATACGCTCTGGACTAGCCGATTGCGGCGCGGCCACTCTGACAGTGGTGTCCGGTTCGACAGCAATCTCCAGCGTCTTTCGCTTTCTGCGAACGACGCTGTAGCTAATAGAAAGCTTGCCATAATCGATGCTGCACTGCTCCGACTTCATCCGGGAAACCTCGCACGCGCCAGGTTCATGATCTGCTCGTCTATGTCATCCATCTTCTCAACGGGCAAACTGATCTGCTTCTGGTCGCGCAGAACATCGAAGAAATAATCGTCCACGGCATTGCGCATGTTGTTCTGGGCTACATCGTTCCGCCAGACATCCACGATATGGTGCTCTTTGATGATCTCGATGATGGTCAGCGCAATCTGCGCAATCTCATCTTTATCAACCGGCTTTCCGTCCGAATCAACAAGCACACCGTCGAGAATGCCATAGAAAGCCTGGCCGTCCTCATTCCCCTGGATAGGTTCAGGAACATCATGTCCGCGATCTTTGTGCGCAACCTTAGCCGCAAGATCGATGACCTGCTTCAGATAATCCTTTTCCGAAATTCTCTTTTCCCGGTAATCTCGAATTGTGTCGTTGAGTAGTTCAGAGAATCGTTTGTAAAAGCTGGGGTCTGCTTCCATCTTCTCGTGGATCACCTTGCGTGTGGCACTGGCGATTCTGTCTGCCTTTGATGCGGGTGAGACACCTGCTTCTTTCACCACCGCCTCAAGCGCATTCGGATCGTTGATGTTCACCAACTCGACGACGATTTCCGCGGGCATGGCAACAACGTGATCGTCCAGCAGTTTCTGGATCTTTGGTTCAAACTCCTTCAGGTCCACTGCCTCTTGATAGCGAATCTGCACAGAACGCTTCAGTTCGGAAAACTGCTTCCAGTCCCGCTTCATCCGATCTACATCGGCATCGGTATATACATCCAATAGCTTGTCCGATGAAAGAGCGATATGCAGGCAGCGGCTGAAGGCGCGCAGACGCGCATAGAAGTCATGGCGCGTTGGCTCATCTGAGAGGAATTGCTCATACTGCTCCATATCCTTCTTGTTCTTGATGGACTTGAATAGGTCGAGCAGTTGATCGTGCAGACCGCGCAGTTTGCGAATCTCGCCACGCACATCATGCACGGTTCCATCGATGTCGTCGCCGTCATACTCCTGAAAGGCGCTGTACTCTGTCAACGCGCTGTCTAGCTCGCCAAGCAATCCTTCGTAATCCAGAATGAAACCAAACTGCTTCTCTTCGCCGTTCTCTGCATAGAGGCGGTTTACGCGGGCAATCGCCTGCAGCAGATTATGCTCGCGCAGCGGCTTGCACACATAGAGAACCGTATTGCGCGGCGCATCGAATCCGGTCAACAGCTTCGAGACGACAATTAGAATCTCGGGATCGCCTGAGCCCTTGAATGCTTCGATGACCTGACGGTTGTACTCGTCCTCGCTCTTGTAGCGCTTCATCGTCTGTTCCCAGAACTTGCGGACCAGGTCCTTCGATTCCTTGTCTACCTCTTCATTGCCTTCATTGTCATCGGGCGGCGAGATGATGATCTCACTTGTCACGTGGCCAATCTCGTCCAGCACTTCCTTGAAGCGCACGGCGGCGGCCTTCGACGGCGCGACCAGTTGTGCCTTAAAGGGCGTACCTTGCCAGTACATGCGGTAGTGTTCCGAGATGTCGAAGGCCTTGGCGCGAATCGCCTGCGTCGTCTTCGAGAGCGCGCTAATGCGGGAAAACTTTCGCTTCAGGTCGGCCTTTTGCTGGTCAGTCAGTCCTTGGCTGATCTTCTCAAACCACTTGTCGATGGCATCGGCGCTAATCTTCTGCTCGACCATTCGTCCTTCGTAGAGCAACGGCACCACGGCTTCATCGGCTACAGCTTCATCGATCTTGTAGGCGTGAATCAGGCCGCCAAAGCTGACCAGCGTTTTTCTCTCGCCCTTCAGCAACGGAGTGCCAGTAAAACCCAGATAGCAGGCCTTGGGCAACAGACGGCGCATCTTCATGGCGAACTGGCTGTGTCCGCCGTGCTTGCCTGCCTGGGTGCGATGGCTCTCATCGACCAGCACAAAGATGTTGGTGTCCATGTCCGAGTGCTGCGAGGAGCGCAACGCCGTATCAAACTTGTTCACGATAGTAGTGATCAGTGGCGTCTTGTTCTGGATCAACTGCAACAGATGCGATCCGCTGGTTGCTCGCACCGGCTCCAGTTCGCAGGCCTTGAAAGTGTCCTTGATCTGCTTATCCAGATCGTCGCGGTCGGTTACGATCACGATGCGCGGGCTAACAATCGCGCGATTCAACGCAAGAGCCTTGCCCAGCATCACCATGGTCAGCGATTTACCAGAGCCTTGGGTATGCCAGATCACGCCGCCTTTGCGGCGGCCATCCATGTCGTATTGCTGAATGCGCTCCATGGCGCGGAGAATGCCGAAGTACTGCTGATGGCGTGCGATCTTGCGCACACCGCCGTCGAAGACGGTGAAGCGGCGCACCAGATCGAGCAATCGTTCAGGACGGCAGAGCGCGTAGAGCGTTCGATCCTGCACCGTCACGCTGCGCTCGCCCTCGGCCACCATCGCTTCAAAGAACGGACGGGCAGCGGCAAAGTCGCCACTAAAGACATTGCTCATCTCTTTGGCGGTCAGAGAGCGATTCGCACAGGCGGAGACGGCTTCGTCCTTGTCCTCAGAGTCGCGCCAGCCCTGCCAGAACTTCGCTGGCGTGCCCACCGTGGCGTAGCGGGCATCTTGCCGGTTCATCGTCACCAGTACCTGGGCAAAGTGGAAGAGATGCGGAATATTGTCGTCGCTTTGGTAGCCGATCAGTTGGCTGGTGGCCCTCTTCAGCGTCTCAGTCGGGCGCTTGTTCTCGATCACCAAAAAGGGGATGCCATTCACAAAGCCGACAATGTCACAACGTTTGGTCTGCGTGGTACCGGTGCGCTCAATGGAGACCTCGGCTGCAACATGAAACTGATTGTTCTGCGGATTCTCCCAGTCGATATAGCGAAACGAAAAGCTCTTGCTGTCGCCGTCGATGGTCTTGGTAATTGTCGTTCCCAGAATCAGAGAATCGTAGATCTCCTGATTGGTGGCAATCAAGCCCTTGATGCGGTCTGGCGTCGGCTTCAGACGGCGTATGGCTTCGTGGGCATCTTCAAGATCGAAGCCGTACTCCCGACCCTTATAGGTGTAGCGATTGATCTTCAACAACTGATCGGCCAGCACATCGTCTAGCACCACAGAGCGCAGCCGCCCTCCGCGCAGACGCAGTGCCTCCGCCTGACTCAGCGGCTCGTAGCCCAAGGCAACCAGCATCTGCATCGCAGGAATCTGGGATTGAAACTTCTCGGCAGCGTCAAAGATCATCACTTGCTCTCATTCTCATATTTGTGTGCGATACGGCCAAGGATACCCTTGACAATAATGTCGAGTTGCGAGTTCTCTAGGTAGTCTCCAGGGGCGACAAAGTTCACTCGATCATCAGCAATTAGGCGGTGAATCTCCTGAAGATCCCGATTCGTTTTCTGCGCATCATAGACAGCAACCGAACGCCCACCCTTGTGGGTCATCATTTTCATGGTGGGAATATCCGTGTCTCCATCGCCAAAGAAAATCATCCGTTCGAACGGGATGGGACGATTCACTTCTGGCATATAAGCATTGATCGCGTCATTGTCACCGTGATTCTCAATACCTTTATTAATTCGGAACAGGTACTGTGTTTTTGTCGTGTAATTGATCGCAACGCCAGGCCACACGGCCACGTCATTCTGATAGATGTACTTGGATGCAAAGATATGGTGGAATGCGTCCGAGATTGAGCAACCACGAATCATTTCTTCTATTCCAGAGGAAATAATATAGTGCTCAACTTTAAGCCCATGTTCCAAACCGAATTGATTAATCCTCGTAAACCATGTTCTATCTCCAAGCCCGGGAAACAGCTTCGCTTTTTCTCCATGCTCACGGAGTTCCTTTTCAGTAACCTCAATATTTTCACCTTTAGCTTTTTCAATCATCAGATGCATGTAGACAAGAATTTCGTCCGCGTCATGCTCCACTTTTCTTTTCTTGACTTCGGCCCAAAACGCCTCTCGTGTCATGCCAATCTCTGGAATAAAGCTGCACTCCTGGAGATTGCCTTGTGCCAATGTTCCGTCAAAATCGTAGATCAATGCTGTTCGTTTCAAAGACATCGTTGTACATCCTCCATTTCGTGAGATTTTTAATTCACCCGCCATTCACCTGTTAAAAGTTTTTGCATGAGGCCGCGCTTTTGGCGTTCGAGCAATGACCTTTCCTCTCGGAGCGCAGATAGCCTCTTGGCTGACACGTGCAGAACTTTTACAATTTCTCTTTGCTCTTCCAGTGAAGGCACAGGGAATGGAATTGTTGCGAATTCGTCCCATCTGAGACTGCCACGCCGATCAACGGAAGCGCTGGTGTTGACCTCGAAAATGTGGCGATACAGCCCTGTCTTTAGGACGTAGTGGGCATATTCGTTGTCGATCTTGTCCGTAGAGAAACGGAAAATTGTATAGATAGGGCTTACAAGTCCAATGTCTGTGAGATTCTGCAAACCAATTGAACCTTCTTCTACGTGATTGCTCGGAAAGCCAAAATCTCCACGATGAATGCGTTTGTATCCGGTCAGGTCTGAGCTGTAAACCTGTTTCTTGAAATAATCGAGCGATCGCACAAAGCCATCGTATTTTGAGCACGAAAGAATCTCGGCGGCCTCATCTTCACGGTTCCGCTCAGACACCTCATGCGCCAGGGTGCCAATCCGCTTGCATTGCCAGTCGGAAGGCAAATTGAACCAACGATATTTCTTTCTCTTTTGGTTTGATGCGTATGGCGCGAGTCGAACGCCACTAAAGACAAGCTGATGAATCAGAGCGGTGTGCTGATTTCGAAGTTGCTCGGCCAACGCATCGTGTAATTCGATTGCCGCATCCCAAGTCTGAAGAATTCCTGCGATATTCTGCTGCTCAGGAAGTGGTGGCATTTCGACGGTTATGCTCTCAAGGTCTGTTCGGTTAATTTTCGGCAGGCCTGTTCTGAAAGAGCGCGACGTAGCCTCATACACGAAGCGTTCTGAAATCAGCAAATAGTAGACATAGATTCGATCAGTCGATTTCTTGTCACGTACCCAAAGAGGATACATATCAGCGCTGCATAGTCCTGCGAAGTCTGGCAGGCATACCTTGTTCAGATTCGGACGAATCTTTGAGTACAGAATTGCTTCGGCGTCAAAAGCATATTTGCCAGAGATCATTCCAAGTTCTTCGGCTGTATGCAAACTCTCCTTGTCTAAGCCACCACCTTTATACAAATTTTCTGATCCGACAACGAGCAAGGATTTTGCCTTTTCTTCTTTAGGATCGACTTGGCCGGATGCAACGCGGACAACATCGCCTATCATCTCACTGCGCCACTTACTTGCCATTCTTGCCTCGCTTGCTCAGAATTTTTGACTGTTCCGCAATCTTCTCCAACTCCACGATGTCGCTCTGCTCGCCAGCGGCAAGCTGCTTTTTACGCTGGGCATCGAAGCTTTCATATCGCTTGAATGCAATCTTTTCGGCCTGCACGGCGGAGACGCTTCCGGCATTGGCCAGCAGAGGCAGATCATTCGAGCGCAGAAAGCCATCGAGTACCACTTCCCAATCTGCCAGCTTCATCGTCTGGCGGCGCCGTGCACGCAGGTCGGCCGTATCGAGGAAGATGGTGACAATCAGGTTGAGTTCACTAATCTCCTTTTCGCCAAGATAATTCTTGGCAGTGGTCACATCGCTCTTGCCGACGCGCGATCCTTTCCAGGCCGTCAATCCCATATTCGGTTGGCTGGCATTGGCGCGGGCGGCGATCAACTCAGCCGCCGTGTGGCCGGTGACTGCGTGCAGCATCTTGTTTTGAATGGTGGCGTAGAAGGCCTGCGCAGCCTGGGACTTCGGATCGTAATCTTCGCTGAGCGAGAGAATCTCGCGCACCTTCTGATAAAAACGTGCCTCCGAGGCACGAATCTCTCGAATGCGCTCAAGGAGTTCATCAAAGTAATCCCACGCCGGATCTTTGAGACGCTTTTCGTCGAGGACGAATCCCTTGACGAGATAATCCTTGAGAGTGATGGTGGCCCAGCGGCGGAACTCGATGCCGCGCTGCGAGCGCACGCGGTAGCCGACAGCTAATATCATCTCCAGGCTGTAGTGCTTGAGGGTGCGCCGAACCTGTCGGGAGCCCTCGTCGCGAACTTGTAAGAAATCCTTACAAGTTGCCTCTTCGGTGAGTTCCTGATCCTCGTAAATCGTTGCAATAAGCTGCGTTATGGCCTGTGGCGAGGTCTGAAAAAGCTCCGCCATTTGTGCCTGCGTGAGCCAGACCGTGCCCTCAATGGCGCGTAGTTGAATCCGCGCCGCGCCGTCCTCCGAAGTGTAGAGAATCAGTTCACCGTTCGACATGGACGCCCAACTCCTTGAGGTATTCGGCCATGCGGCCCCTCACCTGGACGAGTTCGCCTTCGAGGCGGTTGATCTCCTTCTGCAGAGCGGCCACGTCTATCTCCTCTTCCGGCTCGAAGGTGTCCACGTAGCGGGGGATGTTGAGGTTGTACTCATTCTCCTGAATCTCTGCTGGCATGGCGCGGTGCGAGTATTTGTCGAGTTCGGCGCGGCTGCGATAGGTGTCGAGAACTTTCTCGATGTGTTCGTCGGTCATCAGGTTTTGCGTCTTGCTCGGTGTGAACTCTTTACTGGCGTCGATGAAGAGGATGTCTCTGCGCGCTTCGTTTGCTCCGCCCTGCTCGCGAGAGCGGTCAAAAACCAGAATCGCCACGGGAATTCCAGTTGTCGTGAAGAGATTGGCGGGCAGGCCGACGACGGCGTCGAGCAGGTTTTCTTCGATAAGCGCCTGACGGATTTTGCCCTCGCTGCCGCCACGGAAGAGGACGCCGTGGGGAACAATGACGGCCACGCGGCCACTCTGAGGACGGGCAATCTCGATCATGTGCGAGATGAATCCGTAGTCGCCCTTGGACTTGGGCGGAATGCCACGCCAGAATCGCTTGTATTTGTCAGCGCCAGCGTGTTCGGCTCCCCACTTGTCGAGCGAGAAGGGCGGATTGGCGACAACGACATCAAACTTGATCAGTTGATCGTTTTCAATCAGCGCCGGGCTATTGAGAGTGTCGCACCACTCGATGCGAGCCGCATCCTTGGAGTGGAGGAACATATTCATGCGGGCCAGAGCCCAGGTTGCGCCGTTGACCTCCTGGCCGTAGAGCGCGTAGTTGTCTGAGCCAACCTCTTCGGCGGCGCAGATGAGCAAAGAGCCGGAACCACAGGCCGGATCGCAGATGGTGTTGCCAGAGGTGGGGGCGGCCAGCTTGGCCAGCAGACGCGATACGGCGGCGGGCGTATAGAATTCACCAGCCTTCTTGCCCGCGTCGGAGGCAAAGCGCGAGATCAGATAGATGTAACACTCGCCGATGACGTCCTCATTGACGCGGGCGGGGCTGAGGTCGAGCGCGGGCTTATTGAAGTCTTCGAGCATGTTCTTGAGGCGGCGATTGCGATCCTTGACGCGGCCCAGATTCGATTCGGAGTTGAAGTCGATGTTGCGGAAGACGCCTTCGAGCTTGGCGCGGTTGGTGTCTTCAATCTTTTCAAGGGCGACGTTGATCAGTTCGCCGATGTTGGCCTCGCTGCGCTGCTCGTAGAGATCGTAGAAGCTACTGCCTTCAGGCAGTATGAAGCGCTCGCGCTCCATACGGCGGCGAATGCGCACATCGTCGTTGCCATACTGCTTGCGGTATTTTTGAACGTGATCATTCCAGAGATCTGAGATGTATTTAAGGAAGAGCATGACAAGGATGTAGTCCTTGTACTGCGCTGGGTCCACAGCTCCACGGAATGTGTCACATGCCGCCCATGCTGCCTGGTTGACCTGACTTTGCGTGATTTGATCGTTCATTGGGGCATCCTTTCCATTCCGCGGGCCGTGGTGTGCTCCTGGGCACGTTCGACCAGTACTCGGTGAATCAACTGATAGTGTTTCAAGGTAAGCTGCTGGGCGAGTTCGCGCTCGCGCTCGGCCAGCGCATCGACCTGCAGGATTCTTTGCTGCGTTTCGAGGTCAGGCACCGCGATTTGCAACTTTTCAAGGGTAGCCCGCGAGACCATACGCAGGCTCGTGCCCTGGGCCTCTTCCTCGAAGTGGCGCTGGGCCGGTTCCTGATTGATGGTCCAGGCCAGATAGGCTCCCGAGAGCAGTTGCGGGTTGGGTCGAAGAATCATGAGCGGCAGAACCGCCAGCGCCGGATCCTCGAACGAGACGTCAATGACGGCGGCAGTGGTACGCTCGCCACGGGAACGAAAGAGTACATCTCCACGGCACAACAGATACTTGTCCGGCACAGGATTGAGCTGCATGCGCGTCAAATTACCGCAAGCGATGGAACCATTTGACGCGATGTCCCGAAGTTGAAGCGCCAGCACATTTCCATGCTCCGCAGGGTCGAGTCGCCCGCGAACCGTGTAGCCGGATTGGATTGTGCACACATGAGATAGTTGCTGCATAAAACCTCAGTAGGTAGATGTACAGATAATTAACCATCTCTCTCTAAATGTCAACAAATATTTTCTGTAGACAAAACTACAGATAAAAATGCGGCCTGGATTGGCTGTGTCGATAGCTGTGGACGCTTACGTATTCCCAAGCTATTTGGATTGAGACTGGGGCGATGAAGGTCGGGGGCAAGGGTCCTGACCGCGAAGCGGCACCGCAGCGCTGCCGCCGGGCTGGGCATCTGACCTTCGTGAAAAGGGCCTCTCAAAGGTTTCCGGCTGCTGAAGCGGACAATCCCGTTTCCTGTCTATCCCAATCACTCCATTGCACCCAAGCCAATCAGGAGAACACCATGAGACTCCACCAGAACCAACTCTGCCCGATCCACCGCCCCCGTTTTTGTTGTGGAAGAGAGACAATCCCAAAAGAAAGACGCCAGCGCCAGATGGGCGTTCGGCGCATCGAAGACCCTCATCACCCCAGGGGATACCGGGAACTGCGTTCGAACGGAGAAATGCGGAAACTGCTCGACCGGAAGATTGCCACCCAGCATGGCAAGTGCGCCCTCTGTAACGAAGTGTTCACTGATTATGGCGACATCGTGCCCGACCATATCCAACCGAGGGGCATGGGCGGGGCATGGAGAGACGACCATCCAGAAAACATTCAGGCAGTCCACTGGTGGTGCAACGGAGAAAAGGGATCGAGCAGGGTATGATCTTCGACCGGTGCGCCATTACTTTCTATCTGCTGTATTTACAAACAGATGAAAACAGTGAGCTTGCTATGAGTTCAGAATTATCGCACGAATATAACAGTACGTGTTATATTCGATACGTGACCGGACACGAATTCAAAAACGTTCGCAAGGCGTCCGCCTGGACGCAAGCCCAAGCCGCCGCACGGCTCGGCGTGACCCAGGCCTATTTGTCTATGGTCGAGCGGGGAGAACGTGCTGTCTCCTCAGAACTTGCCTCAAAAGCAGTGGAAGTCTTCGAGGTTCCGGCCACGGCGCTCCCGCTCACGGAATATAAGACGCACGCACGCGACGCCGGCTTCTTCCAGTCGATGCTGGGTAGCCTTGGCTATCCGGGCTTTGCCTATCTGCGTGGTTCGGTCCGATTGAATCCGGTGGAGCTGCTGATGGAGGCGCTGGACTCGGACGAACTGGACTCGCGAGTCACAGAGGCGCTGGCATGGTTGCCACTGGCCTACCCGCTTCTGAACTGGGATTGGCTGACCGCTAATGCAAAGCTGCGGGATCGCCAGAACCGGCTGGGGTTTGTGGTTGATCTGGCACGGCAGGCCGCCGCGAGAAGTGGAAGCTCCCAGTTGGAAGAGGAACTGGCCAACCGTGTTGCCAAGCTGGAACTCTCGCGCCTGGTGAAAGAAGATACTCTATGTAGAGAATCGATGACACGCACCGAGCGCGCTTGGCTGCGTGAGCATCGACCGAAGTCGGCAGAACACTGGAATCTGCTGACAGACCTTGCCGTGGAGCAACTCGACCATGTCGTCCTCTAACCGTCCGCTGGAACCGTGGAACTCCTTCTTCAGGGAGTTGGATGAAACTTGGCATTCGCGGCGGGTCGCTGCATCAGAAATACCGCATATACCTTGACCGCGTGGCCGTCGCCGTCATCCCGGAGAGCTACGAGGAGCGTCTCGTCGAGATGTTCCCCGGCGCTTACCGCAACCTCCATCTGATGGCTCTCGATCCCTACGACCTGGCTCTATCGAAACTCGAAAGAAACAGCCAGAAAGATCGCGACGATGTGCGTTTTCTGGCGCGCAGCGTTCCCTTCGACCTCGACATCCTTCAGTAGCGGTACGCTACGGAATTGCGCTGGCAACTCGGCGTTCCGAAGAGAGAAGATCTGACCATGCAGTTGTGGCTTGATGCGATTCGAGAGGACTGCGGCATAGCTCCACCGAAGTCCGCCAGCGCCTCACCCGGAGAGTGACTTAGCGGAACAAACATCTCCCGGCTGCTGATCTTCGACGTGCGCACGTAGACCTTCACGATCATGTAGCCGCCTGTGTACTCGTACTCGGCGCGCAGACGCTCGAATATCCGCTTGGCCGTGTGTCGCTGCTTCACCGGTTTAGCCTTGTCGCCGGCCAGTATCGCGTCGATGACGCCCTGCAACGGCCCTAGTTTCGGCTGCTTGATCGGCTTCTGCCGCTGATAGCCACGCGGCAGAGCGTACTCAAGCTTCTTGCCAACCGTCTTCCGGGCCAGCCCAAACTCCCGGGCCACCGCACGCCGCACTCGCGCATACAGTTCCACCGTGTACATACCTCCGTTGTCCCACGGGAAACACGACTCCTCAATGGCGGCGAACCTCGTTCGTCACCCCTCACAGTTCATCTTGTCCGTAAAACCAGAATCTGGCGGGGGTCGACTTTTACTCCGCCCCGTCACGCCGCTAACGCGGCGTTACATGATCTATTTTTGCTTTGGCGCGTATATCACTAGCGTGAACTCGCAGGTTGATTTTTACCCGGAGGTGTTCGGCAAATTCATGAGTAAGACCCGAACCATTCAAGCGATGAATCAAACGATTTCCAATGGTGAAATATCGGAGATTCGTA
>Ga0224554_1001293_pt1 | contig 16408 bp, 14 predicted proteins | sample 714S22024metaG_FD_180666 | JGI IMG/M metagenome (GOLD analysis project Ga0224554, IMG submission 180666) | Peat soil microbial communities from Stordalen Mire, Sweden - 717 S2 20-24 | ecosystem: Environmental > Terrestrial > Soil > Wetlands > Peat | place: Sweden: Norrbotten County, Stordalen...
CGAAATCCGCGGCGCAAAACTGTCCACATCGAGTCCCGCTTTCACGCCCGTGCGCAGATACTCCAGTCCGTCGGCGAGCGTATAGGCCAACTCCAGCTCCGCGGTCGCGCCGGCTTCCTGCATGTGGTATCCGCTCACGCTGATGCAGTTGAATTTCGGCATATGCGCCGCGCAATAGCGGAAAATGTCGCCGACAATCCGCATTGAACCCGCAGGCGGATAGATATAGGTGTTGCGGACCATGAACTCTTTAAGAATGTCGTTCTGAATGGTTCCGCTCAGCTTTGCCGGATCAACACCCTGGTCCTCCGCGGCTACGATGTAGAACGCCATGATGGGCAGCACCGCGCCATTCATGGTCATCGACACCGACATTTGGTCCAGAGGAATCTCGTCGAAAAGAATCTTCATGTCGAGAACTGAATCGATGGCGACGCCGGCTTTGCCCACGTCCCCGGTCACGCGCTCGTGGTCTGAGTCATACCCGCGATGCGTAGCAAGGTCGAATGCAACGGAGAGTCCCCGTTGTCCGGCAGCAAGATTGCGGCGATAAAATGCGTTGGACTCTTCGGCGGTTGAAAATCCCGCATATTGCCGGATTGTCCACGGCTGCATCACGTACATCGAGCTGTAGGGACCGCGCAGATAAGGCGGAAGCCCGGCGGCATAGTCAAGATGCTCGAGCCCTTCCAGGTCTTCCTGCGTGTAGAAACTCTTGACCGCAATGTGTTCGGGACTGAGCCACTCCTCGCACAAGGGCGCGCACTCCTGTGCCGCCGGAGGCTCGAAATCGATCTTTGAAAAGTCTGGGCGCGAAAAATCTGGGCGCATCGCTAGGCCTCTATTCCCAATCGCTGTTGCCACGCTGTCAAAAACTCAATCGGGTTGCAGCGGACATGAATGAAATCGGCAACTCCGAGTTCGCGCAATTGATCCGCCGACGCGGGATTCCCGGCGACAATCACCGGCACACTGCAACCCAGCGTCTTGAGCATGGTGAAAAGTTCGGCAGCAAGCCCGGCGTATTCGGCATCTGAACTGCAAAGCACGATAAGGTCCGCGTTGCCCGGTGCAATCTCACCTGCGCTTTCGAACCGCTGGGTGACGAGTTCAAAGCCCGCCGATGCGAGGAAGTGTTGTGCAAAGCCCGAACGCGCCGACCGCATCTTTACATCGCCGACCTCGGCAAGCAAAATTCGTGGTGTCTTGCCATTAAGGACCGCATGACGCTCGGTTCGCAGGCGGAGTTGCTCGTAGCTCCGCGCGCCGCGCCGCTCTACCGATCTGTGCATTGGGTCGATCCGATCGAGGGCCTTTTCTGAGGGGTCTGCATATTGATTGGTTCCGGTAAACACGCGCCGCCGCTCGACCACGGCTTTCTCGCGCGCAGCCATGGACTCATTCAAAGCCTTGGCAAGCTGCCCGCTCGCATTGGCCTTTCCGAAGCCGCCCGCGCTTTCGATGCCTTGCATGATCTTCCAGCTTTCGCGGGCAATAAAATCCGTAAGGAACTCCAGGTAGTACGAACCAGCCCCGGCATCGGCAACCCGCGAAAGCAGTGCCTCCTGCTTCAGCACGATCTGTGTATTGCGGGCCATCCTGCGGCTCGCTTCGTTTGGAGCTCGGTAGCACTCGTCGAAGGCAGCCACCGAAATGGAGTCCGCGCCGCCGAGAGCGGCGGACATGGCCTCAGTGGTTGCGCGAAGAATGTTCACGTGCGGGTCGTAGATGGTCTTGTTCCAGCGCGACGAGCGCGCGTGGATGCGCGCCGGAACGCTCTGCTGTTTTCCGCCGAAGCTCTCCTGAACCCTCGCCCACAAAATACGGAATGCGCGAAGCTTGGCAATCTGGAAGAAATAATTTGCGCCAATGGCAAAGGAAAACTCGATTGCGGCGGCCGCTCGATCAACCTCAATAGTGCGCGACGTCATTTCCCCAAGGAAGTCAATGGCCGCTGCAAGCGTAAAGCCGATTTCCTGTACAGCGCTTGCGCCGGATTCTTCAAATCCGGAACCGTCGATGGTAAAAGGCACAAACCCAGGTGGTAAAGCGAGGAGGATCTCGGCCGCGAACGCGGGACTCTCGAATGGATTCCATCCTGAAGACAACTGAGCCGAAGCTGATCGCTCTTTTTCGCGCGTAGTTAATAGACGAAGGAGAGCCTTACCTGCATTTTGAAAATGGATGGGAACTTCCTGAAGGTTGACGAGAAGCAGGGCAAGATCCGAGCCGTTCTGAACGTTTGCATGGAGGAAGGCAATCTGCTCCGCGCCGGCGGCTACTGCACGCTGCGCTGCTTGATTCGCCTCTTCGGGATTGATCGCGTCAATCTCTTCGCGAATGAGCCAGTCGCCGTCCAATCGCCTGCCCGCCGCGATCGACGAGCAGGCGCGCGACTGACGCAAGGAGTCCAGCCCGGCAATGTCTTCCTTCCGGTAGTAGGGCTTTACCGCGAGACCCTCCTCCGTCTGCCACATCAGCTTCCTCGCGTAGTCAGCGCCTTTCAGGTCCTTGCGGATCGCCTCTTCCCACGCCTCGGTGCTTACAGGAGGAAACTCTTCGAGCAGCTTGTCGGATGCCATCTTCATTCACTTGCTTTCAGGGTCTTCAACAACTTCAATAAGAAACCCAAAGGGAAAATCGGCCCGGGATTTGGGATGAACGAAAAAGACCGTCGTCCCTCGCGAGCCTTTGCGCGGCGCTTTGTCGATGAGTTGAAAGCCGAGCGCCTTCATGGCGTCGAACGCATGCTGCGCGTTCTCCACGCGGAAGGCAATGTGGGCAAAGCCCCCTCGGCCGCCGTTCCGCTCGATCGTCTTTTGCACGGGAGAGTCGGCGCTTAATGGCTCGAGCAGTTGAATAAGGTTCGGCCCGCCGCCCATATCCAGCAGCACTTCACGCACCTGGTCGCCTCCAAGCACGTCTTCACGATGAACCACGTTAAAGCCCAGCATCTCGTAGGCCTTTACCTGGCCTTCCAACTCGCCTTGCCTTACAGCAATTGCCACGTGATCGATAAATTTAATTCCAGGTACCTGCATTAACTCATTACGAATGCTGCTCACAAACTGCCTTTCTTTAAGCCCGCTATAAAACGGTGCGGCGGCTATTCCACTTCAATCAGCACCTGGTGCGCTTTTACCGGGTCTCCCGGCGCAATATGCACGCTTTTCACGCGCCCGGTCTGATGCGCCGTGATGGAGGTTTCCATCTTCATCGCTTCCAGCACAACGATCACGTCGTTTGGCTGAATCTCCTGACCCGGTGTTACATTCACCCTGATCACCAGTGCCGCAAGCGGGCTGCAGTAGTGCTTCAGATTCGCAGCATGCTCTTCCACGGCGTGGGCTGGTGCGTGAGCCACCGGGCTCGGCATCGGCCGGGCTGTGGAGACGACAGGTGGATACGGCGGATAATTGTCCGGGCTCTCGGCCTCGTCCAGCACCTCAACTTCCGCCTGGTAAGTCTTGCCATCGATCTTGATCTGAAGCTTCAACGTGCGGCGACCTTTCCTTGAAATCTGTCTCGACTCAACTTTCCGTCGATCTACTGTTTTGTGCGCAGGTTATGCGATGCCTGAACGTTTGCGCGTCCTTGGCGTGTCCAACGGCTTACTGGATCTGAGGGTGAATGCAGCAGTTCAATCGAGCCAATGCGGAGATTTGCGCCCAGCATTGCCGTTGCAGCAGCTGCGATCACAGCCAGAATCTCCGGCGGGATCCGCTCCTCATCAGGCCCAGAGCCGTCTCTCGCTGCTTTGGCTGTCACATTCGATTGCATGCGCACATTTCCTTCTCTAGAGCGGGATTAGTCCGTGCTTCTTCTGTGGCCGCAGTTCCCGCTTGGTGTGCAGCGATTCAAGAGCCTCGGCTAGATACTTCCGCGTTTCGGCGGGTTCGATGATGTCGTCTACCAGGCGACGGCCGGCTGCAACGTAGGGATTGGCAAACGTCTCCCGATACTCGTTCACCAGTTCTTTGCGGCGTGCATCCTGGTCGTCGGCGCCGTCGATTTCGCGGCGGAATACAATTTCCGCCGCTCCCTCGGCGCCCATCACTGCAATCTCTGCCGTGGGCCACGCCACCACGCGATCCGCGCCCAGGCCTTTCGAGCACATGGCGATATATGCGCCGCCATACGCTTTGCGCAGCACCACCGTAATCTTCGGAACCGTAGACGCCGAATAGGCAAACAGCAACTTGGCTCCATGGCGGATAATGCCGCCGCGCTCCTGTTCCACTCCAGGCAAAAAGCCCGGCACATCCACAAAGGTGAGCAACGGAATGCTGAAAGCGTTGCAGAAGCGAACAAAGCGCGCCGACTTGTCTGACGCATCAATGTCCAGCGCCCCCGCCATCACGCAAGGCTGATTGGCGATGATGCCCACCGGACGCCCCTGCAACCGCCCAAACCCGATGACAATATTCGCCGCGAACCCTGACTGGATCTCGAGAAAATCCTGGTAGTCCACAATCCGTGAAATCACGGCTCTCACGTCGTAGGCAATCTTCGGGTCCGTCGGAACCACGCTGTTCATGTCCGAGTCCGTCTTGATTTTTGCGCTGAACGGCATGCGCGGCGGATCTTCAAGGTTGTTCGACGGCATAAAGCTAAGCAGGCGCCGGCAAAGTTGAATCGCCTCGTCATCGTCTTTCGCGATCAGGTGCACCACGCCCGAGTTGTTCATCTGCGACTCGGGACCGCCTAGCTCCTCCGCGCTCACCACCTCGCCCGTCACCTGTTTGATCACCTGCGGCCCGGTAATGAACATCCGCCCCTGCCTGGTCTGAATCACAAAGTCGGTCAGCGCAGGGCTATACGCCGCGCCGCCCGCGCACGGTCCGCAAATCAGCGAGATCTGCGGCACCGTGCCCGACAGCATCACATTGTTGTAGAACACCCGCGCATAGCCGGCCAGGCTGTCAATGCCTTCCTGCACGCGCGCCCCGCCCGAGTCGTTAATAAAGATGAAGGGGCTGCCCGTCTTCAGTGACATGCCCATCATGTCGGCAACTTTGTTGCTGTGGGTCTCGCCCGCGGCGCCGCCCGCCACCGTAAAATCCTGGCTGGCCAGGTGAACCAGCCGGCCATCGATGGTCGCGCATCCGGTCACAACTCCGTCCGCCGGCAAATCCTTATCGGCCATGCCAAAGTAAGTGGCCCGATGCCGCGCGTACATGCCGATCTCTTCAAAGCTTTCCTTATCCGCCAGCCTGGTCACGCGCTCCCGCGCCGACAGCTTGCCCGATTCGTGCTGCTTTGCGATGCGTTCCTTGCCGCCGCCAAGTTCAACCTCGGCCCGCTTCGCGCGAAGATCGGCAACCATATCCGCCATCGTTGCTGCTTTCGGGACCTCTTTTTCTCTTGCCATTCCTGCTCCACGGTTCGTCCGTTTGAACCGAATCAATCAATCGATTGCCCAAGCCCGCGTCTCTCTGCGCTCTCAGGATTGTTTTCTAATCCGGCGGCCAGCCCCGGCCGAGTTCAAAAAGTAAGGTCGCCCCTCAGCCGTCTCCGGCGCCCGGGAAAAACCCCTCCATCGCTGGAATTCTATCCCCCCAATCCCTGACCCGGATGTGATGCAAACCACTCAACTTAAGCGGTGCCCTGAACCGATCGTCAACCGCACTGGAGTTCCCTAACCATTGCTATCGATGGAGTTAGCCTGGGTGCCACGAGCGCCCGGGGTCCCCCTCGATAAGGACGAAGACATTGTCAAGCGCACACTAATCCTGTGCGGTGCGTGAGCACCGTTTGTCTTGCCAGAGGGTTGAGGACCGGAGCTCTGGTAGATTCACGCTGCATCACCAAACGGTGGGATCAACGTCCCACCAACCATCGATACGGCCAATAACAACCGGCCATGATGCCTCTATGCGGACATCCAGCCTACTGCTGGATGCGAGAGCGCCCACTCAATTCATCGGCATGGCTTTTGCCTGCCAGGGGCACAGCCGGGCTGCTCTCGATAAGGGCGATCTCTGGATAACCCACGTTCTGCCGCAACATCCAGTAGAGTCGCACTGCCAATTTCCTGGCCGCCGCCACCTTGGCCACGCCTTTCGCCTTGTGGTGGCAACGAGCCACATACTGCCTGCGAAATCCTTCATCCAGCCGATTCAACCAGCAACTGACGCATGAACCGGTTGCCCTGCTTGGTGATCGCGCCCAGCCGCTGCTTGCCGCCCGAGCTGTGCTCGCGCGGAATCAGACCCAGGTAACTGGCCACCTGATTGCTGTGCCTGAACCGGCTCACATCCCCGATCGTCAGCACAAACGCCAGCGACGTAATCGGCCCCACGCCCGGCTGCGTCATCAGCAGCCGCGCCTGTGGATGCTCACAGGCTGCCTGCTTCACCGCCTGGTCCAGTTCGTCCACGTGCCGGTCCAGCTCCCCGAGCAGACTCAGCAGATCTTCGCGCCGCCGCGCCGTCCAACCAGCCAAGGGAAGGGTTTCCAGATAAGCCCTCCCCCGAACGCTCCACAGGGCGCTCTTCTTCTGCACGCCACGGTTCAAAGCCAGATGCTGCAATCCGTTCTTGATCCGTGTCCGGATCTCCACCAGCTTGTGCCGGTGGATCAGCAACTGCCGCAAGTCCCGCTGCTCGGAGTTCGGCGTCCATAACCGCGGAAACCGGCTCTCCATCAGCAGCTTCAGAATGTGCCCTGCATCGCGACGGTCGGTCTTCTGCCGCCGCACATAGCTGGCTCGGATCTGAGCCGCATCGCCTATCCACACCACGTGGCCCAGACGCTCCGCCAACTCAATAAACCACTGGCTGTTGCCGCACGCCTCAATCCCGATCAGTGCCGGCGACTCCAGATCCCCATAGAAACGTTCCGCTTCGCCATCGCCGTGCAACAGCTTCAGCTCCGATATCTCTCCTGTCTCAGGATCGAAAACCGCAACCTGCTGCCACGCGGGATGGAAATCACATCCTACAATCTTCATAGAAGGCTTCTCCTGATCTTCGAACTCGTGGTCCTCAACCCACTCGTCACTCGATCTTCGCTGAAGCCTTCGTCCTTATCACATCAATTCATCGCAGTCGTTTCAATTCATCGCAGTCGTTTCATCGCGATGAGTGGGCGGCGAAGGTCTTTCGGCCGACCCCCATCGACGATGAGCACACTGCCGAAGGCCCATGCCGCAAAGTGAGCAGTATGGGACAGCCAATGCTGACCGGAAGGAGAACGATGGACATTGGGTGTATACCCGCCGCTAGCCGCCGGGCCGTGATTCATCCGGTCAGGAGCCCCGTGTACATTCTGGTTCGTCTTTGACGGGGTTTCAAGGGGGGTTTACAGGAAATTGACCCGATCTGGCTACGCTTCCCCCATGAACCTTCTCCACGGCAAAAGCCTGTTGGTTGCAATGGCATTTGTCTCCCTTGCCACTGGTGCGCGGCCGGAGAACGGGAATGTCGGCATGTCCGGCGGACTCTCGGCCGCGCAGATTGTGGAGCAGATGCAAAGCCGCGATCAGACGCGCACTGAGGAATTGAAACATTACAGGACGCTTCGCCAATACGAGGTGGAGTACCGCGGTCTTGGCACTTTGGCAGCCAAAATGACCGTTGAAGTGAATTACGATATTGCCTCGGGCAAGAACCTTGAGATTGTTTCCCAGAGCGGCTCGAAGTTTTTGATTGAGAAGGTGCTCAAGCGGGCAGTGGAAAGCGAGAAGGAGGCGTTTCACGACAAGGCGTCGATGGCGCTGACCACGGCGAATTATAAGTTTCAACTGGTGGGGAATGATACCCTGGGCGGCCGTCCCGCCTATGTGCTCCATGTGGAGCCATGGTCGCCAAGCAAGTTTCTGTATCGCGGCAAGGCCTGGGTAGACGCGGCCGACTTCGCGGTGGCGAAGATGGAGACGCAGCCGGCCAAGAGCCCGTCCTTCTGGATTTCGCAAACGCTGATTCATTACACGGGGGTCAAGACGGACGGTTTCTGGATGCCGCAACAGATGCGCAGTGAAACCAGCGTGCGTGTGGGCGGCGCGGCCGTGCTGACAATCAATTACGGAAACTACGAGATCGCTTCGGATTTGCAGTGAGTGGTCGAGACATCGCGCGCCGGGTGTCCCAAGTCCGGATTTCCGGACCCGGGATCGAAAGCAAGCAGGCAAAGATGCCAGGATCTAAAAACTAAGAGCTGCTTTTAGATCCCCGCGTACCACGAGTAGCCATAGTCCGGTCCCGGCGATCCCTGGCCGCTGCCGAACTTCTTCATCGAATCGGCCACCGTAATGTGATTCACGAACTTTACGCTCTTGTAGCCCAACTGGCGCGGTACGCGCAGCCTGAGCGGCCCGCCGAACGGCACGGGAAGATCCCCATCGTTCATCCCCATGGTCAGAAACGTCTGCGGATGCTGCGCGTCGCCCAGGTCGATGCTGTCCCACCAGCCTCTCTCATACGAGCGGTACATGGCAAAGCGCGCTTCCGGCTTTAGGCCCGTCTCGCGCAGCACCGCACTGAGCGGCGTGCCGATCCACTCGGCCACATACGACCAGCCTTCCTCGCACACGACCTCCGTAATCTGGCTGCGCACACCAATGCTGCGCAGGTCGGCGAGCGAAAATACGGTGGGCCGCTCCACAAGTCCATCCACCACCAGCTGCCAATCTCTAAATCCGCCCGCCTGCAACAGCTTGAACGCGTCGGTCGGCGGTGCGAGGGCGTTGGGGAAGGGCTTTGGGGAAATTTGGCTGCGACTGAACTCGCGGGCCATGGAGTGGCGTGTGAGGAGGCGTTGCGCTGCGTAAGTGAGGGTCTCGCCGGGGCCAAATACGCCGCCGCTGTCGGGCGGAATCAAACCGTAGCTTCTGGCGAGACGGTCCATTACGCCCAATCCCGTCACGCCTGCGGCAGCAGCCAGTCCGGTAGTGATCAGTTTGCGTCGCGAAATCGTCATGCGCTTTCCTCCTCTCCTGCGCTTGCGCCGCCAATCGTCATGGCGCGCATGCGCCTCCAGAATCCTCCCATTGCCACCATCGTCACGTGAACTACGAAGAAGATGACAAGCAAAATGGTGAAGAAAAAGTGCAGCGTGCGCGCCGATTGCCGTCCGCCGAGCACGCCAACAAACCACGGCATTGCCGCGTTGAACGAGGGCGACAGCGCCAGTCCTGTCCAGATCATCATTGGGAACAGAATGAAGATCACGGCGAGGTAAGCCAGGCGCTGCAGCGGGTTGTAGCTTTGCTCATCACCAGGAGGCGCACGTCGCAGATATTTGCGCATCACTGCCCAGTACGCCTGCCAGCTGCGCTGGCCTGAAACGGGAAAAAGATTCCGCTTGAAATGGCCACTGGTTACACCGTAAATGCCATAGACCAATGCCGTAATCACCAGTATCCATGCGGCTTCAAAGTGCATGGACCTGCTCCATCCGTTCTGGTCCGGCAACACATAGTTGTAGCCCGACGGCACCGTGTCTCGCGAGGAAGGAATGGGAATGCGGAACAGGGGCGTGGTGCCCGAGTTGCCGGTCTCGCCCCAGTAGAAGCGCGGATGGGAAATGATGAGTTCGATGCCGGTCACGAGCAGCGCTGCGAAGGCGACAAAGGTCAGCCAGTGCGTCACGCGCAGCAGGGCAGAGTGCCGGGTCGTCACTCCTGTGGGGCGTATTGTAGGTCGCGGGGAAGCGGCTGACACGAAGGGAGTGTACCACAGGAACTAGTGGACAGTGGACAGTGATGAGTGGTCAGAGATCAGGGATCAGAAAGGCAGGGAACAGGGAACAGGGAACAGAGATCAGCTTCTAGCTTCTAGCTGCTAGCTCCTAGCTTCCTTGGCTGCCCGTTTGCGACTCCGGGTCTGAAATCCGGTTGCTCATCTAACGGACGAAGACCTTTTCGTGGGGGCACGGGGCTTCATTTTTGACGGGGAATTTCTGGGTGCGGATTTTACGCGCACTGATTTTTCTGACTGCGGGTGGGAGACGATTTTTGCGAGAAATGGCTGCGGTGGCGCGACGATTTGGGCGTTGCTTGTGAACTGGTCTGCATTGTCTTTGACCAACTCGGCGGTTTTTTGAAGATCGGCTTTGACCAACTCGACAGTTGAAAGTAAAAAGTGCGTTTTTGGTCGTTTTTTGCGGAGTTTTGCAGAGTATTTCGGGATTCTCGCTACGCTTGAAACAGAAGGACAGGGGTCAGAGGTCAGAAGAGCAGGGAACGAGGGACCAAGGGAACAAGGGAACGAAGGACTTGAGACTTTGGAGTTGGATAATCGAGGGAGATTTGGAGCGATGAAGGTATCGGTGCATAAGTTGGCTCGGCGGAATCTGGATGTGGAGATGAGGCCGTTCCGGCAGGCGGGGATGGATAGGCATCCGACGCAGGCGGTGCTGCAGGCGGTGCGGAAGGCGCTGCGGATTCCTCCGCCGCGTCGGACGAGGGACGTCGGGCGCATGGCGAGAAGGAAGCGGGCCGAATTACTGAACCTTGGGGCGTTTTGCGTTACTGATCCCGCGGGGCCAAATATGCGACAGCAATCGGGGCAACCGATAACGGGATCAAACGGAAATACGTCGTTCCTAACTGCTGCCAGCCGAATCTTTTGAGCAACTTCTTGCCGGCCCCGTTCGGGTGACTTCCGGATCGGTCACACCCAGGAAGAGTCGAACGGATATCCAGAAAGATATCAGAAGGAATCGTGTGGGATTTCAGGGGCGAAGCCCTTCGCTAGACGGAATCTTCTTGTCTTTAGAACCTATCCATTGGAATTCTGCGCATCTTTGGCAGAATATTTTGTGAGGGGTACGCGAAAGCCAATATCCATGCGCCTTCGAGGCCAATTTGATGAAGGCTCCAACTTTTCGTTTTTGGACGCCTTTTTGGTTCCGGCTAGCCGGGTCAGGAAGCAAAAGCACAAGGTGACTTCGGTTTGTGAGCGACATAAGAAAAAGGCGGCAGTTCGTATTCGCAACTCCCGCGATCTGCTCAGGAAATATCTTCCTTGGCAGGCATGCACAACGACTGATTTCCTGTCTCCGAGCGACGCTATCAAAAGATGTTTGGACCAGTTCGTTTAGCGCCGTAGAGCGCCAGGTCTGCCACTTTATAGAGACTTTCCTCCGTGTTGCCGTCATCAGGAAATATGGCAGCTCCGATACTGCACCTGGCCGTCAGATTGGTGTCCTTGTAGGGTATCCCGGCGGTGAAACTGTCGAAGATTCGTCTGCAAATTACTTCGATCCCAGCTTTGTCGTGAGCGGAAACCACTAGGATGCCGAATTCATCGCCGCCTAGGCGAGCCGCGCAATCGGATTCTCTTACCGCCGCCCGCAGCCGTGTTGCAGTTTCGATCAACACTACATCCCCTGCGTCATGGCCGAACTCGTCGTTGATCCGCTTGAAGCGGTCAAGGTCAATTAACAGCAGCCCGAAGGACTCGCGATGGCGGTGAGCTAGAGCCAATCGAGTGCGAAACTGCTCGGTGAACATGCGCCGATTGGGCAAGGAGGTCAGCATGTCGTGGTAAGCGATCTCTTCGAGACGGCGTTGGCTTTCGTTCAACTCAACCGTTCGTTCGGCGACCTGCCGCTCCAGGAGTTCTTTGTTAGCCACCAAGGCCCGCACACGAAACCGCCATAGAGCGCGCCATGAGAAACGCTGCCACCAGGCAGGATGCGATAAACCACCAGGATTGCCACCAGGGCGGCTTGACGGAGAAGGCAAACTGCGCCGGAACCGGACTCCATGCGCCGTTCGGCCCCGCGGCCATTACCTCGAAGACATATTGCCCCGCGGGAAGCCCGGCATAATGGACGTCTCTTTCGCGGGTCTCATTCCATCCGTTCTCATAACCTTGCAAGCGGTATCGGAAACGAGTGCGGGTTTCGGATGAGTAGCTCAAGGCACTGAATTGAAATAGGAGAGAGCTCTGCCTATGCGGCAATATCGGTCGATCTCCGGCCTGAAACTCTTGCGAGCCTCCCTTGATCGATGTCAGCACGGCAGGCGGCGGAGAATTGGGAATCGGATAGGCCGGTGAGGTATAGCGCGAGAGCCCACGGGAGGTTCCGACCCAAACGTTATCTTTCCGGTCGACGTACAAGGCGCGATCGTCGCCATCATTCCAGATCAATCCGTCTTCGATGCCGTACTGACGCAAGCGGTCGTGTGCCAGCACGTTGACACCGTTGTCCGTGGAGGTCCAAAGCCGTCCGTCCCGATCGAACGCGAGTGCGTAGACCAGATCGGAGGAAAGGCCGTCCCGCTGGGTGAAGTGGGTTGTTTGAACCCGCTCGCCGTCGAGCCGAAGGCCAGTAATGCCGAGGGCATCGCGATAGGAAAGCCAGATTGCGCCCTTTCCCTGTGCGATCGCATTCAAAGTTCCAGACTTGAGTCCATCGCCTTTGGTGAAGACTCTCCAGCGGCTGCCATCGAAACGGGCCAGACCGGCTGACGTGGCAATCCAAACGACACCGCCTTCGTCTACCAGTACATCGCGGAACAGCGTCGATTCGGAAATGCTTGGGATGTCCATGTGCTCAAATTTCAGTTTGCCGGTGGCGTTGAGCGGCGCTAGGCTGCGGAAGCACCCCCCAGCTCCTACGGCCCAAAGCCGGCCTTGCCGGTCGAAAGCAATCTGAGCGACGTGCGTCGTCATCAATCCCGATGCGGCTCCGTAGGTCCGCAATAGGATGCCACCTTTGCTGAAGCGGATGATCCCGCTATTGTGAGTCCCAACGAAAATATCTCCTCCCGGCCCCTCCACAATAGCCAGAACCCGATCACCAGCCAGCTCGTTGTGGCTGGTCGATGAGCGTATGACTCTGCCGTCCGGTCCAAGGATGCTGAGCCCACTGCTGGTGCCAACCCACACCTGCCCTGCGCGATCCACTAAGATCGCCCAGATGATGTTGTCCACCAGTCCGTCCTCCTTTTTCCAGGAGAGCCATTCGCCCTGGCCCAGGCGGCGTATGAGGCCACCTCCACTCGTTCCCAGCCACAGCGATTCTTCGCGATCGAGGAGAACAGGGCCCACGGCATCTGCCGGAAGTCCATGCTGGGAGTCGATCAGGGTTCGATTGGCTCCCTCCAAAACCACCTCCCCGGAATCGCTCGAAACATACAGGCGGCCGTGGCCGTCGGCATAGAGGCGGCTGGACGGTGCGTGTGGAATGCCGGCGGAACGGTTCACGAACCGCGGCTGTCCTTGACCAAGCTCGAACAGTTGGGTCGCACTTCTTACCCAGAAATTGCCCAAGCTATCCTGGGCGAAAGCATCCCAATCGTCAACCGGCAAACCGGCGGACGATCCAATTGGTTCTGCCCTGTCTCCCTCCAGACGCCATACGTCGCCCTCTTTGCCAAACCACACATCCGTGCCGCTTACCAACAAGCCGCCAATCGAACCGGACACCACCTCGCTGAAGCGATACGATCGCGCGCCGTCCGGTATGCCGAGGACAATCCCGGAGTGATGCTCCAGATACATCCGGCCAAAGCGATCAAATGCGATTGCATGGAATTCTCCTTGCTCGCCCACATCCACCGCCTTGAACTGTGTTCCGGCCTGACGCGCTATCCCACTCTGCGTTGCCACCCAGAGAATGCCATCCGGTGATTCGGCGAGGCTATGAATTTCGGTGTTCGGTAAGCCCTCCGCACGGCCAAAGTGGCTGAATTCGCTGCCGTCATAGCGGAAGAGACCGTTATCTGTGCCGGCCCAAATATAACCGGTTCGATCCTGCAGAAGACAGTTGATCGCCAGATTGGACAAACCTTCGGCGGAACCGTATTGTCGGAACGTGAATCGCTGAGCCCATAGATTCGTCAACGGGCATAGCACCCATATTATCCAGAGACAAGCCACCCTGAGGTGCGCGAATGAGATCATGGTTCCTCAATTCTCCCTATCGGCATCCTGGGATACTTTCTCTAAGACTCATACGATGACGCGATGTCAGATTTCCAGCCTCGCAAACGTCGGCAGTGCTGGCTGCCCGTCCCAAGTGATCGCAGCATTTCAACCAACTGGGGGTGGAATTGATTCCAGCCAGATTCCTGCAACAAATGCTACCAGAAAACCAAAATTCTAATTAACTACACTATTTTCTGGCTGTTACAGCTTCTCTCCAGGATTACTCCCCTAATGTCGGCTTCTCGGATGTGATCGTGAAGCGTTCGGGCGGTTGCGGTTCGGCGATCGCACGTTCGGCGGATGGCGTCAGGGTAGTAGAGCAGGGGCTGAACAGGTTGCGGAAAGAGGTGCGTTTTCGTGTTCAGGTCGAAAAAAACATCCCTCGGGGGCTAAAGCCCACATTGATTTTGAGTCAGTTGCGGCGCAGCTGAAGCCGCGCCCTTTCAAAACATCGCGGCCATGAGAGTTTTTCCGCAACCTGTGAAGCCCGACGTTGATTTTGCGGCTTGTCCAGCCGGGCAGTTCCTTTTGCGGCAGGAGTAAACTCGTGCCCTGATACAAACCACTTCGTCAATGGAGTTTTTCCTCAACCTGTGGAGCCCGGCTGAATCGGAGGGGCTTTTCGTGAGGCTGAAGCCGTGCCCTTGTTACAAGGCCCGCATTGGTTTGGGGATTTTGTCGCTGGTGGGACCGGAGATTCTCCGGGGGCGTGATCGAAGGATCCGTGGCTAAAGCCGGGTTCATTAGGGGTCCGCATTCAGGGGCATGAATGCCCCTGCTCCCTCCGGGAAAACCGAATGCGCCGCCCACCCATCGCAAAAGGCGCGATGGATGGGGCACAGGGCCAGGATGACAGCACATTTATTTGCGGGTGGATTTGGTTTGCATAGAATTTGGGTATTTTTCGGTAGGCTTGATTTAGAACCAACGAAATGAAGCGAAGTGAAGAAGAAACGGGAGGGCTGATGATGGCCCTCCTTTTTAATTACGCAGGCCATCTCCGCGGCGCGTGCGCAGGGGAGACGAAATCCGGCAATCATCAATCATCACTGGCAATATTACTGACGATTCGTTTTCGGGGCGGTTCCGGTGCGGAGCTGACTCATGCTGCTCTCATGCGGGCACGAATGTTCGTGGGGCGTGGCCGGGTTCGAAACTGCGGGACTTTGGGAACGAGGGCGCAGCTTCTAGCTTCTAGCCTCTGGCTTTGAGTCGGTTTGTTGGGTGGTATCCCCGGTCCCCGAATGCTAGGGACCGGGGGCACCCGGCAGCGAAGATCGCCGAGGTGAGGAGCAGGATGAGACGGTCGCGCAGGGTTGGCGCGGAGATGTTGAAGCAGAGAAAACCATCTGTGCAGATTTGATCAGACCTTGCGGGGGGGGCACGGGATAATTTTGTTCGCGTCGTGCCGAAGGTTTCTCTCCGTCTAGTGTGATGCGATTCTCTTTGCGGGGCAGGCACGACAGAACGAGGAGACTTTTCTCATGCGACTATTCCGCCGTGCACGTTGGCTTCTGTTGGCGCTTCTGATTTCTGTTTTTCCCGCTTTTTTGCATGCACAAATCGTCATCAGTGTGGGTTTCGCTCCGCCCGAACTGCCTGTTTATGAACAGCCCTTCTGCCCCCAGGCCAACTGGATGTGGGTTCCCGGCTACTGGGCCTATGGCGAAGGGGACTACTACTGGGTTCCGGGCGCTTGGGTTCAGGCACCCTATGAGGGTGCCCTGTGGACGCCCTACTACTGGGACTGGTACGGCGGTCGATACAGGTTCCATCGGGGCTACTGGGGCCGCCACGTAGGCTACTACGGCGGCGTGGACTACGGCTTTGGGTACGGGGGCATTGGTTTTACGGGAGGAGAATGGCGCGGCAACGAGTTTGCGTACAACACCGCGGTCATGCGTGTGAATGAGCGCGTGATTCACACCACCTACAACGACCCGGCGAGTGTGCAGAGAAACACAATCGCCAACCGGAGCCGCGTTTCTTATAGCGGCGGTCCGGGCGGGATTCAGCACGCTGCCACCCCGGGGGAGCGGGTTGCCGATCGCGATCAGCACACGGCTCCGACAAGTCTCCAGACACATCATGAGGAGACTGCAAAGGCCGACAAGTCAGCGTATGCCAAGGCGAATGGCGGACACCCACAGAACGCGGTTGCCGCCAAGCCGCTGGGCGAGGAAAAGCACGTCGCGGCGGCTGCGCCGAAGACAGAGGCAAGGCCGGAGACAAGAACTGCGCCGAAGGCTGAGGCCAGGCCAGAGGCACGAAGTGAGCCGAGGGCCGCGCCTCAATCCCACGCCTCTCCTGCGCAACGTGCTGCGCCACCGCAACACGCTGCGCCACAGCAGCATGCCGCACCGGAGCAACACGCTGCGCCGCAGCAGCATGCCGCACCGGAGCAACACGCTGCGCCGCAGCAGCATGCCGCACCGGAGCAACACGCTGCGCCGCAGCAGCATGCCGCACCGGAGAAGGAATCCAATCCAAGGGGCATTTAGCGCTGAAACCTGGTTTTGAAAGACAGA
>Ga0224554_1001296_pt1 | contig 16394 bp, 10 predicted proteins | sample 714S22024metaG_FD_180666 | JGI IMG/M metagenome (GOLD analysis project Ga0224554, IMG submission 180666) | Peat soil microbial communities from Stordalen Mire, Sweden - 717 S2 20-24 | ecosystem: Environmental > Terrestrial > Soil > Wetlands > Peat | place: Sweden: Norrbotten County, Stordalen...
CCTGAATCGTTAAACTATGAATCGTCAAGCGAACGGAGAACTACAAAAATCCCAGCATAATCTCAGCGCAATAACTTGAATGAAAAACCACTTATCAAACCAAAACCGAGGGTATCAAACATCGTGGCGTAATCGTGCCAGCAGGATTATAATATTTTGTTGCGCGGTGATTTGCGGGGCGCTGACTGCCCGCGCGTTCACCTTGGAGGATGCAGCGAAACTGCTCCAGGCCCACACCAAGGCCTTTTACCAAGAAAAGGACGGGCGCGCCTGGTTTGCAAAAGACACTGACGGAGGAAAGGCTGACTTTTGGAAGTGGGCGGAGCAGATGGAGATGACGTTGGATGCTTACGAACACAACACCAACACACAGCAATTGGTGATGTTTACGAACCTGTTTCGCGGGTTCCTGGCAGAACACGGCACGAATTGGTCCCGCAACCCGTACAATGACGACATCATGTGGATGGTCATCGCCTGCACGCGGGCGCATCTGCTCACCGGCAATGCGGAATTTCGTGACGTGGCGCGGTCGAACTTCGACCTCTGCTATGCGCGGGCGATTTCTACGAACCTAGGTGGCGGACTTTTGTGGAAGGTGGGTCTGCAGACCAAGAACGCTTGCGTGAACGGTCCGGGAGCCATCGCGGCCTTTTTGATGGGGAAGGCGACGGGCGACAACTCCTACTTTACCATGGCCACGAACCTGTTCTTGTGGGAGCGCGCCACGTTGTTCGATGCGACGACGGGGCGGATCTGTGACGCGATCAACGGCAATGGCCGGGTGAATCGGGGGGCGCTAACCTATAATCAGGGCACCTTCGTCGGCGCGGCAAATTTCCTCGGTTACACAAATGAAGCCATGCTGGCGTCCACCTTTACGATGAACCAGCTTTGCCGGGACGGGATGTTACCTGCGTCGGGAGAGAATGGCGATGGCGGCGGTTTCAATGGCATTGGCGTGCGGTGGATAGTGCTGTTCATGAACGAACGCAAGGCACAGGCGACTTTTGAACCCTGGTTGCAGAAGAATGCCGAAGCTGCGTGGGAAGCCCGCCGTCCGTCGGACAACCTATGCTGGTGTCGCTGGCCGGAACCGACGCCGGAGGGTCGGAAAGCCTCATGGGATTGCAGCTCTGCGGTGGTAATCACGCAGTTGGTTCGTCCGACGGAAACGGTCAAGGCGGATCGCACCAAATGAAGTGGCTGGACATCAATTGAAGAAATTACTAACTGGTTTGCTCTGCTTGAGTCTTGCCTTCGCGGCTTTGGCTCAGAATCCGCCGCCGGCTCAACCTGCTGCGACTGCCGCCACCAACGGTTCCGCCGCGCCTGCTCGGCAGGCGCAGCCGCAGGTGCCCCCTCAAAAGTACCCTCGAGATCCTGATTCGCTGGCGCAGGAAGGCGTTCCCAAAGGCAATCTGGAAGGCCCCATTATTTTTAAAAGCCACGTCTTTGAAGGGACAACCCGTAAATATTGGATCTACGTCCCCGCCCAGTATGATGCGGCGAAACCGGCTTGTGTACTGGTGTTTCAGGACGGCCATCGCGCCTCCAACACCAATGGTGTTTTGCGACTTCCTGTCGTGATGGATAATCTCATCGCCAAAAAGGAAATGCCGGTCACGGTGGGAATTTTCATCACTCCGGGCGCCAGAGGGGTCGAGCATTACGACTACAATAATGGCCGGGATGCCAACAACCGCAGTGTGGAATATGATTCGTTGGGCGATAAGTATGCCACTTTCCTCATTGATGAAATGCTCCCGGAAGTGGGCAAGAAATATAATCTCACTAAAGATCCCGAGGGCCGCGCCATCGGGGGCACCAGCAGCGGCGCCATTTGCGCTTTTAACGTGGCCTGGGAGCGCCCTGACCAATTTCGCAAAGTCATCAGCTGCATCGGCAGCTTTACCGACATCAGGGGAGGCTCTGTCTATCCCCAAAGGATTCTCGATAGTGAAAAGAAGCCGATCCGCGTTTTCATCGAAGACACTCTCCATGATAATCCGAACCCGGGCAATCCGAAGCGCGATTGGCATCTTCAGAATATAGCCATGACGGAAGCGCTGAAAGCCAAGGGTTACGAAATGGACTTCGCCTTCGCCGAAGGAACTCATGCCGACAATCACGGCGGTTCCATTATGCCCCAGATGCTCAAATGGCTCTGGCTCAATTACCCCAAATAGCCATTCATAAACGCCCCGAACAATAAACCACCCTGCGGCAAGACCGCAGGGTATTGCCATGGTGAACCCCAGGAAAGACAACATTGGCCTGCGCCAAGAGCGCAGCGTATTGAATGGAATAAGATTGGAAACTTCGGTTTCCTCAGGGCGCGTTCATTCTTCGAGACGGGCGCGCCAGGACCGACTTCTCAGCCCGTAACGATGGAAACCTCGAAATGCTTGCTGGCAAGCAGAAGATCGTTTTCGTGTGAAGCTCGGTGAGCTTCGACGTTTTCATGGTCTGGGCTTTACATGGAGGGCAATTTGCCATTTTCTTTCAAACATGGTCCCAAATGTTAAAGCGTGCCGGAGTTTGCACGAAAAATCACTCACGGCCCGCGGATAAGTGAATTAACGACAACACGTTCCCAGCTTCAACACACCTCCTCCAATGCATCCATTTCTCACGCCTCGGCCCAATTCCTATTCAAATCCGAAACTTCCCGCGGTTGAACTCGCATTGGCGGCAGTGTTGCTGGGCGTCACGACCCCGCGTACCGCAGCCCAGCCACCGGCCGCCAGTCCGATCATCGACGATGGCGCCCAAGTGGAAAAAGCGGGCTCCGGTTATGGATTCACGGAAGGTTGCACCGCCGACAAGGATGGCAATGTCTTTTTCACCGATCAGAATCACGAGCCGGGCGGCCAGATCCTGCGCTGGTCGGCCGAGGATGGAAAAATTACCGTTTGGATGGAGCCAACCGGCCGGTCCAACGGCCAGCGATTTGCCCCCAACGGCGACCTCATCACCTGCGCCGACGAGCACAACCAGCTCTGGCGCATCACGCCCGACAAAAAAGTGATCGTCCTGGTCAAGGATTACCAAGGCAAGCTGCTCGACGGCCCCAACGACGTTTGGGTGTTGCCCAACGGCGGAATGTATCTGACCGATCCCTACTACCACCGTCCCTGGTGGGGCCCGGAACACGCCACGCCACAGCAGGACAAGCGGGCCGTTTACTATCTCTCTCCCGACGCCAAAACCCTGACGCGGGTCATTGATGATTTCCTTATGCCCAATGGCATTGGCGGCACACCGGATGGGAGGGTCCTTTATGCCGCCGACATCAACGGGCGGAAGACCTGGAAATATGACATTCAGGAGGACGGTTCGCTCAAGAACAAGACTCTGTTCTGCAACGCCGGGTCGGACGGCATGACGATGGACAACCAGGGCAATGTTTACTGCACTCAAGGTGGGATTCTGGTCTTTGACAAGACCGGCAAACAAATCGAGCGAATTCCCTCCCCAGGAGGCCAGCAGCCAGCCAACATTGCCATCGGCGGCAAGGAACACAACATCCTGTTTATGGCGGCGCGCCCCAGTGTTTACACGCTGAAGTTGAAAGTTAAGAATTGGGACCAAAAGTGACGTCGCTGACTTGGTGACGACCCACTCGGGAGGATCGTTCTGGTGCGTACGGTTCCGCGTTGAACCCCGTTAGCAATTGACGTTGGGAGAAAACAGGCTTCAAAATAGGATAACAGCATATGAGCACCCCACACATGAGCCGCCGCGATTTCCTGGGGCGGCTGCCCGTGGTCTTGATTTCCAGCTATGTTCTCATCGAAAATGCCGGCGGACAAAACACAGAGTATATAATTGCCGAGACGAGCTGCGGAAAAATTCGAGGAATTCAGAACCGGGGCATCAAGATTTTCAAAGGCATCCCTTATGGCGCGAGCACGGGCGAGGACAACCGGTTCATGCCCCCAACCGACCCAGCCAGTTGGACCGGTATCCGCGACGCATTGGAATACGGCCACAGTTGCCCGCAGAACGATCCGTCCCCGCCAAAACCTGCCGCGGGGAGTGCCCCATCCGGGCCGAAGCCTGCCGCTGGGCCGTCAATTTTCCGAGCGTTGGGCGTTCCGGGAGAAAAGCCAACTGGTGAAAGCGAGGACTGCCTCGTGCTGAACATTTGGACGCCGGGGCTTAACGATGGCGGCAAGCGACCGGTGATGCTCTGGTTACATGGCGGTGGCTTCGGCTCCGGGTCCGGATCGAACCCCGGTTGGGATGGAACCAATTTGGCCACACGCGGAGACGTGGTGGTTATCACGATCAATCATCGGCTCAATGTCCTTGGCTTTGCGAACTTCAGTGAGTTCAGCCCGGACTTCGCGGCGTCCGGCGATGTTGGAATGTTGGATATTGTCCACGCGCTCAAATGGGTGCGCACCAACATCGCGCAATTTGGTGGCGACCCTAATACCGTCATGATCTTCGGACAGTCAGGTGGTGGACGAAAGGTCGAGACGCTGCTCGCCATGCCTTCCGCCAAAGGGCTGTTTCATCGAGCCATCATTGAAAGCGGCGGCACCATTCGGGTCGCAAGCCGGGACATCGCGATCCGGAATGCGGAGCAGTTGCTTGGCAAACTGGGGCTCTCCAAGACCGAGATCCACAAAATTCAGAAGCTGCCGCTGGGACAAATTATGGCGGCCTATTTCGCGGTCACTCGCGCGATGGGCAAAGCTGATACGAATGTCGTGGGTTTTGTGCCAAGCGTTGACGGCAGCATCCTTCCGCAGCACCCGTTCCACCCTACCGCGTCGACGGTATCCGCCGACGTGCCGGTGATGGTCGGCTTCACCCGCACGGAATGGACAGGCTTGACCACCGATGCAGCCCTCTGGCATTTGGACGACAGCGGAATGCGGGCGCGGATTAAGGAAATGGTCGGTGACCAAGGCGAAGCGATGATCAATCTGTATCGCAAAAACAATCCCGAAGGTGGGCCAACCGACATCTTCTTTCTGATCGCCAGCGACTTCAATTACGGGGCAAAAACGATGAAGATTGCGGAACGCCGGGCGGCGCTTGGAAAGGGGCCGGTGTATCATTATTACTTCGCTTGGGCGACTCCGGTGCAGGGCGGACTGCTGAAATCCCCGCACAACATCGAGTGGCCCTTCGCTTTCGACAACGTCAAGATTTGCGCCAATTTGACGGGCGGAGGTCCGGAAGCGATGGCCTTGGCGGATAAAGTCAGCGACGCTTGGATCGCGTTTGCGCGGACGGGCAATCCCAATATCCCAAAGCTGCCCCACTGGCCGATGTTCGACCCGGAAGGGCGAGCCACAATGGTCTTTGACAATGCCAGCAAGGTTGTCAATGATCCATTGAGGGAACAGCGTATCGCCATGTTCCGCGCTTTGGATTTGACCTGAATCGTTAAACTATGAATCGTCAAGCGAACGGAGAACTACAAAAATCCCAGCATAATCTCAGCGCAATAACTTGAATGAAAAACCACTTATCAAACCAAAACCGAGGGTATCAAACATCGTGGTGTAATCGGCGAAACAGCTTCGTAAACATCACCAATTGCCGTGTGAAATCTGAAGATGGCGATACCAAGCCCGGCCTAACGCGCCGCGCTTGGCTCAAATTGTCGGCGGGAGCATCGGCGGCGACGTTGACGGGTGCCTCTTGGCAGGCTTGGGGACAAACTCCACAAGGCGCCGCGGAAGGCGTCTCTTCCTCGCCCGTGTTCCAGAACCCGCTGTTCGCCGGGGACTATGCCGACCCTACCATTCTGCGCGTGGGGGAGGATTTCTATATGACCCATACTTCCTATTCCTACGCCCCCGGATTGGTCGTCTGGCACGCGCGCGATTTGGTCAATTGGACGCCTGTTTCCCAAGTGCTAAATGAAACCCTCGGAGAAGTCTGGGCGCCCGAACTTGTCGAGCACGACGGGCGCTACTTCATCTATTTCCCCATGGGGGGGCGTCTTTTCGTCGTTCACGCCGGGCACCCGCGCGGTCCGTGGAGCGAGCCGATAAATCTGAAAGTTAATGACATCGATCCTGGCCATGTCGTTGGGCCGGACGGGAAACGCTATCTTTATTCTGCCGGGGGCCACGCCGTTGAACTAAGTGCCGACGGGCTGTCAACGGTCGGGCAACCAAAGAAAATTTACGTCGGTTGGGCCTTTCCTCAGGAATGGAAAACCGAGGGGGTCTGGCTGGAAAGCCCAAAGTTGACGAAACGCGGCGAATACTATTATCTAATCAGCGCGGAGGGTGGCACCGCCGGACCGCCGACGAGTCATATGGCAGTCGTGGCGCGTTCCAAATCACCGCTTGGTCCGTGGGAGAACTCACCGTATAACCCGTTGATCCACACTTATAGCGCGGATGAAGATTGGTGGTCCGTGGGGCATGGCACCTTGGTTTCCACGCCGGATGATCGTTGGTATTTCGTTTATCACGGTTACCGTAAAGGCTTCCAAACCCTGGGCCGTAATACCTTGATGGAGCCGGTCGAGTGGACGAGTGATGGTTGGCCGCGTGCGCCGTTGGGTGCGCGCCGAAGCGAGCCGATGCCCGCACCGATGGGGATCGCGCAACGACCCATGATTGAGTTATCAGATGATTTCCAGGCGCCTGCCCTGAAGGCTACGTGGGGAGCTTGGAAGGAAACCGATATGAGTCGCTACAAAGTCGGCGACGGCGCGCTGATTGTCCGGGCGAAAGGCAAATCATATGCCGAGAGTTCACCGCTCACGATCAGGGCACGGGATAAGAGCTATGTAGTGCAAGTAGTTGCCAAAATCGAAGCTGAGAGTTCCGCCGCACTGGGGTTGGAATATAACCCAAAGGTGGCGGTATTTGTTGAACTCAAGCGTGGCCAGGTGAATGTCTATGGACCAAAGGAGAAACTGCCGGCTCGCGAGTGGGCGGCAGAAACCGCGTGGTTTAAAATGGTGGCCCGGAAGAACCGCGTGGAGATTCTTGTGAGCGAGGACGGGCAGAAATGGCAAAGCCTGATAGCGGACTTTGACGCCTCGGGCTTCAATCAAAACGAGCAGCGAGGCGGATTCCAAGCTGCGCGCCCTGCACTTGCGGCAAGCGGCAATGGCAACACGCGATTCACCGACTTTCGTTATTGGGCATTATAGTGTCAGGAAAGCAATGAGAGTTTAGAATTTATCTGGCAAGGTGGAGTATCATGTGTGGATACCGGGATTGAAAATCAGTTTGTTCGGTCGCCTGCGACTGCCACCCCGGGCCGGAACTGTGCCGCGGTCGCCATGGTTGTGGGCGTCACGGGTTGGAGGCCCGGCGAGGGCGCCGTCAGCTTGATCACTGCGCGAATAAGAGTAATTACCGAAAAATTATGAAAAAACTGCTGACGATTGCCAACCCATTAAAGGTGTCCATCTCCTGAAACCGGGAAATAGTGAGCCGTTTGAGGAAGAATGGGTGTGCAGTTTCCTGGGCAATCTCGGCCTTCCCTTTGTGCCGGCCAATCAGATAAACGAACAGGCGGCCTCCGCTGTTTTCCCGGTGCAGGCTCTTAAGGATCCCGGCTTCACTGGCATACTTCAACGTATGTTGGACAAGGGAACGCCCATTGTTATTACCGATGGGCTGGCCAAGAGACTGGCCGGCCAGCAGGGGATTCTTAGCAGCCCGTTAAAAAAGTCATACAATTGACTGAACATTTTGAGCGTGGGAGCGTCAGATAGTGATGGCAATTGGACGACGCATCCCAAAACAAGACGAACTGTTCATCCCGACGGCCAAAGTGGCCACTGGCCCCGGCCATCCCTTCTACAGCAAACTCAACGCCGTGCTGACCGAGGCGGCCTTTGACGAGTTTGTCGAGAAGCTCTGCGCGCCCCATTACAAGGAGGGCGGGCGGCCCAGCATTCCGCCGGGGGTTTATTTCCGCATGCTCTTCATCGGCTATTTCGAGGGCCTGGACAGCCGGCGCGGCATCGCCTGGCGCTGCGCCGACAGCCTGGGGTTGCGATCCTTTCTGGGCGTCGGATTGACAGAAGAAACCCCGGTCCATGCCTCCATGACGATCATTCGCCAGCGGTTGCCCGAATCGGTCTTTGACCGGGTATTTGTGTTTGTGTTGAATCTCTTGGAAGAGAAAGGGGTGTTGCGGGGCAAGTCTGTGGCGATTGACGCCACCACCTTGGAGGCCAACGCGGCGATGAAGAGCATCGTGCGCAAAGACACCGGCCAGGACTGGAAGGATTACCTGCGCGGCTTGGCCAAGGCCGAAGGGATTGAGAACCCGACCGAGGAAGACCTGCGCCGGCTGGATCGGGGGCGCAAAGACAAGAAAGTGTCCAATGCGCAGTGGAAAAGCGCGACGGATCGGGACAGCCGGATTGCCAAGATGAAGGACGGGCGCACCCATCTGGCCTACAAAGCCGAGCACGCGGTGGACCTGGAGAGCGAGGCCATCGTGGCGACGACGGTCACCTTTGCGGACAAATCGGATGCGCAGAGCGGGCCGGTGACCTTGAGCCTGGCGGAAGCCAATCTGGTGTTGGCGGGCAGCGCCACGGAGATTGAAGAAACGGTGATGGACAAGGGCTACCACGACAACGGTTTATTGACAGGGTTGGCGCGGCGGGGAGTGCGGACGTATATCCCGGAGCGGCGGCAGAAGAGCCGGAAATGGACGGACAAACCGCTCGAACAGGAACAGGCTTTTCGAGCCAATCGCCGGCGAGTGCGCGGGAAGAAGGGGCGGCGATTGAATCGGTGGCGCAGTGAACGATGCGAACGGACCTTTGCGCATGTGTGCGAAACGGGCGGGGGTCGGCGAGCGTGGCTGCGGGGACAGCGCAATGTGAGTAAAACGCACACGCTCAAATGCGCGGCGTATAACTTGGGAGTGCTGCTCCGCAAGGTATGGGGGATGAGGAAGCCGAGGAACGCGAACGAAGGGGTTTGGGGCGGCCTTTTGGCCGGTTGGGGGTGGCTGACGCTGGCAGCGGTTATAGTTTACAGGGGAACAACTCGGCCCAATAACTGGCTTTGGGATATTGCTGGGCTGGTGCTGATAACCGTCGTGGCAGCCGGTGCATTCGCCTTCATGAACCGGCAGCGAAAAAACTGCCCTTTTTTAACGGGCTGTTAACCTTGATTCAAAACATTTCAACCCGGGGCAAGACGCCGCGCAATTGTGAATTCGATCCCACCGGCCGCTGTCTGCTGGTCAGCAATCAGGACAGCGACAATGCGGTGGTTTTCCGCATTGATCCAACCACCGGGCGGTTGACTCAAGCGGCAGAGCCAATTTCAGTTCTGTCCCCGTTCTGCGAACGGTTTCTGCCGGTTGAACAATGACTACTACATTGCATTCGACGCAAACAATCTGTTAATCCAGACTCTCAAAAGCGAACTCTAATTTATTTTCATAGGCAACGTGCAGGACCAGTCATCCGTGTAAACGGGGCGCAGCCCGGCTAAATTGCATGTCACGGTGGAAATTCAGCTAACCAACGGCGGGAGTGGAGTTACACCTCATTGCTTTGGATAACGATTTTTGCTGAGTCCAGACCATCCGCGGCGACCTCCAGGTTGATGGCCCCGGCTTTTTTCGTTGCCTGAACAATCACGAGGCACTGGCCGTTAAATGCGCTGCGTGTCGCTGCCTCGGAAGAATCGGGCTTGTCGGCTTCGTGGCAGCCCGGGTCGCCATTTCCAACCCCAATGATTTTTCCCGCTCCCGACAGCTTGAAATTCAACTTGTTGCCAGCCGTCGGCATCGTGCGCCCCTGAGCATCCTGAACTTCAATCACAACCGATGAAACGTCCTGGCCATCAGCCGCAAGCTGGCTCTGGCTGGCGCGCACCACCAATTTCGCCGCCGCGCCGGTTGTCTCGCGACGATCCGTCAAAACGACTTTGCCGTTCTTGCTTCCCCGGGCCTCGATCACTCCCGGTTGATAAATCGCCGTCCAGTGCACATGCGAGTTGCGTTCAACCGTCTGGGAGCCGAGGCTTTTGCCATTCACGAAAAGCTCGACGCTGTCCAGGTTGGTATAGCACCCGACGTCCATCTCCATGCCTTCTTTGCCCTCCCAATTCCAGTGCGGAAATAGATGCAAGACCGGCTCGGAGCCCCACCATGATTTGTAGTAATAGAAAATGTCCTTGGGAAAACAGCAGGTATCCAAAATGCCCGACTGCGCGTTGACCGAAACCAAATCGTAGGGGCCAGGTTCGCCGCGGTAGTCAATGCCGGACCAGGTAAAACCACCGGACAAAAACGGGCGCTCGTCATAAATCTTCCACCATTCCTCCGCCCCCCCGTTGGACGACCGGGCATGGCCGCGGGCCTGATCGTTCACATAAATGCCGCGCGTGCCATGGCCGTTTGCTGTCTCCGTTCCAATGCAGGGCAACTGCGAAAACTCTTTGTGGAAACGATCAACGTCAGCGGCAATCGGCCAGCCTTTTTTGTCAACCTTTTGATTGGGCAGTTCGCCATTCCAATAATTGAATCCTTGCACGTCAACCACGCTAGAAATCCCTTCCTTCACCCAGCCGCCATTCATTGCCGCCGTGACCGGACGGCTTGGATCCAGCTTTTTGACGAGCCGTTTCATGGTGGAAACAATGCGCGCGCCGGTTGGAGTTCCCTGATAAAAATATTCTTCGTTTGCCAGCGACCAGATCACAATGCTCGGATGATTTCGACCCTGGCGAATCATGGCTTCCAACTGGCCCAGTCCCTCCGGCGTTGAAGCCATCATGCGCGTCTCGGACATCACCATCATGCCCTGGCGGTCGCAGGCATCCAGCAACCCCGTCGCCCCCGGATTGTGCGCCGTCCGCCAGCCGTTTGAACCCATCGCCTTCAGTGCCGCCACGCGCTCATAATGGATGCGATCGGGAACTGCGATGCCCAGGCCGGCGTGATCTTGATGAACGCAGGTGCCCTTGATCTTCACGGGTTTGCCGTTGAGGAAGAAGCCATGATCAGGATCGAAGCGAATCGAGCGCACGCCAAAGGTGGCGCTGTCATGATCAATCACTTGCCCGGCGCTCTCGACCTGCGAGACCACCCCATGGAGATTCGGTTCTTCGACCGTCCACAACGCCGCCCGCGCGAGCGTCACATGCGTCTGAAGGGTCAGCGTTTCATGCGCGGCGATTTCAAACGCCTTGGCCGGAACCGCCGCCACCAGCTTGCCATCGGCGTCCAGGATTTTGGAGACCACGCGCCCCTTAAGTTTCTCTCCGCTTTCGTTCATGAGTTCGGTGCCGATGGAAACATGAGCGCCTCTTCCGCGAATCTCGCTTTGCACAAACGTGCCCCACTTGGCAATATGCAGCGGGTGAGTTTTTCGGAGCCAGGTGTGGCGATAAATCCCCGCGCCCTCATAATACCATCCCTCATTGAGCGTCGCATCCACCCGCACCGTGATCACATTCTTGCCGCCATACTTGGCGTAATCAGTGATGTCGAAACTGAAAGGCGCATAACCGCTCAAGTGTTTGCCCAGATAAAAGCCGTTCAGGAAAATCATCGCGTCGCGAAAGACACCATCGAAATCAATCGAAATGCGCCGACCAACATCCGAAGCGGGAATTTCGAAGGTGCGATTATACCAGCCGATGCTGGTCTCCGGATACTCGCGCCCCAGTGGCTTGTCGCCGTGAGCGGCATGGACAAAGGCGTCCGGCCCGTGCGGTGCGATAAACGGCAACTCCACCGCCCAATCGTGCGGCAGATCCACCACGCGCCAAGCGCTGTCATCAAAGCTGTGCTGCAACGCGTCATCATTTTTATTGTGGATCCAGGCTTGCCCGGCCTTGGCAAAGGTGCCCTCGCGAACCGGCGCGCCCCAGCGGAAGTCTTGCGCAGCCTCGTTGGCATTTCCCAGATGAAATCGCCAGCCAAAGTCCAGCAGCGACACTTCACGCCATGATTTCAGGGGATCCAATTCCGTGCCGGCGGTCGGCAACTCCGGCAGGCTTTCCGAGGATGGGGTCGCCGCATCCACGCTAAAGGCGGATAAAATTTTATCCGAGGCAATGAGTCCGGCGGTGGTCGCGAGGCCGGTCTTTAGCAGGTTGCGGCGTGTCATCCGGGTCATTATTTTCCTGAAACTAAAGAGGGAGGTGGAGAAACTCAATTCAAATTGTTTTTAATTTGAGACTCACGTCGTCTCCTACCCCAGCTTAATTCGTTTTTTAATCGTTACTTCTTGAAACGGCTTCGCCGGTTCAGCGGCAGCTATTGCAATGGCCTGGTCGTCAAAGTCCGTTTGTCAGGGCAACGTTGGGATCGCCCCTCCGGGCTGAACGTCCAATTCCACTGACGCGTTCTTCAAACCGTCAGCTTGCGCGGCAAGCGTGACATGCCCCGGCATTTTCCCGGCCTGCAAAGTGACCAGGGCCATGCCATTGAACGCGGGGCGCGTGCCGGCCTGATAGGAGGCATGTGATGCCGGGTCGCCATTGTCCACGCCGATGATTTTGGCCGGGCCGTTGACTTCAAAATTGACCGTGGTGGTGGCGGTGGGAACAAAATTGCCCGCGGCATCCAGAATGCGAACTTCGATTTGGGCCACGCCTCGCGCGGCGCTGTCCAAATTGGTTTTGTCGCAAGCGAGCGAGATGGCGGCGGGCGCGCCGGCGGTGTGAATTTCTTCCTCGGCAACGACTTTCCCATCCCGTTGGCCGAGGACGCGGAGTGTGCCGGGTTCGTAGGGCACGTCCCAGGTAAGATGCAAGTCAGCTGTGGTGCCGGTCGGGGTCGGGTCGTTCCAGCTTCGCACGGCGCCCGGTCGCGGAAAGACCAGTGATTTGACGCCGTAACTTTTGCCGTTGAGTTGCAATTCCACCTGCCGGCAGTTGGAATAAACCACGACGGGGATGATGTCGCCAGGTTTGCCGGGATAATTCCATTCCGGAAAGACATGTACCATCGGCTGGGTGGTCCACTGACTTTGGTAGAAATAATATCCGTCCTTGGGGAAGCCGCAGGTGTCCAGGACGCCGCTGCTGGCGCTCTTGCGCGGCCAGCGGGATTCACCCAGATAATCAACGCCGGTCCACGAGAAATAGCCGGTGACATAATCGTGGACGGCGTTGAACATCCAGAGTTGCTCGGCGCGGATCATGGACGAGGCGTACGAGAACGGCGGGATTCCGCCCCGATCGCCGGCATTCGCGCCAAAGTAAGCCCCGCGCATGCCGCCAACGCAGGTGTCCTCCGTGCCGACAAATTTGCGCTGCGGATATTTCTCGTGGTCATCGGAGAAATAAATTTCACGGTGGATGCCCCAGCGGTCCACGTAATTGTAGCCGGCGATGTCGAGCGCCGCGAGGAAATCGGGCAGGGTGGGGTTGGTTGAATGAACATTGTCGCAAGCCGACGTGACTGGGCGGCTGGGATCTTCGGCGTGGCAAATGCCGGCGAGGGTTCTGGCAATGTCCACACCGCGCTTGCTGGCTTGCTGTGGAATCTCATTGCCTATGCTCCACATGACAATGCTGGGATGATTGCGGTCGCGCTCGAGCATGGAACGAAGATCCTGCTTCGACCACTGGTTGAACAAAGTGGCGTAGGAGCCGTGCAACTGGCCCTTGGCGACCATCCATTCGTCGAAGGCTTCATCCATCACCAGCAAACCCAGCCGGTCGCAAAGATCGAGAAGCTCCGGCGCGGGCGGATTGTGGCTGTAGCGAATGGCATTGCAACCCATTGCCTTGAGCAGATTAAGCCGCCGTTCCCATACCTCGACCGGCACGGCAGCGCCGACCGCGCCGCCGTCTTCATGCACACACATGCCGAGAATCTTGAGGTGCTGCCCGTTGAGCAGGAAACCGCGGTTCACATCGAATTCAATCTGGCGGATGCCGATGGGCGTGTCGTAGGAATCAACCGTCTCCGGCGCGGTGCCGTTCCGGTTGCGGAACAGGCTCGTCCGCACCGTGTAAAGGCCGGGATTTTCCAGCGACCACAATTGCGGTTGGCTGACCGGAATCTTCTGTTGAATATCCTTCTCGCCCTTACCCGGAATCCTTGTGAGGTCTTCGATACTGCCGACGATGTTGCCGGCGGGATTAATCAAATCCTGGCGGATCCTAACGCGGACTGACGACCCGGTGCCGTTCTGGACGCGCATCTTGATGATGACATCAGCGGCGTTGGTCGAGGCTTCCGGCGTGGTGACGTAGGTGCCCCAGGTGGCCACGTGGACCGGCCCGGTCACGTCCGCCCAGACGTGACGATAGATGCCCGACCCGGTGAACCACCGGCTGTTCGGCTGCACATCATTGGCCACGCGCACGGCAAGGACGTTGTCATTTCCCATTGCCGCGAGAAACGGCGTCAAATCACAATTGAAACTCGTGTAGCCATAGGCGTGGTGGCCGACCGGATGACCGTTCAGGTAAACATCGGCATTCATGAAAACGCCGTCGAATTGCACCGAGACCTGTTTGTCCTTCAACGTCGCCGGCGTTGTGAAATGCTTCCGATACCACCCGATTCCCGAAGGCAGGAAGCCACCAGACCCCGTGGTGGAATTTGTCTCGGCGAACGGCCCCTCGATGGACCAGTCGTGCGGCACATCCAGCACGCGCCAGCCGCTGTCGTCAAATCCTGGATCCTGCGCGCGGGTTGGATCGCTCCGGGTGAACGACCAGTTCAAATCCATGGAAAGGCGCTGGCGCGGCCCGCCGGCGCCGCTGTCAGCGCGGGAAGACAGCGTTGCCAGAACGAAAAGAGAAATGACGGCGGTGATGGTTTTCAGGGCCACAGTTTGATCGGGATTTCCATGTGGTTTTTGGCCCATGAATAGCGTGGGCCTTTTCCCGATTCTCTTCCTGTTCCACCGGTTTGCAACAACTTTTTCCAGTCTTGTCTTTTTCCAGTCTGTTCTGGTTATTCTCTGGCACAGGGGTGTTTCGATGCTTTTTTTGGGCCCGTAAGACCTGTTTCTCCCGGATGCGAAGACACCGCCTCCGTGGTTTCCCGTGTTCCCCCTTCAATTCTGACACGTTCTGCTTGGATCCGGATGGCGAAGGTCGTGCGCCATTCCCGCAGATTATATTCCAGATGGCGGAAGTGGCGGAGCCGCGAGAGTTGTTCCAGGCAATTCTGGAAGGGATTGGGCGGCTGAGATTGTCCGCAGTCAACATCAGCGCATCGCTGATTGTTTGCCGCGCCAGCGCGGCAACGTGAGCATGACCAATCTGCAACTGCTCAACGCCCTATTCTATGTGGCCGAACACGGCTGCAAATGGCGTGGTTTGCCCAGCCATTTTGGCGACTGGCACATCATCTACACCTGCATGAACCGCTGGAGCAAAGCGGGCGTGCTGGATCGGGTCTTCGGCCGGCTGCAACAAAAGCAAATCCTGTCCATTCGGACCGAACAGGTCTGTTTGGATAGCACGACCATCAAGGCGCACCTCGACGGGACCGGAGCGCTAAGAGAAAGGCCCGCAAGCCATCGGGCGATCCCGCACTGGCTGCACCACCAAAATTCATTTGGTTGCCGCGAATGCTAGGTGCGCCTTGATGCTGAAGCTGTCTCCCGGCCAAGCCGGGGATGCGCCGCAGGGGCGCGGACTCTTGTAAGCCGACGGCCCAGTGGCCACGGTGTGCATTTGGCCCGTCAATTGGGTTATTATCCAGTGGTCCCGCCCAATCCCAATCGGCTGGAACCTTTGGAATTTGATCGGGTTGGCTGGAGATTCCGGAAATTCCCGAAGTTTCAAGGCTCGGCCGGGCGGTTTGAAAAACTATCAGATTTGGGGGCTGGGCAAAGTAAGTCCGTGTGTTATGCTTGGGACGATCCAAATGTGCATCGCTGCATGTCAATCATTGAACGCAATGCCTTTAAAACCAACAAAGGCAAGACCGGGGACTGGTCGCCCGGAGCTCACCGCAGGCCTTCCAGGAGTCGCTTTGGGGCGAGGAAATCGACGGCACCGATGTGGGACAATTTTCTCAAGGTCATGGCATATCCAAAACCTTACCGGATGGCAATTCGTTTTCACACTCCAATGAAATTAAGAAGTCATCGGATGCGGCCCAAGGGATTCCGGAAGCCATTTCTTGCCATCGGTTTCACCCCTGATGGAATTGTTGGTTGATGATCGCGATTATTCCAAACTCCTAAGGCCCCTTTGACGCGTTGCGGAACAACGGTCGCGACACCCGCTTCAACCATGAAAATGAATGCTTCATCCTGTTTTGTCTCCAGTTGGGTTGCCTTGCTGGTTTCCCTTTCCACACCACAGTTTGCGGCGACTGCGGGGGGACGCAACCGGCGACAATTATTTCAACGTTCGCAGCTTTGGCGCGGTTGGTGATGGCAACCAGCTCGACAGTCCGGCAATCAATCGGGCCATTGATGCCGCCGTCCGGGGGGGGGCGGCACG